>Ga0208121_100190_pt1 | contig 27724 bp, 29 predicted proteins | sample LakWasMet62_LOW9_2_FD_183894 | JGI IMG/M metagenome (GOLD analysis project Ga0208121, IMG submission 183894) | Freshwater sediment methanotrophic microbial communities from Lake Washington under simulated oxygen tension - Sediment Metagenome... | ecosystem: Environmental > Aquatic > Freshwater >... | reverse complement strand
GAGCAAGGAGTTGCTGGAAGAGATTATGTCGCAGCGCGCCCTTGCGAATGCGGAAAATAATGAGTTACAGCCTGTGTTTTCAAATGTGTCTACTCTACAGGTTTTAACTGATACGGTTACTTATTTATCGCACCATTCCATCTCCCGTGGAAAGAATATTATTGTTGATAAAAATGCATTGTCCGTAACAGTTAAAAGCGATGCGGTTTTATTAAAACGGGTGATGATTAATATGCTGAAAAACGCACTGGAAGCCAGTTCTGATGGTGACGAAATATTGCTGAATTGTAAAAAAGATGACGACAGTGTAATTCTTTCCGTACATAACAAGGGTTGTATGCCTGCCAATGTGCAGGCACAGATTTTCCAGCGATCGTTCACTACCAAAGGTAATGGCCGTGGTTTGGGAACTTATTCGATTAAGCTGTTAACAGAAAGATATTTAAAGGGAACTGTTGGGTTCACTTCTACTCCGGAGAGCGGAACGGAATTTTTTGTAAGGATTCCTGTTGTTTAATGAATATTTGACTTAGAATTAACTAGTGTTAAATTAATCGTGAGTTGTGAGTGGTGAGTAGTTAGTCGGTTATGGAGATTTACTCACTATTGGCTACTTGCTAACGTGTTGTGCTATTAAAATTAGCTATTGATACAATCATTTCTGGTTTTACCGGGTTAATTGCATTCTTAAGCAAGAATTGTGTGAAATACACAAAGGCCTTTTTTGCGATCATTGCGGCTTATTGCGTTCTTTGCGTTACCGCTTTAAACCTTGTATAATCAGCGAGCCAGCTATTATAGATGAATCCTTTTCAGTGATTTTTGGGTTTATAAGTGTTGGAGAGAAAAGCTGTAACGCAAGGAGCGCCAGGAACCGCAAGGGGCGCAAGGAATTAACCATATCTCATCTTGCTTAGTAGTTGACGTGTTGTGCTATTAAATACAGCACTACATTTTGGTTGTAATAAGAGAATCTGCCTGCTTTACACATTTACCCCTAGTCCTATATAAAACGCATAAAAAAAACGCCAGCTTGCAACTGGCGTTTTTTTTATGTGTTTTATTGAAGTATTAAAACTTACCGTGTAACGCGTCGTACTCTTTGTATTTGGCATCGAAGGCATCCATGGCTTTCAGGTCTTTACCTCTCATCTTGTCGCGCTTGTAAGCGAACATATTGGCAAGAAAGTCAACAGTTTTATTAATGACACTTTTCTCGGTGCTGTTTCTGCCTGCTTTGGCTTTTAGAATAGTATAAGATTTTTCCAACCACTCAATAGAAAGATCGAGGTTCTCCGTCAGCACTTTTTCCATATCTGCATTGGCTTTTTTGTAAGGCTCCAGTTTCAGTTTAAATGCGGCATCTGAAGCTGCTTTTTTCTTTGGGTCTTTTTCTACAGGCCTGTCGGCATTCAGCCCCTGCATAGCACGGATATTAGCAGCATATTGATCATCATACTCACCAAAGAAGTTATAATAGATCACACCAACGTTAAAAGATGCAATACCATTCTGGGTATTTTTTGCAAAAGCTTTTTTATATGCATCCACTGATTTCAGGTTGTAAAAGCGCTCCTGAGAGCTGTCGAGGCTTTTGTCTTTGTGGTGGGCATTTGTAAAAATATCACCAAACTCCAGGTATTTAATTTCTGAAAGTGTTCCTGCTGCATCTTCTTTATCGTAAAGTTGGGTTTTTTCTGCAAGTGACATATTATGATCCATATAATCAATCTCAGATTCTTCCCAGTTATGTGTTGGATATAACTCTTTTGCTATTGCGATGTATTTTTTGAAATTAGCCTCATTCTTGGTTGATATAAAATGATCGGCCAGGTATTTATACATGTCCAGGTAATTCTCACCACTCACTTTATTATCAGCCAGCCTGCTGTAATATTTAGCAGCTTCCGGTGCATTACCTGCATTCTGATTAGAATATGCCAGGTATAAAAGAGAGGTGGTATCAAAAGTGATATTGGTATTGCTCCATTTGTTTGTAAAGATCATGTCGCTATACTCAACAGCCAGTTTAAAATTAGCAGCAGCTTCTTCCCATTTTTTCTCATTGAATGATTTTACACCTATTTGATACGATGTTCTGTAAATAGAAAAAACACCCTCTGCACCCTTGGTTTTCAGCAGTGCTATGGAAGCATCTGCCTCAATGTATTTTTTAAAGGCTTCATCAGCTTCTTTTCCTGCGGTGGGATATTTTTCGCGCAGTTTGGCATCCTGGTAAAGTTCTGCGTAAACACTTGCTTTCCAGTAAAAGGTTTCCGGTTTTCCCTGTTGTTTGGGATCGGCCACAACTTTATCTATTTCGGTTTTGGCATCCTCTAAACGTTTTATCAGGAGAGAGGTCTGTACCTTTTTCAGGTCCTGCGCGTTTACCAACTGGGCAGTTACCGCAAGTAGGGCTAGCAATAAGAGTTTCTTCATAAAAGGAGGGGTTTGTTATTGATTATCTTCTATTGTTGTTTCGTTATTGTTTTCTGTTGTATCGGTACCGGGTGTGCTTTCATCCTGCGCTGGCAGCTCAGTTGCCACTGCAGGTTCATCGGATTCTTCTATTTGTGAAATAGCTGCAATCTCGTCGCCTTCATCCAGTCTAATCAGCGTTACGCCCTGTGTGGCCCTGCCTGCTTCCCTGATATCAATGATACCTGTTCTGATGGTGATGCCAGACTTACAGGTAATGATCAGGTCTTCTTTTTCTGTTACATACAAAATGCCTACCAGACTGCCTGTTTTCTCCGTTACATTGATAGTTTTAACACCTTTCCCACCCCTGTTGGTGATGCGGTATTCGTCAACGGCTGTCCGTTTACCAAATCCTTTTTCGCTTACCACCAGTATGGTACGGGTTGCATCTTCTTTGTTGATGCAGATCATGCCCACTACCTCGTCTTTCTCATCGTCCACTTCAATACCTGCAACGCCTATCGCACCTCTTCCTGTTGGACGAACCTTGGCTTCAGGAAAACGGATGGCACGGCCGCTTTTTACTGCCAGCATGATCTCCTGTTTTCCATCGGTCATCTTTGCAGATAACAACTCATCGCCTTCGTTAACAGTAATGGCTATGATACCATTTGCTCTTGGGCGACTGAAATCTTCCAGCGATGTTTTCTTAATGATTCCCTGTTTTGTACAAAGTACGATATAATGGTTTTGTACGTATTCTTTATCGTCTAATTTCTTAACGTCAATGATGGCTTTTACTTTGTCGTCACCCGGTAATTGTATCAGGTTTTGAATGGCCCTTCCCTTGCTCTGTTTTTCGCCTTCGGGTATTTCGTATACACGCATCCAGAAACAACGGCCTTTCTCTGTAAAGAACATCATGGTGCCATGCGTAGACGCTACGAACAGGTGTTCTACAAAATCTTCTTCACGTGTTTTAGAGCCTACTGCTCCCCTTCCGCCGCGGCGTTGCTGGCGGTATTCGGTAGCAGAGGTTCTTTTGATATAGCCAAGGTGCGAGATGGTGATCACTACGTCTTCATCTTCAATCAGGTCTTCAATACGCATTTCATCGGCCAGGTATTGGATCTCTGATTTACGTGGATCGCCAAATTTCTCTTTTACTTCGAGTAATTCTTTTTTGATGAGCTCATAACGCAGATCTTCGCTGTTCAGGAGTTCTTTCAGGTGTTTGATGATGTTGATCAGTCCGTTAAATTCTTCAACGATCTTATCCCTTTCCATGCCTGTTAAACGCTGTAAACGAAGTTCCAGTATGGCTTTTGCCTGCGCCTCAGATAAACCATCTTCCTGTTGGTACAGTGCGTTGGTTAGGTCTGAGAACAATTGCTGGTTCAGGGCCCATTTTTCTTCTCTGCTCTTTGCTATCAGGTTTTCTTTGGCTTCATCCGGTGTGCGGCTGGCGCGGATCAATGCGATCACTTCATCCAGATGATCCAGTGCTTTCAGGTAGCCTTCCAGTATATGGGCACGTTCTTCGGCCTTGCGCAGTTCAAATTTCGCCCTCCTGATCACTACATCCATCCTGAATTCGATGAATTCTGAGATCAGGTCTTTCAGGTTCATCACCCGCGGCCTGCCTTTGCTGATGGCCACATTATTGATTCCGTAACTGGTTTGTAATTCTGTGAATTTGTATAACTGGTTAATGATAACCTGTGCAACCACATCTCTTTTCAGGTCGAGTACAATACGGGTACCTTCCCGCATATTACTCTCGTTATTCACGTGGGCAATGCCTTCAATGGTCTTATCATTTACTAGTTGACCGATACGGTCTGTAAGCTGATCCCTGTTAACCTGGTAAGGTGTTTCAGTGATCACGATCTGTTCGCGGCCACTGGCCTTGGTGTCTACATGACATTTACCCCGCAGAACCACCCGTCCGCGCCCGGTGAGCAGCCCCTGCTTCACCCCTTCCATTCCGTAAATAACGCCACCTGTTGGGAAATCGGGTGCTTTTACATATTCGATGAGTTCTTCTACTGATATATCGCGGTTGTTTACATAAGCAATGCACCCATCCACTACTTCGCCAAGGTTATGCGGCATCATGTTGGTAGCCATACCTACGGCAATACCGGAAGAACCGTTTACAAGCAATTGCGGTATGCGGGTTGGCAGAACAGAGGGCTCCTGCAGCGAATCGTCGAAATTGAGCTGGAAGTCAACCGTTTCCTTCTCAATATCGTCCAGCATGGCTTCGGCCACTTTTTGCAGGCGGGCCTCTGTGTAACGCATGGCAGCCGGTGGATCACCATCCTGGTTACCAAAGTTACCCTGGCCATCTACAAGGGTATAACGCATGGTCCAGTCCTGGGCCATACGCACCAAAGTATCGTAAATAGACGCATCGCCGTGCGGGTGGTATTTACCCATTACCTCACCCACGATACGGGCTGATTTTTTATAAGGTTTGTTGCTGTTATTACCCAGTTCGTTCATCGCATACAATACGCGGCGGTGAACGGGTTTAAAGCCATCCCGTACATCGGGTAATGCCCGGCCTACGATCACCGACATCGAATAATCAATGTAGGCGGTCTTCATTTGTTCTTCGATATTTACCTGTATAATCCGGTCGTTATCGTTGGTCTGTTCAGGTAACTGATTCTCTTCCATGTGTGTATCCTCGTCTAAATTTAGGGTTCATTAACAGGGTGAAAAACACACCTGTTTTCAGGGATGGCGAAGATAGCTTTTTTGAGGGGGAAAGAGTGCTAAAAATGCTTGTTTTTTCAGGGGTTTTATCCACAGTTGTGAATGAGTGGGAAGAGGGGATTTTGGGGGTGAAATGGGGTGGGAACTGTTAAAAAAGTTAAAGGGGTTAAAGTAGTTAGAAGGGTTAAAATAGTTAAAGAGGTTAAAGGGGTTAAAGGGGTTAAAGAAGTTAAAAGAGTAATACCACTTTTAACCATTTTAACTTCTTTAACTACTTTAACCAATCCTCCTATCTTTAATTATTGAAATCACCCCGGCTTCTACCATTTTTACATGCTTATGAAACACATTCTTCTTTTCGGCGCCGGAAAATCGGCCACGGTGTTGATCGATTACCTGAAGCAAACCGCAACAGATAAAAGCTGGCGGGTAACCATTGCAGATATCAATCTTGCTGCCGTTCAATCTAAAGTGGGTGAACATGCACTGGTAACAGCGGTAAGTATTTCCATTGAAAATGTTACAGAAAGAAAAGCTTTGATTCGTGAAGCAGATGTGGTGATATCTTTATTACCCCCCGCCCTTCATTTTTTTGTAGCGATGGATTGCCTTGCTGCAGGTAAACATTTGCTAACCGCCTCTTATGTAGATGAAAAAATAAAGGCACTGGCAGATGATATTGCCAACAAAGGCATTTTGTTTTTGTGTGAGATGGGACTCGATCCCGGTATTGATCATATGAGCGCCATGCAACTCATTAATCATATCAGGGAACAGGGCGGGCGTATTACCTCGTTTCTTTCGCATTGCGGTGGTCTGGTGGCGCCTGAGAGCGATAATAACCCTTGGCACTATAAGATCAGTTGGAACCCGAGGAATGTAGTTTTAGCGGGCAAGGCAGGAGCGGTTTACAGAGAAGCATCTGAAGTCAGAAGCCAGAAGTACGAAGAATTGTTTGCTGATTGTAAAGAAGTTTTTGTGGAAGGCATTGGGCAGTTGGCTTATTATCCTAACCGCGACTCGTTAAGTTATATTCCCGTGTACGGATTGGAAGGAGCTGAAACATTTATCCGTACCACCTTGCGGCATCCTGATTATTGCAGGGGATGGAAAAGAATTATTGAACTGGGGCTGACGGATGAAGAAAGAATGATTGAAACAGATGGCTTGTCTGTTGCTGATTTTTTTAAACAACATTTTTGTGATACCAATATTTTCATCGCGTCTGAAGATGAACGCTTGCAAAAACAATTCCTGTTTTTAGGCCTGGAAGATCACTCGCTGATCAATAAGGGCACCTGCAGTGTGGCAGATGTATTGCAATTTATTCTTGAAAAAAAATGGGTACTGCATACGCATGATAAGGATATGATCGTAATGATGCACGAGATCGGGTATGAAGCCAAAAATCAAAAGTTAAAAATCAAAACTGTATTGGTGGTAAAGGGGGAAGATCATTTACGGACAGCGATGGCTAAGACTGTTGGGCTGCCATTAGGTATTGCGGCTACTTTATTGCTGGAAGGAAAAATTAAGGAAACCGGTTTACATATCCCGATCATCCCCGGTATTTATGAGCCTGTATTAAAAGCACTGGCCAATCACGGGATTGTGTTTAAAGAGACTATTGTGTAGTTAAAATGGTAAAAGCAGTTAAAGTAGTATTTGGGGGAGTCATATACCCTCTGTGCAACTCTATTCCTCAGTGTATTCTCTGTGTTGAAAAAATATTTCGGCTTGATGAATTTGCTTTTAACACAGAATACACAAAGAACGGGGATTTTCACAGAGAAAAAGGCAAAAATCAAAATTAGAGCCCTCATTAATCCTTTTAACTACTTTAACTATTTTAACCACTTTAACCATTACCCATTCCAATTAGTTAAAAGAGCTAAAATGGTAAATGAGGTTACCGGGGCTTCCTGGTTTTGCCTTTTGCCTTTTGATTTTTTACTTCAGGCTCTCCCCCCGCATCTATCACCCACTCATAATCAAGCTGCCTTTTTTCGAGGTTGGCTGCAACAACACGTATCATCACTTTATCGCCCATGCGGAAGGTGCGGCCGCTTCTTCTGCCCACCAGGCTGTAATCGCCATCTATCACACGGAAATCATCGTAATCAGACAGGCTGATGATGCTCACCAATCCCTCACATTTATGCGCTACTGTTTCTACCCAAAAACCGAAAGCGGCCACTCCACTAACCACCCCTTCAAACACCTCTCCCAAATGGCCTTTCAGGAATTCTACCTGCTTGTATTTATTACCTGCACGTTCACATTCCATTGCGGCCCTTTCGCGTTCGCTGCTGTGTTTGCATTTTTCTTCCATCTTTTTATCAACCATTGGTTTATTATCAATGATGGACAGTAATACCCGGTGTACCAATACATCGGGATACCTTCTGATGGGGGAAGTAAAATGACAGTAATGTTCAAAAGCAAGGCCATAGTGACCGATGTTTTCTGTTGTGTATATGGCTTTGGCCATGGTGCGTATACCCAATTGTTCCAACACATGCTGTTCGGGTTTGCCTTTGGCATCGGTTAACATGGTATTAAAACTATGGGCAATTTTCTGCGGCGAAGAGGTATCAAAAATATGCCCGTGTTTTTTGGCAAAGATGATAAATGGCGCCAGCTTTTCCGGATCGGGCTGATCGTGTACACGGTAAGGAAAAGGCAATGGTTTTTTATTGATGTTGAGCTTGGCAACATTTTCGGCCACTGTTCTGTTGGCCAGCAGCATAAACTCTTCTATCAACTGGTGCGCTTCCTTGCTTTCTTTTACTACAACGCCAATGGGTTTCCCTTTTTCGTCTAATTTAAAACGCACTTCTGTTGAAGAAAAATTGATCGCTCCTTTGCTGAAGCGGTTCTTTCTTAAACGTTGCGCCATATCATTCAGCAACAGTATTTCAATCTCATTAATTCCTTTTTTGGATTCGATGATCTCCTGCACATCTTCATAAGAATAGCGGTGATTGGAATGGATCACTGTTTTGCCCAGCCAGTATTGTTTGATATCTCCTTTAGCCGTCATCTGGAAGATAGCTGAGAATGTAAACTTATCTTCATGCGGACGAAGCGAACAAAGTTCATTGGAGATCCTTTCCGGCAGCATCGGGTTTACGCGGTCTGGCAGGTAAACAGAGGTGGCGCGTTTATATGCTTCTTCATCCAGTTCGGTTTCGGGTAATACGTAATAACTCACATCGGCAATATGCACACCAATTTCATAGTTACCATTGGCCAGTTTGCGGATTGAAATGGCATCATCAAAATCTTTGGCATCTGCGGGATCAATAGTGAAAGTGAGTATATCGCGGCAGTCTCTTCTTTTTTTAATTTCTTCTGTATCCGGTACATCAGGTAATCTTTCCGATTCTTCCAGCACATCTTCCGGAAAGAACAGCGGGAAGCCTGCTTGTGCCAGCAGTTCTTTCATGGCAGCATCGTTCTCGTCTTCCGGCAGCATTACATTCACCACTGCACCAACGGGTTTCTTATCATCTCTGTCCCATTTTACTAACCTTGCCACTACCCTGTCTTTGTTTTTTGCGCCGTTTAATTCGGTGAGTGGAATATAAATATCTGGCATGGGTTTATCCGTATCCGGGATAAAGAATGCGTAGTTGGTTGATAGCTGTATATGGCCAATGAATTCTGTCTGTTTGCGTGTAACCACTTCGGTGATCTTTCCTTCTTTTTTTCCTGTGCGCATATTCTCTTTAACCACTTTTACCCGAACAGTATCGCCGTTTAGTGCCGTTGCAAAATCGCCGGGGCGTACCAGCACATCGCCCGCAACATTGTCTACAATCACATAGCCCATACCTGAGCGGGTAACTTCCAGCTTCCCTTTCAGGTTTAGCTGCGCCGATGGTTTCGACTTATGCTTTGATTTTTGTTTTGCTTTTTGCTTGCTCATTTGGCAGGGTTAAAATGAAAGTTTCTGATAAAATCTTTTACCAACTCATTAAATTGGTCTCCTTCATCAAATAAAAAATAATGTTGGATAGGCAGCACATACATGGGCAATTCCCTGAGTTGTTCGGCAAATTTTACCAGGCGAACAGCATCTTTCTCCGTTGTTAGAATGATCTTATCCTTCGCATGTATGTGTTCAAATTTGTGAATGATCTCGTTCAGGTCATCAATTGAAAAAATATGATGATCAGAATAATCCTGCTGATAATAGGTATGTGTTTTTTCGGCAAGATATTCTTTTAGTGGTTTGGGATTGGCGATGCCGCAAACCAGTAATACTTCATCTCGTGGTGTAAGCAGCCAGTCGTCTCCGCGGTTTACAATATGGTAAGGCGTACCGTATTCAATGGTGGTAAAGAATACTTTCTGTGCAGCATCCGGTTTCAGATCGCGGATGATCTTTTGTTTCATTTCTGCTGAAAGGTTGTAGGGGCATTTGGTAACCACTATCACCTGTGCACGTTTGGCAGATGCCCATTCATCGCGCAGGTCGCCGGTTGGCAGAAAGAAATCATTCGAATACAGATTGCCGTATTCAGTTAATAAAATATTGAATCCTGCCCGGATGGTGCGGTGTTGAAAAGCATCATCGAGGATAACAGCCTGCAGGTTAGGTACATCCTGCAGCATATGCGGGATGCCCACAATTCTTTCTTCGCAGGAAGCCACCGCTATATCAGGAAATTTCTGGTGAATTTGCATGGGCTCATCACCGATCTCCAAAGCGGTGGTAAAATCGTTGGCCAGCGCATAGCCCTTGGTCTTTCTTTTATATCCGCGGCTCAGTGTGCCTATTTTAAATTCGTTCCGTAATAATTTTACGAGATACTCAACCATGGGCGATTTGCCGGTTCCGCCCATAGAAAGGTTGCCAACACAGATCAGTGGAAAATTAAATTCTGCAGATTTGATATAGTCCCGGTCGAAAAGCCAGTTGCGTATTACGATAATAAGACCATAGAGAATAGCCAGCGGTAATAATAAAACACGGAATGACTTCAGGAATATCGTGTTAAAATTCATAAGTATGTTGCGGTGTGATACAGTAGCATAAAGGTACGTCAAATTGCCCGGTGTCGGATATCTTATCAATGGGCTCAAAATAAGCGAACCCGATCGTTACCACATCTTTCCGGCAATTAACAAGGTACCTGTCGTAAAATCCTTTGCCATATCCCACCCTGTAGCCCTGTTTATCGCAAACTAATAAGGGTACCAATACGAGGTCAAAATACGCTGGTTGCAAAACAACCCCTTCTTTTGGCTCGGTTATTCCCCAGCTATTGGTATGGTATACAGTGTTTTCGTTAATAGTTAGTGCGGTAATGGTGTTTGATTTGACATCGGTTATCGGATATGCCATTGTTAGCCCTGGTATCATATGCCTCAAGTAGCCGGTAAACAAATGTGTATTGGGCTCAGCATGCCCGCTCAGGGGCCAGTAGGATAATACGGTTTGAATGGAAGAAAAATCGAATTGCTGAAACTGGATAAGCAGCAGGTCGTCCATGCGCAGCCGGTCTTTAGCGTGAAGTTCGGCCCTTTTGGCTTTGTATAGTTGTCTGAGTTCCTCTTTGTTCATGACGGGGTATTCGGTTACTCATTTACAAAAAAAGAAAATAAAGTAGACCCATAGTTTCGCTGAAAACTGAACCCCTCAAATTTTTGGTATTGATTTCGGGGAGTATGTTCCAGTACAAAGAAACCATTCTTTGCGATCAGTTTTTTTGCTACAATAATTTTTGGCAGTTCATCAATCGTACCCAATGCATACGGTGGCCCGGCAAAAATGAAATCAAATGTTTCGGTACAACTGTTCAGGTAAGTAAACACATCCATCTTCAGCACTTTGTAATTTTCTGCACCCAGCATCTCAAGGTTCTTTTTGATGAAAGCGTGCATGGTATTGTCTTTCTCAACAATAGTTTGGTCTGCCGCCCCGCGTGAGGCCAGTTCGTAACTGATGCAGCCGGTTCCTCCAAACAGGTCAAGCGTTTTGATCCCTTCAAAATCCATCCGGTTTTGCAGGATATTGAAGAGGCCTTCTTTGGCTATATCGGTAGTGGGCCTGGTATGTGGCATATTTGCCGGCGGACTGATCCTTCTTCCTCCCCATTTTCCTGAAATGATCCTCATACCGTTAACTTGAAATAAGGAGTAAAATAATGCAGGGGATATCCCTGGTGCGTAAAAGCTGTTAAAGCATCCGTATCTATACTTTCGATGGAAGTTGCAGTGAACAGTTTTGCTAACTGCTGATATATGGCCGCTTCAGGATCAAGCATGCCGCTTATTTCAAGCGCTGATGTTGTATCACCAATATGCAGTTGCTGTATGGTGTTCATTACATGATACAATATGTCTTCCAATGCAGTATAATGGAATGTCTGGATAAGTTGCAGTTTACCATCTTTAAAAACCGTCAGGATAAAATGCCTGCTGTAGAACCGGATATTTACAAAGAATCCCTCCGGTAATTCTTTTGCAAGCAGGTCTGCAAGTATCCTGGAATAAATATGATGCGGCTGGTATAAAATAACATGTCTTTCTATCCATTCATGAATAGTTTTCTTTACGCGATACGCATTTACCATGCTTTCTTTACCTGCCAATGTATCGTATTTGATTTCGAAGCTGTTTTTTTCTCCAAACAATAATGCGAGGTAATCTTCTGCCGCCGTAATGCTGAATTTTTGTTCGGGCATAATAACGGCTTCCTCAAAATTGAAATAACACTCCGTTTGTCTGAATGAGTGGTTGATAATGTTGGAGCTGGTTCTTAATTCAAAAAAAACATCCGACCAGTCGTTTGATCCTTTATCTAATTGAAATAATTCAAAAGCAGTTATTTGTTGCGTATCACGGTTCTTTACTATGCAGGCTATTTCGCTGCTGCCAATTTCAAGGATTAGCTGGTCGGTTTCGCCAGCTTCAGCCTCTTTTGCGGCAGAATAATAACTTACTACGGGATGGATCATGCGGCTCAATTGACTGCAATGTTATAAAAAAATGGCAAAGCGGTAAAAGCGATCTGCTGAAACTGCAAAATAGTAGCTTTGCACCAGATTATGAGAAAGGTTTCTAAAGAGTTAAACTTACAGGTTAATATCAGCAATAAACAGATCCTGGGTATCGCGCTGCCAATAACAGCGGCTATTATTGTACCCCAGATCAATTTTATTACAAATAATATTTTCCTGGGTGGATTAGGGCAACGGGCATTGGCCCTTGCGGGGATAACCGGCGTGTATTACCTGATTTTCGCTGTTGTTGGGCATGGCCTGAATAATGGGTTACAGGCCCTGATATCCCGTCGTGCTGGCGAGAACCGTATTGATGCCATTGGTAACCTTTTTTCGCAGGGGATACGGATCGCACTTGTATTTTCCATTATAGGCATCCTGCTTACCTGGCTGGTGGCACCATCGGTGTTGGGATGGTCTTTGCATGATGCAGAGAGTGTGCGCATCTGTATCAATTTTCTGAATATCCGGATTATGGGTCTCCCCTTTCTGTATGTGTACCAGATGCGCAATGCTTTGCTGGTTGGTACCAATCAAAGCAAATATCTCATTATTGGAACGGCAACAGAGGCTGTATCCAATATCTTTTTCGATTATTCACTTATATATGGAAAATTCGGGATGCCTCAAATGGGATTCAACGGGGCCGCGTATGCCTCTATTATTTCTGAAATTGCAGGACTGGCAGTGATCTTTGCAGTGATACGGATGAATGGCATTGCCAAACAATTACACCTGTTTAAGAACTGGGCCTATGATGCAGCTAATGTGAAGCTGATCATCAAACAGTCTTCGCCGCTTATCCTGCAACATACCATCAGTATCATGAGCTGGGAGTTCTTTTATATTTTGATCGAACACCATGGGCAAAGAGATTTGGCCATATCCAATACCATGCGTAATATTTTCGGGTTCTTTGGTTGTTTTACCTGGGCTTTTGCCTCAACTGCCAATACAATGGTGAGTAATGTGATTGGCCAGCAAAGGCAACACGAAGTAAAAAGACTGATCTATCGTATCATGTACTGGAGTGTAGGGTTTGCGATACTGGTTTGTTTGTTTCTGAATCTTTTTCCGCATGCTTTTTTATCTATTTACGGGCAGGGAGAAGATTTTATCACAGCCGCGATACCTGTTTTGCGTATTGTATCCAGCGCCCTTGTGCTGATGTCGGTTTCTGTGGTTTGGATGAATGCGGTTACAGGTACCGGTAATTCTAAAATGAATCTCTTCTCCGAATTTGCCGCCATTACTTTTTACTGCATCTACGTATACATCGTACTGGAAAAACTGAAACTGCCTATTGTATGGGGATGGGCCAGCGAATGGATTTACTGGACAACCATATTTGTTCCTTCTTTCTGGTATATGCAAAGCGGGAGATGGAAGAATAGGAAATTATAGCGTGTTTTCCGGCATGATATTTGAAACTTTTTGGTAATACGTTCTTCAGGCAGATAGTCTGCAGGGCGGCAAACAATTTATCTAACCAAAAAGCTGATTATGAAAAACACATGTCTACTCTTATTGCTGTTAAGCATTGTTACAGTTTCACACGCACAGTTTCAAACAGGTAAAAAAGTAATTGGGGGGCAGATTGGGATTGCGACCTTTACCAATAATTATTCCACCACCCCAGGCTCTGAGCAGCGGGTAACACAATTCTCAACATCTTTTTCATTGTCACGGTTTAAATCGCCTACCCTCTTAAATGGTTTTGGTTTTTCTTATAATTATAGCCGTGCCCATAACAATATTGGCAGCCCAACTGACGACCAGGTATATAATGACCATAATATAACCGCTTTTATAAGCAGCACCAAACTCACACCATTAGCTAAGAAATTCTATCTCACACTTACCGGAAACGCAGGTGCCGGATATGGTTTTTCTAAAGCAGACCATGTCCCATCTACCGGAAATTACTCCAAAGGTGACGGCTATAATCTGTATGTGTCGGGCGATTTGGGGCTGCTCTACCAACTGAATGAGCATTTTTTATTTACCACTGCACTTACCAATTTGCTTAACCTGTCTTACCATCATGGCAGTACCAGCTACTACTCAGGTACAACAGTTAATAAAATAAATAACAACAGCTTTGGCCTGAGTTCCGGGTTAAGGGGGTTCTCGATAAATAATATCTCTGTTGGCGTAAGGTATCTGTTGAAGTAACAGGGTAAAGCAGGAGTAATTTTAACCTTTTAGTTTAGTAACCAGGTCGATGTATTGCTGCATGGCCGCTTCTTTAGACAGCCCCTGCAGTTTGGCCCATGCTTCGTGTTTGAACTTTGCTACAAAATCAAATGCGTTGGATGGGCCAGCTTCTGTATTGTCGCCTTCGGTTGCCTGCTTGTATAATGAATAAAGCTTGAGCAGAGTTTCATTATCAGGTTTTTCAGTAAGTGTTTTACTGTTGGCTACGGCTTGTTCAAATTGCTGCTGGAGTTCCATGAGGTGTAATTTAACCGGAGTCGGGACGCTAAAGCGGCCTGACCCCTAAAATAAAAATTGAATCAAAAATTCCTATTGCATAGACTCCAGTAACCTGGCGCCTTCTGCTTTTAAAGCTACATCATCTGTTGTTCTTGTAGGAAGTTTTACCAGTTTATTTAATACTTCTATTGCCTGCGCAGGTTTCCTGTTTTCTTTATAGGCTTTTGCCAGGTCGAGGTAGTTGGTAACAAAATAAGGCGCAAGGGTTTTACATTTTTCCATGTACTGAATGGCCAGTTCTAAATCGCCATCAGGCAATCCGCCATAAAATAATTTAACAGCAATTTTTTTGATGCCGGATAAAGTGGCCATCTCGTAATGCCATTTGCCAAATGTGTAATTGGCTTTGGCATGGTTTGGGTTGAGCTGCAGTGCTTTATCTGAATAAATCTTCACATCTTTTACCAATGCCACAATCTTTTTATTCTCCGTTTCTACATCGGTCATCTTACCCGATGCCATAGCCATTACATAATACGCATCAGCGCTATTGCTATCAGCTAATCTTGCCCTGTTGGCAAATGCCAGTGCCGTTTCATAATACAATTTTTTAGTACCCTTATCTGTTTGCCTGATGCCGATCGACGCATTCATTTCCGATGCTTTTACCAGGGCTTTTACATTAACAGGATCAATTAATAAAACCTGTTTGTATTTTTCAAGGGCATCGGGTTCTTTTAATTGTTTTTCAAAATTATCCGCTTCTTTCAACAGCACCGTTACATCCTGCGCATAGCCGGTTACAAAAAAGCAGGTCAATAAAACAGAAAAAATAAATTTCATCCTCTTCATTTGTATTACAGGTCTTTTCTTTTCAATTCAAAACTCACGCCCACACTTCCCTGCATTTGCGAAACAGGCGGATGTGTTTTTCTGATAGAGATACACACTTCTTCTGCAAGTAAAAACTGTGCCAGTATTTTTTGTGCAATATCAGTAACCACCGTTTCCAGTAAGGGTGTTGGTACAGCCATCCTTTTTTTTACCAGCTCATACACCGCTACATAATCGATCGTATCTGCCATATGTTTAACAGGTAAATGTTGTGGCGCATGTTTGATGGTAATATTCAGTTCAAACTCATTACCCAATATCTTCTCTTCCTCATAAATACCATGATGAGCGAAAATTTTGAGGTTATGGAGGTGGATGGAAAGCATGGGAGAGGTTTGTGGTCTGTGGTCTGTGGTCTGTGGCTATAGTTTTTCAACAACTATAGACTACAGACCACAAACTACAGACTTGTTTAAGCAATTCCTTTAGCACTCAAATACCGCTCTGCATCTAATGCGGCCATACAGCCACTGCCTGCAGCGGTTACGGCCTGGCGGTAGTGTTTGTCCTGCACATCACCTGCTGCAAAAACGCCTTCCAGGTTGGTTTTGGATGTGCCGGGGATGGTTTGGATATAGCCTGTTTCGTCCATATCAATCCAGCCTTTGAAGATATCGCTGTTGGGTTGGTGACCAATAGCTACAAAGAAACCACTGATAGGTATTTCCTGTGTTTGCTGTGTCTGGTTGTTTTTTATGCGAACGGCTTCAACTTTTTTATCGCCCAGTATTTCATCGGTGTCTGTATTCCAGTAAACCCTGATATTTGGCGTATTGATCACTCTATCCTGCATCACTTTACTGGCGCGCATTTTATCTCTTCTGATAAACATATGCACCGTGGTGCACAGTTTGGATAAATACATAGCTTCTTCTGCAGCTGTATCCCCTGCCCCAACAATCGCAACTTCTTTACCCCGGAAGAAAAATCCATCGCAAACTGCGCAGGCGCTTACGCCAAAACCATTCAACCTTTCTTCACTCGGAATACCCAGCCATTTGGCTGATGCGCCGGTACTGATGATTACTGAATCGGCTTCAATCAGTTTCTCTTCATCAATCCATACTTTGTAGGGTTGCTGACTAAAATCAACTTTGGTGGCCAAGCCATAACGGATATCGGCACCCATGCGGGCTGCCTGTTTTTCAAAATGCACCATCATCTCCGGACCCTGTATTCCCTCAGGATAGCCAGGATAGTTTTCTACTTCTGTGGTGATGGTTAACTGACCGCCCGGTTGTATACCCTGGTACAATACCGGTTTCATATTGGCCCTTGCAGCATAGATAGCTGCAGTATATCCTGCCGGACCGGATCCTATGATCAATACATGTACTTTTTCTGAAACCTCATTTGACATACAAAACTGTTTATTTATTAGACGAACAAAAATATCGAACCCTTTCACTTATCCCTGTTTGGTTTTTCACAAACAGGATTTATTTGGGGATAATCAATTGTTTATACTGGGGCGCATACCCACAAAAAGAACCCAACGCCCCATTACTGATATTACCCATCACTTTTCCTGGTGAAGAAAACGGATTACCCACCGATTGATAGGTAAACTCCCATGTTCTCCAGAAATCATAGGTAGCTTTATCAATATTACAAAGCTTTACAATAACGGTGTCTCCCCTTTTAAAAAAGCCGTATTCGTCTCTTTTAAGGTTTTCATTTTTAGAAACGCCCTGGTCTATCTGGATATCATAGGTTTTACCATCAACAATCTGGTCGTCAAACACACTATTAAAACCGGGTAAAAAATCTTTGCCGTTGGTGCTTGTATAATAACGGATATAATTCCCAAATCCTGGCGGATCCGTTACCCGCGACATCACCACCACTTTTGATGTATCTACATTACCGGGCGCTTTTTTCCACCAAACAGAATCTATCTTTTTTGTAAGTAAAGGAATGGTTGTAGATGCATGATACACCTGCCCGCCCGTTTCTATTGAAAGGGTATACTTTTTACCAAACTCGCCGGATAAAACGCTTTGGGGGGTAGTGTAGTAATAAAAACTGTAGCCATTGCTAAGTGGGAAACTGTCCTCAGTTAATACATAGCTGGCTGTTCCATTATTAATAGTCACTTTGGCCCCATGTATATACGAATGATCGAGCGCATACAGGTCTATTTCGGAAAAATAATTAAGTGAGTTAGATAAGATCACCGCAGGTGCCTGCCCGCTTTCTATTTGTGCCTCTACCACCAGTTTGGCTGGCTGCTGATCGGGCTGCACCTGAATTGTTTTTTCACAGGCCCAGAAACCGCAAAGTATTATTACAAAAACAACCCATTTAATCATGCCGCAAAATTATACTGATATAACATGGAAACATCATAAAAGTTGTTAATCTAATCTAATTAATGATAACCTATTCCTGCAGGGCAAAAACCGGGAACGGGTTTATGAGGTATACCCACCCCCGCTGTATATTTTTCTGCGAAAAACATGCAGCGGCCCCTCCTTGAAAAGGTGGGGATATTTATAAGACAAAGCCCTCTGTTTGGGCAGAGGGCTTTGTCTTATAAATTGAATTGGGTAAAGTTTATCCCAAATAGGCTTTTAATGCATTGCTGTAACGGGCTTTCTGCAAGCGTTTGATCGCCCTTTCTTTGATCTGGCGGATACGCTCTTTGGTGAGATCATATTTCATACCGATCTGCTCAATAGTTACACCATTCTCTCCATCCAGCCCAAAATAAGCGTTAACGATCTCTGCTTCACGGGGACTGAGTGATTTTAGTACGCGGCGGATTTCTTCGCGCAGTGAATCTTTCATCACATCTTCATCGGTATCATCACTGCCTTCCAGTAAATCGCCCATCGCAACGTCTTCAGCCTCGTGTACGGGGGCATCCAATGAAGTGTGACGGGTATTGCTTTGGAAAATATTGTTGATCTCTGTTTCGCTCATTTCAAGGATCTCAGCCAGCTCTTCGGTAGATGGCTCACGCTCATGCTCCTGTTCAAAAGCCATATAGGCTTTATTAGCTTTATTGTAAGTGCCGATCTTATTCTGCGGAAGACGTACCAGCCTGCCCTGCTCGGCCAAAGCCTGCAGAATTGACTGACGGATCCACCAAACGGCGTATGAAATGAATTTGAAACCTTTTGTTTCATCAAAACGCTGGGCGGCTTTAATCAGGCCAAGGTTTCCTTCATTGATCAGGTCGCTGAGTGAAAGGCCCTGGTGTTGGTATTGTTTAGCCACAGATACCACAAAACGTAAGTTTGCCTGCACTAATTTGTCCAATGCACGTTGATCACCCATTTTGATCTTCTGAGCCAAAGTAGTTTCTTCTTCAGGTGTGATCATCGGGATCTTCGAAATTTCCTGCAGATACTTTTCAACGGCTTGCGAATCACGGTTGGTAATCTGTGTAGCGATTTTGAGCTGCCTCATGATGTGTAATTACTGGTTCTTATATGATATTAAACGACTAAAAGACCACAATTGTTTTATAAACGTTGTAAGGAAACCGTTAAATTATGGACAGTTCTTTCAGAAGTCTGCAAAGGTACGTTGCAGCAGCGAATTTTGCCAGCTTTTGTGGAAAAACTTGGCTAAATGGGCAAAATTTAGAATGTTTTACCCTTATTCTGAATAAATTAAACCCTGTCAGAAGCGGCTAAAACTTAGGTTTCGGTTTATCTTCGCCGCTTATGATAGATTTCAGATCAGATACAGTAACCCGCCCTACCCCCGGGATGCTGGAAGCCATGATGCGTGCCCCGGTTGGGGATGATGTTTTTGGAGAAGACCCCACCGTTAATCAACTGGAAGCTATGTGCGCCGCTCTTTTTGGGATGGAAGCCGGTATATTTTGCCCAAGCGGTACTATGACCAACCAGATAGCCATTAAATGCCATACACAGCCGGGTGATGAGGTGATTTGCGACCGGTTATCGCATATTTACCAGTATGAAGGTGGTGGAATTGCCTTTAATTCCGGGGCTTCTGTTAGGTTACTGGAAGGCGATCGTGGACGCATAACAGCGGAGCAGGTAAAAGAATCCATTAATCCTGATGATATTCATAAGCCTGTAACTACCCTTGTTTCTCTTGAGAATAGCGCTAACAGAGGCGGCGGTAGTTGCTATCATTTTGCTGATATTCAGTTGATTAAAGAAGCTTGCCTGCAAAATAATTTGAAACTTCATTTAGACGGAGCCCGCCTGTTTAATGCCTTAGTGGCAAAGAATGAAACCTGCAAACAATATGGTGAAACATTTGATTCGATCTCTATCTGCCTCAGCAAAGGTCTTGGAACACCTGTGGGCAGTGTGTTAATAGGTACGAAAGCAATTATTAAGAAGGCAAGGCGGATAAGAAAGGTGTTTGGCGGCGGCATGCGTCAGGCGGGTTATCTGGCTGCAGCCGGTATTTATGCACTTGAGAACCATGTGGCCAGATTAGCGGAAGACCATGCACATGCACAGCAAATCGAAAAGGCATTAACGGCTAAGGATTTTGTAGGTGAGATATTACCTGTGGAAACAAATATTATCATTTTTGAAGTAAAAGGCAGATTTACTGCACCCCAATTGGCCGAAAAGTTGCGGGAAGAAAGTATTTTTGTCATCCCCATATCCTCCAAACAGATCAGGATCGTAGTACATCTCGATATCACCCCTGAACATGTTGCGAAAACCATCCAGGTGATCAATTCTTTATAGATAGATCATCCAAACAGAGAAATATTAACAATCAGCATAGCTATGTTACCCAGAATTAACCCAACGAATACACAGGCCTGGTTTTTATTGAAAAAACACCACGAAGAAGAAATGAGCCGCCGGCACATGCGCGATCTGTTTGCTGCCGACCCCGAGCGCTTTAACAAGTTTTCGATCGTTTTTGGCGATATCCTGTTCGATTATTCAAAGAATATCATCAACCAGAAAACACTGCAGTTGCTTTTGCAACTGGCGGAAGATTGTAAGGTAAAGGATGCCATTCATGAAATGTTTGCGGGCATTAAGATCAATGAAACGGAACAACGCTCTGTATTGCATACGGCACTGCGCGATTTTTCGGATACTGCTATTTTGGTTGAAGGAAAAGATATTATGCCAAGGATCCGCAAGGTGCAGAACCACATGAAAGAATTTTGTGAGAAAATACACAGCGGAAAATGGAAAGGCTATACCGGTAAAAAGATCCGTTATATTGTAAACATAGGTATCGGCGGCAGCGACCTGGGGCCGTTTATGGTTACCGAAGCGCTTCGCCCCTATTGGAAAGAAGGCATACAGTCGTTCTTTGTAAGCAATGTTGACGGAACGCATATTGCTGAAACACTCAAGAAAGTAAATCCCGAAGAAACCCTTTTCCTGGTAGCATCAAAAACATTTACTACGCAGGAAACCATGACCAATGCACATACTGCCCGCAGTTGGTTTTTGGAGCATGCCAAAGAGGAGGCAAATGTGGCCAAACATTTTGCGGCACTCAGTACCAATGAAAAAGAGGTTACTGCATTTGGTATTGATAAGGCCAATATGTTCGAATTCTGGGATTGGGTAGGCGGAAGATATTCTTTGTGGAGCGCTATCGGTTTGCCTATTGCATTAACAATAGGCTATGAAAATTTTGAACAGTTATTAAAAGGCGCTTTTGCTGTTGATGAACATTTCAAGAAAGAAAAGTTTGATAAAAACATACCGGTATTGATGGCGTTGATCGGCATCTGGTATACCAATTTCTATGGCGCACAGAGTGAAGCCATTCTGCCTTATGATCAATACATGCACCGTTTTGCGGCCTATTTCCAGCAGGGTAATATGGAAAGTAATGGTAAGAGTATTGACCGCAGCGGTAATCCTGTAAACTATTCTACCGGCCCGGTTATTTGGGGTGAGCCAGGTACAAACGGACAGCATGCGTTTTATCAACTGATCCACCAGGGTACGTTAATGATACCGTGCGATTTTATTGCGCCGGCTATCAGTCATAATGCCATTGGTGATCATCATGTAAAACTGTTGTCGAACTTCTTTGCACAAACAGAAGCGCTGATGAACGGAAAATCAGAGAATGGTGTAAAAGTGGAATTGATGAAAGCGAATAAGAACGAAGATGAAATAAAAAAGCTGGCGCCATTTAAAATATTTGATGGCAACAAGCCCACCAATTCGATCCTTGTAAAAGAGATCACGCCTTATACGCTGGGTAGCCTGATTGCTTTGTATGAACATAAAATATTTGTGCAGGGCGTGATCTGGAACATATTCAGCTTTGATCAATGGGGTGTTGAGCTGGGTAAGCAATTGGCCAACCAGATATTGCCTGAGTTAACCAATGATGAACCGGTAACAACGCATGATACTTCTACCAATGGATTGATCAATGCGTTTAAGGCGTTTAGAAAAGCGTAGGAATGTTGAATATTAAATATTGAACAGGGAATGTTGAAGTGATGCAGTTCAACATTCCCTCAATCCGTTCTACATTTTAAATTTAAACCGTGCCCTTGTGCCTTTGTGTGCATTATATTCCAGGCAAAGCAAGCGTAAATTGTAATAATGGAAAACATTCTCATACGCCCCATTCAGCCCGGTGATAATGTTGCGATGGCAAATATTATCCGCAGAAGCCTGGAAGAATTTGGGGCAAATAAGCCGGGTACGGTGTATTATGATGAGTCAACTGATCACTTATTTGAATTATTCCAATCAACTCCGCGCAGCGCTTATTTTATTGCAGAGAAAGACGGTGTGCTGCTTGGCGGGGCCGGGATTTTTCCTACAGAAGCTTTACCGGCAGGCACCTGCGAGCTGGTGAAAATGTACCTCTCTCCTTCTGCAAGAGGAATGGGATTGGGAAGAAAAATGATCAGCCGTTGCCTGGAAGAAGCTGTGGCACTGGGTTTCACTTCAGTCTATCTTGAAACCATGCCTGAATTAAAGAAAGCTGTAAGCGTGTATGAGAAATTCGGGTTTGAATATCTTACGGCACCTATGGGTAATTCGGGGCATAATGGTTGTGATATCTGGATGCTTAAAAAACTATAAGTGTAATGTGTTGTGCTATTGAAATCCATCAGTTCTCTGCGTAAACTCTTTTACTCTGCAGACAAGCGATAGGAGCTGATGTTATGAGCATATTATAACTATTTGTAGTGGGTTAGGCGAATTATTTTATTTTATTGTGACAAGCTGAGTACTGGTGATGAGGTATGTATTAATGCGGATGAGCTATTCTGCTGCGCCAATTGATTGAATGCAAATGTTAGCGTATGTTTTATTCTTTTGCTTATTAGAGTGTAACAGATAAATTGAGCCTTCCTCCAAGGCCTACCTCTATAATTTTTTGTAAAGTTGAGATACGTACATCTTTGATATCATTTTCAACTTTTGAAATATATGCTTTATTAGTACCGCATTTATCTGCAAGCTGTTCTTGAGTTAACCCTTTCTCTAATCTTGCTTCAAGTAACAAAGCACCTAATTTGAAGCTCTGGTACCCTTTGTCAAATTTATCACGTTTTGGAGTACCTTTTTTACCATACTGTTCGTCAACTAACTGTGCAAGCGTCTTAGTATTATTTTTTGCTTTCATAATATTCCTCCATTATTTTTAAGGTTTTTGTAATTTCTTGTTTGGGCGTTTTTTGTGTTTTTTTCTGGAAACCATTTGCAAGCACTATTAATTTACCTTCATCGAAAAAACAGAAAATTCTAAAAATATCGCTGCCTAGTTGAACCCGAATTTCATATAAGCCATCAGTACCTTCTAAATGTTTCAAATAATTTTCAGGAACATGTTGCACTTCTTCTATTAATAAGAAAGTCCACAAAATTTTAGCTCTTACTTTTTGAACTTGTGCTGCTAAGAAGTTTTCAAAGTAATTTTTATAAGTAAGAATTGTTCTGTATTTATGATTACTCACTTTGTAAAGATACAAAAGTAGTCCAAAGGGGCAACATTTATTTTTTTATAAAGGGGGCATAATTAGTAAGCCAAAGAAGAATTTAATTGAAAATGGAGAGCATCTCAACAAAACAAAAACAGGCGCGTAGCCTGTTTGCCATCTCTATACCATCTTTCGATAACTCCATACAGTCACTCCGCTCATAACCGGTTCCGTTCAACAGGGGTTTCATTGTTCGCCCGTTGGGCGCAACGAAACCTTAGTTATTGTGCACAGGTATTATATTGTCATTTAGTCCGCCTTTTAGTCCCCCTTTGCAACTTTAACCTTATCCCAATAATTTGGAATATGAGTACCACCAAAACAATAGGGATATATAAATAAAAGACAAAGGATATATGATCTAAGACAACACTATAAAGTATTGCATGTATTAAAACAAGAATAAACATTAAATAAGATAATCGTTGTAGATTTTTCCATTTAACTGCTTTTAAAGTTCTTAAAGAATAATTATTTGAAATAATAATTAGTAAACTAATTAGAAGTGCCGCAATTACTCCGGTATAATTTGCTATCCCAAAATTATCAAGTTTAACCGAATAACTGTGATCAATTTCAACTAAAAAGTATTGCCACATTTTACCCCTAAGGTGAACAAATAAACCAGTTACTGAATGTATTACAGCTAATAGACCACCAAATATTCCAATATCTCTTCTCAAATAAGTGGATACTGGATTTTTGCGTCTTAATAACAAATTTATTGATCCTAAAACAAGGGAAAGAAGTAATAGAAATATAGAAATATATCCAGTAACGTCCGCAATAAATGTAATTGCATCTCTGTCTTTCCAGACTAAATAAAGTATAAATGTTGAAATTGCAGTTAGTACAGTCATCAACAGATAATGAGTTTTAAGTCTGTGTAAAATGTTATCCATATTTTTATTACTTGTGCACAACGTTCCGGCATTGAAGCAGTTGGTAAATGCCCATACTGCTGCCGGAACGGGTGCAGATTGAAGTTACAAAAGATTAGGATATGTTTTACTGCTGGGATTTATTGTGACAAGTTGAGTACTGGAGTTGGGATAGGTATTACGCTGATGAATTATTCTGGAGTACTAATTGCTTCAATGCTATGTTAGCGGAATATGCCTGATGAGCTAAAGCTGCAGCGCTAACTTTAAACTATTATTTAGAGAAGCTATTTCTAATGATTCGAGTTTCCCAAGTAACCCTTTTGCTAAAGATTTATCAAGTGTTGCAATTTTATTGATGCGAATCAATGAGTCTTTCCTTAGCCCGTTTGCAGATGTAGGTTTAATTAACAAATCATTATATTCTTGCCATTGAGTTTGGGTTGTAATAAAACAAACTGTGAGATCTTCAGGTGAATCGATTAAAACAACAGCTGGCCTAAGTTTAGTACCGCTTAAATCTGTAAAAGGAAAAGTAATGAGTACAATATCACCTTTTGCCATTGTAAACTTCTTTTAAATCTGCAACAGTATATAATTCTTCTTCAGATTCAAGGAAGGAAAAAATTTTACTATCAGTGACTATTTGTTGAATAGCATCTGTGAGTTTTTGATCTTCGTATTTTTTAGTAACGAAATCTGCGAAATCAGAAATTTCTTCTGCTTTATTTTCAGGAAGCAGACTGATTGCTTTAAGAGTCTTTTCAATTATTGCTTGCCTAGTCATATGTATGATTTGCAATTCAAATATAGCAATTTTAAATTAGCGTTATATTTTGATGGCATTTACGCTAACGGTCAGGGCTTTAAGCAGTTGGGGAATGCACATCCGTCGCGCTTGGCCTACTGTTGCTGAATAAAGATACCAAAAGTTGAGAATATTATATTCTGCTGATGATCAGAATTCTATCAAGATGGAACAAATGCCGGGATTTTTGATGTAGATAAAAGACGCTATTAGTCAGCCAAAATTGCTGCAATGCACTGTTGAACTAAACCTACGGTAGCCTTCCGCAACTATCCGTAAATTTAGTATTCTTATAACCGGTTCCGTTCAACAGGGGGTTCATTGTTCGCCCGTTGGGCGCAACGAAACCTTAGTTATTGGCACTAGTTTTATTGAGTTTCAATATACATTTGTATTATGTCAACGTATTGTCCATCTAACTGCTTTATTGCTTTATTGTGTCTTCCTTCTTCAATAAAGCCCAGTTTTTCATACAACTTAATTGCATTGTGATTTGTCGCAAATACTTGCAAATATACTTTTTCAATTTGTACATTTTGTCTTGCCCATTTCAATAATACTTCAACTAAAAGCTGTCCAATTCCAAGACTTTGATATTTTGAGTGTACACTCACGCCAAATTCTCCTGTATGAGAAATTTTTCTTTTTGAGTTAGGAATAAAAAAAAGAAATCCAATTATACCATTGTTCATTTCAGCAATAAGAAGTAATGAATTGGGGTCGTCATTTAGATTCTGTATCCATTTTTTTTCATTTTCTACCGTAATGGTATATTCCTCCAAAGTTGTCAGAATCTGGTCAGTAGATGCAAATAATAACTTTGAATATTTGATGATTCCCTCCGCATTAACAGCATTCGGTTTTTTTATCGAAAATTTCCTGCCGTCTTTTGTTAAATATTCATTCATTATGTTGTCTACTTAAAAATTACTGCTAACGGTCAGGCATTGAAGCGGTTGGGGAATGACCTTCCGTCGCCCATGGCTATCTGTCGCTGAACTAAGTTACAAAAGATCATGATATATTCTACTGCCGCCAGAATTCCCTCAGCAGGAACTGATGCTGGGATTTTTCCTGTAGTTGAAGAACGTTATTCGTCAGCCCCAATTGCTGCAATGCAATGTTGAACTAAACCTACGGTAGCCTTCCGCAACTATCCGTAAATTTAGTATTCTCATAACCGGTTCCGTTCAACAGGGGTTTCATTGTTCGCCCATTGGGCGCAACGAAACCTTAGTTATTAGCGGCAGTACTTACTTTTTGATGTTGCTGATTTTCCAAAGTAAAAAATATGGGTTGTCTTTTAATTTATCTAATTCGGTTTGATATCTTGTTTCGGTTGCAATTAGGCCTATTGCTGATGAACCTAGTAAAGTATTAAAAAGAGTTTGAAAATTAATATTTGAACTTATTTGAATAGCTATTAATGAAAGCGTAAAGGTAGCAACAGAAGCATTTACAGAAATACTGTGCAAGCCATGAATCGTTCTAAATTTTCTGTTTATTGTTTCAATTTCAGGTCTAATAACATCATTTCTATACTCTGATAAATTATCAGATTCCATTATTTTTTTTCCGAGATTTTTTAATGTAACTCTGAAAGTTCCTAGTAGGTCATTTTCTTCATTTAGAATTTTTGATAAATTTTCTATTGAAACATTATTAAAATAGGGAAGCGTCAATTCAAATACAGATTTTACTTCAAATTGTTTTAGTCCATTATAAACAGAAAAACTATCCTTTTCATTTATTTCTTTTGCAAACCAATGATTATTCGGTGTATCAGAAGAGGCAAAGTATATCTCACTATACGCTTTTGAATTCTCGCTAATTTTAGGAATTTGAACCAAGAGTGTTCGAAGTGGTCTTAAAATAAATTTACCATTCGAAAAAAAGGGGTTAAGGGCTCGTGTGATTTTTTTTGTATCGGCATCGTTTTTATAAATATAACACGGTAAAATTGGATATCCCTTTGTTAAATTACTATTAGTTAAGGATTCGGGTACTGTTACTTCTCTTGTAATATTTTTTGGATGATCAGTATGAAAATGTTCTATTTGATAATCATTTATTGTACTAGGAGCCGTAATGATAGAAGTAAAATCAGAATAAGTAGCAAGTAGTTTAGATATTTGATTCAAGTTGACGGTGTCGTTGCAATAAAATTCAGATTTGATACCATCAAACGTTGATAGAAGGTTTAATAATTCTTCTTCCTTGTCTAAATAATTGTGCAAATGACTAGACCCACTTTCTAGAGCGCTTTCTTTTAATTCTGATGCTATGTCTTTAAATGTGCTCATAGTATTGCCGCTAACGGACAGGGCTTTGCGCAGGTGTGGCATTAGTATTCTGGCTGCCCGAGCCGCTGCTGATTGAAAATATTTTGTTGAAGTTAAAACTAATGTTCAACAATGTTTGTCAAGCCCCGAACCAATGCCTGGCTCTGCAATTTGCTGAAGTTTAGTTTGTCAAGCCACACTTGAGCAAAACCCCATGTGTGTGTCCAGCGAAGCTGCCTATGTGATGAGAGTAGGTCTCTCGGTGGGAGGAGAAGAGCAACCTTCACCATCAAACCGGTTGCATGCTGCGCAGTTCTAAGGAACTGGGTGGTGAACGA
>Ga0208121_100156_pt1 | contig 33090 bp, 28 predicted proteins | sample LakWasMet62_LOW9_2_FD_183894 | JGI IMG/M metagenome (GOLD analysis project Ga0208121, IMG submission 183894) | Freshwater sediment methanotrophic microbial communities from Lake Washington under simulated oxygen tension - Sediment Metagenome... | ecosystem: Environmental > Aquatic > Freshwater >... | reverse complement strand
AACGTAGTAAAATTAGGGAGCGGTCATAATGACCGCTCACCTAAACTGGCTGGCTTAAAACCGCCGAATTATAAAATTAAAAAAAATAATTAAAACCCTTGGTTTTTAACACAGAATCTATGTGTTTCAAAATCCTTTGTCAATATTCTGATATCAAAAACTAACATTAGTTAACCAACCACGTAACATACTATTAACAATTACCCGCAAATTTGCAGGGTTACCTTTTAACGATATATGTATTAAGTGTATACATACGGGTTTTTGATGTACATCTAAATTTGAATTTTCAATTCATTCTTACCGCTACGGTACCTGTATTACTTCTTCAGATTGTTACCATGTAAAATTTCTTTTGTGAGCCTGTAGGCAGTGTTATGCCCGTTCATTGATTATTTAATTTATTAAAACTTAAAATGACTACCATGAAAAAACAATCTATTCAAACAATCGCTAAAAGATTTTTCTTAGGCAACCTCTTAGCTGCAGCTTTATTTCTTTCTGCAAACGCTGCAACTCCTGCTTCTGTTAATAAACCAGCTATTACCGCTGATGCAAACAAAGCAGACAAAGCAGAAATTAAATACACAGGCGTTGATAAATACAACCAGTTATCATTCAATGTAAAATACAGCAATCCTTCAGGCAACACATTTAACCTGGTGGTACTGGATGAGAATGGCGATCAGTTGTTCAGGGCACATTACAATGACAGGAAATTTGACAAGACTTTCAAATTACCTAAGTCTGAAGTTAATAAAATCACTTTCGTGATTGAAGATGGCAAAGGTTCTTTCAAAGAAAAATTCGATGTAAACATCGAAACACGCACTTTCGATGATGTGACCGTTAGCAAAGGATAATATCACAAACATTATGTAACCGCACCGCTATTGAAATTCAATAGCGGTGTTTTTTTGCACTTAACAAACCGTGTCTTTGTGTGCAATTTAATTTCCACACAAAGGCACGGTTTGATTGCAGAGTACTCTGAATGGCACAAAAATTCAAGAACGTTCAATGCACAAAGTGTTGAAAAAAGAATATACTTTTTTGAGATAAGAGAGATAATTTCATTACATGCAATCCCAAACCTGTTTATTCTGCGGGCACATTGTTCAACTGGTGCATGTGCACGGGCACTACCAATGCCCGGTTTGTTTTACCAATGCATTACCTTGTTGTGATGGGGATAATTGCAGCACCAACCAGTTGTTGCAAAATACCGGGCAAGAAAAAAGCCATCCCGCTGTTAAGCAAGATGGCTCTGTATCTATTTTTAAAAGCTAAGGCTTATCCGCCCACCGCTTCACTCTGCATACTCTTACTGCTCTTCTTTCTTTCGTCTTCGTTCAATATCACTTTACGCATGCGGATGTTTTTAGGTGTTACCTCAATACACTCATCCTGCTGAATGTATTCCATACATTCTTCCAGTGTAAACTGTAATTTAGGCACAATCCTTACCGCATCATCGCTTCCGCTGGCACGGTGGTTGGTCAGTTTTTTCATTTCCACAGCATTCACCAGCAGGTCGCCCGGTTTAATGTGCTCTGCAATCACCTGTCCAACATATACCTCATCTCCCGGATCTACAAAAAAGCTTCCGCGGTCCTGCAGTTTATCAATTGAATAAGCAGTGGTGGTTCCGCCAAATTTGGCAATCAGCACACCATTGTTTCTTCCCGGAATCGGGCCTTTCCATGGTTTATAATCAATAAAGCGGTGTGCCATCACGGCTTCTCCTGCTGTATTCGTTAACATCTGCGAACGCAGGCCGATCAATCCTCTTGAAGGAATTTCAAACTCCAGGTGCTGCATCTCTCCTTTACTTTCCATGATCTGCATTTCACCTTTACGTTGTGTAACAAGGTCGATCACTTTACCGCTGAAGTCTGAGGGAACATCCACTACCAGATTCTCGTATGGTTCGTGTTTTTTACCGTCGATGGTTTTTACCAATACCTGCGGGTTACCCACAGTTAACTCATATCCTTCCCTACGCATGGTCTCTACCAGGATACCGAGGTGGAGAATACCACGTCCAAATACCAGGAAGCTATCAGCACTGTCTGTATCTTCTACACGTAAAGCAAGGTTCTTTTCAGTTTCCTTCATCAAACGGTCGCGCAGGTGGCGTGAGGTTACAAACTTACCATCCTTTCCAAAGAAAGGCGAGTTGTTAATACTGAAGGTCATACTCATGGTAGGCTCATCCACACTGATAATTGGCAATCCTTCGGGATTATCTATATCTGCAATGGTATCACCAATATTAAAATCTTCCAGTCCTACTACCGCACAAAGGTCGCCGGCAATTACTTCGGTTACTTTACGCTTACCCATTCCTTCAAACACATACAATTCTCTTACGCGGCTCTTCCTGACAGAACCATCAGCCTGTACCAGGCCAATAGCCTGGTTTTCTTTGATCACACCACGGTGTACTTTACCAATGGCAATACGACCAAGGAAAGAAGAGTAATCTAATGAAGTGATCTGCATTTGCAGGAAGCCTTCGTTTACTTTAGGTGCAGGTACATGCTTAATAATACCATCCATCAACGGAAGGATATCTTCTGTTTGGGTCAGGCTATCGTTAAACCAACCGTTCTTCCCACTGCCATAATAAGTAGGAAAGTTCAGTTGTTCTTCGGTAGCGTCAAGATTAAAGAAGAGTTCGAAAACTGCATCATGCACTTCATCAGGACGGCAGTTAGGCTTATCTACTTTATTGATCACCACAATGGGATGCAGGTTCAGTTGTAAAGCTTTCTGTAATACAAAACGGGTTTGCGGCATAGGTCCTTCAAAAGCATCTACCAACAAAATAACCCCGTCGGCCATTTTCAGTACGCGCTCCACTTCTCCCCCAAAATCACTGTGGCCGGGTGTATCGATAACGTTAATTTTAACGCCATTATAGGTAACAGCAGCATTTTTACTGAAGATGGTGATACCACGCTCCCTTTCCAGGTCGTTGCTATCCATGATCAGTTCACCTGTCTCCTGGTTGTCCCTAAAGACCTTGGTAGTTTGTAAGATCCTGTCTACCAATGTTGTCTTGCCATGGTCAACGTGTGCGATAATGGCAATATTTCTTATTTCCATGTAAATTTTTAAGGCTGCAAAGGTACGGGTTTACAGCCGGAGGGCAAAGAGTTAACAGAAATATGACGTAAGGGGCTGGGAGACAGCAGTTTGGAGTCTGGAGTTTGGAATTTGGAGTTGTTAGGAGTTCTTGGTTTTTAGTTGACAATATGAATCTATCAAACTGCGCCTTTGCGGCTTTGCGAGAAAAATATGCCCGCAAAGCCGCAAAGGCGCTATCAATAAAGTGCGATCATCAACTTAAAACCAGGAACTCCTAACAACCCCAGACCACAAACTCCAAACCTTAAACTCTTAAGTATATTTTCTTCTTATCCATCCAATACCCCACGCTCCAGCAGAGCAGCATATAACAAACCGCAAAAAGCAGGGAGCCCCAATAAGCGCCGGCATGGCTGAAAACAGTCTGGTAGATCCAGGCAAAAAGGCTGGTATCGGGGTTTACATGAACCATATATAAAACAATTACCAGCAACTCGGATAAGAGATAAATGGAAAGCGGATTCTTGCCTACCACTTCAAAGAAACCGGCCCATCTGGTTTTCTGCTGTATATCTGTGATGTAGATAACCGCAGCAATGATCATACAATCCAGACCAACGGTGTGCAACACAAAAGAGCTGGTCCATAATTTTTTATTGATGGGGAAGATGAAATTCCAGAAATAGGCGATCACAACCAAAGCAAACCCGGCAAGCAGCAGCTTGCTAAGACCTTCATAGCTTTTCCCGTTTTTCTGCACATGCAATCCAACTAAATAACCACCTACTACATTTACAATAGCGGGCATTGTACTCAACCAGCCTTCCGGATCAAATGCTATCCCTTCTCCATGATACAGGTGCGATTCGCCCATAAGCCAGAGATCAAGTTTTAGCCCGGCATTACCCTGCAGGCTAAGCGGATCAAACGGATCTCCAAACCAGAAACACAGACCCCAATACAACAGTAACAGACCTGCGCTGATTGCAACCACTGTTCTTGTTTTCAGAAAATAAATCAGCAGCGATGCAAAACAATAGCAAAGTGCGATACGCTGTAACACACCAAGTATCCTTGTATTGGAAACAGGCGATAAGGTCCAGTGCCCTCCATCATTGTTTACAAAAGGAAACCAATACATCAGGTATCCCAATAAAAAAATGAGCAGTGTTCTCTTGAATATTTTAGTCAGCACCTGTGCAGTGGTTTTCTGTTCCCATTTACGCATTACAAAACTCATGGCATTACCCACTGCAAATAAGAAAGAGGGGAACACAAGATCAGTAGGTGTAAAGCCGTGCCATTTGGCATGAAGCAGTGGCGCAAAAGTTGCAGATCCGTCGCCGGGGGTATTTACGATGATCATCAGACAGATCGTTAATCCGCGAAATACATCGAGGGCAAGAAATCGTTGGGTTGGATTCATATCAGTTTTTTTTGGGTTTGCCGAATATAACTATTTTCGGAGAATTGCGGATAGCGGATAGCGGATTACGGATTAGCGGATTACGGATTGGCGAATTAGCGGACTCCTAAGAAAACCGCGCCTTTGCGCCTTTGCGCGATTATTAAAAAACGTTCTTTATTTACAAGAGCGGCAATAGACGCTGAAAAATAATCAGTAGTTTTAAACAAACCAATTACCATGCGTTCTCTAAAAAGATTGTTTGCAGTATTACTGGTAATCGTGATCGTTTACCTGTTTGGTCCCCATCCTTCAACACCAGTTTATGATTATTCCCTTCCGGCCGTGCCGGCAACTGCTGCAGCTTTAGAAACCTATATTACGCAGCAGGAATCGCAACACAAGATCAAACCCGATAATGAAGCAAGAATTGTGTGGGCCAACGATTCAACCAAACAAAAAACAGCATACGTTATTGTTTACCTGCACGGTTTCAGCGCCTCCCAGGAAGAAGGCAATCCTGTTCACCGCAACCTGGCAAAACAGTTTGGCTGCAACCTGTACCTCTCAAGACTTTCACAACACGGTATTGATACAACAGATGCCCTCGCCAATATGACGGCTGATAATTTGTGGGAGTCTGCCAAAGAAGCTTATGCCATTGGCAAACAGTTGGGTAATAAAGTAATTTTAATGGGCACATCCACCGGAAGCACATTGGCTATCCAACTGGCAGCCGCTTACCCGGAAGTGGCCGGACTTGTTTTGTTCTCTCCCAATATCGCCATCAACGACCCCAATGCATGGCTGTTAAATAACCCATGGGGCTTACAGATTGCCCGGCTGGTAAAAAAATCTAAACTCAACATCATCACTAACAAACCGCCCGAATACAGTAAATACTGGAACCAGCAATACCGCCTGGAAGCTACCGTGCAACTGGAAGAATTATTAGAAACAGCTATGGCCGATGAGATTTTTGCCAAAGTAAAACAACCCACCCTTGTTTTGTATTATTATAAAGATGAGCAACACCAGGATCCTGTTGTAAAAGTATCGGCCATGAAAAACATGTTTGCTCACCTGGGCACAGTTGATGGACAGAAAAAAATGATTGCTATTCCCGAAGCGGGCAGCCATGTATTGGCCTCTCCCATTCAATCAAAAGATATTGTTACAGTAGAAAAGGAAGCGGCTGCGTTTATGAAAGGAACGCTGCACATGGAGGGCTATTAAGTTTGGAGTCTGGAGTCTGGAGTTTGGAGTAGAAAAAGGTGGATTGACGCTTCAGCAGAATTTGTTTAAACTTGATATGAAAACAATGAAGAAAAAAAAGAAAATTTTAAAATACTTTTTTCTTGCATTGTTTTTATGCTTTATAGTTTATCTATGGAAATACCTTCCAATCATAAGCGGATATGTAGCAAAAGAAATGTGTTCTGATATTTTTGTGTCGGGAAGGACTCCAAATGACATTGCTCAAAACGAAACTGGTATTTTCCCTTATAATTTGGCTTCTTATACGGTGAACATGAACGACAGTTCAATAACTACGTCCGTATTCGGTTTTACAAAAAGAAAAGCTATTTATAGAAAAGGTTTGGGGGCAACATTAATTAGCGGAATTAACGAAACAGAATTAAGAAAGCAACCTATAAATATTGCCTATACTTCGGCAATTAATCAAGACACAATAAATTTTCCGCAAGGAAACTATGTTAGTGACACTGTAAATTCAGGTGTGAACAAAGAGCACTTGAATGCTACACTAAAAGATGCTTTTTATAGCCCGGAAAAGCAAACAAGAGCGGTTGTTATAGTTTACAATGGACAGATAATCGGGGAAAAATATGCAGATGGTTATTCCATAAATTCAAAACAGTTGGGGTGGTCTATGACCAAAAGCATAGTAAATGCAATGATTGGAATTTTAGTACAGCAAGGAAAGTTAAATATCAATTCACCCGCTCCTATTGACCAATGGAAAAATGATGAAAGAAATAAAATTACTATTGCGAACCTCATGCACATGAGTAGTGGATTAAAATTTCGGCGGTTCCCTTACGGGCCAAGTGACCTTACAAATATGCTGTTTAAAGAAAAAGATATGAGTGAATTTGCAAGCGCTAAATCTCTTAAAAACGAGCCAGGTGAAGTATTCAATTATTCAGATGGCACAGCAAACATACTTTCGTACATTGTTCGCAAAACAATTGGCGACAAAGATTATTACCGTTTTCCGTATGAGCAATTGTTTTATAAAATTGGAATGAACAATACATTGTTAGAAGTTGATGGAAGCGGAACATTTGTTGGTTCATCTTACTGTTATGCAACAGCAAGAGATTGGGCAAGGTTTGGCTTGTTATATTTAAATGATGGCGTTTGGAATGGTGAAAGAATTTTGCCTAAAGATTGGGTAAAATTTACAGCAACAAGTTCTGATGCAAAAAATTCAAGTAAAGGCGGGAAATATGGTGCTTTATGGTGGACAAATACAAGCGACAATGGCAACCCTAACAATAATAAGTACCCTCATGTTCCATCTGACTGCTTTTCTTGCCAGGGTTGGGACGGACAATATGTTTGGGTAATACCTTCAAAAAAATTAGTAGTGGTACGTTTGGCTTTTGAACGAGGCACTACATTGGATCCAGACAAATTTTTGTCAGATATTATTAAATCTTTACCGAAATAGCTTTGCGGTTGACAGAGAAAATCAGCAGGCGTTATGCGGAGGGCTGCTGGGTCAAATAAAAGCAAGAAATCAGCTTATGTGGGCTGACGAATCGTGAAATTCCGTTCAACGCCAATAAGGGAACGTCTGGAGTAGTAAAAGGCGGATTGCCACCTCAATTATACCATCTATTCCAAACTCCAGACTCCTAACTCCAAACTCCTAACTTTCCTTACCTTCACCCTACTGTAAACTAAAACGATTGCACATGCCCCGCAGCAGAATAGCAGGTATTGGTATGTACGTGCCCAAAAACGTAGTAACCAACCAGGACCTCACGCAATACATGGATACTAATGATGAATGGATCCAGGAACGCACCGGAATTAAAGAGCGCCACTATGCACACCGGACAGAAGAAACCACCACCACCATGGCCGCAGAGGCAGCCAAAATAGCTATAGAAAGAGCGGGTACTACCGCGCAGGATATTGACTTTATTGTGTTTGCCACCTTATCGCCCGATTATTATTTTCCGGGCTGTGGCGTGCTGTTACAGCGTGTCCTTAAAATGAAAGAAATAGGTGCATTAGATGTACGCAACCAATGCAGCGGTTTTTTATATGCATTAAGTGTGGCCGATCAGTTTATAAAAACCGGTATGTATAAAAATATATTGGTGGTGGGCAGTGAGAAACATTCTTTTGGTCTGGATTTTTCAACAAGAGGCAGGGGCATCTCTGTTATTTTTGGAGACGGCGCAGGAGCCGTAGTGCTTCAACCTACCGAAGAAAACAACCGCGGTATTTTAAGCACACACCTGCACAGCGATGGCGAATCGGCTGAAATACTGGCCATGTATAATCCCGGCACACATGCCAATCATTGGGGTACCCATGATTATGCAGATTTTGCTGAGGCGCCTATTGCTGATATGTTCATGAGTCATGCCATGATTGATAAAGCCCAGAATTTTCCATACATGGATGGGCAGGCTGTATTTAAAAAAGCAGTCATCAAATTTCCGGAAGTGATCAACGAAGCTTTGCAGGCAAATGGTTACCAGTCTACTGACATCAATCTGTTTATCCCTCACCAGGCCAACCTGCGCATCAGTCAGTTTGTGCAGCATAAGTTAAAATTGAGCGATGAGCAGGTATATAACAATATTCAACAGTATGGTAACACTACCGCAGCATCTATTCCCATAGCTTTGTGCGAAGCATGGGAAAAAGGAAAGATCAAAGAAGGCGATCTTGTTTGCCTTGCTGCATTTGGAAGCGGGTTTACCTGGGCAAGTGCTTTGATTAAATGGTGAGCGCTGATTTCGCGGATTTTTATATGATTTTGATGAGAGGCTGTTGCATTGCGCTGATTGTATAAGGGCTTAACACATAGAAGGTGAGCGCTGATTTCGCGGATTTTTATATGATTTAGATGAGAGGCTGTTGCATTGCGCCGATTTCGTGGATTTTAATATGATTTAGATGAGAGGCTGTTGCATTGCGCTGATTGTATCAGGGCCTAACACATAGACGTATAATCTATGTGTTCTTTGCTTTAGCCTGTGTGTCAATGTTTTTACATTTGTATTTTACAAAAAGAGAATTCTAAGAGTGATGAGTGACAGAAAAATAATTTATCTCGTTAACCCCATTTCAGGCACTTCAAAAAAAGAAGCCATTAAGAGATTGATAGAGCGGGAGACAACAGCGCAGGGAATTCCGTTCGAGATCACAACAACCAATGCTGACGGTGATTATGATATATTAAAAGACAAGATCATCCGTGAAGGGTTTACTGATGTTGTGATGACGGGTGGCGATGGTACAGTGAACCAGGTTACCAGCGCCTTGCGCGACTTACCTGTCAGGTTTGGCATCATACCTATGGGCTCGGGAAATGGATTGGCCAGAACAGCAGGCATCCCTACCAAACCACAGCAGGCTTTGGCATTGATCTTTGCCGGCAACTCTAAAATGATTGATGCATTCCTCATCAACAACCAATACGCCTGTATGCTTAGCGGCATTGGTTTTGATGCGCAGGTGGCGCATGATTTTGCTACCAAGGCAACAAGGGGATTACTCACCTATACACAACAAAGTATCGTCAACTTTTTTAAAGCGCATCCTTACCAGTTTGAAGTGATCATTGATGGCTTTTCTTTTTTTACCGATGCCTTCTTCATCAGCATTGCCAACAGTAACCAGTTTGGAAATAATATCACTATTGCACCGCAGGCCGATCTTCATGATGGGCTATTGGACATTGTAATTGTTCAGAAGATGAACAAAGCCAAGCTGCCTTTTGTGATGCTGAAACATATCCGCAGTAACAATAAAATACAGCAATTAGTAGAGGAAATGGGACAAAAAAACATTATTTACTTTCAAACCACCTCACTCACCATCAAAAACATGAAATATGCACCCCTGCATATTGATGGGGAACCAAGAGAAACATCTGAAGAATTCCACATTGAAATTTTGAAAGATTGTTTTGAGCTGATACAACCTTAATAATTATTAACCCGTTGGCAGGGTTAATTTGCTAAAGAGTGCTTCTATTTAAATTTGTTTTCGGGATGCCATCAATTGCATTTTGCAGCTAACGGGCAGGTATTTTCGAAGGCTGGGAAATATACTTCCGTCCGCCCAGCTTTTGCAAAGGGTATTCCTGTAATTGCCAATTAATAAAATAACCGACGCTCTTTCATTTCGATTTTTACTGATAAAAGATAGGCGGAGTGCCTATTATGATATTATTGCTATGTTCTTCAACCAAAATGGACATTGAAGGCAATATGATTTCTCATCCAATCTGATTGGAGTTCTTTTTCGTCTTTGTTTTGCAGTCAGGCTGCTTGTGCCTGTTTGATTGCCGCCTGCCTTCGGTTGGTGATGATGGAAGCATTGGCACTCATCATGCCAAAAAATATCCAGCACTTTTCGGTAACGGCATTTCGGGCATTTACTTTTTGCAGCAGGTAATGATTTTTTTCATTACCAAAACTTCCTTCTAATCTTACACCTCTTTCTTTATTCAATACAGCCCTCATCACTTTATTTTGTTCTATGTGCTGTGCTTTTTGTTTGCCTTTAGGTTCAAAGTTGGTGACAATTTTTCTGCCGGTACAATACTTTCTGTTGGCATTGGTGGCATATATCTTATCGGCACTGTGATGGGTACATTTGCCAAATAATTGCTGATGAAGGGCTATGGAATTTTGCAGCCTGGTACCCTCATTAAAGGCATCGTAGCTAAAGTGTTCTATAAAGCTAATACCATCTACCTGTAGCTTATTTACCTTGGCACCAAACTCTACTGCTTTTGTTTCTTTGCCACGTACAATGGGTCTTATATAAGGTTTACTCAAGCTTACAATCCTATCTTTTATTTGTTCTACCTCGCCATACACTTTGCTGTGTTGCTGCTCATATACTTTGATGATATTACGAAGCTGCAATCCTTGTTTAATTGATATTCTTACCTGCCTTTGCTCAGATAAATCTTTTTGAAGGTTAAGCAACCGAAGCAAAAATTTGAGTAACTTCTTTAATAGTTTCTTCTCGGCTCTCCTGGTTTTCTTTTTTGTCTTCTGGTAAGATAAAAAATCTCTTTTCCTGTCTTCATAATTACACCGGCTGACGCGGAGGTTTATTTTTTTTCTGCTCTCATTATAAATCATGTAGGTTTTATGGCAACAGTCCCATAACAGTTTTACAGGTGTAGGATAGCTAATGCGGCTTTCATAGCAGGTGGCATCCTCGCTGCTCATATGGCTATCACCCATATCTTTCTTCCAATACCGTGCAAAAATGGTTTGCATTGCAGTTATATCTAAATGCTCCCCTATATAGCTTCGCCAATAGCTTGGCAGATTGCCGTCCTTGATTACTTCGCCAGGCCTTAATTGTATACCACAAAAGTATTGCATACTCCAGTCGGTGTTAATACGCTGTATCAACATCGCATCACTAAGACACAAATAGTGTTTTAAAAACTGGAGGGCTATTCCTCCCTTCACATCAAACCAGGGACGACAACCCTTACCACTCGCACTTTGTTTGGGCATCGGTATGGTAGTGGCTAACTGGTCAAAGGGTATGGACTGATACAACTGACCTAAATCTGTTCGTAAAAATCTTTCGGATAATAATTGTTGATGGAAAAACAATAAATTTGTCATCGGATTTAAATATTAATGCTGCCTCACTTTGCGCATATTTCATGCCATTGTGAGGCTTTTTTAATACCTAATTATCCCCAAACCCTTTACTGCTGTGGATTTCGTGTTTCCATGAAGACCCTAATTATTAACATCTCAATCAGTTAGCTACGTTATTTTACAGATCCATGCATTTGATTGTGATTATAAACCTTTTGAAACTATCGTAACTATTCGAAAAAGAATTTCCGGGCATCTCTAAAATCAATTCTTGTTGCAATGAAATATAATTTATTCCTCACTTTGGTTAGTGTAGCTATATTGATCAGTTGCAATAGTGATATTGGAAATACAAAGCCGTTTGAATACCCTATAGAGTTAAAATTTCTTTCTCGCATAGACACGGTGAAAAACGATACAATCATTCAGGTGAATTCTTCTCGCCACTTTTTGTTAAAAGAAGATTCCTGGAAGGACCTTAAAGATTCAGCATTTATAAGGTATTTGGACACAATGAATAAGCAAGGTGTTTCTCAGGCGAATTATCTTTTTTATAAGAAATCAGGCAAGACAAATGAGAAAAACCTGATTGCTAATCCCAGAGATTTAGATAGGTATTCTCAATTGCATGATTTATTACTTGTATATATATGGTCAGAGAATCAACATAAATGGTTTATTTTTAAGTATAAAGATGGGCAAATTATTTCAGCAGGAAATAATATCAATGTCACAGATATTAAATGAATGCGTAATGCCCAAAAGTAAATGTTAACCGAATTGCGATTCCAATTCCATCACTTTTTCAAAAACAACTTCATATTCTTTGTCTAAAGCCTCGCGGTTTTGTTTGGCTTTTTTGTAGGCATCTTCAATTGAAACAAATTTGTCCCTGTCGGCATAATTGGCCGGGTCACCTAAAGCAGCTTCAAGCGTTTGTTGTTCTTCTTTGGCCTTTGTTAACTGGGCTTCAAGGTTGTTAAGCCTGCGCTGCTCTTTTTGTAATTCTTTCTGCAGTTCTTTATTGATCGTATTATTAGCAGGCTTTGCAGGCTCTTTGCCGGCGTTGTTATTCGAATTAGCCGGTTTTGCTGCCGCTTGCTGATTAGTAACCACCGGTTGTGCCGGTGCTTTTTCATCGGTATAACCCAGCTTTTGTTTTTCGGCAGCAATTTTAGCCATGCGCTCATTCCAGTTCACCCATTCCTGGTAACTGCCTTTAAACTCTTTGATCTTATGGTCTACGATCTCCCATATTTTGTTGGCGGTTTTAGAGATGAAGAAACGGTCGTGACTTACCAGAATGGTGCTGCCTTCATATTTATTCAATGCATCGGCCAACAATTCTACCGAGTGCATATCAAGGTGGTTGGTAGGTTCATCAAGAATGAGGAAATTGGCTTTGCTCACAATGGTTTTGGCCAATGCCACTCTTGCTTTTTCCCCGCCACTCAATACTTTAATTCTTTTCTCAACATCATCTCCGCTAAACAGGAATGAACCCAGCAAGGCACGCAGTTCCACATCTGTTTTTTTACTGCCGCATTGCTGCAATTCTTCCAATATGGTATTGCTCATGGTGAGCGCTTCCAACTGGTGCTGCGCATAAAAACTTTCCTCCACATTGTGCCCCCAAACCCTTTCGCCGGTAAAGGGCTCTGTTCCGGCTATCATCCGCAAAACAGTAGATTTACCTTTACCATTGGCGCCGATTAGCGCAATTTTATCGCCACGCTCTATTTCTGCAACAGCGCCATCAACAATATTTATTTTGCCAAAATGCTTGCTTACATCCTTTAAATGTACCAGCACTTTACCCGGTACCTTTTCTAACTGGAAATTGATACGCAGGTCGGGCCTTTCTAATTTAACATCTTCAATTTTATCGATCTTATCCAGGCGTTTCTGTACGCTTTGCGCCTGTGCAGCCTTACTAGCCTTGGCTTTAAAACGTTCTATAAACCGTTCCTGCTGGCGTATATAATCCTGCTGGTTTTCGTAAGCTTTCTGTTGCATATCAATACGGATCAGCTTCTCCTGCTCATAAAATTCATAATCACCCGTATAAATATGTAATTGCTGCTGGTACAGTTCCACGATCTTGTTCACCATCCGGTTCAAAAAGAATTTATCGTGACTCACAATAACCACACTGCCTTTATAATGCAGCAGGTACTTTTCCAGCCATTCAATAGATGGAAGGTCAAGGTGGTTGGTAGGTTCGTCCATCAGCAATACATCCGGCTGTTGCAGAATCATTTTTGCCAGCAACACACGCATACGCCAGCCTCCGCTGAATTCTTTATAGGGTCTGGCCAGGTCTTCATTACTGAAGCCCAATCCATGCAATACTTCCTCTGCTTTGTGATGGATATTGTAACCGTCCAGCACATCCAGTTCATGCAATGCATCTGTATACTTAATCAGCAGGGCTTCATTCTCAGAATCTTTCTCCAGTTCGTGCCCCAGCGTTTCAATTTCTTTTTCCAGTTCACGAATCCTTTCAAAAGCGCTAAGGGCCACTTCGGTAATATTATCGTTGGTATCAAAGCTCAGCAGGTCCTGGTGCAGGTAACCGATAGTGGTTTCCTTGCTTTTTTCCACACTTCCTTTAGAAGGCGTGTATTCGCCTACCAAAACCTTCAGCAGGGTTGATTTGCCGGTACCATTATAGCCCACCAAACCGATCCTGTCTCCGGGCTGTATATGCCAGGTGGCGTCTTCTACAATAACTCTGGCACCGAACTCGAACGTAACATTTTGTAATCCTATCAACATCTATTAACAACTATTTAGGGCGGCAAAGGTAAATGCAAACTGCTCCCAATTCTATTTGCTTTAATTTTACAACAAAATTTTTTATATGAAACGTTTATTGATCTATGGGGTGTTGATAGCGTTAGTTTCCTGTGGAACCCGCGATGAGAAGGCTAAAACAGTGGAACAGAAGCCCCTTGGGCCCCTGGCAAAAAGCGCTAATTCAGATGCATTTAACCTGTCTTTTGAGAAGATGCTGAGCGATTATTATATTCTGAAAGACAATTTTATAGCAGAAAAAGACTCTTTGATCAACCAATCTGCACGAAATCTGGTGATTTCTGCAGATAGTCTGAAACTTTCCGAACTGAACGCAGACAGCAATGTGGTAGCTACTGCACAAACCTACACGCTCGGAATCAGCGCTGAATTGAAAGGGTTATTGGGCGAAACAGGACTGGAAGGAAAGCGCAAGTCTTTCCAGTTGGTAGGGGATCAGTTATACGATCTTATCCGCACTGTTCAATACGACAGGGCAGTTATCTATCACAATTATTGCCCCATGGCTTTTGGCGATCAGGGAGCCAATTGGCTCAGTAATTCATCAGAAATCAAAAACCCGTACATCCCTAAAAAAATGATCAACTGCGGGGAAGTAAAGGATTCAATTGACTTCAGGCCGAAACTATAACGATACTATTTTACAATCTTCAGTCAACCCTGCTGAAGGTTTTTTATTTGATATTTATGAGGAAATTATTTTTACTTGGCATAATCTGTCTGCTTTCTCACGCATTGCTGGCACAGGACAAGTTCACCTGGAACGGCTATATCAAAGACTCGCTTAGCGGAGAAACCCTGATTGGCGCTAACCTTGCTGTTCGCGCTGTGGGTAAAGGCATTATCAGCAATCAATACGGCTTTTTCTCCATCACGCTTTCAAAGGGAAGCTATAATATACTTTGCTCATTTGTAGGATACCAGGCCAAAGAGCTTACGATTGAGTTAGGCGAAAACATTCAACAGAATATACTGCTGGTGCCCAACTCATTCACACTTGGAAATGTTACGGTGGTTGGAAGAAAACGTGATAACAATGTGAAGAATGCGCAGATGGGAAAATTTGAACTGAGTGTCAATACGGCCAAAACATTACCTGCATTTTTAGGTGAGGTAGATATTTTAAAAACATTGCAGTTACTTCCGGGTATCCGTAATGGGGGTGAGGGTAATGCAGGGTTTTATGTGCGTGGTGGCGGCCCCGACCAGAACCTGATTTTATTAGACGATGCCGTAGTGTATAACACGGGCCACCTTTTTGGTTTTTTCTCTGTGTTTAATTCCGATGCGATCAAGAATGTGAGCCTTATCAAAGGTGGCATGCCTGCGCAGTATGGTGGCCGCTTATCTTCTGTGGTAGATATTGCTATGAAAGAAGGCAATGAGAACAAAACGCAGATAGATGCCGGTATCGGGCTCATAGCCTCGCGTTTTTCAATACAGGGCCCTTTAAAAAAGAATAAGGCATCGTACATGGTCTCTGCAAGGCGCACCTATATTGACGCACTAACCAAACCCTTCATCAGCAAAAGCAGTGAATACTATGGCTCCGGCTACTATTTTTATGATCTTAATGCAAAGATGAATTATAAATTTTCGGAGAATGACCGCTTATACCTGAGCGGCTATTTTGGAAGAGATAAATTCAATTTTAAGAATAGCAAACGTTCCTTCAATACTGAAATACCATGGGGTAATTCAACAGCTACCCTGCGCTGGAACCATATTTTTAACAGGAAACTGTTTGCCAATACAACATTGGTGTATAACGACTATAAATTTTCACTCGACGGCAAACAAAACAGTTTTCATATCAATCTGTCTTCCGGTATTAAAGACCTGACTGCAAAAACAGATGTAGATTTCTATCCTGTTCCGGAGCATAAATTAAAGTTCGGTGCCCTGTATACCTACCATACATTCCTGCCAAATATATTAACCGGCGATCAGGATAGTGTTGTGTTTAATCCGAATAACTCAACCAGGAAATTTGCCAGAGAATATGCCCTTTATTTTCAGGACGACTGGGAATTGACCGGTAAATTGAAATTGAATCTGGGGTTACGTTACAGCGTATTTCAGCAGGTAGGCAGATACGCTTATTTTAAGCGGGATGCCAATGGAAATAAAACAGACAGTACAGTGTATGGCCCGGGACAAACTGTAAAATCCTATGGTGGTTTTGAGCCAAGGGCCACACTTCGTTATTCACTTAGTGATAATGAATCCTTTAAAGCAGCTATCACCCGAAACCTTCAGTATATCCACCTTGTAACCAATGCAGGTTCTACATTGCCTACAGATTTATGGGTACCCAGCACTATCCGTGTGCAGCCTCAGATAAGCTGGCAGTATGCGTTGGGCTATTTCAGAAATTTTAAAGAAGGCATGTTTGAAACTTCGCTGGAAGCCTATTACAAAACCATGGAAAACCAGATCGAATACCGCGAAGGATATACTCCCTCCTTAAAAGATCCGGAAGAAGAATTTGTTTTTGGAAAGGGATGGAGTTATGGAACAGAACTGTTCATTAATAAAGTAAAAGGACGTTTAACCGGGTGGGTAGGTTATACACTTAGCTGGACATGGCGCGAATTTCCGGCACTGAACAACGGACTCAAATATCCGAGCCGTTACGATCGCCGGCATGATTTGTCGATAGTGGGCAGTTATGAACTGAATAAAAAATGGAAGCTCTCCTCCATCTTTGTTTACAGTACAGGAAATGCCACTTCACTGCCCGAACGTTTCTATTTTGTGAGTGGTGTGTTAACGCAGGAATATAGCCGTATCAATGCTTACAGGATGAAGTCGTACCACCGGCTTGATATATCTGCCACCTATACGCCACAGCCTAAGAAAAACAGGAAATATACCAGCAACTGGGTATTCAGTATTTACAATCTTTATAGCAGGATGAACCCGTATTTCATTTATTACGATCAGGAAGGAAGTGCCGGTGCAGGTACTTTGAAGGTTACAGCCAAACAGGTTTCGTTATTCCCGATCATCCCGTCGGTGACATGGAATATCAAGTTGTAACAGCGTTTAATCTTTGGGTACATAATTAATGACCACCTTGGCATTCCGTTGTTCATTGGAAGCAAGGAATATCTCATAACGTTCTTTGGTGTTCCCGGCCCTTATCACCATCAATGCAGTATTGGGCGGGATATCGCCCAGATTCTCCGCAACCACAACTAATTCGTGGCGGTTATCAGATTTACTGCATTTGATCCTGAAGGTGATGGGCGTATAGCTTAATCTTCCGTTACTGATTACCTGCTCATTATTGTGGTAAACAGAAATAGTATCATTGTCAATGGTGCCGTTATCGTACAGATCCACTTCAATATCCTGCTCACTGGTGGTGATTACTTTTACAAGATTATTCTCACGCTCTAACAACACCCTGGGTATTGGTATCTTTTTGGAATTATTTTCTGTTTGCCGGGTTTGTCCCTCATCCATCTTTTTTGAATTCACTAAAGGTTCGGGTACCCGTGCTGGCACAACCGCAGCGTTCCTCTCGCTCTTAGTGGCTGGTTTATTTCTGGCTGTTACTTTTTCGGTCTGTTTTTTTACTATAGGTTGATTGTTTTTTGATGCACCCTGTTTAGGCTGCTGAGAAACAGGTGCCTGCTTTTGCGGATTCACTTTCGTGATCAGGTTGTCTTTTTTAACAGGCGGTACGGCAGGTACTTTAGATGCCGGTTGATTGCTTTTCTGTTGATTTGGTTTTGAGGCAAGGTTCGATCGGCTCTTGCTTTTAGCAGGGTCTATTGTTTTTTTCTTAACCAGAAAATCCTCTTTCTTAAAATCGGAAGTAGTAACCCGTTCCAGGTATACTTTGCCACTGCCGCAATCGCCCTTGTCTTTCACATTAATTGAAATAAAAGTTCCTTCCAGCACTTCCAGCTTGCCTATTTTGGTATAGTCAAGATAACAGGTCATCAGGCAAGGCTCCGTATTATCGGCTACTTTAAGATCAACCAGTTTATTCTCTTTGATGATCAGGTTTTTGGCGGATGGGTTATAAATGCCATTGATCTCGGCCTTGCCATAAAAAACAGTGGTTTTATAGGAATAAGTAACCCCTTTGATCCCGTTATTTGATTGCTGATCTACCTGAATTTCATATTTGTAATGTTCTTCCCTTACGCCATCCCGGTAAGTGCCGATAGATGAACTGAAATACCCCCGCCAGATTCCGGTAAGTTTCTGGGCATCTGCGGTAAAACTGAACAAAAAAAGAATGAAAAGGGTAAAATTCAATCTCATTTCACAAATCTACGGTGGCAATATAGTACCCCTTGATAAAGAACCGTTAAGGTTTGCCGTTAAATAGTCTGTTTCACTGGTTTTAGTCTGCTCCCGATTCTTTACTTTTGCATTCCTATAAAAAGGGTGATTTACAAGAACATGATCAATATTAGTTTTCCGGATGGAGCAGTTAGACAGTATGAACCCGGCAGTACTGCATTAGATATCGCCAAATCAATCAGTGAAGGATTGGCCAGAAAAGTGTTGGCAGCCAGTGTAAACGGCCAGGTATGGGATGCTACACGCCCCATTACCGCAGATGCTTCTTTAAAATTATTAACGTGGACAGATGCAGAAGGACAAAACACTTTCTGGCACTCTTCAGCTCACTTAATGGCTGAAGCGGTTGAAGCATTATACCCCGGTGTTAAGTTCTGGGTAGGGCCTGCACTGGATAAAGGGTTTTATTACGATATGGATCTGGGCGACAGGAAAATGACCGAAGAAGACCTGGTGATCCTTGAAAAGAAAATGAACGAACTGGCCAAACAGGGCAGTCAATATATCCGCAAAGAAATGCCTAAGGCTGAAGCGGTGGCTTATTTTGCTGAAAAAGGGGATGAATACAAACTGGACCTGTTACAGAACCTGAACGATGGAGAGATTACTTTCTACTCGCAGGGTGCATTCACTGACCTCTGCCGCGGGCCACATATTCCGGATACCGGGTTTATCAAAGCCATCAAACTCACCAGTATTTCCGGCGCCTACTGGAAAGGTGATGAGAAGAATAAAATGCTTACCCGTGTATATGGTGTAACCTTCCCTAATCAGAAAGAGCTGGATGAATATGTGCTGATGCTGGAAGAAGCCAAAAAACGCGATCACCGCAAACTGGGTAAAGAACTCAGCATTTTCACCATGGATGAAGATGTTGGCCCGGGCCTTATCTTATGGATGCCCAACGGCAGTATCATTATAGAAGAGCTGGAAAAATTGGCAAAAGAAACAGAGGAAGATGCTGGCTATAAACGAGTGGTTACTCCGCATATCGCCAAAGAAAATCTATATATCACCAGCGGTCACCTGCCTTACTACCAGGATAGCATGTTCCCGCCTATGGAACTGGATGGTAACAAGTATTACCTGAAAGCGATGAACTGCCCGCATCACCATAAAATATTTGATGCCGAACAAAAAAGCTATAAAGACCTGCCTTACCGTTTGGCCGAATATGGTACCTGTTACCGTTATGAACAAAGTGGTGAATTATTCGGACTGATGCGTGTGCGTTGCCTGCACATGAACGATGCGCATATCTATTGCACCAAAGAACAGTTTGCCCAGGAGTTTAAGGCGGTGAACGATATGTACCTTAAGTATTTTGAGATATTTGGCATTGATAAATACGTGATGCGACTGAGTTTGCACGAGCCTTCCAAGCTCGGACAGAAATACATTAACGAACCCGAATTATGGCTTGAAACAGAAGAAATGGTTCGCCAGGTATTGATAGAATCAGGAACACCTTTTGTAGAAGTACAGGATGAAGGCGCATTTTACGGACCCAAAATTGACGTACAGATATGGAGCGCCATTGGCCGCGAATTTACATTGGCTACCAACCAGGTAGATTTTGCGCAGGGTCGCCGTTTCAATCTTTCTTTTACCAATAAAGACAATGCACCGGAAGTGCCATTGATCATTCACCGTGCGCCATTGGGTACACATGAAAGGTTTATCGGGTTCCTGCTGGAGCATTATGCAGGTAAATTCCCTGTGTGGCTGGCACCTTTACAGGTTAAGATATTGCCGATCAGCGATAAATTCATGGAGTATGCCGAATCTGTTCGCAAACAACTGCGCAAAGCGGGTGTGCGGGTAGAGATCGACGACCGCCAGGAAAAGATTGGTAAAAAAATACGCGATACTGAGTTGCTGAGGGTACCTTACATGCTGGTGGTAGGAGAGAAAGAGATGAACGAAAACAAACTTTCCGTTCGCCGCCAGGGTAAAGGCGATCTGGGTACACAGGACCTGAGTACCTTTATCAGTAATATTACAGACGAAATTGAAAACCGTAAATCGGGCGAATAGTAGCAATATGCATATCTTTATCAATAAATCAATTATTCACTAAACAAGTTTTAATGGCATTACCACCAAGAGGGGGCGGAAGATTTAATCCCAGGTTTAACAGGCAACCGGAGCCTGAACATCGTATCAACGAAAGAGTCCGTGCATTACAGGTAAGATTAGTAGGCGATAACGTAACGGTTGGCGTTTACCCAACAGCAGAAGCGCTGAAAATTGCCAGGGAACAGGAACTGGACCTGGTAGAAATCTCTCCAACTGCAGATCCTCCCGTTTGTAAAGTCATCGATTACAAAAAATTCCTCTACGAAAAGAAGAAGAAGGAAAAGGAAATGAAAGCCAATTCCAAGCAAAGCGAGGTTAAAGAGATTCGCTTTACACCCGGAACTGACGATCATGATTTCAACTTCAAAGCAAAACACGCTGAAAACTTCCTGAAAGAAGGGAATAAAGTAAAAGCTTATGTGCAGTTTAAAGGACGTGCCATCATGTTCCAGGACCGCGGACAACTGCTTTTATTAAAATTTGCCGAAAGACTGGCCGAAGCCGGTACTTTAGAAAGTATGCCTAAACTGGAAGGCAAACGCATGTTTGCGATATTCACACCGAAGACCAGCAGCAAAAAGAAAGCTGTATCATAGTTTATAAATTAGTAGTTAGTAGTTAGTAATTAGTAATATTTACCATGTGTAAACATCTTAATTACTAATTATTAATTACTAATTACTAATTATCCCCCTTCTCTGCTTGAAATATAGCAAAACCTCCGTACTTTTGCAGCCCATTTTCCCGTAAGGCTCAACAAGTGTCCCGTCTGTTCGGGGCCGCCAGCAGGGTGTAATCTTTAAGAGATTATTTTATATGCCAAAGGTAAAAACAAACTCCAGCGCCAAGAAGCGCTTCAAGGTGACCGGTACCGGAGAAATCACCTTCCAAAAAGCTTTCAAACGTCACATCCTGACCAAGAAATCTAAAAAACGTAAAAGAGCTATGCGCCAGAAAGGTGTTGTTGGTTCTACCAACAAAGATTTCGTTTTACGTTTATTACGTTTAAAAGGATAATCCCGGTATTTCAACAGTCACCAATTCAATTACAAATCAGTTAGCTTTTTTATAACGGCTGACTTTAAAAAATTATAGTATGCCACGTTCAAAAAATGCAGTAGCATCAAGAGCCAGGAGAAAAAGGGTTCTCAAACAAGCCAAGGGCTTTTATGGTAAGCGTAAAAACGTATATACCGTTGCCAAAAATATTGTAGAAAAAGGCCTCACTTACAGCTATGTTGGCCGTAAGCTGAAAAAGCGCGAATACCGCCAGTTATGGATTGCCCGTATTAACGCCGCTGTAAGAGAAGAAGGATTAACCTATAGTCAGTTTATCAATAAACTGAGCACAAAAGGTATCGATCTGAACCGTAAAGTACTGGCCGACCTGGCTATGAACGAACCAGCCAGCTTTAAAGCTTTGGTTGCTTCTGTTAAATAGTATCGGATCCAAAAAATAACTAAACCGGGAGTATCTTATTACTCCCGGTTTTTTTTATTCTATGAACTGAACAAACTGCTATTTTTGCACAGCATTAAACAAGCCTTCAGACACAGTTAATATATAGCCATATAATGAACAACACCTACACTTCGCTTGTTAACCAGACTTTCCATTTTCCGCAAGAAGGGTTTGACCTGAATGATGACGGTTATCTTGAATTCAACGGTCTTGATCTGAAATCGCTGATCGACAAATACGGAACGCCGATGAAGCTGACCTATTTACCAAAAATCGGTATGCAGATCAATAAGGCGAAAAAGATGTTTGAAGCGGCTTTCAAGAAACATAAATATGAAGGCGAATATTTTTACTGTTATTGCACCAAGAGTTCGCATTTTTCTTTTATTGTGGAAGAAGCGTTAAAACATAATATCCACCTCGAAACTTCTTATGCTTACGATATTGAAATTATAAACCGTTTGTATCAGCGCAGGAAGATCAATAAAGACACATACATTATTTGTAACGGATATAAACAAAAGAGCTACACATCGCGTATTGCCAAACTGATCAACAGTGGGTTTAAAAATGTAATACCCATACTGGATAACAAAGAAGAATTACTGGCATACAAACGCAGCGTAAAAGAACCGTTCCGTCTGGGTATCCGCGTAGCCGCAGAAGAAGAACCTAATTTTCCTTTCTATACATCACGCCTCGGTATCCGTGCAAAAGATATTCTTGAATTTTATGTAGATGAGATAGAAGGTTATGAAGATAAGTTCCAGCTTAAGATGCTGCATATCTTTTTAAATAAGGGTATCAAGGATGATATTTATTACTGGTCTGAGCTGAACAAGATCATTAACCTGTATTGCCAGTTAAAAAAGATTTGTCCGGAGTTGGATTCAATCAATATCGGCGGCGGTTTCCCTATCAAACACTCATTAGGGTTTGAGTACGATTACCAGTTCATGATCAATGAGATCGTGAGCAATATCAAAAAAGCCTGTAAGAAAGCAAAAGTGCCCATGCCAAATATCTACACAGAGTTTGGAAGCTTTACAGTGGGAGAGAGCATGGCCCATATTTACAGTGTGATTGGACAGAAAATACAGAACGACCGTGAGTGCTGGTATATGATCGATTCTTCTTTCATCACCACATTGCCAGATACATGGGGTATTGGAGAAAAATTTCTGATGCTGCCGGTAAATAAATGGGACAATGAATATCACCGGGTAGTATTGGGTGGTATTACCTGCGACAGCCACGATTATTACGATTCGGAAGAACATATCAACGAAGTGTTCCTTCCTAAAATATCTTCTCCCGATCCGAAAGAGGCAACTGCCAACAAAGAACATTTGTATGTAGGATTCTTTCATACCGGAGCTTACCAGGACCAGATCAGTGGCTATGGGGGTATCAAACACTGTTTAATCCCCTCTCCAAAACATGTAATCGTGGAGTATGATAAGAACGGTAAGCTGATCGATTGGGTATATGCCAAAGAACAAACTGCTCAAAGCATGTTAAAAATTCTTGGTTACCTGAGGTAATAATTCAATTACGTCAAATATATTACTGCGCCTTAGCGCCTTGGCAAGCATATCTCTCGCCAAGGCGCTAAGGCGCATTTTTTTTCAGTTATTTTCGTTTTGCTTTTTCCCAGGCAGCATCTTGTTTCCCCGAAAGAAATTTTAGCAGCCCCGCCAATGCAGCATAATTCATCACACAAAAATAGCAGGGGATGAAAAAAGCTGTAAAACGGATATTCTTATTTTCAAGTAGATACCCCGCAACTGCTATGGTATAAAACGATGCCTGTACAAGCAGTAGCGTTTCATAAAACACATCTCCGTTAATAGCCAAAGGAATATTGAGCAGAAAAATAATGATCAATAAAAAAGGCGTGACACTCCACCTTAATACTTTATGAGAAACATACTGAAAGTACAGCAATGGTGTTTTGTAGAAATGTAAACTGCCGGATAATCTTTGTATTGCCTGCCAGTTGCCGGCGGATATCCTGATTTTTCTTTTAAGTTCTTCTTTTATGTTTGCAGATGCCTGTTCTGTAGCAAAAGCTTCCGGCTCATATACAATCTTATAGCCTTTGGCAGCTATCTGCATTGATTGCATAAAATCATCCAGTAAAGTATCTTCAGGAAGATTTTTGTATAGTGATGAACGAAATGCAACTAACTCGCCCGCTGCGCCTACCGCACTGTTTAATGCAGAATCCATTTTTTTCAAAAAGGACTCATATCTCCAATAAATGCTTTCACCGGCGGCACTTGCACTGTCTGCAGTTTCTGTAAAAATTCTTTTTTCTCCTGAAACACAGCCAACTTGCGGGTTAGCAAAATGTTTGACAAGATTTCTTATCGCGCCGGAATTCAGTATTGTATTGGCATCCGAAAAAATGACAACAGGTGTTGTAACAAATAACATGGCCCTGTTCTCCGCTGCTGTTTTTCCTACCCGATGATCTTTATGCAGCAAACGGATATCCGGATATTTTTGCAATACTTCAGCAAACTGATCAGTAGAACCGTCTGTAATAAAAATAATTGATAGTTTATCAGAAGGATATTCCAATGCACGGCAATTAGAGAGTTTTTTTTCCATAATATCCGCTTCATTAAAGCAAGGAATCACCAGTGTAACGGGCGGCTCATATTGCGCTGATGCTGTTGTTTTTACAGGGTGTAATATCTGTTTTATCATCACCAACAGGTAAAGCAGGATGCCATAACCTATCAATGAATAAAACACAATAAGGAGAGAAATGATGAGGATGGTCTTTATCCAATCCATAACAACTGATATTAGCTAACCTGTTTATGTTTTGTTTGCTGCATAAATGTATCAATTACAGAATTTTCTGCAGCTAAAAATATTTTTATGCCTGCTGACGGCCGATAGGAGGCATAAAAATGAACCAACCGTTGAATGCCGACTGCGCGTGTTTTGGATTTTCTATCCTACATTTATTCAAATATCTGTCATGTACAAGTTGATGCTCCTTGCTGGTTTATTGATGTTCTGCAGTGGTAAGGTCTTTTCTCAAACAGCAGTTGACTCAGTGAAAATATCCATCGGGAATCTTTTTGCTGCTATGAAGAACAGTGATTCTGCAGCAGTGATGAATTGTTTTTCCGGCAGCGCCATTATGCAAACCATTGCCCGTGATAAAACCGGTGGCACAATTATCAAAAATGAAAATGTTGCAGATTTTGCAAAGATCATTGGGTCAATGCCTAAGAACGCAGCCGATGAGCGGATTGTTTTTGATATAGTGAAAGCAGATGGTCCACTTGCAACAGCATGGACTCCGTACAAATTCTATTTTAACGGGCAGTTCAGTCATTGCGGAGTTAACTCATTTCAATTAGTACGCCAGAACGGGAAATGGGAAATTCAATACCTCATAGACACCCGCCGCAAACAGGGCTGCGAATAAATTATTCGCCCGATAGTTCAGCAATACACTCTTTTAATTGGGCAACATAACGGCTGTATAATTTTTTGAGGTACCATTTGGTAAAATAATACAGCCCTACAGTGAGCAACAGCATATAAGCTATGGCAAAAACAACCACCTGCCATAAAGCAGAAAAATAACTTTTGGCAAACCTGTCGGCCGAAGGAATATGTTCCGGATCGTTATATCCCAATACAAAAGCGAAAATGAAACATACCGGGATCAATGCCATCGTAAACTGGAAATAACGTTTCGTAAATTCTTCAATGATGTTTACAATGGTTTGCAGGTTATGCTTAACCGGAAGGGTAGTAGCACTCAGCCTTGTTGTGCGGCGGAGTAAATAAATAATGATGCCAAGGAAGCCAATCGACAGTACTGCAAAAACAGAGAAATATATTCTGAAGGAATGATTTGCTCCAAAAAGGCCCCAATAGCCAAAGATAACAATCACCAGCAGGCAACAGGCAATCTCAATCCAAAGGCTCCGCTTCAGTTTGTCTGTTACTGATACTGTTTTTTTTGTTAGCAGGGCAGCAATATCCTTCTCTGATCTGCCGGTATGGTCGGTAGACAGTTTATGATTGAGTAATGATTTCAGTTCGTCTAATTCCATAATTACCTTCGTTAATTAGTGGCCAGTTGTTTTTGTGTTTCCTCTTTCAGTTTGGTTTTGATGCGGCTCATTTTTACAGCTACATTATTTGCAGTAATGCCCATCATCTCGCCAATCTCCTGGTAACTGTAATCTTCCAGGTATAGCATCACAATTGCTTTATCAATTTTTGAAAGATCTCCAATGGCAGCGTACATTGCTTTTACCTGTTCTTCTTCGCGGTTATCAATTACATCAGCCTGTTCCGGTAAACTATCAGACAGGTAAGTTTCAGGTTTCTTTTTTTCTTTTCTAAAAAAAGTGATCGCTGTATTCAATGCCACCCGGTATAACCAGGTTGAAAATTTAGCGTCGCCCCTGAAGCTGCCATACGCTTTCCATGCCTGCAAAGTGATCTCCTGGAAAAGATCTTCCCTGTCGGAATGCAGATCCATATACAGGTTACAAACCTTGTATATGATTCGCTGGTGCTGGTTCAGTAATGATATAAATTCCTTTTCTGAGGGCATACAACTAAATTAGTACTTTACCGGTGTTAGTGTATAACCCTGTTTTTGTAATAAACTGATAACGCCGGCTGATCCGCCCAAATGTCCTGCACCAACTGCAAAGAAAGAAGGTTTTTCAGCCATTGCCTTACGCATAACCGGTATCCATTTCTTATTTCGTTCATCCAGCATGGCTGTTTCAAAATCATCTGTAGCACCTGTTGATTTCATAAAAGCGTATAATGAATCAATATCTCTCAGTTTGTACACATCAATCAGTTGCAGCATCACATTCCTTACACTGTCAAAATTCAGCACAGCTTTTTTCAGAGAATTGATCTGCGAATCTAACGGCTCCCTGTCAATGGCATTTAATTGATCGGTAACCGTTTCCAGGCCAAGCATAGGGATCTTATTCTCTTTGGCCAGTTGGGTAAACTCCGTTTCCGGTTGTATCTTATCCTTGCAGCTTATGCTGTTAATGGCCAAAGCACTCAGGCACATAAAGGGCTTGAAATGATTAAAGGAGGTTAAAGGCAATCCGGTAATTTTTTGAAACTGCTCATTCATCGCTTTAAAATCTGCCCCGCTCATTTGCGATTGAATTGTTTTTTCCGACATCATTTTCATCAGCAGGTTGGTCTGGAGACCGGGATCATCCATATCTATCTCGCCGTAAAATTGTTTGGATGTACTGATCTTTTTTTTGAGGATAGCAGAAAAAATAAAATCATCCTTGCACATGATATGAAATGTGCCGAAAATATGCGACGGTTGTTTCAGTCCGTTCCCGCTTATTTTCCACAATAAAGAACTTTTTTGTGCCACGGCAGTCATGGCCGTTCCTGTTAAAAAAAATACAAACAGAAAACACAAAAATTTCCGCATAATGATCATTTATGCATAGGTAGCCATTTGCAGTAAAATATTACCTGCCGCCTGCATAATTTATAAAAAAAGCCCCGTATAAAAATACAGGGCGTAACCAAAACTAACTGCTTACCGTCCTTTCGGACGAGCGTTTATGAAGAAACCTTTTTTATTGAATAGTGATCTGTTGCGGATTTACCACCACTTCTTCTTTTTTAGGCAGGTAAATCTTTAAGATGCCGTTATCATATTTAGCAAGAATACCGGCTGTATTGATCTTGTTGTCCAGGCTGAAACTTCTTTTGAAGCTGCGTACACCAAACTCTTTGCGGATGGTTTTGTATTCAACATTCTCAGTTTCTTCTTTCTTCTCAAAACTGATGGTTAAGAGGCCATCTTCCAGGTTGATTTTAAAATCTTCTTTGTTGCGGCCCGGAGCATTCAGTTCTACATGATAACCATCTTTAGATTCATGAATATTTGCCGGAATGCTACTATCATTATTCTGTACATCCTTACCCCAGCTTGAAGGGAATTGTTTAAACAGTTCATCAAATACATTGCCCATATATACCGGGCTGTTTTTTACGAAAGTCATAGTGTATGTTTTTTGGTTTTTGATTTAATTACAGAATATGATGCGCAAAGGATATACCATGCCGGAAAATGGTAAATTCACTTACAAAATGGCCTGTTTTTTGAATATTTTATGGTCATTATGACATGCTATGTGCAATTTGTGTGCCATCATGTCCGTTTCTTTGCAAACTTTCGATGTTTGAACTTTTGCTGTATTTTTGTGTTCTAATCAAAAAAGAGGAGATAAGCATATGTATCCAGCAGAAATAGTATTACCGATGAAGGCCGAGCTGACAGACAGCGGTTTTGATGAGATGGTTTCAGCGCAAGAGGTAGATGATACCCTGAAACTGGAGGGAACCACCCTGGTGGTGATCAATTCAGTATGTGGTTGTGCGGCCGGCGCCTGCAGGCCTGGCGTATTAATGGCTGTTCAGAATGCCGCCAAACGCCCCGACAGGCTTACTACCAGCTTTGCAGGGTTTGATATTGAAGCAGTTAACCAGGTAAGGCACCATATGCTCCCTTATCCGCCATCATCACCTGCCATTGCCTTATTCAAGGATGGCCAGTTGGTAAGCATGGTAGAACGCCACCAGATCGAGGGTCGACCGGCCCAGGTGATCGCCCAGCACCTGATTTCTGTTTTTGATGAGTTCTGTAATTAGATTTTACATAGTTTTGTTCATAGATGGGTTAGTAAGTACAGGCTCCACTTTATGTGGGGCCTTGCTTTTTTATAGACAGGAAGTCAATCGATACGTATATCATGATAGTATCATGAATTCTGAGTAACATTGCACCATTCTATAGTTTAATCTTAGATCTTGTAACACATGTATCCTAATCTGTACTACGCTTTCAAAGATATTTTTGGTATTGAATTATCAGGATTGAAACTGGTAAATTCATTTGGCTTTTTTGTGGCGCTTTCATTTATCATCTCAGCATGGATATTAACAATAGAGCTCAGAAGAAAACAACAGCAGGGTTTATTTGTGCATACAGAAGAAACGATCACGATTGGTGCACCTGCAGGTATCAAAGAACTATTACTCAACTTTTTACTGGGTTTCGTTTTTGGATATAAAATTATTGGCGCTTTTACAGTGCCGGATGCATTGAACGATCCGCAGGCTTTTATTCTTTCAGGCAAAGGAAGTCTTGTAACAGGCGTATTGCTGGGACTGGTTTTTGGCGGATTGAAATGGTGGGAAAAAAACAAACAGAAATTAGATAAGCCTGAAACAAGAACGATCCGCATCTGGCCACAGGACAGGGTAGGAGATATTGTGATCTATGCTGCATTGTTTGGTTTTATTGGCGCCAAAATTTTTCATAACCTTGAGAACTGGAATGATTTTGTAAAAGATCCTGTTGGATCATTGATCGCATTTAGCGGGCTGACTTTTTATGGCGGATTAATCTGTGCCGGTATTGCAATTATTTTATACGCCCGCAGCAAAAAAATTAAAGTGGTTCATTTGTGTGATGCGATGGCTCCTACCATGATGCTGGCCTATGCGTTGGGAAGAATAGGTTGCCAGGTTAGCGGTGATGGCGACTGGGGAATTGTGAACCTTCATCCCAAACCGTTTAGTTGGCTGCCCAATTGGATCTGGGCCTATCAATATCCGCATAATGTTATTGGAGAAGGTGTAGCCATTCCCGGATGCGCCGGGCAGTATTGCAATCAATTACCTATGCCTGTTTACCCAACTCCTTTTTACGAGATAGTTGTTTGCCTGATACTGTTTTTTGTTCTATGGGTGCTGCGCAAACGCATCAAAATTGCGGGCCAGCTATTCGGGATATACCTCATTTTTAACGGGATAGAAAGATTTTTTATCGAAAAAATCAGGGTAAATACCAAATATGAGTTACTGCCTTTTAAGCCTACACAGGCCGAGATTATCTCTCTTTTATTGGTTTTGGCAGGAATACTGCTCGTTGTAAGAGCAAAAAAATGGTTCTCCGGTAGTCAAATTAGCGAATAATATATATAATAATTTTATCTATTTTAAAGGAGTCTAAATCTGTTTAGACTCCTTTTTTATTGATATTCATTGAGTTAGGCTCAAAATATCTTCTCATTTTCCCTTCTGCGCTGCATTAGCTCAGGGATAGTCGCCATTTATCCTCAGTTTTTACCGTTGGATACAAAACTATGTACTATGCAAAACACAGTACATAGTTTTGACCTGTAATTAGTAAGAACAAGAACTAAATAAATCATTTATAAATTTAAGAAAATGAAAAAAATGTTATCCATGCTGACAGCTTTGGGGGTTATATCCTTTTCCACTGTTAGTCATGCTCAAACTGCCGCAAGCGGGAAAGTGAATGGAACAATTACCGCAACACAAAAAACGGTCGAATCTGCTTCTGTTGGTTTACTGCGTGCCAAAGATTCGGCTGTTGTAAAACTGGCGGTATCTGATAAATCGGGCCAGTTCGAAATTGATAATGTAAAACAGGGGCAGTACCTGTTAGCGGTGCAGGCGATAGGGCATTCGAAATATTATAGCAGTGTTTTTGAAATATCATCAACTAATACAAACTATACTGTAAAAAATATCGAATTGAAACCGACGAGTAAAGAGCTTGGTGGTGTAACGGTAGTTTCTCAAAAGCCATTGATCGAACAAAAGATTGATCGTACGGTTTTAAATGTAGAAGCCTCAGTAACCAACCAGGGAACCAGTGCGCTGGATGTATTGGAAAAATCGCCCGGGGTGTCTGTAGATAAGGATGGAAATATCAGCTTAAAAGGAAAACAGGGCGTACAGGTATTTATAGATGGAAGGCCTACCTATCTCTCAGGCCAGGACCTTGCCAATATGCTTAGAAACATGCAGAGTAATCAACTGGACCAGGTAGAGATCATGACAAACCCGCCTGCTAAATATGATGCAGCGGGTAATTCGGGTATCATCAATATCAAAACAAAAAAGAACAAACAGGTTGGTTATAACGGAAGTGTTACTGCGGGTTACGGACAGGGTGTATATCCTAAAGCAAATGCCAGTGCCAATATGAATTACAGAACAGGTAAGATCAATCTGTTTGGCAATGTAAGTTATGCTTACCGCGAACGTTTTCAGAAATTAGCCATCCAACGGAAATTTATTGAGTCTTCTACCAAACTGGTGAAGTCGAATTTTGATCAGGTAAATAACCTGCGCAATAATGACAAACCACTTAGCGGAAAAATCGGACTTGATTATTTTGTTTCTAAAAAAACAACACTTGGTGTAGTATTCAATGGTACTAATAGTATTCAGGATTTTGGCAGCAGGGGAGACATCAATATCTCAGATCCTGATTACGTATTACAGAGCCAAACCCGTGCAACATCTGATAACCATGATACATGGAAGAATTTCAGCACCAATTTTAATTTTCGTCATTTAACCGATACTGTTGGCGGTGAAATTACTGCCGATCTGGATTATATCAAATACAGTTCAGCAAACACTCAAATGGTTACCAATGCTTATTTTGGTCCTAATGGATTGCCGTTAATTGGTGCCAGCCCGGATACATTAACAGGTAATCTGCCACAGGAAATATCTATTTACAGTGCAAAAATTGATTACCTCAAGCCATTAAAAAACGGGGCGAAGTTTGAAGCCGGCCTCAAATCAAGTTTTGTAAAAACAGATAACAATGCTTCTTACGACAGTCTTAAGAATAATGCGGTAATACACGATTTTGGCAGAAGCAATCATTTTGTTTACAATGAAAATATCAATGCTGCTTATGTGAATTTCAGTCGCCCGATTGGTAAAAAATTAAGTGCACAGTTGGGTCTTCGCCTGGAGCATACTCATTCCAATGGCGATCAGGTTACTACGGGTATTGTATTTAAGAGAGATTATGTTCAGTTATTTCCAACCATGTATATTCAATACCAGGCCAACCCAAAAAATACCTATGTGTTGAATTACGGCAGAAGGGTTAGCAGGCCTGATTATCAAAGCCTGAACCCATTTGTAACATTTTTAGACAGGTACACTTATGAAGAGGGAAACCCGAATCTGCAACCACAGATCAGTCATAATATCGAGCTCACCCATACCTATAATAATTTTCTGACCACTACGTTGAATTATACCAAAACAACAGATATTATTCAACAGGTGTTGGAACAGAATACCGCCAAAAATGAAAGCTATATCAAGCAGACCAATATTGCCAACCAGCGTCAGTTCGGTATTTCAATGAATGCATTTTTCCCGGTTACCAAATGGTGGACAAGTAATATTTATGCAAATGTTTACAACAATGAGTTCAAAGGAATTGTGAATGGGGATGCGGTAACCATTGGAGCTACTACCGGTATGGTGAATGTAATGGAGCAATTCAAATTTAAAAAAGGCTGGGGCGCCGAAGTGAGTGGCTTTGGCAGAACAGAAGGTGTGGAAGGTGTTTTCAGGATCAAAGCATTTGGTATGCTGAATCTGGGTATCAGCAAACAGGTGCTGAACAATAAAGGATCTGTGAGGATCAATGTGCGCGATGTATTGCTGAGTCAGAAAATAAAAGGAGATCTTAAGTATGGTAATGTGGATGGCAAGTTTCAGCAGTTTGGTGACTCGAGGGTGGTGAATATTTCTTTCACTTACCGTTTCAGCAAAGGTAAAGTTGGAAATACGCAAAGGAAGAGAGGTGGTGCCAATGAAGAAGCCAGTCGTGTAAAAACCGGCGACAGTCAATAATCATCGAAAGCATAGCCAGCCTGCATAAAAAATGCAGGTTGGTTACACTAACATTTCATTAACGCCATTCATCCCAATATCTTTTGGAGCAAACATTTTCAGTAGCATCTTTGGAATCAGAAAATTGTTTTTTTCTCATGTGCATTATATAGAAAGCGGCCCCGATGTCTATCGGGGCTTTTGTTTTGTATGTCTCGTCCTGAAAAAAGTTGACTACAAAATGAATTTGTATGCAACAGTTAACAATCTGCATAAAAAGCGGTCAGCCTCAAAAAAGATTTAGTGAGGCGTTTAAAAAAGAAGTGGTTCGTGATTAC
>Ga0208121_100155_pt1 | contig 33378 bp, 30 predicted proteins | sample LakWasMet62_LOW9_2_FD_183894 | JGI IMG/M metagenome (GOLD analysis project Ga0208121, IMG submission 183894) | Freshwater sediment methanotrophic microbial communities from Lake Washington under simulated oxygen tension - Sediment Metagenome... | ecosystem: Environmental > Aquatic > Freshwater >... | reverse complement strand
CGGCGCCATCAGAGCCATCATCGCGGCGAACAAAGGTGCGCTTCTTGCGCACTTCAACCTGGATGGTGCGAGCCTTGCCGGTGGCGTCAGCCTGCTTGATCTCGGTGGTCGACTTCTTGACCAGCGAGATCTTCTTGCGCTCGGGCGCAGCCGTGCCGTGGCTGGCCTGCAGATAGTTCAACAGGCTGTGCTTGTCGGCATCGGTCAGGGTGTCGGCGGCAGACGCCTTGGACACCCCGGCAGCCTTGAGCTGCTCGATGAGTGTTTCAGTGGATTTCTTGAGTTCGGTTGCAAACTCGGCGACGGTCGTACTGGACATTTGTTGTGTAACCTTTCATGACCGTTACTCTTGAGAAGCGGCATCATTGGTAAACCAATGTTCGCGCGCCTTCATGATCAGGGCCTTGGCTTCATCCGTAGACTGGCCAGTGATATCAGTGAGTTCGTCCACGGCGAGATCCGCCAGGTCATCGAGGGTGTGAACGCCGTTGTCGGCCAGCTTGGCAATCAGCTCGGGCGTCAGGCCTTCGAGGTCGCGCAGATCCTGCGACACTTCCTCGACGCTTTCCTCGCGGGCAATCTCCATGGTCAGCAGCGCGTCCTTGGCGCGGGCGCGCAACTCGTTGACCGTATCTTCGTCGAAGCTCTCGATCTCCAGCATTTCCTGCAGCGGCACATAGGCCACTTCTTCCAGGCTGGTGAAACCCTCGGCGATCAGGATGTCGGCGATTTCCTCGTCCACATCGAGTTTTTCCATGAACAGCTTGCGCAGCGAGCCGGTTTCGTCGGCCTGCTTCTGGGCCGATTCGGCCGCGTCCATGATGTTGATCTTCCAACCGGTGAGGTCGGAGGCCAGGCGCACGTTCTGGCCGCCACGGCCAATGGCAATCGCCAGGTTCTCTTCGTCGACCACCACGTCCATGGCGTGCTTTTCTTCATCGACCACGATGGACTGCACGTTGGCCGGAGCCAGGGCGCCGATCACGAACTGGGCCGGATCCTCGCTCCACAGCACGATGTCGACGCGCTCGCCGGCAAGTTCGTTGGTGACGGCATTGACGCGGGTGCCACGCACACCAACGCAGGTACCGATCGGGTCGACACGCTTGTCGTGCGACAGCACGGCGATCTTGGCGCGAGAGCCGGCGTCACGGGCGCAGGACTTGATCTCCAGCAGGCCCTGCTCGATCTCGGGCACTTCCTGGCGGAACAGCTCGATCATGAACTCGGGGGCCGAGCGCGACAGGATGATGGGTGCGCCGCGCAGCGTCAGGTCCACTTCCATGATCATGGCGCGCACGCGGTCGCCGGTACGCAGGTTTTCCTTCGGGATCATCTCGCCACGGCGCAGACGACCTTCGACGCGGCCGGACTCGACAATGATGTCGCCCTTGTCCATGCGCTTGACGGTGCCGACGAAGATCTTGTCACCACGCGACATGAAGTCGTTGAGCAGCATTTCGCGCTCAGCGTCACGGATCTTCTGCAGAATGACCTGCTTGGCGGCCATGGCGCCGATACGGCCGATCGGCACCGAGTCCACCGATTCTTCGATGTACTCGTCCACCTCGATGTCGGGGATCTGTTCCTTGGCTTCGAACAGCAGGATTTCCTGGTCAGGCAGCTGCAGGCCGGCCTCGTCGGGGACGACGTGCCAACGGCGGAACGTTTCGTAGTTGCCGGTGTCGCGATCGATAGCGACACGGATGTCCACATCGCCCTCATAGAGCTTCTTCGTGGCTTGAGCCAGCGCGGCTTCGACCGCACCAAACACCAAGTCACGCTCAACGTTCTTCTCGCGTGAAATGGCTTCCACCAGCATCAACAATTCGCGATTCATGCCTTTAACCTCCATAACCAGATAAGTGCGGCGCCTTGCCCCACACCCGCTCGAACTCACATTGCAAAACCAAAATCATCGTTCCTGCCCAAGGCGCTGCCCCGGCAAAAACGTCCTTAATCCTCTGTGCCTGCCGCGCCGCGGCCCTTGAAGCTGACGATCGGTGCCAAGCGCGCCTCACGCAGTTCATCGAGCGTGAAGCCCAGCGCCTGCACCGGTGCCGGCGGCCGCTTCTTGCTGACCTTCTGACCCGGCTTGACCGGCGGCTCGTCGCTCCAGACGATCTGCCAGCCTTGGCCGCCTTCGGCGCGCTCCAGCGTGCCGCGGAACTTCTTGCGGTTGGCACTGACCTGACCGGCCGCAGCCGCACCCATGGGTGCCTTGAGCGTGATGTCGATCACCTGGCCAGCAAAACGCTCGAAATCTTTTTCATTGCGCAGCGGACGATCAATGCCCGGCGAGGACACCTCAAGCCGCTTGTATTCGACGCCATCGACTTCCAGTGCAAACTGCAGCTGGCGCGTGACTTTCTCGCAGTCTTCGACGTTGACGAACTGCTCGGTGGTTTGCGGATCCCAGGGCAAATCGATCGTCACGCGCAGCAAACCCCCAGCAGAGCGTTCGATCTCCACCAAGTCATAACCGAGTCCGGTCACAGTTTGTTCGACGATGTCCTGTAATGCCACGTGTGTCCTGTTGCCCCATCAAAACCGTTCGACCAAAAAAAACGGGCGGTTGGTAATCCGCCCGTTTGGTCGAGAATTGTTGAATTGTAGCCGAAAAACAGGGCTAGTGCCTTGATTTTCAAGGCGATTTAGCCTGCAGAACGGACCAGCGTGCGGGTGTACGGATGGTCGGGCGCATCCAGCACCGCTGAAACGGCACCGGACTCGACGATGAGTCCGTCTTTCATGACGATGACATCGTGCGCCATGGCCCGGATCACGTCCACGTCGTGGGTGATCAGCAGGTAGCTCAAACCCCGCTCGCGCTGCAGGCGTTGCAGCAGCTGCAGCACCTGTTTCTGGATCGTCACATCCAGCGCGCTGGTGGGCTCATCCAGCACCAGCAGGCGCGGCTCGACGATCAGTGCGCGGGCTATGGCCAGGCGCTGGCGCTGGCCGCCGGAGAACTCATGCGGGTAGCGCTGCAGCAGGCCCGAGAACTGCTTCTCACCCAAACCCACCTCCTCCAGCGCCCGCAACACCTGCTGGCGGCGCTCCGCCTTGGACAACGCCGGGGCATGGACCAGCAGGCCCTCGCCCACGATTTCCTCCACCGTCAGTCGCGGTGACAGGGAAGAAAACGGATCCTGGAACACCACCTGCACCACCCGACGCAAAGCCTTGTTGTGCGCCTGCTGCTGCCCCCAGGCCTGTCCGGCCACCCGCAGATCGCCCGTGAAAGGCAGCAAGCCGAGCGTGGCCAAAGCCAGGGTCGACTTGCCCGAGCCGGACTCGCCGATCACACCCAGGGTGCGGCCGGGCGCAATGGTGAAGGCCGCATCGTGCACCGCCACGAACTCGCCACGACGGAACCAGCCGCGCAAGCCGGGCAAGGGCGTCGGGTAGCCCACACGCAAGCCACGGGCCTGCATCACCGGTGCCGCACCTGCAGAAGCCGGCGCCTCTTGCACATCGCGCACCGGCTTGCTGTCGATCAGACGCCGGGTGTAGCTGTGCTGCGGGTTGGCAAAGACCTCGGCCACCCGCCCCTGCTCGACGATATGGCCGTTTTCCATCACGATCACGCGGTCGGCAAAACGGCGTACGAGGTTCAGGTCGTGTGTGATCAGCAGCACGGCCATGCCGTTCTTCTGCTGCAGGCCGGTGAGCAGGTCGAGGATCTGGCCGCGCAGGGTGACGTCCAGCGCCGTGGTCGGCTCGTCGGCCAGCAGCAGCCGCGGCTGGCAGGCCAGTGCCATGGCGATCATGGCGCGCTGGCGCTGGCCGCCGCTCAACTGGTGCGGGAAGGACTTGGCGCGCCGCTCGGGCTCCGGGATACCGGTGTCGGCCAGCAGTTGCACGGCCTGTGCCACCGCCTGCGCCCGGGCCAGCCCGAGCTTGAGCTCCAGCACCTCGGCAATCTGCTCGCCTACGGTGAACAGCGGGTTGAGCGCCGTCATCGGCTCCTGGAAGATCATGGCGATGTCGCGGCCACGGATGCCGCGCAGCTCTTGCTCCTTAATCGATAGCAGGTCGCGCATATTCGACGTTGGTTGGGGCTCAAAGAAGCTTGCAACACCGGCAATCTCGGCGTTCTGCACCAGGCGCAGCAGGCTCAAGGCGGTGACGGTCTTGCCCGAGCCGGACTCGCCCACCAGCGCGACTTTTTCCCCCGCGGCGACCTGGAAATCGAGACCATGCACAACTTCCTTGCCGCCAAAGGCGACACGCAGGTTTTTCACGTCCAGCAGTGCGTGGCTCATTTTTCGGCCTTCCGCGGGTCGAGTGCGTCGCGCAGCGCGTCACCCATGAAGGTCAGCAGCAGCAGCGTGACCACCAGCACGGCGAAGGTGGAAAGCGAAATCCACCAGGCGTCGATGTTGTTCTTGCCCTGCGCCAGCAACTCACCCAGCGACGGCGTGCCCGGCGGCACGCCCAGGCCCAGGAAGTCGAGCGAGGTCAGCGCCAGGATGGCCGCGCTCATGCGAAACGGCAGGAAGGTCACCACCGGCGTCAGGCTGTTAGGCAGGATGTGGCGCCAGATGATCTGCCAGTTCGACAGGCCCAGCGCCCGCGCCGCGCGCACGTAGTCGAGCTGGCGGTTGCGCAGGAACTCGGCGCGTACGTAGTCGGACAACCCCATCCAGCCGAACAGGCTGAGCAGGATCAGCAGCAGCGCCACGCTGGGGTCGAACATGGCGGAGAAGATGATCAGCAGGTAGAGCTCGGGCATGGAGCCCCAGATCTCGATGAAGCGCTGGAACAGCAGGTCGGTCTTGCCGCCGAAAAAGCCCTGCAACGCCCCGGTGACCACGCCCAGCAGCACGCCGATGAACGTCAGCGCCAGCGCGAACAGCACCGAGATGCGAAACCCGTAGAGCAGCCGCGCCACCACGTCGCGCCCGCGGTCGTCGGTGCCCAGCCAGTTGTCGCTTGAGGGCTCGCTCGGGTTGGGCTCCTTGGCGAAGTAGTTGATGGTGCTGTGGTGGTAAGGGTTGAGCGGGTACAGGGCCCAGTTGCCGGGTTTGGCGAACTGCTGCTGGATGAAGGGGTCGAGGTAGTCGGTCGGCGTCGCGAAATCGCCGCCGAAGGTGGTCTCCGGCACGTTGCTCAGGATCGGCGCATACCACTGGCCGTTGTAGCGCGCCAGCAGCGGCTTGTCGTTGGAGATCAGCTCGGCCCCCAGGCTGAGCACGAACAGCGTGCAGAAGATCAGCAGGCTCCAGTAACCCAGCCGGTTGCGCTTGAAGCGCTGCCAGGCGCGTTTCGATGGGGATGGTGAAATCTGGCTCATCAATCAAATTTCACGCGCGGGTCTACCCACACGTAGCAGAGGTCGGAGATCAGCTTGGTCACCAGACCAATCAGGGTAAAGAGGTAAAGCGTGCCCAGCACCACCGGGTAGTCGCGCCGCATCACCGACTCGTAGGACAGCAGGCCCAGGCCGTCGAGCGAGAACAGGGTCTCGATCAGGAGCGAGCCGGTGAAGAAGGCGCCGATGAAAGCGGCCGGGAAGCCGGTGACGATGGGGATCAGCGCGTTGCGCATCACATGGCGCCACAGCACGCGCCGCTCGGTCAGCCCCTTGGCGCGCGCCGTCAGCACGTATTGCTTGCGAATTTCTTCCAGAAAAGCATTCTTGGTCAGCATGGTGGTCACCGCAAAGGCGCCGAGCACGCTGGCGGTGATGGGCAGCGCGATGTGCCACAGGTAGTCCACCACCTTGGCGCCCCAGCTCAAGCTCTCCCAGTTGCTGGAGGTCAGGCCGCGCAGCGGAAACCACTGCAGCTGGCCACCGAAAATCACCAGCAAGGCCACGCCGAGCACGAAACCCGGAATGGCATAGCCGATCAGCACCACCAGGCTGGTCAGGGTGTCGAAGCGGCTGCCGGCGCGCACCGCCTTGGCGATGCCCAGCGGCACCGAGATCAGGTAGCTCAGGAAGAAGGTCCACAGCCCGAGGCTGATCGAGACCGGCAGCTTGTCCTTCACCAGTTCCCACACGCTCTTGGGGTAGAAAAAGCTTTTGCCCAGGTCGAAGCGGGCGTACTGCTTCAGCATCTGCCAGAAGCGCTCGTGGGCCGGTTTGTCGAAGCCGTAGAAAGCGCGGATTTCGGCAATGCGCGCCGCATCCACGCCCTGGCGGCCGCGGTAGCCGGCGCCCCCCGATGCGGCGGCGCCCTCCCCGCCGCTGTCGCGCCCCTGCAGTTGCGCCACCATCTGCTCCACCGGACCGCCCGGCACGAACTGGATGACGACAAAGGTCAGCAGCAGGATGCCGAACAGGGTCGGGATCATCAGCAACAGGCGTTTGAGGATGTAGGCCAGCATGCTTACCTCGCCTCTTGGGCCGATTGCGCCCGGTTGGCCGCAGAGGCCCACCAGACAGACGTGACCCAGCCTTCGGGCTGGTAATAGCGCGGCGTCACCGCCGGCTGCTCGAAACGACCAGCGCGCCAGGCGACGCGGTGCACGCTGCCGTACCAGTGCGGCACGGCATAGTGGCCGTGGCGCAGCACGCGGTCGAGCGCACGCAGCCGGGCCACCAGTTCGGGGCGGGTCTGGGCCGAGATCACCTGGTCCAGCAAGGCATCAACTGCCGGGCTCTTGATACCGATGACGTTCATCGAGCCTTCGGTATCGGCCGCTTTGGAGCCGAAACGCTCTAGCAGTTCGGTACCCGGCGCCTCGCTGCCGATCAGGCGGTTGCTGATGACCTCGAAGTCGAACACGTCCAGCCGCTTTTGCAGGATGGCGAAGTCGACCACCTTGTAGTTCACGGCAATGCCCAGCTTTTCCAGGTTCCTGGCGTAGGGGGTGACCACCCGGCCCATGGAGCCCGAGTTGTCGAGGAATTCAATGGTGAAGGCATCGCCCTGCGCGTTGCGCAGCGCGCCGTCGCGGTAGGTCCAGCCGGCCTGGGCCAGCAGGTCGCGTGCGCGGCGCAGGTTATCGCGCAGCGTATGGCCGGAGGCCGGATCCAGACTGGTGAAAGGCGGCTGCGGCACCTCGTTGGTGAAGACTTCGGGTGGCAACTGGCGACGCAGCGGCGCCAGCAAGGCCAGTTCTTCCGGGCTGGGCTTGCCTTTGGCCTCGAAATCGCTGCCGACGAAATACCCGCTCACTCGGGTGTAGGCGTTGTAGAACAGCTGGCGGTTGAGCCACTCGAAGTCCATCGCCAGCTCGATCGCTTCACGCACGCGCACATCCTTGAATTTGTCGCGCCGCAGATTGAACAGGAAACCCTGGAAATCTCCGGCATTGCCGTGCTGCAGCTCTTTCTTGATCAGCGTACCTTTGTCGAAGGCCTTGCCGGTGTAGGCGCGAGCCCATTCGCGCGCGACGAAGGCCTGGATGTAATCGAACTCGCCGGCCTTGAAGGCTTCCAGCTGGGCCGTGTTGTCCTTGTAGATCTTGTAGCTGATGCGGTCAAAGTTGAACAGGCCGCGCCGCACATTGAGGGTGCGTGCCCAGTACGCCGGATCGCGCTCGTAGCTGATGTCCTTGCCGAAATTGACCTTGCCGATGCGATACGGGCCGCTGCCGATCGGCGTATCGGTCACGATCTGGTCCAGTGGCTTGCCCTTGCCGTTGTCCATGCCCCACTTGCGGCTGAACACCGGCAGGCTGCCGGCAATCAGCGGCAACTCGGCGTTGACGCGCCGGAAATCGAAGCGGACAACCCGCTCACCCAGCACCGTCACGCCCTTGATGTCGCCGAAGATGGTGCGGTATTGCGGCGCCGCCGCTTGTGAAGTCAATTGGTCGAACGAGTGCTTCACATCGGCTGCCAGCACCGGCTCGCCATTGTGAAAACGGGCCAGCGGGTTGAGGGTGAAGACAGCCGAGAGCTTGTCGGGCGACACCGTGACGTCCTGCGCCAGCAGACCGTAGGCGGTGGTCGGCTCGTCCAGTGTGCCGGTCAGCAGACTCTCGAACACCAGGCTGCTCAAGCCCGGGGGCGCACTGCCCTTCAGGGTGAAGGGGTTGTATTTGTCAAAATTGGACAATCGTGTGGGCGGCACCAGCGTGATGTCGCCGCCTTTGGGGGCGGCCGGATTCACGTAGTCGAAATGCTGAAAACCCGCTGGATACTTGATGTCACCAAATTGGGCATAGGCGTGGCCGGCCCAGGCCGGCACGGCAGCAATCAGTGAAATCAGAGAAGCCAGAAAACAGAAAATCCGCATGCGACAATTCTGCACAGATTTTTTACCGAGAAAATTATGGGATTCCTGACTGGCAAGAAATTTTTGATCACCGGCTTGTTGAGCAACCGCTCGATCGCTTACGGCATCGCCCAGGCCTGCCACCGCGAAGGTGCCGAGCTGGCGTTCAGCTACGTCGGCGAGCGCTTCAAGGACCGCATCACCGAATTTGCCGCCGAGTTCAATTCCAAGCTGATCTTTGACTGCGATGTCGGTGATGACGCGCAGATCGAGAACATGTTCAAGGATCTCTCGGCCCACTGGCCCACCTATGACGGTTTCGTGCACAGCATCGGTTTTGCCCCGCGCGAGGCGATCACGGGCAACTTCCTGGACGGCCTGTCGCGCGAGAACTTCCGTGTTGCGCATGACATCAGCGCCTACAGTTTCCCGGCCATGGCCAAGGCGGCCTTGCCTTACCTCAACGACAAATCGGCCCTGCTGACGCTGAGCTACCTGGGCGCCGTGCGCGCCATCCCGAACTACAACACCATGGGCCTGGCCAAGGCCAGCCTGGAGGCGTCGGTACGCTACCTGGCCGAGGCCGTTGGCCACCTGCCGGATGGCCGCAGCATGCGCGTCAACGGCATCAGCGCCGGCCCGATCAAGACCCTGGCCGCCAGCGGCATCAAGGACTTCGGCAAGCTGCTCAACATTGCAGCCAATGGCTCGCCGCTGCGCCGTAACGTGACGATCGAAGATGTCGGCAACGTGGCGGCTTTCCTGCTGAGTGATCTGGCTTCCGGCGTGACCGCCGAGATCAGTTATGTGGATGGCGGCTTCAGTCATTCTTCCGTAGCCGTGGTGGAGACCTGATTTAACGAAAACAGGCTTTCACCTTGTCATGGCGGCGCAAGCAGCTATGAATTAGATAGCAAAACGCCCCGCATTGCGGGGCATTTTCTTTGGGACTGCAGTTCCTCAGGCCTTGACGCAGTCGGCGTAGTAATGTTTCTTGCCGTCTTCGGCCACCACCTCCACCAGGCCGTGGATGTCGGTTTCGAAGCCCGGGCACTGGGAGTTGAACTCGCGCGAGAACTTGAGGTAATCGACGATCTTCTTGTTGAACACCTCACCAGGGATCAGCAGCGGAATGCCGGGCGGGTACGGTGTGACCAGGCCCACGGTGACGCGGCCTTCCAGCTTGTCGATCTCAACGCGCTCCGTCTTGCGATGGGCAATGTGGGCATAGGCGTCGCTCGGTTTCATGGCCGGCTTCAGGTCGCTCAGGTACATCTCGGTCGTCAGGCGTGCGATGTCGTACTTGGCGTACAGCGTGTGAATGTGCTGGCACAGGTCCTGCAGGCCCATGCGCTCATAACGCGCGTGCTTCTGGCAGAACTCCGGCATGATGCGCCACATCGGCTGGTTCCGGTCGTAGTCGTCCTTGAACTGCTGCAACGCCGTCAGCAACGTGTTCCAGCGGCCCTTGGTGATGCCGATGGTGAACATGATGAAGAAGCTGTACAGGCCGGTCTTCTCCACCACCACGCCGTGCTCGGCCAGGTACTTGGTGACGATCGAGGCCGGAATGCCGGTCTTGTCAAACTTGCCGTCCATGTTCAGGCCGGGCGTGACAACCGTGGACTTGATCGGGTCCAGCATGTTGAAACCGTCTGCCAGTTGGCCGAAGCCATGCCACTTGCTGCCACTCTTGGCGCTGCGGATGATCCATTCCTCGGCGCGGCCCACGCCCTCGGCCACCAGCTTGTCCGGGCCCCAGACCTTGAACCACCAGTCCTTGCCGTATTCGGCGTCCACCTTGCGCATGGCACGGCGGAAGTTGAGCGACTCGGCAATGCTTTCCTCCACCAGCGCGGTGCCGCCGGGCGGCTCCATCATGGCGGCGGCCACGTCGCAGCTGGCGATGATGCTGTACTGCGGGCTGGTGCTGGTGTGCATCAGGTAGGCCTCGTTGAAGAGGTGATGGTCCAGCTTGGTGTTCTGTGAATCCTGCACCAGCACATGGCTGGCCTGGCTGATGCCGGCCAGCAGCTTGTGGATGGACTGGGTGGCGTAGACCACCGAGTTCTTCGGCCGTGCCCGTTTCTTGCCCATGGCGTGGTAGGCGCCGTAGAACGGGTGGAAGGCGGCGTGCGGCAGCCAGGCTTCGTCAAAGTGCAGGTTGTCCACGTAGCCGTCGAGCATGCCCTTGATGGTCTCGGTGTTGTAGAGCACGCCGTCGTAGGTCGACTGCGTCAGGGTCATGATGCGCGGCTTGACCTTCTTGGCGTCCACGCCCTTGAGCAAGGGGTTGGCCTTGATCTTGGCCTGGATGGCGGCCGGCTCGAACTCATCCTTCGGGATCGGGCCGATGATGCCGAAATGGTTGCGCGTGGGTTTCAGGAAGACCGGAATCGCCCCGGTCATGATGATGGCATGCAGGATGGACTTGTGGCAGTTGCGGTCCACCACCACCACGTCGCCCGGCGCCACCGTGTGGTGCCACACCATCTTGTTGGAGGTGCTGGTGCCGTTGGTCACGAAGTAGCAGTGGTCGGCATTGAAAATGCGCGCGGCATTGCGCTCGCTCTCGCCGATGGCGCCGTTGTGGTCCAGCAGCTGGCCGAGTTCCTCCACCGCATTGCAGACGTCGGCGCGCAGCATGTTCTCACCGTAAAACTGGTGGTACATCTGGCCCACCGGGCTCTTCAGGAAGGCCACGCCGCCGGAGTGACCCGGGCAGTGCCAGGAGTAGGAGCCGTCTTCGGCGTAATCCAGCAGCGCCTTGAAGAACGGCGGCTGCAGGCCTTCCAGGTAACTCTTGGCTTCGCGGATGATGTGGCGCGCCACGAACTCCGGCGTGTCCTCGAACATGTGGATGAAACCATGCAGTTCGCGCAGGATGTCGTTGGGCAGGTGGTGGCTGGTCTTGGTTTCGCCGTAGATGTAAAGCGGCACATCGGCGTTCTTGAAGCGCACTTCCTCGATGAAGGTGCGCAGGTTCAGCACGGCGGGGTCGAGATCGGGGCCGGGCGTGAATTCCTCGTCGTCGATCGACAGGATGAAGGCGCTGGCCCGGCTCTGCTGCTGGGCAAACTGGCTCAAATCACCGTAGCTGGTGACACCCAGCACCTCGAAACCTTCGGCCTCAATGGCCTGCGCCAGCGCACGAATCCCCAGACCCGAGGTGTTTTCGGAGCGGAAGTCTTCGTCAATGATGACGATGGGGAAGCGAAATTTCATGAAAACACTCCAGCCGGGGACGAAAAAAAGAAAAACAGGCGCGAAGTGTACGGACTTATTGCCGATCCGCCCGGGTCGTGCCGGTCTTTTGCCGCAAAATGTGGCAATTGCAACACATCGCTAGGAGCGTCATGGCTGAATCGACCGTCTGGTGGCTGATCACCGGCTGCATCGTGGCCGCTGAGCTGGTCACCGGCACCTTCTACCTGCTGATGCTGGCCATCGGCCTGGCCGCCGCTGCCTTGTCAGCCCATGCCGGGCTGGCGCTGACGGCACAGATCGGTGTGGCCGCCGTGGTCGGCGGCGGTGCGGTGGTGGCCTGGCACCGGCTACGACCTCAAGCCTCGCCTTTGCGTGCGGGGGTCAACCGTGACGTCAACTTAGACATCGGCGAAACCGTGCATGTTGAAGCCTGGCACCCTGACGGCACGACCACCGTGAAATACCGCGGCGCCCAATGGGCGGCTGTGCATGGCGCCGGCACCCTGCCCTCCACCGGCGCGCACCGCATCGTTGAAGTACGCGGCAGCCAGCTCGTCATCGAGAAATTTGAACCCTGACCGGACACCCGGAGAAAGTCACCATGGAAATCGCCATCCTCCTGCTCATCATTGCGGTCCTCTTCATCAGCCGCTCGGTCAAGGTCGTGCCACAGCAGAACGCCTGGGTGGTGGAGCGCCTGGGCAAATACCATGCCGCGCTCACACCTGGCCTGAACTTTCTGGTGCCCTTCATCGACAAGGTGGCCTACAAGCACAGCCTGAAGGAAATCCCGCTCGACGTGCCGAGCCAGGTCTGTATCACGCGTGACAACACGCAATTGCAGGTGGACGGCATCCTCTATTTCCAGGTCACCGATCCGATGCGTGCCAGCTACGGCTCCAGCAACTACATCGTGGCCGTGACCCAGCTGGCACAGACCTCGCTGCGCAGCGTGATTGGCAAGCTAGAGCTCGACAAGACCTTCGAAGAACGCGACATCATCAACGCCCAGGTGGTCCAAGCCATCGACGAGGCCGCGCTCAACTGGGGCGTCAAGGTGCTGCGCTACGAGATCAAGGACCTGACACCGCCGAAGGAGATCCTGCATGCCATGCAGGCGCAGATCACTGCCGAGCGTGAAAAGCGCGCCCTGATTGCCGCCTCCGAAGGCCGACGCCAGGAGCAGATCAACATTGCCACCGGCGAGCGCGAAGCCTTCATCGCCCGCTCAGAAGGCGAAAAACAGGCCGCGATCAACCAGGCGCAGGGCGAAGCCGAGTCCATCAAGGCGGTGGCCCTGGCCAATGCCGAGGCCATCGAACGCGTGGCGGCGGCCATCCGACAGCCTGGCGGTGAGCAAGCGGTGCAGCTCAAGGTAGCCGAAAAAGCGGTGGAGGCCTATGGCAAAGTGGCCGCCGATGCCACCACCACGCTGATTATTCCCGGCAACATGACGGAGGTCTCGGCCTTGATCGGTTCCGCAATGAAGATGGTGCAAGTCCAACGAGAAAGCAATTAACGAGTGTCTCTGGAGGCAACTCCGGCAACACCCGCGATGCGGCTGGCACGCCTCTTACGAGGCTAGAACTGGTAATGGTAGGTCAGCATCCCCGCATGCCCGAGAAAGCCATCCTTGAGCAACGCATCGTAGCTCAGGGCCCAGGTCGTGTTGTTACCGACCTTGTAGCTCATGCTGAGCCCAAGCTTCAAGCTATTTCGTGCTGCATTCGGTGCACTGGTCGCGAAGCGATCCCCGCCACCACCGGTAAAGGATGAGGTCAAGGTCTGCTGATCGGCCAAGGCGTCGTGCAGCCACATCGCGCGCACGGTTGGGACCAGTTTGCCGTTGCCAAGCCAGCCAGCAAAGCGTACGCTGGCGCCAAACCCTAGCTGCAGAAAATCGTACTTTTGCGCATCGACATTGAGGTTGAGCGCACCCGCCCCTGTTTCGGTGTAGGCGCCGAGATCCAGATGGGTGTACTCGAGAGAAACTAAGGGCGTCACCTCCATGCTGTCGCGCTGAAACGGAAAGCCAATGGTGGCCTTGGCGCTGTACTGCATGCCTTTGTATTCGCCCCGGGCCATCCGCGTGATCGCACCTACGCTGACCTGACGGTTGGAGATGTACATATTCGTGCCGATGTTGGCAATGGCATTTACAAAATGGCCATTGCCTTCATGAGCCCCATACAGCGAGATCTGATAACTGCTGATGTCGCTGCCGCTGCCACTACGGGCGTCTTTCAAGCCGATATTGGATGCGGCATAGGCCAAGGAGGTGCCAAGTGTCCAGCGATTGTCGGGCAGCGCCGTATCGACGCTGAACGAGATGCCTTGGGTGCGTGTCTTGAAACCAGCAGCGCCCTCTCTGGCATTCTGCGTTCCATCGTTCCCGAAGGTCTGTAGCCAGACGCCAACGCCATCCACCGGATTCCCCGAGGAAAAGCCGCTTGGGCTGGCTACATCGTGACCGCGTAGCGACTCAAGGCGCGTGTCGATGGTGCCAAAGATCTGACCCAGCGCCTCGCGATTGGCAAGCGTTAAAGCGTTCTCCATGATCGGGGCCATGCTGGCCATGGCCGCATCCTTGGCGGTGTTGCCAGACAGGCTGTTCAACTGCGTCAACACCGTCATCATGTCGGTGCTACCCGATGTCCGGGCCGTCTGCAAGGCGCCTGCAATCGCCCGAGTGTTGGCTGACTGTGCGCTTTTTACATAGGAGGCGACGCTGCGGGTGGTCAAGGTCAGGGAACTGCCATCGCTTGAGGCGTCGAACTCGTAATTGGGATCACTGCTGAGGATGCTCGTCGGAACAACGATCGTGCTCCCGCCGCCGCCACTGACCACTACGTAGGTACGGCCGGTGCTCAACGTCGCTGGTTGCACCTTGATATCAATTGTCGTATTGGCTGCGATGGAAACGGGGCCACTGGCAATGATGCTGCCAGCCGCATTGTTACTGTCACCATAAATGGTGGTTTTCAACGTCGAGCCGGCCGCCATGGTAAAGCTCGACGAAGCCGTCAACGTATTGTTATTGAGATTGAGTACCCCGCTGCTGCCTGAACCTAGCGTCAGCGCACCGGCGTGACTGAAGGCAGAGTTCACATTGAAGGTGCCGCCATCGTAAATGGTGGTGGACGCAGCGATGTTTGAGGTGCCGCTCTGGCTGAATACGCCGCCATTTTTAATCGCCAGCGTGGTGGCTGTCAGCGTCCCGGCGCTCAGGTTGAGCGTGCCGCCGCTGCCTTTTCCGACGGTGATCGTTGTGGCCGCTGCATTGTGCCCAAGATTGAGCATCGCGCCGTCATTGACATTGATCGCTGCCAGACGGGCACTGCCGCCAATCACCGCATTGCTTGTGTAGTTGCCGGCGAAGGTCAACGTACCCTGTCCCGCCGCTGTGCCGTCAATGGTGCCAGTGCCCTGGTTTACCAGCGTCAGGCTGGCGCCACTGGCCAGCGTGGTCGCGCTTGCATTGATCACCCCGCTGCCCGACTGGGTGACGCTGCCGCCGGCCTTGATCGCCAGCGTGGTCGCGCTCAGTGTGCCGGCGCTCTGGTTGACCACGCCACTACTGCCCTGGCCAACGTTGACGGTGGTGGCACTGGCGTTCTGATCCAGCGTGAGGGTGACACCGTCATTGACGTTGAGGGTCGCCAGCTTGTTCGTTCCGCCAATGGCCTGATCGGTGTTGTAGTTGCCGGCCAAGGTCAACGTGCCCTGTCCCGCCGCTGCGCCGTCAATGGTGCCAGTGCCTTGATTCTTCAGGCTCAGCGTGGCACCGCTGTCAAGCGTGATGGCACCTGCACTGATCGATCCGTCTGTTTGGGTGAAGCTGGCATTGGCACCGATTGCCAACAGCGTGCTTGCCGTCAGCGTGGTCGCCGTATGGCTACCGTTGCTTTGATTCACCGTGCCATTGATCGTGATGGTATTGGCACTAATGCTCTTCGTTAAATTCAGGGTGGAGCCACTCGTCACCGTGATGGTGTTGAGTCGATGCACACCACCGATCGCATCATGTGTTTGAAAACTGCCGTGATCAATGATCAGGCTGCCCTGACCATCCGCAATACCATCGACCGTACCGCCGGTACTTGAGTTCCGCATGGTGAGCGTGGCACCGTTGCCGAGCTTGATGTTGGTGGCTGACATGGAACCGGTGTTGGCGGCCTGGGTCAACGTCGCACCGTCCTTCACTTCCAAGGTGCTGACATTGATGTTGCCTTGATTCTGGGTCAGTGTCCCACTCGCCCCCTGGCCGACGGTGAGGGTTTCGGCATTGATGTCGTAGGTGGCTTTGAGTTCGGCTCCGTTCTGGACATTCACCGCACTCAGAAGATGGATGTTTCCCACCGAAAAGGAACCAAAGTCCTGGCCCATGGTGACCGTCCCTTGCACGTCCACGACGCCCTGGGAACTGGTCACGTTGCTCACCACGTCGGTTGGCGCGGCCCCATTGAGGATCAGGTGGCCGGTCGCCCCGGCCTGGAAGGTCACCGTCGTGGGAATATTTCCTGCCGCTACTGTGCAATTGTTGCCGGCAATTTCTTCGGCGACACCATTGCCAGCAGAACCATTGCAGATCGCCACTGCCTGGCGCATTGGCAATAGCGCGACCACGGCCATAGTCGCAAGACCAACCAGCAGTTGACTCCCTCGGTCGCGCATTTTCTCTCCCTGCGAATATGTCGTTGTTCTATCGCGCGCGTGACAGTTGAATCAGATCTTACGTCTACATGGCGTGCTCGGGAACTCCCAAAAAATGTATTTCTCAAAGGATCATCGCTTACAGGACGTTGGCAGAACCAACAGACTTGGCCAGATCTCCACCCACCCCTGATCGTGACTGGCTTGCGGCACCTTTGTCAGCGATGCACAGCGGCGTGAACCCATACGGGTGAGAAAGCCCTCGGCAATCGCCGGCGGCACGACACGGTCCCGTCCGCCGACGAAATGCCGTTGTGGCAAAACGGACAAGCGGCCAGCCTCATCAGCCGGATTGAGCGAGCCACGCAAAGGCGTCACATCATGCAGTTTGGTGAGTGCCACATGATCCAGATTGCCGGCGACTGTGCGCAGACTCAGCACATCGGTGCGCCGCAGCGCTATCAGCGCGGCAACGGCCGCACCGCCGGAATAGCCCACCAGATTGAGGCCGCTGGCCTGTGCCTTCAGACGCAATTGCTCCAGCGCCGCATCGGTAGCGGCAATCACCTCATCGGCAAAGCGTTTGTCAGACCAGTAGTCTGACGTGCAACGGCCGACGTCCTGCATCTCGACGTATTGGCAAGGTCGCGCCAGGTACACCACATTGGCCGCAGGATCCAGCAGCGCCAGCCGTAAGGCAATGGGATCTGTTGGCGTCGGGTCGTCAGAGAGGCTATGGCGGGTTTTCCAGGCATAACCATCGCCTTCGATGTACACCGTCAGCGGCCCTCCCGGGACTTTGAAGCGCTGGTAGGCGACCAAAACGAACCCGGCGGCTGCGACCTGCGTCTTGCGCAGGCCACCAGCAGCGGCCAAGTTGTCTGCTGTCCGACGGCGTTGAGTCGGATCTGGTGTCATGGCGCAACCGGACAGTCCAAATGCAATCAGCAGGCAAAGGACACCAAGTACTTGCCAAAGAGCGCCCTGCAGCGCAGGCCGGTCCATCACCATCATCTGGTAGCAGTTTTCTGCTTGAGCGCGCCGTAGGCCTCCTTGAAGCCGGCCATGGATACCACAATCACGATCTGCCGCCGCGTGAGAGCGTCGAGAAAAGCGACTTGGCTGGTCTTGGCAGCCTCCAGTGACTCGCTCAACGAATTGTCAAGGTGAAGTATGGCTTCGCAGCCGCTGGCCGTGCAGGTACGCACCTCGGCCTTCAGTTGTGCAACCTCATCAATTTTCAGGGCCACTCCGGCGGGAATGTAGATTCCGAGTGGGACCGACAAGTGCAGCAGGGGTTTGCTTTCGGCATCAAGATAGCCCACAGCCACGCGTAGAACACGTTGCCCAGTTTCCTTCAGATTGGCACTCTGAGAAACATAACAAGGCTTACCCACTGCTTCGCAGGTTAGCACCCAGTCCTGAAATACCTCGCTTGCTGCTGGTTGCGCGTGTGCATGCAGCGCAGCCGAGAGCACCGTGCCCAACAGAAGCAGCCGGAGAGTGCGGAGAACGAATTGCATCGAGATGGCAATTGCCTGGTTGGATTGTCCTGACCTCACACTTTGCCAGATTAGCAGAGTTGCATCCGCTTCGACGGACCGCCGGCTGAGGGTAAAAGCGAGCCAGAAAAGACAAAGCCCTGACAGTGACGTCAGGGCTTTGCAATTTTGGCGGAGAGGGCGGGATTCGAACCCGCGGTGAGTTTTACCCCACGCACGCTTTCCAGGCGTGTGACTTAAACCGCTCATCCACCTCTCCGGAAGCCCGCTATTCTAACCGAGATGGGCTTGCCTTTTGGGGAAGTCATCGAGAAAGTGCAAAAAAGAAGGACCCGAAGGCCCTTCTTTGGTCGCCAAAGTGGCAATCAGCGGATCACGGCGAGCTGGGTCCGTTCACCGCCCTTGTAGGTGTACAAGGTCAGCGCGCCGTTCTTGATGTCGCCCTTCTCGTCAAAGCTAATCGGCCCGGTCACGCCCTTGTAGTCGGTCGTGGCGGCCAGCACCGGCAGGTACTTGGCCGGATCGGACGAGTTGGCCTTGACCATGGCGGCCACCAGCACCTTGGTCGCGTCGTACACATAGGGCGCGTAGAGCTTGACGTCGGCATTGAACTTGGTCTTGAACTTGGCGCGGAACTCGTCCATGCCAACCTTGGCCTCGCCTTCGACGCCGCCGGCCTCGGCGCAGAACACCTGCTCCTCACCAATCGCATCGCCAGCGAGCTTGGGCATTTCGGCCGTGCAGGCGCCGTCGCCACCCATGAACTTGGCCTTGATGCCCAGCGACTTCATCTGCTTGAGCATGGGGCCGGCCACGGCGTCCATGCCACCGAAGAACACCACGTCGGGCTTCTTGCCCTTGATGCTGGTCAGGATGGCGTTGAAGTCGGTGGCCTTGTCGGTGGTGAACTCCTTGGCGACGATCTTGGCGCCCGCAGCCTCGGCCGCCTTGCTGAACTCATCGGCCACGCCTTGGCCATAAGCGGTGCGGTCGTCGATCACGGCCACGTTCTTCACCTTGAGGGTTTCGACGGCGTATTTGCCGAGCGTGCTGCCCAGGTGCACGTCATCGGCCACCACGCGGAACGCGGTTTTGAAACCCTGGCGGGTGTACTTCGGGTTGGTGGCGGACGGCGAAATCTGCGGAATGCCGGCATCGCTGTAGATCTTGGAGGCCGGGATGGTGGTGCCCGAATTCAGATGGCCAATCACGCCAGCGACCTTGGCATCTGCCAGCTTTTGCGCCACGGCGGTTCCCTGCTTGGGATCGGCGGCATCGTCCTCGATCAGCAACTCCAGCTTGACCTTCTTGCCATCGATCGTCACCCCTGCCGCATTGAGCTCCTCGATCGCCATGCGCGCGCCGTATTCGTTGTCCTTGCCCAGGTGGGCAATGGCACCGCTCATGGGTGCCACGTGGCCGATCTTAACCACCGGTTCGGTGGCCGCAACCGGCGTCGACGCAGCGGGTGCTGCGGCCTCCTCTTTCTGGCCGCAGGCGGTCAGGAAGGCGGCAGTGGCGACCAATGTCAGAGCCGAAGTAAGGTGCTTGACGTGCATGAACTCCTCCAAGTAATTTGAATGAAAACCAGTGAACAGAACCAAGCGCGACATTAACGCATTCGTCCGGCGCAAGGCCAGCAAACCTTCAGTCTGTGGGTATTTTGGGATGTTCAGCGTCGCGCCAACGCGTCAAGTTCCTGCGCCACGGCGGCTGCCACAGTCTGGCGCAAGGCCTGGTCAACTTCCTGCCACAGATAAGGCTCCATCGCACTGATCTGCTCCTGTACCAAAGAGGTCACCACGGCGCGCAGCTTGGTCTCCAGCGTCGGTGCCAGCCGCTGCATAACCCGTTCCACAAGCTCATCTGCCGCTGGCATGAGGCCGGCGGGCGTCTGCTGCGGCAACGATGCAGCCTCCTCGCTGGCCACTTCAAGCCCAACAGCCTCCCCTGGCCGCACCACCTCGGTCAGTGTCGGCAGAAAGCGTGGCAGGTTCTTCTGCGGTGTGCTCATCCGTTCGCACCTTTCAGGGCCAGGTCATGGCGGATGATGGTGTGACCACCCTCGGTGTAGTGCTTCCAGCGGCCACGCGCCAGCTGGCGGTCGTTGTCATCCAGGCTTACGACCTCGATCAAACGCTCAAACTGCTCAAACCCGGCAGGCACCTGCACGCCGAGATTGAGCAGTACCTGCTGGTGCGGCAACTCGGCCAGAGACTCGGCCAGCACCACCGGCGAGGCCGCCAGCACATGGGCCGGGTCGCTCTGGCTTGCATGCGGAATGAAGTCGAGCTGCGAGAAGGTCCACAGCAGGCTGTTGAGGCGCGCCAGCACATCGGCCGGCGCCGTCACCACCACGCGCGCTCCGCTGCCCACGGCCTTGCGCAGCAGACGGCAGGCATAGGCCAGCTTGTCGGGGGCATTGAAATGGAAGGCAACCTCGGTCATGTCATCAACACCCTCAGGCCGCTCGACTGCGCTGGCGTGTCTTGGCGACCGTTGGCTTGGCCGCATGGCTGGTCAGCAAGAAGTCCAGCAGCAGGCCCACCGGGCGCCCGGTCGCGCCCTTGGCCGCACCACTCTTCCAGGCCGAGCCGGCAATGTCCAGGTGCGCCCAGGGGTACTTGCTGGCAAAACGCTGCAGAAACTTGGCCGCCGTGATGGCACCACCCGCACGGCCACCGACATTGGCGACATCGGCAAAGTTGGTCTTCAGGCCATCGGCATAGTCGTCATCAAGCGGCAGGCGCCAGCACAGATCCTGAGCCGCTTCGCCGGAGGCGATCAGCTGGTTGGCCAGTTCATCGGTGGAAGCGAACAGGCCACTGCGCACGCTGCCCAGGGCGATCATGCAGGCGCCGGTGAGCGTGGCGACGTCCACCACGGCGCGCGGCTTGAAACGCTCGGCATAGGTCAGTGCATCGCACAGGATCAGTCGCCCTTCGGCGTCGGTGTTGAGAATCTCGATGGTCTGCCCGCTCATGCTGGTCACCACGTCGCCGGGCTTGACGGCACGGCCATCGGGCATGTTCTCGCAACTCGGGATCAGACCCACCACGTTGATGGCCGGCGCGAGCTCACCCAAGGCCCGGAACACGCCCAGCACGCTGGCTGCGCCCGCCATGTCGAACTTCATCTCGTCCATCTCGGCAGCCGGCTTCATGGAGATGCCGCCGCTGTCGAAGGAAATGCCTTTGCCCACCAGCACCGTCGGCGCCTGCGCCTTGGCGGCGCCGTTGTACTGCAGCACGATGAAACGCAGCGGTTGCTCGGAACCTCGGGCCACGGCCATGAAAGACCCCATACCCAGTTTTTCCACTTCACGCGGCCCCAGCACCTGGCAGCTGATCTTGGGCAGGCGTGACAGGGAGCGCGCGGCCTGCGCCAGCAGCGTGGGGGTGGCATGGTTACCCGGGCGATTGGCCCACTCCTTGGCCATCTCGATACCGGCCACGGCCGCGACGGCTTGCGCGAACTCGGCCTTGCTGCCCAGCGCCTGCGGCCCCCCCACAGTGACGCGAGCAATGGTGCGGCCCTCCAACTTGGACTTGGTGGTGGTGTAGACGTAGCTGGCATCGGCCGTTGCCGTCACAGCAGCACGCACCGCACCGCTGCTGGGAGCGGTGGCAAAGCACAGCGCCAGCTTCTTTACGCTCGGCGTGCCGGCACGCAGGACCCCCACTGCAGCCGCCACGGCCTGGCGCACCTGCTTGGCCGAGCCGTCCCCGGCGCCCGCCAGCACCACCCGGGGCGCCTTGGCTTGCGCCGGCCGGTACAGGGACAGCAGCTTGCCGGGCTTGCTTTCCAGGTCGCCGGCCTTGAGCGCCTGGCCGATCAGGGCAGACAGCGCTTCTTTGCCAGGTTTGAAACCGGCAGGCACCAGCACCACCAGTGCATCGCTTGTCAAAGCCGCGGCGGCAGCCAGATCCAGGGACTTGAGTTCAAAGTTCATAATTGCGGTTTTCCTTCCGACCAATGTTATTCCATTCCTCCATCCGCAAGGAGCTGGCACGCAGTTTCGGTGCCACGCTGATCGTCCTGGTGACGGTGGTCATGACCATGACGCTGATCCGCACACTGGGCCAAGCCTCGCGCGGCAGCTTCAATCCGTCCGATGTGATGCTGGTGATGGGCTACAACGTGCTGGCCTTCCTGCCCAACATCATGACCATGGGCCTGTTTGTGGCCACGGTCGGCACCCTGTCGCGCCTGTACCGCGACAGCGAAATGGTGATCTGGTTTTCCAGCGGTGTCGGGCTGTGGGACCTGCTGGCCCCTCTGATGCGCTTTGCCTGGCCGATCCTGCTGGCCATCGCCACACTGGCGCTGTTCGTGCTGCCCTGGTCAAACAAGCAGGTCGAGGACATGCGCTCCCACTATGAAAACCGGGGCGACCTGGACCGGGTGCAGCCCGGCCAGTTCCAGGAGTCGGCGGGCGGCACCCGCGTGTTTTTCGTCGAGAAAAGCCTGCTGAGCGAGCATTCCGCCAGCAATGTGTTCATCGCCACCACCGAACGCGGCAAGGAAACCGTGACCTCGGCGCGCAGCGGCCGCATCGAGTTAATCGGCGACGAGCGCTTTCTCGTTCTGGGCAACGGCCAGCGCCTGGAAAACAGCATCGGCAAGTCGGACTTCAAGCTCAGCGAGTTCGAGCGCTACAGCATCCAGGTGACGCAAGACCAGTTGGGCAGCCAGGCCGAAATCCCCCTCAACACGGTCTCCACCCTGGAGCTGATCCGCAAACCGACGACACATCACCTCGGTGAAATCTCCTGGCGCCTGGGTTTTGCCCTGGCGGCACTGAACCTGATGATCGTGGCGGTGGCAAGTTCGCGCGTGAACCCGCGCCTGGGCCGTTCTGGCAATCTGGTGGTTTCCTTGCTGCTGTTTCAGGTCTATCTCAACCTGCTTAATCTGGGGCAAGCCTGGATCAGTACCGGCAAGATCGGTTTCCTCCCCTTCGTGATCCTGCTGCATGGCGGCGTGCTGGCCGTCTCCATGCTGGTGTTGACCATGCGGCATTACAACTGGAGCTGGCGACGGCTGCTGGCCGCACGGGCCGCAGCCCGCAACCAGGTGACCGCATGAAAACCATCCGCCGCCTGCTGCACGCCGAAGTCCTGACGGCCGTGACCTTTGTCACGCTGGCCTTTCTCGCGCTGTTCTCCTTCTTCGACTTTGTCGATCAGCTGCCCTCGATCGGCCGCCCAGGCATCGGTGCCGGCTACCAGTTGCCGCAGGCCCTGAGCTATGTGGCGCTGCAAGTCCCCAACCACCTGTACGAGCTGTTGCCGATCACGGTGCTGATCGGCACCATCTTTGTCATGACCCGCATGGCGCAAAGCTCGGAGTTCACGATCCTGCGCACCAGCGGCCTGGAGCCGTGGCGCGCCCTGCGTACCCTGATGACGGTGGGCGCGATTTTCGTCGTGCTGACATTTGTCATCGGTGATTTCCTCGCCCCCTGGGCCGACCGTACCTCCCAACTGCTCAAGGCGCGTTACCAGGGCAACATCACGGTCGGCCAGACCGGTGCCTGGTTGCGCGAGAAACAGCCTTACGGCCAGTTCGCCGTCAACGTCAATGCGCTGGCATCCGACGGCGGCATGCGCGGCGTGCGCGTCTTCGAGTTCGACAACAAGGGGCTGCTGGTGTCCATGACCCGCGCTGCCACAGCACAGTTCGAGAACGAGGAAGCCTGGCAGCTGGAGAAGGCCGAGCGCATCGAATTCACCTCGCGCGGCACCGAAGCCTCCCGCATCGAACGCACCCAGATTGCCAATTTTCGCTGGCCGACCCAGATCACCTCCGAGATGGTGTCGGCCGCCGTATTGCGGCCCGACCGCATGAGCACGCTGGATCTGTTCCAGTACATCAGCCACCTCAATGCCAACAACCAGTCGGCCGAGCGCTACGAAATCGAGTTCTGGAAAAAAGTGTTCTATCCGCTGAGCTGCCTGGTCATGGTGGTGCTGGCCCTGCCCTTCGCCTACCTGCACTTCCGCAATGAGGGCATCTCGGTTTATGTGTTCGGCGGCGTCATGGCCGGCATCAGTTTCTTCTTCCTCAACAACGTGTTTGGTTACGTGGGTGAACTGCGCCATTGGCAGCCCTGGCTGACGGCAGCGTTGCCGGGCATGATCTATTCACTGCTGTCGCTGGGCACTTTCGGCTGGCTGGTGCTGCGGAGATAAGGGCACATGAACTCGACCTCACCGCACCGCGGCATCATTCTGTTCGCCCACGGTTCGCGTGACCCGCTGTGGTCACAGCCGATGGAAGCCGTGGCGGCACGCACGCGCCAGCTCGACCCGCAGGCCCTGGTGCGCTGCGCCTATCTGGAACTGACAGCGCCCGACCTGCCAACCTGCGCCGCCGAACTGGTGGCGGCTGGCGTGCAGTCCATCACCATCGTGCCGATGTTCCTTGGCGTCGGCAAACATGCGCGTGAAGACCTGCCCCTCCTGGTGGCGGACCTGCAAACCAGCTTCCCCGGCATCACTTGGCATTTGCAAGGGGCCATCGGGGAAGATGCCCGCGTGACTGACCTGCTGGCCCGCATCGCGCTCTCTGCCGCCTGAGTGCGCTGGCACGGCTGGCGCTCCGTACAATGCGGCGATTGCCCATGTTCACATCACCCCGATCCCTCAGCACCCGTACCGTTTTTCTGCTGGTGCTGGGCACCTCCCTTGCCGTGGCCATGCTGCCGGTGCTCTGGCCGCAGCTGGACATTGCCGTCGCGGCCTACTTCCTGCAACCGTCGCCGCCCATCAACCCGGCGCAATGGCAGTGGGTGGACCTGGTCAACGAATACACGCCCGACCTGTTCCGCTCGCTGGCGCTGATCTTTCTGGCCTGCTGGATCGTCGTCAGCCTGTTGCGCCGTTGGCGCCGGGCTGGCATTGCCTTGGCCTTTGTCGGCCTGTCGCTGCTGCTGGGGCCCGGTTTTGCCACCTGGGCTGTCAAGGAACACCACCTGCGCGCTCGCCCCTTCGACGTGGTCGAGTTCGGTGGCGACCGCCAGTTCACACCGGCGCTGGTGCAAGCCAACCAGTGCACCGACAACTGCGCCTTCGTCAGCGGCCATGTGGCCTGTGGTTTTTTCTTTGCATCGCTCATGCTGCTCGACCCGCGTCGTCGTTGGCGCTGGGTGGCCACCGGCGTGGCGGCCGGCCTGCTGATCGGCGTGGCCCGCATGTCGGTCGGGGCGCATTGGCTCAGTGATGTGTTGTGGGCCTTCCCCATCACGCTGCTGGCCAGTTGGGGCGTCTGGACGGTGCTGACCTTCTTCTACAAGTACGGGCAGCGACCCACGCAGGCCTGAACCCATGCAACAACTGCGCCATCTGCTCGTTCTGATGCGGCCCCACCAGTGGCTGAAAAACGTCTTTGTCTTCGCCGGCCTGCTGTTTGCTCACGCCTGGCACGAGGGGCCGCTGGTGCTGCGTGCCGCACTGGCCTTTGCCGCCTTCTGCTGCATGTCCAGCCTGGTCTACATCCTCAACGACTGGCGCGACCGCGCCAGCGATGCGTTGCACCCGGACAAGCGCCACCGGCCGCTGGCCAGCGGCGCCGTCAGCACGCCGGCCGCCCTCACCCTGGCCGCCCTGCTGGGCGTGGTGGGCGTGGCTTTCGCTTTTGACAACCGCGTGCTGCTGCTGTTGCTGGCGCTCTATGTGGCCTTGAATCTGGCCTATTCCTGGCGCCTCAAGCACGTGCCGGTGGTGGACGTGTCCATCATCGCCACCGGCTTCATGCTGCGTCTGCTGGCTGGCACCTCGGCCGTGGGCATCCCGCCGTCGCGCTGGCTGCTGCTGACCGGTCTGTTCATTGCCCTGTTCCTGGGCTTTTCCAAACGCAAGGCCGAGACCTTCCACAACCCCGAGCAGCAGCGCGCCGTGCTGGAGCACTACCCGGCCGCCCTGCTCGACACCCTGATGGCCGTCACCATGACCGCCACCATCACCATGTACAGCCTGTATGCCACCAGCGCGGAAGCGCAGGCACAGCACGGCGAGCGGCTGGTCTACACCGTGCCGGTGGTGATCTTCGGCCTGCTGCGCTACGCCTACCAGGTGCACCGCGGCCGCGGCGAAGACGTGGCACGCGACCTGCTGCGCGATCCCTGGATCCTGCTGGCCGGCGCCGCCTGGCTGCTGCTGTTTCTGGGTTCGCGGCTTTGAAGCTGCCGCTCAAGCAACTGCTGCTGGCCCTTGGCGCTGCCGCCACCGCCTATGCCCTGGTGCTGCTGCTGACCGGCAACGCCACATCGGCGACCCGGCTGACCGCACTGTGGTCGCCGGCCGGTGCGCTGGCCGCCGCGCTGTGCGTGCTTAACTACCTGCTGCGCGGCCAGCGCTGGCGCTTATGGATGGCGCACTACGGCCGCCCGTTGGGCCCCCTGCAAGGGCTGCGCCTGTACCTGGCCGGCTACACCTTCACGCCCACCCCCGGCAATGTGGGTGAAGCCGCACGCGGCCTGCTGCTGCGCCCGCCGCTGGGCGCAGCCGACAGTCTGGCCATCTTTGGCGCCGAACGCCTGGCCGACCTGCTGGGCCTGCTGCTGCTCACGCTGCCGGGGCTGTGGTGGCTGCTGCAATTGCCGGATGTTGCCGCCTGGCAGCTGCAACTCGGTGCCGCCGCCGCGGCCGCAGCGCTGCTGGTGCTGGGTTTGTTGTTCACATTCAGGCAACGGCTGTTCAGCCGCTTGCCTTGGCTACACGCCGCCTGGCACTGCCTGGCCACGCGCCCCTGGCGCTGGCTTGGCCTGACGCTGCTGGCCTGGGCTGCCCAAGGCCTAGCCACCTGGCTGGTCTGTCAGGCGCTGTTCGACTGGCAGATAGAGCCCTGGCTGGCCACCGGCTTTTACGCCCTGGCCATGGTCGGCGGCGCCCTGTCCATGCTGCCCGCCGGCCTGGGCGGCACCGAAGCCTTGCTGACCGGCCTGCTGGCCCTGCACGGTGCCCCCTTGGCCACGGCGGTGGGCATCACCGTGCTGGTGCGCCTGCTCACGCTCTGGCTGGCGGTGGCCATAGGCGTGCTGGCGCTGCTATATAGTGCGGCGTTTCGCCAAGACATCAGCCTGCGCTAGCCCTCCATGCCTCCTGCTTTTGATACCGACGCTGCACCCGGCCGCCTGACCCGCTGGTTGCTTTTCACCGCCATTGCCTCGCTGGCCCTGCGTTTCTGGATTGCTGCCGCCCTGCCCATCACCGGCGACGAGGCCTTCTTCTACTGGTGGGGCGTTTACCCCGACTGGGGTTATTACGACCACCCGCCCATGGTGGGCTGGCTAATCTGGCTCATGCGCACGCTGTTCGGCGAGGCCAGCTGGGCCATCCGCCTGCCGGTGGTGCTGTTGCCGCTGGCCACGGGTGCCACGCTCTGGTGGGCGCTCAAGCCGCTGAGCCGCGAGCGCGCCGCCTGGGCGGTGCTGCTGTTCTGGCTGGCACCGGTCAACTGGCTCAACAGCCTCATCACCACCGACACGCCGCTGATCTTCTGGTCGCTGCTGTCGGCCGGTGCGCTCTTGCGTGCCGAACGGCGCGAAACGCTGGACGGCCAAGCCTGGCGCCTGTACGCCCTCGCCGGCGTCTTCATCGGCTGCGCCTTCCTCTCCAAATACTTTTCGGTCGTGCTGGGCCTGGCCTACCTGCTCTACTTCGCGCTGTACCGGCGTGAACGCTGGTTGGCGTTGGCCCTGATCGTGCTGTGCGCCCTTCCGGGGCCGTTGATCAACCTGTGGTGGAACATGGGCCATGGCTGGGCCAACATCATGTTCAACGCCATCAACCGCAACCAGGACGCCTCCTTTGCCTGGAGCCACCCGCTGAGCTACCTGGGCATGCTGGCCTACCTGCTGACGCCGGCCGTGCTGTGGCTGGGCTTCAAGCACCGTGCGGCGCTGGGCAACACCGTGCGCCAGCAGCGCCTGGTGGCCGTGCTGATCGTGGTGCCGCTGTTGTTCTTTGCCGTGCTGTCGCTGAAGAAAACCGTGGGTCTGCACTGGGTGCTGGCCTTCTACCCCTTCATCTTCGTGCTGCTGGCCTTTGCGCTGCCGCAGGCGGCCCTGAAGAGCTGCGCCAAAGGTATGGCCTGGTTCACCGCCCTGCACGTGCTGGCGGTGGTGGCCATCGGCTTCACCCATGTGGAGCAATGGCAGGGCAAGCCGCGCTACTACAGCATGGTGCGCAGCTTCAAGACGGCCGAACTGCTGGCCCAGGTGCGCACGCCCGACTCGGTACTGATGGCCGACGCCTATGCCCCCGCCGCTGCCTACGGCTACACCCTCGGCCAGTACATGCCGGTGTTCGGCCCGGGCAAGTTCCACGCCCGACAGGACGACCTGCTGGTGGACTACGCCATCTATGACGGCAAGACCATCCGCATCATCGTTTCGGACGGCGAACCGCCGCCGCTGGACGGCTACCGGCCGTATTTCGACAGCGTGCAGCCCCTGAGCTTTGTGCAGAACGGCGTCACCTTCCACGCCGTGGAGGGCCGTAACTTCCACTACCAGGACTACCGCCAGGGCGTGCTGGGCGAGATCTTCCAGCGCTACTACGCCATTCCCAAGTGGCTACCCATGACGGGCTGCCCGTTCTGCGTGCGTTACTGCGGGCAGGTGCAATGTCCGAGGCCGTGAACCCCATGGACGGTGAAGGTAGGGCCGCCCAGCCGGTCGTGGCCGCCTTCGACTTCGACGGCACGCTCACCCAGCGCGACACCCTGCTGCCCTTCCTGCGCCGCCTGCTGGGCCTGCCCACGCTGCTGTGGGTGCTGTTTGTTTGCAGCCCCTGGCTGGCAGGCTATGTGCTGCGCCTGGTCAGCAACCACCGCGCCAAGGCCGTGCTGCTGCAAGCTGCTCTGGCTGACCGGCCCGTGGCCGAGGTGGAGCGTTGCGCCGAGGCCTTTGTGCGCGAATACCTGCCACAGCAATGGCGCCCCTGGGGCCTGCAGCAACTGGTACAGCACCAGCAGGCTGGCCACCGCTGCGTGCTCGTCACCGCCTCCACCAGCCCTTACATGCATCTGGTCGGCGCCAGCCTGGGCGTGGACGCGGTGCTGTGTACCGAGATGGAAGTGGTGAACGGTTGCTACACCGGCCGTTTGGCCACGGCCAATTGCCATGGGGAAGAGAAGGTGGAGCGGCTCAAGACTTGGCTGGCACAGACCTACGGCGCGGCGCCGGACCATCAGCCGGCGCTGCACGCCTATGGCGATACCAAGGGGGATTGGCCGATGCTGCGGTTGGCGCAGCAGGCTTGGTACCGCGAGAAGCCGTGGAAGGCCAACTAAGCTAACGAATTACCAACCCGTTCGGATCTTCACAAAGGACCATGGAATAAGTAGCTAGCCGTTAGCTTATTTGCGTTGAATACTCCCAATTTGGAACTGCTTTCGAAGCCACGCAAAAACGGCTTCATTTTCTTCGATTAAGCCTTTTTGAATCTGCGCTTGACGTCCCGGATGGTGGCCGCCATAGATGAACGCATTTCCGACTCTTGGAGAGCAGTAAGGAAGTAAACCTCGTGCCCAAGTGCCAAGCAAAAGAACGCATTTGAGGGATGGCCGTATCAGTGTGAGTAGCTCGCCATGAAGTTGTTTGGCCTCCGCGATATCAGATGCGCGTGGAGACCGGTCTAGAAACCACGGGACGGCGTTCCAGCACAGAACGTCGGATTGGGCATCTTGATCAAATGCGATGGAAAGCAACCTTTGCATTTCTTTGGCAGTGCCATCGGGGTTAGACACCGAGACAACCTTTGTACTCTCGACCATTGGGCCGGGCGACTCCAGGAGAACTAACGTATGCGGCGAACGCTGCACTTTGGGGTCGAACGCAGGAAATCGCTTGTTTGGATGAGCAGTTCGCCAAGCATCCAGCATACTATTCAGCGCGGATTGGAATGGCATAGCGTAGACGGCTAACGTTTGACATGAGAGGCTCAACCCGGCTTGCCGGGGCAAGTCCTCTCGATAGAAGGGTTGGGCGTCATGTCCCGAGCTTCTCGCACAACTTTGTGAGCACTGCATACGGGTGCTCGCCAAGACCATTTTGTTGTGACCAGCGCGCAATGAACTCCAGATATTTCTTGATCTCCGGATCTCTCATCACTCTAAGAACGTAGTACTGAACTGGCTGAACATCGACTGTCGAGAGAAGGCCCGCCTGCCAAGCAAGGGCCAAGTTTGCAAAGTGCCTGAGCAGTTTGTCGATTTCTCGCTCCTGGACTGATTTGTGAAATTTTTCGTCGTATCGGAACTCGGAGTACTCGATAGCGTAGAAGGCCTTCTGGATTTCTTCGTCCTCTGCGAAGCCTTTGAGGCAACCAGCCACCAAAGCCGCCCGCGCCTGGGCATTTGTCTTGCGAGACTGCTGAACGTTGAGCAACAAGCCGAAAGCAGCGAAAAGGGCTCCAAGGGCGGGGACTATTGCTAGCGTGACCTGTGCCCAGAGAGGAAGAACTTGTAGTGCTGGTTGCATGGTGCTTATGACGCTCAACGTAATTCACAAAAGTGCGAAATAACATGGCCGGATATTCATGACGCACACCTCCCCTGTTGCAACTAAGTGCCTGATTTATCAAGGCATTCTGTCAGATTGCGGGCCCGATCCGAACTATTAACAAATCGTGTAAACCCGCATTCCTGCCGAATCACGCGACGCATCCACCTTCAGCATCGCCCTAAAACACGTCCGACTGCGCTCTTTCCGCGCCTCTTGTTAGACACCCAAGGCATAATAAACACCAGTTTTAGCTGGAATTCACCATGAACCTGCACCAATTCCGCTTTGTTCAGGAGGCGGCGCGCCATAACCTGAACCTGACCGAGGCGGCCAAGGCGCTGCATACCTCTCAGCCAGGCGTGTCCAAGGCCATCATCGAGCTGGAAGAAGAACTCGGCATCGACATCTTCGCCCGCCACGGCAAGCGCCTCAAGCGCATCACCGAGCCGGGGCAGCATGTGCTCAAGAGCATCGAGCTCATCATGCGCGAGATCGGCAACCTCAAGCGCATTGGCGAGCAGTACAGCGCGCAAGACAGCGGCACGCTCTCCATTGCCACCACCCACACCCAGGCGCGCTACGTGTTGCCCGAACCGGTGGCCAAGCTGCGCGCGGCCTACCCGAAGGTCAACCTGAGCCTGCACCAGGGCACGCCCGACCAGGTGGCGCGCATGCTGATCGACGAAGTGGCCGAGATCGGCATTGCGACCGAGTCTCTGTCCAACTACACCGAACTCGTCACCCTGCCCTGCTACGAGTGGCAGCACATGCTGGTGCTGCCCGCCAGCCACCCGCTGGCGACCAAGGAGCGGCTGACGCTGGAAGACATCGCCGCTGAGCCGCTGGTGACCTACCACCCCACTTTCACCGGCCGCACCCGCATCGACCATGCCTTCGCCCAGCGCAAGCTGGAGCCGCGCATTGCGCTGGAAGCCATCGATTCGGACGTGATCACCACTTACGTCAAGCTCGGCATGGGCATCGGCATCGTGGCCGAGATGGCGGTGCGCGGCATGCCGGCGCAGGCGGCGGACGGCGAGCTGGTGATCCGCCCGCTGGGCCACCTGTTCGGCCAGAACGTGACGCGCGTGGCCTTCAAGCGCGGCGCCTACCTGCGCAATTTCGTCTTCGAGTTTGCCGAGTTGCTGAGCGAGCGCCTCAACCGCGACCTGGTGGCGCGCGCCATGACCGGCCATGTCAACGATTACGAACTGTAAGCCCCCCTGAGGCGCTATGCGCCTTCCCCCCGCTCATCCTGCGGTGGCGGGGGGACGCACCCGGTGGCCCGGCTAAGCCGGATCCACGGGAGCCCTGGGAACAGAATTCAAGCTTTACGTACCCTCTCAACATGAATACAAGAACACCTGTACTCAAGAGCCGCCTGCCCAACGTCGGCACCACCATCTTCACCGTCATGTCGGCGCTGGCGGCCGAGAAAGGCGCCGTCAACCTCGGCCAGGGTTTCCCTGATTTCGACTGCGACCCACGCCTGGTCGATGCCGTGACCGATGCCATGAAAAAGGGTCTGAACCAGTACCCGCCCATGACCGGCGTGCCGGTGCTGCGCGAGGCGGTGGCGGCCAAGATCAGTGCGCTCTATGGCCACGCCTACGACACCACCAGCGAGATCACCATCACCGCCGGCGCCACCCAGGCCATCCTGACCGCCATCCTGGCCATCGTGCACCCGGGCGATGAGGTGATCGTGCTGGAGCCCTGCTACGACAGCTATGTGCCCAACATCGAGCTGGCCAGCGGTGTGGTGGTGCGCGTGCCGCTGACACCCGGCACCTTCCGCCCCGACTTCGACAAGATTGCGGCGGCCATCACACCGAAAACGCGCGCCATCATCACCAACACGCCACACAACCCGAGCGGCACGGTGTGGACGCGCGCGGAGATGCTCAAGCTGCAGGATCTGTTGGCGCCGACCGAGATCCTGTTGATCTCCGACGAGGTCTACGAGCACATGGTGTTCGACGGCCAGCAGCACGAAAGCGCAGCACGCTTTCCCGGCCTGGCGGCGCGCGCCTTCATCGTCTCCAGCTTCGGCAAGACCTACCACGTGACAGGCTGGAAAGTTGGCTTTGTCGCCGCGCCCGCGTCTCTCACTGCCGAGTTCCGCAAGGTGCACCAGTTCAACGTCTTCACCGTCAACACGCCGGTGCAGTACGGCCTGGCCAGCTACATGGCCGACCCCAAACCCTACCTGGAACTGCCGGCCTTTTATCAGCGCAAGCGCGACCTGTTCCGCGATGGCCTCAAGCGCACCAAGTTCCGCATGCTGCCGGGCGAAGGCACCTACTTCCAGTGCGTCGACATCTCGGCCGTGAGCGACCTGGGCGAAGCCGAGTTCTGCAAGTGGCTCACCAGCGAGATTGGCGTGGCCGCCATTCCGCTCTCTGCCTTCTATGGCAACGGCTTCGACCAGCGCGTGGTGCGCTTCTGCTTCGCCAAGAAGGACGAAACGCTCCACACGGCGCTGGACCGCCTGGCCAAGCTGTGATGCGCGACCCACGGCAACTGCCCAGCGTGCTGCTGGTGGCCCTGCAGTTCGGCCTGATCGGGCTGCTGGCCTGGCTGGCACTGCCCGCCGTGCTGGCCTGGGCCATCCCGGCCGAAGCCTGGCTGACGGCGGCGCTCGGCGTGGCCTTGGCCGCCTGGGCGATCAGCGCCAACCGGCCGGGCAACTTCAACATTCGCCCCATTCCCCGCTCGGGTGGCGTGCTGGTCACGCAGGGCCCCTACCGCTGGATCCGCCACCCGATGTACACCGCCTTCCTGCTCGGTGCCTGGGCGCTGGCCCGCACGGCCGTGCGCGACGAGGCCTGGCTGGCTTGGTACGTGCTGACGCTGGTGCTGTGGCTCAAGTCGCGTTACGAGGAGCGTTGGATGCAGGCACAACATCCGGGCTATGTCGACTACCGGCAGCAGACCAAACGCTTCGTTCCCTGGCTTTACTGATCGGCCGTCATGCATTGCGGCGCGACTCGCGCCGGGCAATCCACAACGTGGATGCCGAGATGACCAGGCCACCGATCAGCGTCGACTGGCTGGGCTGGTCGGAGAACACCAGCCAGCCCATCAAGGTGGCCCAGACCAGGTCGAGAAACTTCAGCGACTGGGTGGCCGAGATGTCGGCCACGCCGTAGGCGCGCGTCAGGCAGTAGTGCGCGCCGCTGCCGAGCAGGCCGCACATCAGATAGCCGCCCCACTGTGCCGGTGTCGGTGCCTGCCAGTGCAGCAAGGCCAGCGGCAGACTGAGTAGCGTGACGGTAATCGATTGCCATAACACGATGACGCCGGCTTTCTCGTAGCGCGTCAGCGCCTT
>Ga0208121_100153_pt1 | contig 33843 bp, 32 predicted proteins | sample LakWasMet62_LOW9_2_FD_183894 | JGI IMG/M metagenome (GOLD analysis project Ga0208121, IMG submission 183894) | Freshwater sediment methanotrophic microbial communities from Lake Washington under simulated oxygen tension - Sediment Metagenome... | ecosystem: Environmental > Aquatic > Freshwater >... | reverse complement strand
CAAATCCGTGTAGGTCGGTTCGACTCCGGCCCGCGCCTCCAGACTCCATGCGGGAGTAGCTCAGTTGGTAGAGCGCAACCTTGCCAAGGTTGAGGTCGAGAGTTCGAGACTCTTCTCCCGCTCCATTCATTGCCCCGGTGCATCGGCCTCGCAGGCGACAAGCGCTTGTTTGCAGGTTTGGTTCTGCATCGGGAGTCCCCCCGGTTTTTTGCAGGACAATGTGGGGGCTGCATGCCTCGATGGTGAAATTGGTAGACACAGCGGACTTAAAATCCGCCGCTTCCCTGCATAAGGGGCGTACCGGTTCGACCCCGGTTCGAGGCACCACCAAATCATGCAGCGACGGTACACACAAAGAATTCATCATGGCCAGCTACAACGCTCCTTTTGAGATCCATGTCCATGGCCAGGTGCCATTGCGTGCGGATACGACGTTTGAGCAATTGCAGGAAGCTCTCAAGCCCTTGTGGACATACGCTGGTGCGCGCTCTCTTGCAGACGGTGCACATAGCAGCTACGAAGAGGAGCCTGGCATCCGTTTCGATGCGCACGAACATGTGCTGCAGATGTGCTGGACGGTCACTGGCGATGAAGATTTCCGTCAATCGCTCGACGAGATGTGCATGAGCCTGAATGAGTTATCGCAGGCCGGAGCACCGATCGAGGTGACCTTCTACGACACAGAGTTCGACGAAGAGGACGCGGAGCCGGAAGCGCAATCGCGAGATGATTTCCTGGTGATGTTTGTCGGCCCCACACCGGCGGCCATCATGCAGGTGCAGCGTGACCTGCTGGTGCAGGACACGATCAACATGATGGAGCGCCACTTCGATGCGGCCGAGCTTGGCGGTGTGGTGGCCGAGATCGACAAGCTGTTCACGCAGCGATTCGATGCCTTGGTGAGTTCCCTGGAGTTGGGCAAGCCACCGCGCGGCTCAGGCGGCAACCATGGCGGCACGGCCCACGGTGGTGGCCGCAAGCCGAGGCATCTGCATTAACGACTTTAAGTACGCTGCCAATAGGTGGCGGCGTGCTATCATTTTCGGAGTCATCCGTCCCAGAAAGGCTCCGTGAACATGGTCGCAGCAGATTCTCCTGCGCAAGCTGGTCAGAGCATGACGCCAGACCGGCGTCAAAAAATGCGCTTGGGTGATGTGCTGCTCCAGCAACGTCTGATTTCACAGGATCAGTTGCAGCAGACGCTGGATTTGCAACGCAAGACTGGCAAAAAGATGGGGCGCCTGCTGATCGAGAGCGGCGTCATTACCGAAGAAGGCCTGGCCAACGGACTGGCCCGCCAGCTGCGCATACCTTACGTCAATCTCAAGACCTTCCCGTTCAGAGCTGAACTGGTGAAGCTGTTGCCCGAGTCGGCGGCGCGCCGTTTCCGGGCGCTGGTGCTGGAAGACAAGGACAACCGCTTGCTGGTGGCCTTTGCGGATCCGCTGGACCTGTTTGCTTTCGATGAAGTCAGTCGCCTGACCAAGCGCAATATCGCTATGGCCGTGGCGCCGGAAACGCAGCTGACGCTGGCTTTCGATCGGCTGTACCGCCGCACCGAAGAGATCAGCGGCTTTGCGCGTGCAGTGGAGAAAGACCTCAGCCTCAGTGACGAAGTCGATTTTGGCGAACTGGCCAACACGGTTGGTCAGGAAGGCGCGCCCATCGTCAAGTTGCTGCAGTCGATTTTTGAAGATGCAGTTCAGATTGGCGCATCGGATATCCATATCGAACCGCAGGAGACGGGCCTGCAGATCCGCGTTCGGGTGGATGGCGTGCTCCATACCCAGACTTTGGCTGAGAACCGGGTTGCCGGCCCTTTGTCACAGCGTCTCAAGCTGATGGCGGGTATCGACATTTCAGAAAAGCGCTTGCCTCAGGACGGACGCTTCAGCGTGCGGGTGCGGGAGCAGACGATTGACGTGCGTCTGTCCACCATGCCGACCAGCTATGGCGAGTCGGTTGTGATGCGTCTGCTCAATCAGAACAGCGTGTTGCGCCGGCTGGACAGCATCGGCATGCCCGCGGAGATGTTGGCACGCTTCAGGGAGGTGCTGGGACGGATATCCGGCATGGTGCTGGTGACGGGGCCGACCGGGTCGGGTAAAACCACCACGCTTTACGCAGCACTGTCCGAGATCAATTCAAGTGAACTCAAGATCATCACGGTGGAAGATCCGGTGGAGTACCGTCTGCCGGGAGTGACGCAGGTGCAGGTCAACGAGAAAATCGACCTGTCTTTTGCCCGGGTGCTGCGCGGTACCTTGCGCCAGGACCCGGACATCATTCTGGTCGGTGAAATGCGCGATGCAGAAACGGCCGAGATTGGCCTGCGTGCCGCCATCACCGGGCATCTGGTGCTGTCGACCTTGCACACGCGCGATGCCATCAGCACGCCGTTTCGTCTGCTCGACATGGGGGTGCCGCCCTTCATGGTGGCCACGTCCTTGCAGGCTGTGATTGCGCAGCGCCTGGTGCGCGTGAATTGCGAGGTTTGCAGCGAGCCACGCGAACCCACGGCCCAGGAACAGGCCTGGCTGGACACCATGTTGGCGCCAGGTGATGCGCCAGTGAAAGCAAGGCGCGGCCTGGGCTGCTCTGCCTGCAATGGCACGGGGTATGCGGGGCGGCATGGGGTCTATGAGCTGCTTGAAATGGATGTCGCACTCACTCAAGCGGCGACCCGAGCCGACCCGGTTGCCTTCATGCAGGCGGCGCGAGCCCGCATGAAAGGGCATACGCTGTCTTTTCATGCGCTGGAGCTGGTACGCCAGGGGCGTACCTCGCTGGCAGAGGCGCTACGTGTAGGCCAAGATATTGAAGAGTTGGAATAAGCGTCATGGCAGTATTCGCGTGGCAAGGGCGCAATGCCCGGGGTGAGCTGGTCAAGGGCAGCATGGATGCCGTGACCGAAGCGTCCGTGGCCGACCAACTCCTAGCCATCAACATCACACCGGTTCATATCGAGGCATCCGCTGGTGTGGCGAGTAGCGCACACACCACGCATCGCTTTATTCAATCGCTGTGGTTGCGTCTGAGTGGCCAGGCCGTGACAAGTGAGGACGTAGAGCTTTTTTCGCGTCAGATGTATACCCTGGACAAGTCCGGTGTGCCGATACTGCGGGCCTTCTCTGGCCTGGAGGCCTCCGCCACCAAGCCAGCCATGGAGGAGGTTCTGCGCGATGTGCGTGAAAACCTGAGCCAGGGTCGAGAGCTTTCCGGCTCTCTGGCCCAGCATCCCAGCGTCTTTGGCGCGTTCTACATCGCCATGATCCGCGTGGGGGAGATGTCCGGCAAACTGACGGAGGTGTATTTACGCCTTTCAGAGCACTTGGCGTTCGAGCGTGATGTGCGTGACCGCATTCGTCAGGCCTTGCGTTATCCCGCTTTTGTGCTGATTGCCATGTCGCTTGCCCTGGTGCTTCTCAATGTGTTCGTGCTTCCTGTCTTCGCCAGGGTATTTTCCGGCTTCAATGCCGAACTGCCGTTGCTGACACGTGTGCTGCTGGGCTTCTCTGGTTGGATGCAACAGTGGTGGTTGGCCCTGATGGCAGCCGTCATTGGCGCTGTGCTGGCTTGGCGGGCCTACCTGAAGACGCCGAATGGACGTTACCGCTGGGACCGACGAAAACTCCGCTTGCCGATGGTGGGAGGCATCATTCTCAAGGCGACGCTGGCGCGTTTTGCTCGCAGCTTCGCCTTGTCCAGCCAAAGCGGTATGCCCTTGGTACCGGCGCTGACGGTGGTTGCCAAGACGGTGGACAATGCCTACATTGGCAGCCGTATCGAGCAGATGCGCGACGGGATCGAGCGTGGCACCAGTATTGCCAATTGTGCTGCCAGTGTCGGCATTTTTACCCCGGTCGTCATGCAGATGATCACGGTGGGTGAAGAAACCGGGGAACTGGATTCGATGCTGTTTGAAATCGCAGAAATGTACGAGCGGGAAGTGGATCACAGCATCAAGGGCTTGTCGGCCGCTATCGAACCCATCTTGTTGGCAGTCATTTCAGCGCTGATGTTGGTGCTTGCCCTGGGCATCTTCATGCCCTTGTGGAACATGGGGCAGGCGGCCATGGGGCGAGGCGGAGGCTGACATGGGCACGCGGTCCTTGTTTGCACATGTCCCGTTGAATCTGGGGCGCCATCTGATGATGGCCTGCATGGTTGCGGGCACGATGTCAGTGCTGGTGGTGAAGTCAGGGCAGCGCGACTTTAGTGATGTACAGGCCCAGGTTGAGGGGGCAGCGATCAAAACCAATCTTGGCGGCCTGCGAACCGCTTTCGCGATCGATTATTTGGCGCATCAGGTCGCAGTGCCTCAAGATGCCAGAGCGGCGCAACCGATGGCGGTGCAGCAAACCAACCCCTTTTTGTTACTGCATCGCATCCCTTCCAACTATGCTGGCGAAATGCCAGCAGCAGCAGTGACGAACTTGCCGCCCGGCAGCTGGTTGTTTGATTCGGCTTGCGCCTGTATTGCTTACCGTCCGTTGTACCCGGAATGGTTGAGTAGCCCAAGTGGTTCAAGCGTGCTCTGGTTTGATGTAGTAGGTGCACCGGGGCCCCTGCAACTGACCCCGCGGGAAGCCTATGTCTGGAAGGGCGAGGCATTGACTTGATCTTGGATCGCTAGCAAGATGTGGCATCAAAAACACATGGCATGAAGTGTTTGATGGACGATTGACTAGGTGGCTTGCTATCAAAATTGAAGCTGTTACCATTTGCAGCGTATTCCTATGTTAGTGACCCCCTCGGTATCGATCGAGGCAGACATAGGAACCCTGCTTTTTGTTATTTTTTAGAGGTTGGGCATATGAAACAACAACGCGGTTTTACTCTGATTGAACTGGTGATGGTGATCGTGATTCTCGGCATCTTGGCAGCTGTGGCAATTCCGAGATTTGTTGATCTGCGAGGTGACGCTGCTGTGGCTGCAACTCAGGGTGTCGCTGGTGCACTGTCGTCCGGGAGCGCTATCAATTACGCGCAATTCACCGCAAAGGGGACGGCAACCTCAGTTCAAAATTGCACCGAAGCGGCGGCTTTGTTGCAGGGGGGGGCATTGCCTTCAGGCTATGCCATTACCTCTGCGGCCTTGAGCCCGCTTACTACTGGTAGCGTGACGACCACCTGCGAAGTTGCGAAGACGACGTCGCCCGCGGCGACGACAACTTTTACAGCCATCGCGGTTGCCCCTTGAACTAACGGGCGTCTGAGTTTGGGGTTATTGACTTGATGTGTGTGCAGGAACGCAGGTAAGCACATCCTACGTCGGACGTTAAAAGTTCGGGAGGATGGCTTCACCTTGATCGAGCTGATCATGGTGCTGGTGTTGGTAGGGGTGTTGGCCGTCTTTGCGGCACCCCGCTTGCTCAATTCAGTTGATTTCAATGCACGAGGGTTTCATGACGAAACCCTCGCGTTTTTGCGTTATGCACAAAAGACGGCGATTGCCCAGCGGCATGTGGTTTGCATCACGTTCACGCTCACCAGCGCGACACTGAAAGTGGATAACGACGGCAGTGCCGGCTGCGAAGCCAATCTGATCGGACCTCGGGGTGATTCACCTGGCACCATCACAGCCCCGAGTGGTGCCAGTTACAACAGCTTGCCGACGGCAATCAGCTTTGATGCCCTCGGGCAGCCGTCTGCCGCGCAGACCATTCAAGTGCAGGGGGTGGGGCGCAGCATCACGGTCGAGGCCGGAACCGGGTACGTCCATGAATAGTCGTATGCGACGTCATGCCGGTTTCACGCTGATCGAACTGGTGATCTTCATCGTCATTGTTTCAGTCGGGGTGGCGGGTATCCTGCTCGTCATGAACACCGTGGTGGCCTCGAGCGCCGACCCGATGGTGCGCAAGCAGGCACTGGCGCTGGCAGATTCCATTCTGGAGGAGATCCTGCAGAAGGAATATGCCGATCCAGACGGCACGTCCGGCGAAACCACGCGCGCCACCTTTGACGATGTGGACGATTACAACGGCAAGAGCAACAGCACCTTCACGGATTTGCCGTCTTCCTTGGCGTCCTACTTGATCACGATCGTGGTGGATGCCCCGGCACCTCTGAACGGTGTCACCACCAAGCGAGTCCTGGTGACAGTGAGCCACGGCAAAGAAAGCATCACCCTGACCGGGTACCGGGGGAACTACTAGCCATGGGCAACGCCAAACCGGTCAGCGAGCGCGGCTTCACTCTGGTTGAGATGGTGATGGTGATCACTATCATCGGCATCATCAGTGCCATTGTGGCTGTGTTCATCAAGGCGCCGGTTGATGCTTATTTCGACTCGGCACGCCGGGCAGCCCTGACGGACACGGCGGACACCGCCGTACGCCGCATGGCGCGTGACCTGCGTCGTGCCTTGCCCAACAGCGTGCGCAATCCCGACAATCAATGCATTGAGTTCATCCCCACGAAAACAGGCGGGCGTTACCGTGCCGGGGTCGACAGCAGCGGCGGGGGGAATCCGTTGGATTTTTCTGCCGCCGATACCGGCTTTAACATGCTGGGTCTCAACAGCGCATTGCCAGCCAACCAGCAGATTGCGGCCAATGATGTGATCGCTGTTTACAACCTGGGCATTCCTGGCTCGGATGCTTATGTCAGCACAGGCAGCACCATCAACACGTCAGCCGTGACCAGTGTGGTCAATGGTACCGGTACCTTGGGGAATGAAACCTATATCGGTATCACATCCCGCCAGTTCCCGCTGCCTTCTGGCAGCCATCGTTTTCACGTCGTGCCGGGCGATGAGAAGATCGTTTCATTTCTGTGCTCGGGCGGCACACTCTGGCGCAAGGCCAACTACACCTACCCCACCTCGATTGCGGACGCCACGACGTGCTCCACCTCTGTGGCCGGCGGCGGTACGATTGCCATGCTGGCGAAGGATGCCGCCTGCACTTTTGTCTACAACGGCTCCGATTTGCAGCGCAACGGGTTGGTGCAGATGACGCTTTCACTGACCGATGCCAGTGGCGAGGCCGTCAGTCTGTACCACGAAGTTCATGTGGACAACTCGCCATGAAAAAGCACCCAGTCAAAGAGCAAGGTGTCGCCGTGATTTCGGCGATTTTTCTGCTGGTGGTGCTGGCTGCGCTAGGGGCATTCATGATCACGTTTTCGAACACCCAGCAGCTGACCTCGGCGCAAGACGTGCGCGGCACGCAGGCCTACTGGGCCGCGCGCGCTGGTCTAGATTGGGCGATCCCGCAGGTCATCGCCAACAACAGCTGTCCTAGCGCTACGCCGACTTTTGTGGTGAACAATTTTGAGGTGCAGACCAGTTGCAGCACGTCCAGTTTCAATGAGGGAGTGACGTTGAACCTGATCAAGATCACCGCGCTGGCTTGTCAGCCCGGGCCTTGTGGCGCCGGGGTTGGCAGTCTTGCCTATGTGGAGCGCAGTCTGTCTGTGACGCTGGAAAAATGAACTGGAGCTACCTCGTTCTACGTCACTGCCTGTGCCGCAGGCCGGGGCGTGCTGCGTGGCGTGGCAGGGCCCGCCAGGTCATGTCGGGCTTGCTGGTGCTGGCACTGGCCTGGGCGCCCATGTCGGCCCATGCGGCGCGCACCATCAATTCGGCGGCCCTCAACGGCACATCCAGCGTGACGGTGACGCCCGGCACCAGTATCACCGCGGTGGTCAATGTGACGACCGATGGCAGTGGCGCGGCCTCCAGGTGGTATTCAACCGGCTGGTACATCGGCACCTCGCCGCCCGGTAGTGTGACCTGTGTCGACCACACCAACTATTCAGGTGCGGGTACCTACAGCGAGACTTTTTCCGTCACAGCACCTGCGACGACGGGGACCTACAACGCCTATTTCATTGCCTACAACGACGACGGCTGCAGTAGCGGCGCCAGTGCAACGTACGCCATGAGTGGTGCGGTGGTGGTGATCACTGGGCCGTCCCCGCCGACGGCCACCACGGGTGCCGCCACCAGCGTGACGGCCTGGACGGCGACGCTCAACGGCACGGTCAGCAGCAATGCGGCCACGACCACGGTCAGCTTCCAGTACGGCCTGACCACCTCCTATGGAGAGACCATTGTGGCCACTCAGAGCCCGCTGGCGGCCGGGGCAACCGGGGCGGCAGTTTCCGCCGCCCTCGAAAGCCTGAACTGCAACACCACCTTCTATTACCGGGTGGTGGCAACCAACAGCCAGGGCACCACCTATGGCAGTGGCGGCTCGTTCACCACGGGCGCGTGCACAGCACCTTACCCGGCAACTGCCTGCGCGGCCACGCGATTTGGCGAAGACCTGACGTGCAGTGCTGCCGATATCGGCGTCAGCAGCATCGCCTTGGCACCGGGGTCGATTTCGTCCTGCGTCAGCGGCAACAGTGTGACCGTGGATCTGGATGTCACGATCAGTTTCGCTTCACCCGATCGCTATGACGTCGGTATCTTCGTTGCCAACGACGGCAAGTTGCCCACCCTGCTGCCAGCCAGTGGTGGGGCGTCCAGTTGCTCGGTCGCGGTGCTGCCGACCACCTCACCCTTTCTGGATCTGGATGGCGTGCCCCAGGGGACGACGGACACCTGCGGCGATGGCAACAGTGGCATCAACGGCGGCACCGGCAGTGGCGTGCGGCGCGTGACCGGCGTGACCCTGCCGTGTTACGCCAGCGCTGCAAGCGGAGGCCAGCTGTACGTGCCCTACACGCTGAGCTGGGATAGCCAGCGCAGCCCGATTGGCAGTCTGTGCACCTCCAATCTGTATCCGGTGCCCAAGGGCAAGAGCAAGTGCAATGTGCCGTCGAGCACGGTGGCGGTGGGCGTGGTGGTGTTGCCGGTGATCAGCAAGACCGATGGCCGCAGCACCATTGCCCCGGGTGCCAACACCACCTATACCGTGGTCATCAACAACAATTCTGGTGGCACGCTGCAGAACATGGTGTTCAAGGACCCTGCCGTGACCAATCTGACCGTGAACAGTGTCAGCTGCTCGACCGCGAATGGCGCCATCTGTCCTTCGGCCACGGTGTCGGCCCTGCAGGCCAGCGGCGTGTCGATCCCCTCGGCCAATCTACCCAACAACAGCAGCCTGATCTTCACACTGGATGCCACGGTGTCCGGTAGCGCTGCATTGGGCAGTCATCTGATCAACACGGCCAGTGTGTCGATTGGCACGGCCACGGCATCGGCCAGTGATGACAACCTGATTGCCCTGACGCCGGCCGCTGTCAAGTCCTTCGTGCCCAGCTCCATCACCTCAGGGGCATCCTCCGTCTTGACCCTGACCTTGAGCAACCCCACGACGTCCGCCGTGAGCAGCGTGGCGTTGACCGATACCTACCCTGCGGGCCTGCTCAATACCGCCAGCGCCAGCCCTGCCAGTACCTGTGGCGGTACGGTTGTCGCCGCCGACAATGGCAATTCACTCTCCTTGAGCGGCGGAACGATTCCCGCCTCCAGCAGCTGCACGGTCACGGTCAATGTCACTTCGGCCAGCAGCGGCAGTTACCTCAACAGCACGGGCATCATCTCCACCAGTGCAGGTGACATTGGCACTGCTTCGGGTCTGCTGGTCGTCAATGCGCCGGTGTTCGGCGGCTTTAATGCCTGTGACACGGCCGCCGCGCCAAACGCGACTTGTACCAGCAGCACAACGGTGACCAATAGCCGCATCACGACCAAGATTGCCGGCACCTCGTTCAATCTCGACTTGGTGGCTCTGCGCTCGGATGGCAGCCGCAGCACCAGTTACAACAACACGGTCCAGGTGCAGTTGCTCGATGCCAGCGACAACAGTGCAGCGCTGGACGCCAACAACTGTCGTAGCAGCTGGACCGTGATTGCCACCTTGAGCCCCAATCCGTCTTTTGCGCCGGCCAACAACGGGTTGATCACCGTCGGCCCCTTCGCGGTGGCGCAAGCCTACCGCGATGTCAGGGTGCGCGTGAGCAATGTAGGCGGCTCGACAGCTATCGGCTGCTCCACGGACAACTTTGCCATCCGGCCCAGTGATTTCCTGGTGGTGCCAACCGATGCCGACATGGCGACAGCGGGCACGGCCCGTTCCCTGACGAATGTAGGGGCCACGGGCGGCGTCTTTCACAAGGCTGGCCAAGTGTTCACGGTGACATTGACTGCCAGAAATTCGGCCGGCGCCACCACCACCAGCTACAGCGGGACGGTCATCCCGGTCGTGGCGGCCTGCGCCGGGACGGCTTGCCCAGCAACACTGGGCTCGTTTGTTCTCGGGGGGAGTGGCTTTGCCTCGGGCGTGCTGGTGTCGAACGCGTCGACCTACAGCGAAGTGGGCTCCTTCAACCTGACGATGCAGGACCAGGATTTCGCGGCCGTGGACGCGCCTGACACGGCGGCCAGTTGCGCCGGGCGCTATGTTTGCGGAACCGGCGCGGTCGGCCGCTTCATCCCTGATCGCCTGACGATATCAAGCCCCGTCCTGACCGCCGCCTGCACGGTGTCTTCGCCATTCACCTATTTCGGCCAGGATGGTTTTGTCACGGCCTTCACGCTGACCGCCCAGAATGCCTCCGGCGCGACCACAATCAACTACACCGGAACGCTGGCGAAATTCAGCCTGAGCAGCTACGCCGCCTATGGCTTCAGTGCCGCGACGTTGCCCGCGGGCAGCAGCCTGGCGGGGAGTGCCACGGCACCGACCGGAACCTGGGTCAACGGTGTTGCCAGCGTGTCGGCCAAGCATCTCATCACCCGCACCGCACTGCCCGCGGCGGAAACCCCGGTGACGGTCAGTGCGGCACCGAACGATGGCGAGGTGCCAGCTGGTACGGCGGTTACCGTGGGGGCGGCGACGACGCTGCGTTATGGGCGCTTGCGCCTGTTCAACGCCTACGGTTCCGAGCGCCTCGCCCTGCCCATGGTGTGGGAGACGCAGTACTGGAATGGTCAGGGTTTCGTGCGCAATACGGCAGACAGTTGCACCGCGCTGGCGGCGGCCAACGTGGCCTTGAGCAACTACCAGAGCCCCCCCAAGGCGGTGGCGCCACTGCTGAGCGCCAGCAATCTGAGTTCGGTCACGGTGGGGGCGATCAGCGCCGGTCAGGGCACCATCACACTGGCGCCTACGGCCTATGCCACCGGCAGTGTCGATCTGGTGGCCAACCTGGGCAGTACAGGCAGCCCCAGCAACTGTGCCGGTCTGTCCAATGGCTCATCCAGCTCGGCAGGGCTTGCCTATTTGAGCGGCCAGTGGTGCGGGACCGCCAACGACCGTAATCCGACCGCGCGTGCCAGTTTCGGCATTTTCAAGTCTCCGCTGATCTATCGACGTGAGAACTATTGATCGGAAATGATGGCATCTTCGGGGACAATGGAAATGCGACGCGGGGGCGGGAAAGCCTGCATGGCGTTGCCGTCGGTTGCCGCTGAAAATCAAGGCGTCGTTTTGGTGAAACTTCAAGTGAGCATGGATTGTTGATGCGTTGGCCTTGGAAACGTCGCAAGCTGAGCGACTCGTTTGTCGTGTCATGGTCAGGACAAACCCTGGCCTATGTGCGTGCCCGTTTGCGCGAGGACGGCTTGTATGAGGTACTCCAATTCGGCGTGGAGCGCCAAGGCTCTGACAGTGTCGAGGAGTTCGCCAAGCGGCTGCAGGGGCTGGGGCTCAAGGGATTTGATGCGCATGTCATGTTGCGCCCTGAGCAGTACCAGATGCTGCAAATTGACGCCCCGGCGGTAGCGCCGGAAGAAATGCGTGCCGCAGCACGTTGGCAGATCCGCGACATGGTGGACATGCACATGGATGACATCACCCTGGATGTGATGCGCGTCGGCGGCGGCAGGGTGGGGGCGCCGGGTCAATTGTTTGTGGTGGTCGCCGGCAATGCTGTATTGACCGAGATACTGCGCCTGGGGCAACTCCTGCAGTGGGAGGTGCCGGTGGTGGACGTTCAGGAAACGGCGCAGCGCAACTTGCAGACGCTGGTGGCGCGACGGGATGGACGGGTGGAGCGAGCCAATGCCGCGCTGATGATGCTCAATGAGCACCAAGCCTTGCTCACGGTGTCTGCCAACGAAGAGTTGTTCTACACACGCCGCATTGATCTGGCCCCCGACTTCATGGACAAGCCCTGGCAACAAAATGCGGCTGGTGACTATGTCGTGGATGACGATATTGCGCAGCGGTTTCTGGTGGAGATCCAACGTTCGTTGGATGTATGGGACCGCACCTGGTCCGACTTGCCACTCGATGGCTTGTGGGTTGAGGCGGGCGGGCGCACCGAAGAAATGGCCTCCTGGCTGAGCAAGGAACTAGGATTTGCCGTCAAACCCATGAACCTGGACTCGTATTTCCCTGGGCTTGAGGGTGGCTCGGCGCAAGCGCGGTCCCAGTGCCTGCCGCTGTTGGGTGTTCTGCTTCGTATCGAAGATCGCGATATCTAAAAGCCATGCCGCAGCAAATCAATCTTCGTACCCCGATACTGCTGACGCAAAAGCATTATTTGTCAGCCAGTACCATCGCCTTGGCCTTGGCCGTCATTGGTGCGTTCAGTGCCTCCTTGTGCGGCTACTGGGTTTGGAGTCTGGGTGTGCATAGCGCTGAACTTGACAAGACCTTGAGCGGTTATGCGCAGGAGCGGGAGCGCCTGCAGGCCGTCCTCAAGGGACAACAGGCCAGTTTTTTGCCGGCAGAAGCTAATCTGACGCAGGAGTTGCATGCGCGCCAGACGCTGTTGCAGCAGCGCGAACAGGTGTTGGCCGAACTCGGCCGCGGACTGCTGCAAGACGGGCAGGGTCATGCGGCGCGCTTGCGTTTGGTGGCACAGACCATTCCCGCCGAAGTTTGGGTGACAGAAGTGCGTGCCGATGAGCGACAGATGGAGGTGCAGGGCTATACGCTGGAGCCGGCTGCTCTCAATCAATGGGTCGCCCGGTTGGGGGCTCATCCGCTTCTTCAGGGGCACGCCCTGTCAGCCATCAAGATCGAGCGCGTAGGCGCTGAGGCGCCGAAGGTCGAGCTAGGCATTGCAGCAGCGACAGCTGGTTCGCGTGCTCGGCCCAGCTGGTCGTTTACGCTTGTCAGTACGGCGGGGCACCTATGAAAGACAAATGGAAGCTTCTTGCCGGCCGCATTGATGCTCTGAGCCTGCGTGAGCGCGCCCTGCTTTTCGTGTCTTTGCTGATCGGTGGCCTGGTGTTGGGCGACCAGCTCTGGTTGGCGCCTGCACAGTTGCGGCAACAGCAACTGGTGGCCAGAGTCAGGCTGCAAAGTGCTGAGCTGCAGGCTTTGCGTGTGCAACTCGGCGCCAGCAAGGTGGAGCCAGCGCCTGCCAATACGGTGCAGACCGTGCGTGCAGAAATCGCCGCGCTGCAAAGCCGCATAGATGGTGTGAACCGCGAGATCGCCCAGCTGTCGAAGTTGGGTCGGGAGGTGGATCCGCTGCCCCAGGTGCTGCTGCATATCCTGCGACGCTACGAGGGCCTGACGCTGGAGCGAACGGCGACGCTGGTGCCAGAAACGGCCAAGCCGACCCAAGTGGGTGCCAGCGTGGCATCGACATCCCTGCTGCGCCATGGCATGGAGTTCACCGTTACCGGCTCTTACGGAGAATTGATGCGCTATGTACAAACGCTGGAACTGGAGTTGCCAGCCTTGCGCTGGGGCACCATGAAGCTCAGCAGCGGCAAGCCGGCGCCGTCGCTTACCTTGCAGGTGTTTTGGCTGGGAGCCGCGCCATGATGCGGTGGTTGGTGATCGTGATTCTCTGGGCACACCTGCAGACGGGGTACGCCCAGGCCTGGCGTGATCCGACAGTCGAGCCTGCGCAGCCAGGCGGAGCTTCCACCGGGCAGGGGGAGGCTAGTTCGGATCATCCATCCCTGTCCGTCATCGTGGTGGACGGGCGACCCCATGTGATAATGGGGACGCGTCTTTACGCGCCGGGTCAGAAGCTGGGACAGGCACGTATCGAACGCATCACGGAGACCGAGGTCTGGTTGCGTGATGGGGCTGTGTTGCGAAAAGTGTCCCGCTACCAGGGGGTTGAGCGCCGCAGCGTCCCGTCGTCGGGAGAGCGGGAGTGTGCGGCGGGTGCTGCCCGCTCCAAAGCATCTTCCAAAACGTTGCCTCGCGGCAGCACATGTACTGAAGCCCAACCATGACGTCGAGCTCTCTATGAATCAGAACAGTGACCGCATGAGCAACGTGGGCCAATTCAAACAATCGACAGACCGGATGCGGCAGACAAGGTTTTTGTCGGCGTTTCTGGGCGTGGGCCTGTTGCTTGGCTGTGCTGCAGAACGGCCTTTGCGTACCCCAGACGTGAGCGCCGCCGTCCGCGCTGAACTGAATGCCGCCGCAGCTAAACCAACAACCGTGCCGGCGCGCATCAGCGAGGTGCTGGCCGAACCTGCTCCTGCCCTGGTTGCGCCGTTGCCCGAGCCTCGGCTCGACCTGTTGGTGAACAATGCGCAGGCGCGCGAAGTGTTTCTGGCCATCGTGGCTGATACGCGCTACAGCATGTTGATGCATCCGGATGTGAGCGGCATGATTTCCGTCACCTTGCGCGGTGTGACGGTGCTGGAGGCCCTGGAGGCCATCCGCGATGTGTATGGTTACGATTTCAAGATCGATGGCCGGCGCATCACGATCTACGGTCCGGCGATGCAGACGCGCATTTTCGCAGTCAACTACCCTCACTCCTTGCGCCTGGGGACGAGTGATCTTCGTGTGGCAGCCGGCTCTTCCCCGTCCATTGCTGGAACGCCAGGGGTCGCAGGTACGACGGCGGCCGGGGTTGCGACAGCCACCACTACCCCGACGGGAACGACGGCAGGCACCGCCGGTGTCGGGGGTGTTCAGAACCCCAGCAGCCGCGTGTCGACGACGTCACGCAGTGATTTCTGGACCGAAATGACGGACGCTGTTCGCAGTCTGATCGGCACCAACGGTGGCCGCAGTGTGATCTCGAGTCCGCAGGCCGGCATTCTGGCGGTGCGCGCCATGCCCGACGAGTTGCGCCAGGTGGAGAAGTTCCTCAAGGCGACCCAGGGGGCCGTGGAACGGCAGGTGATGCTGGAGGCCAAGATCGTTGAGGTGGAGTTGCGCGACGGTTACCAAAGTGGCGTGAACTGGGCCGCGTTTTCCGCTGATGCGAACTCGACCCAGATGATGGGGGTGCTCGGCAGCTCGGTGGCGGCATCCAGTATCACCAATCCCTTGTTGCAAGGTGGGACGGCCGTGACCGGTGTCGTGCCGTCACCGTCAGTGGCAGCGGGGGGCGGTTTGTTCGGCCTGGCACTGGCGACCAGCCAGTTTGCCGCCGTGCTGGGCTTTCTGGAAACCCAGGGTGACGTGCAGACCCTTTCCAGCCCGCGCGTGGCCACCCTCAACAACCAGAAGGCTGTGCTCAAGGTCGGCTCCGACGACTATTTCATCACCAATGTCACGGGCGGCTCGATTGCGACAACGACGGTGATTGGCTCGACCGGCTCGACCACCATGCCGACCGTGACGCTGACCCCGTTCTTCTCTGGTATCGCGCTGGATGTGACGCCCCAGATTGACGACGGACAGAACATCATGCTGCATATTCACCCCTCGGTGACCTCGGTGACCGAGAAGACCAAGCTGGTGGATCTGGGTAGCGTTGGCAGTTACCGCTTGCCGCTGGCCTCGAGCAGTGTCAATGAGACGGACACCATGGTGCGTATCCAGGATGGTCGGATTGTGGCCATTGGTGGGCTGATGCAGATGGAGTCCAGCCGCAATGCTTCCGGCGTGCCCGGCACCACGGGGATGGGGGGCTTCTCCGCCTTGTTTGGCAACCGAGCCAGCACCGGGCGCAAAAAGGAGTTGGTGGTGCTGATCAAGCCTTCCATCATCCGTACGGAGCAGGACTGGGAGCAGCAGAACCGGCGAGTGCGTGCGGCGCTGGATGATATGGATGCCTCGCGCACTCGGGTGATCCGTCTTGATGGCGGCGTGCAGGAAGCCCAGCCGAAGCATCAGGTGCAGTGAACAGAGGGAGCAGGCACCGACGATGTACCTGAGACATTTTTCCCTGCGTGAGGCTCCGTTTTCGATCACCCCGGATCCGGCCTTCTTCTTTCCGCATGACGGTGCCCAGGCGGCGCTCAATACGCTCTTGGTTGCGCTACGCAGCGGCGAGGGTTTTCTCAAGATCGTGGGCGAAGTCGGCTGCGGCAAGACCGTGTTGTGTCGTCAGTTGCTCAAGACACTGCAATCGGAATGCGTCACTGCCTACATTCCGAACCCGGACATGGGGCCGGATGATCTGCTGCTGGCACTGGCGCGGGAGCTCAACGTCGAACTGACAGCGCCGCACAGCCGTTATCAGATGCTCGACGCTTTGCGTGCCTGCCTGCTGCAGCACGCCGAAGCAGGGCGCAAGGTGGTGGTCTGCATTGATGAGGCGCAGGCCATTCCCCTGCGCACGGTGGAGAGCCTGCGTCTGCTGTCCAACCTGGAAACCGAAAAACAGAAGCTGTTGCAATTGGTGATGCTGGGCCAGCCTGAACTTGACGAGCGGCTGGCGCGACCCGAGATCCGGCAGCTGCTTCAGCGCATCACCTTCAGCGAGTACCTGGGGCCGATGGCAGCGCGCTCAGTGCCGGCCTATCTGCAGCACCGTCTGGCGACGGCAGCGCTGGACGAACTCACGGACGTCAAGCTGTTCGATGCCGCGGCTGCTCGCGCACTGAGCCGTTACAGCGGTGGTGTACCCCGGCTGGTGAATGTGCTGGCGCACAAAAGCCTGATGCTGGTCTATGGTGAAAACGGCCGACGGGTCAAGGTGCGTCACGTTCGCATGGCTGCGGCCGACACACCCGGCGTGCAGATGCAACCCTCCTGGTGGCAACGTCTGCGGGCCGGCTGGGCCCGACAGGATGCAGGCAAGGCACTGGCGCGCGACACCTCGCGTGATACCGCGTGGCAGGACACTCAGCCGCTGCATGACTTTGAAGCCAGGCAGCCGGAGAGGCGACTGTGAGCGTCATCAACAAGATGCTGCGCGATCTGGATGCCCGGCGCGCCGCCACGGTACTGCCTGGGCGTGAGGCGCAAGCAGGGTTGACGCGTGATACCGCCACTGTCAAGGGCGACTCGGCCATGGCGCGCTTGAATGTGCCGATGGGGCGTACGGTGTTTGTGGCACTGCTGTTGGTGCTGGGGGGCGGGGCTGCCTGGTGGTACTACGGCCAGACACCGGGGGGGCTGCCTGTACCGGCCAAGCCACCGCAAGCTGCGGGCCCAGCGCTCAGTCTCTTGCCCCCTCCTGCTGCCGTGACGAGCAACGCTGCGGCACCTGCGACGGCACAGGTTGCCGCCCCACTGGGTTCCCAGCAATTGAATCAGATGCTGGACCAAGCAGCAGCCAGCAGTCCGCAAGCTGCGGCCCGTTTGATGCCGCCGTTGCCATCGGCTTCTGCCCCGGTAACCCCTGAGCAGGGACAACAGATGGTGCAGCAGACGCTGCGCAACACGCCTGACGGCCAGCTCGGGCTACCGGCGCAGTCGCCTGGTCTGGCTTATGAGTTGCAGCAGCAACTGGCCAAACCGGCACCAAGGCTTGCGGCCGCTCCGACGCCTGCTGCACCACCGGTTAACCCGCCGTCAAGCTCCACGCCGGCAACACGGGCTGCCCCCCCCGTTCCTGCGCGTTCGTCAGACGCAGGAAGCGACACGCCAGCGTTAGCTGCACGGCCGGATCCGCTGCGCAAGGGGCGTCCGAGCGGTGAAGTGGCAACCGCATCCGTGGTGGCGGAGTCGGCCACTACGTCACAGGCTCATGAGACTCTGCTACCGAAAGCTCCCCCTGCGGCCAGCAAAGCCAATACCTCAGCCCGGCAGACCAAGCCAAGCGACGTGGCCCCTGCTGTCAACCCGCGTTTGGCCGCAGCACAGGAGGCTGTGAGCCAGGCACGCACGCTGTGGAATACCGGCTCGCGTGAGGCGGCGCTCGATGCGGTGCGTCAGGCCGTTGCCGTGGCGGAGCGGGCTCAGGCGTCGACCCCCGACCCCGCAGCCTTGCCGGCCTTCCAGACCCTGGTGCGTGAGTTGGCGCGCATGGAGTTGGCGCTGGGGCAGATCAGTCAACTGCTGGAACAACTGGTGCGGCTCGAACCTCTGCTGGCAGACCAGGCCGATCTGTGGGCGGTGCGCGGCAATGCGGCCCAGCGCCTGGGGCAGCATCAGGAGTCGGTCCATGCCTATGGCATGGCCTTGAAGCTGCGTCCTGGCGAACCGCGCTGGATGCTGGCTTCGGCCGTGTCGCTGGCCTTGCAAGGGCAACTGGCGGCCGCGGCCGAGCAGGCGGATAAGGCGCGCGCAGCCGGTCCGGTCAGTCCGGAGGTTCTGGCCTACCTGCGTCAGTTGGGCGTTTCACTGCGCTAAGGAGGGCATCGTCTTCATGCTCAAGCGGATCCGTGTTGAACAACTCGTGCTCGGCATGCATATCAAGGAGTTTTGTGGCTCCTGGATGGAACATCCGTTCTGGCGTACCAGCTTTGTTGTCACCGATCCCAATGACATCAAGCTCATCCTGAGCAGCAGCATCAAGGAGGTCTGGATCGATGCCAACAAGGGGGTGGACATCGCTGCCGATGACGCTGCGGTTTCGGAAGTCGAGTCGGAAGCGCAGGTGGAGGCCGAGCTCAAGCAGGCATCACTGGGCGCTCGCCAGACGATGTCCGTGCCACTGAACGTCGAAATCGAACGTGCCGCCCAGATCTGCGAGCAGTCCAAGCAGGCGGTGTTTTCCATGTTCCAGGAAGCGCGCATGGGCAAGACGGTCGATGCCGAAGGTGCGCAGCAGCTGGTGGATGACATCTCGGACTCGCTGGCGCGCAATGCCAGCGCGCTCATCAGCCTGGCGCGACTGAAGACGGCCGACGATTACACCTACATGCATTCCGTGGCGGTCTGCGCCATGATGATTGCGCTGGCCCGGCAGTTGGGGCTGGACGAAGCGCAGACCCGATCGCTCGGCCTGGCCGGTCTGCTGCACGACTTGGGCAAGGCAGCGATGCCGATGGAGGTTCTCAACAAACCGGGCAAGCTGACCGATGCCGAATTCGGCATCATGAAGAGCCACCCGGAAGCAGGCCACAGGTTGCTGCAACAAGTCGGAAAGCTGGACCCGGTGGTTCTGGATGTCTGCCTGCACCACCATGAGAAGACGGACGGATCGGGTTATCCAGAGGGCCTGAAGGACGAGGAGATCAGTCTGTTTGCCAAGATGGGGGCGGTGTGTGATGTTTATGACGCCATCACCTCAAATCGACCCTACAAGTCGGGGTGGGATCCGGCGGAATCTTTGCGCAAGATGGCTGAATGGGCCGACGGCCATTTTGACCAGACCGTGTTTCGGGCCTTTGTCAAAAGCGTGGGTATTTATCCGATCGGTTCCCTGGTGCGCCTGGCATCCGGGCGCATCGGGGTCGTGATCGAGCAGACGGCGAAGTCGCTCACCACACCCTGTGTCAAAGTGTTCTTCTCTACCAAGTCGAATCTGCGCATTCCGCCCGAGATCATTGATTTGTCGCGCCCAGGCTGCCCGGACAAGATCACCAACCGGGAAGACCCGGACCATTGGCGCTTTTCCGACCTCAACGCGTTGTGGTCGGGGTTGCCGAGTTCGGACGGGTAAGCTGTTCCCTGGCTGTCAGCGCGTGCGGTATTGCGTGCTGCCGAACATGGTTTCTCGCGCTTTGTCATCGATCAATGGCTTGCGCAAGTCGGCCAGCACCTGCACGCCGCGCTGCACCGCGGGGCGCTTGGCCATGGTGTCAAACCATGGTTTCAGGTGGGGGTAGTCGGCCCAGTCGATGCCCTGGTTCTGCCAACTGCGCAGCCAGGGGAAGATGGCGATATCGGCAATGGAGTACTCGTCTCCCGCGATATAGCGGTGCGTGGCCAACTGCTTGTCCATCACACCATAGAGGCGCTTGGCCTCATTGGTGTAGCGCTTGATCGCGTAATCGATCTTCTCCGGCGCATAGATACGGAAGTGATGCGCCTGGCCCAGCATCGGCCCGACACCGCCCATCTGGAACATCAGCCACTGCAGCGTCTCGAATTTCTGCCGGTCGGTCCTGGGCAGGAACTTGCCGGTCTTGGCGGCGAGGTAGAGCAGGATGGCGCCGGACTCGAACAGCGAGATGGGCTGGCCGTCGGGGCCGTCTGAGTCGACGATGGCCGGAATCTTGTTGTTCGGGCTGATCTTGAGGAATTCGGGGGTGAACTGGTCGCCGGCGCCGATGTTGATCGGGTGGACGCGGTAGGGCAGGCCGCATTCTTCCAGCATGATGTGCACCTTGTGGCCGTTGGGCGTGGCCCAGGAGTAGACGTCGATCATCTGAATCTCCAAATGGAAAAGGGGCAGAAAATTCTGCCCCTTTGATTGTGCTCGGCTTTCAGCAACCGCGGGTGATGGGCATCTCGACGGGTTTCGGGCTGGCCGAGTACTTGCCTAATTCCAGCTTGGCGATGGCATTGCGGTGCACTTCGTCCGGTCCGTCGGCAAAACGCAGGGTGCGGGCATTGGCATAGGAATAGGCCAACGGGAAGTCCTGGCACATGCCGCCGCCGCCATGCACCTGCATGGCCCAGTCGATCACCTGGCAGGCCATGCTGGGGGCTACCACCTTGATCATGGCGATCTCGTTCTTGGCGAACTTGTTGCCCGCCACGTCCATCATCCAGGCGGCCTTGAGCGTGAGCAGGCGCGCCATGTCGATCTTGCAGCGTGCCTCGGCGATGCGCTCCTGCGTCACCGTCTGTGCCGCCACCGGTTTGCCGAAGGCCACGCGCGACGAAGCGCGCTTGCACATGTATTCCAGCGCGCGTTCGGCCTGGCCGATCAGGCGCATGCAGTGGTGGATGCGGCCGGGCCCGAGGCGTCCCTGAGCAATCTCGAAACCGCGGCCTTCACCGAGCAGGATGTTGGAAGCCGGCACGCGCACGTTCTCGAACAGCACTTCCATGTGGCCGTGTGGCGCATCGTCGTAGCCCATCACGCTCAAGGGGCGCACCACCGTCACGCCCGGCGTGTTGGCCGGCACCAAGATCATGCTTTGTTGTGAATGACGCGGTGCCTCCGGGTCGGTCTTGCCCATCAGGATGTAGATGGCGCAGCGTGGGTCGCCGGCACCGGAAGTCCACCACTTGCGGCCGTTGATGACGTAGTCGTCACCCTGGCGTTCGATGCGGGTTTCGATGTTGGTGGCATCACTGGAGGCCACCTCGGGTTCGGTCATGGCAAAAGCCGAGCGGATCTTGCCAGCCAACAACGGCTGCAGCCATTGCTGGCGGTGCTCGGCCGAACCGTAGCGGGCAATGGTTTCCATGTTGCCGGTATCCGGTGCCGAGCAGTTGAAGACTTCGGGGGCCCAATGCACGCGGCCCATGATTTCGGCCAGCGGTGCGTATTCCTGGTTGGTCAGGCCAGCAGCCTTGACGCCGGCGATCTCGGCACTGTCCTGCGGCAGAAACAGATTCCACAGGCCTTGTTCCTGGGCTTTCAGTTTCAGTTTCTCGATCAGTTGCAGCGGCGTCCAGCGTTTGCCGGTTTGGGTGTTGGCTTCGATCTCGTCATGGAAGGCCTGCTCGTTCGGGTAGATGTGGTCATCCATGAACTTGAGCAGGCGTGCCTGCAGTTCCTTGGTCTTGGGGGAGTAGTCGAAATCCATGGGAATCTCCTGGGGGTTGAATGCGTTGCTCGGGTCAGGCTTTTTGCGCGAACTGCCAGGCCATCTGGGCCAGCGGCCGCGCGCCGGCGGCAGATTTCTGCGCCTGCGCGCTGGAAGCGGTGCCGTTTTCCACCCGCTTGGCGATGCCTTGCAGGATGGCGGCGATGCGGAACATGTTGTAGGCCATGTAGAAATTCCAGTCGGCCTTCAGGGCTTCAGGTGTGGCGAGTCCGGTGCGTTCGCAGTAGAGGCGGATGTAGTCGTCTTCGCTCGGGATGCCCAGGCTCTTGAAGTCAAGCCCGCCGATGCCGCGGAAGGCGCCGGGCGGGATGTGCCAGGCCATGCAGTGGTAGCTGAAGTCGGCCAGCGGGTGGCCCAGGGTGGACAGCTCCCAGTCCAGCACCGCCAGCACGCGTGGTTCGGTGGGATGGAACATCAGGTTGTCGAGCCGGTAGTCGCCGTGCACGATGCTGACCATGGCCTCGTCGCGTGCGCCGGCCGGGATGTGGGCGGGCAGCCACTGGATCAGCTGCTCCATCTCGGGAATCGGTTGCGACATCGGCCCAGCCCCGTCGGCCGAGGCCTGGTACTGCTTGCTCCAGCGCCCGATCTGGCGCTCGAAGTAGTTGCCGGGCTTGCCGTAGTCCGCCAGCCCACGCTCGGCGAACTTGACGCGGTGCAGGGCGGCGATGACGCGGTTCATTTCGTTGTAGATGGCGCCGCGCTCGGCAGGTGTCATGCCGGGGAGCGACTGGTCCCACAGCACGCGGCCCTCCATGAACTCCATGATGTAGAAGGCGCGTCCGATGACGGACTCGTCCTCGCACAGACAGTACATGTGTGGCACCGGCACCTCGGTACCGTACAGGCCGCTCATCACGGCGTATTCGCGCTCGATGGCGTGCGCCGACGGCAACAGCTTGGCCACCGGTCCCGGTTTGGCGCGCATGACGTAGCTGCGGCTGGGGGTGATGAGCTTGTAGGTCGGGTTGGACTGGCCGCCTTTGAAGGCTTCCACGCTCAGCGGGCCGACAAAGCCGTCGAGGTGGGTGGTCAGCCAGGATTGCAGCGCCGCCACGTCAAAGGCGTGGGAGGACGGAACAGGGCGGGTGCCGACGAAATGGTCAAAGTCGCTCATGGTCAGGAATGCTGGAAGCTTTCAATGGTCGGATTCAATGATGCGCATCAGCACATCGCGGTCGCGAATGACCAAGCCACCTGGCTCGATACGGATCGCTTCCTCGCGTTCCATCGCTTTGAGTTCCTGGTTGACGCGCTGGCGCGAAGCGCCCAGCAACTGGGCCAGCTCTTCCTGGGCCAGTTGCAGGCCGATGCGCATTTCGCTGCCATCGCTGAGCGAAGGAACACCATAGCTGCGCAACAGATGAACGAGTTGCTTGGCCAGCCGCGCGCGCAAGGGCAGGGTGTTGAGGTCCTCCACCAGGCCGTAGAGCTGGCGGATGCGGCGGGCGTGTAGACGTAGCAGCGCTTCGTAGAGCTCGACATGGTTGGCGAGGATTTTCTTGAAGTCGGCCTTGGCCACGCACAGCGTGGTGGTGTCGCCATGCGCATAGGCATCGTGCGTGCGCCGGTCGCCGTCGAAGATCGACACATCGCCAAACCAGACCCCCGGCTCGACATAGGTCAGCGTGACCTGCTTGCCCGAGATCGAGGTCGAGCTGACGCGTACCGCGCCCCTGGCGCAGGCCACCCAGTCTTCGGGGGGCTCGCCGCGGGCACAGATCAGGTCGCCGTCTTTGTAGCGTTTGACGTAGGCGCATCGGAGGATGTCGTGTCGCAATGAAGGTGACAGGGTTGAAAACCAGCGACCAGCATTGATCGCTGATCGTTCCTCGATGGTAAGAATCGGGTCGTCCATGGACTGTCTTTTGGGTGACTGAAAACAGGTCCATTGTCGCGCGCGGGACGGCCCGGCCGACTAGGGGTTGTCACCTGTGCGTCTGTGACGGCAACATAGGTGAATGCAGCGGCTCAGTCGTAGCGCGGTGTCTGCTTGGACAGGAAGGCGGTGATGCCGATGCCCGCATTGGCATGGTGCAGGTTGCGCACAAAATGATCCCGCTCCAGCGCCAACTGGCGCGTCAGCGAATTACCAGCAGCTTCGTTGACCAGCTCCTTGATGCTGGCCATGGCATTGGGCGCGCGGGCATTGAGTTTTTCTGCCAGCGCCAGGGCATCGTCCAGCGCCTGGCCGGGCAGGGCGATGCGGTTGACCAGCCCCAGCGTGTGCAGACGCTCGGCACTGATGCGTTCGCCGCACAGCAGCAACTCGTTCACCAGCTGGCGCGGCAGTGCGTGCGCCAGGCTCCAGCTGGCGCCGCCATCAGGCGAAAGCGCCACATTGCTGTAGGCCATGACGAACACCGCGTCGCTGGCGGCGACGATGAAGTCGCAGGCCAATGCCAGTGAGAAACCAGCACCAGCCGCCGCACCTTCGACAGCGGCGACCACCGGCTTGGGGAAAGTGCGGATGGCCTCGATCCAGTTGTGTAGTCCCTCGATGCTCTCGGCCTGCACAGACGGTTCCTGTTGACGGTTGTCCTGCAGGCGCTGCAGATTGCCGCCCGCTGAAAACAGCGCGCCTTCACCGGTGATGACGACACTGCGGATCTCCGGGTTGGTCTCGGCCACGTTCAGTGCCTCGACGCCTGCGGCGTACATGGCCGGGCCGAGGGCGTTGCGCTGACCCGGGTTGGAGAGGGTCAGCACCATGGTGCGGCCCTGGCTGGTGCTATGGAGTTGTGCGCTCATGAATAGGTAACCTCCGCGCAGCGCGCTACAGTATTCGCCTTGGGAACGGCCCGGCGGCTCATCGAGTGTCGCATGCCTTGAGCCAGTTCACTCTTCTTCATGCAACAGGCTCAAGCCGATGGCGCCGCGCCGGCGCAGCCAGGGGCTGGGGCGGTAGCGCGTATCGCCATAGACGGTCTGCATGTTGAACAGCACTTCCAGCACATTGGTCGGGCCATAGAGGTTGCCCATGGCCAGCGGCCCCAGCGGGTAGCCCAGGCCGAGCGTGACCGCGGTTTCCAGATCGGCTGGTGTGCAGATGCGCTGCTGGCAGATGTCGGTCGCGATGTTGACGATGGTGGCGACCACGCGCTGCGTCACGAAGCCGCCGCTGTCGCGGATCACGCTCACGGCCTTGCCGTCGCGCGCGAACAGGGCATGGGCGGCATCGCGCATGTCGGCACGGGTAGCAGGGTTGGTCGCCAGCACGCGCCGCTTGGTGGCTGCGTCGTCGATCAACATGTCAATACCGACCGTACGCGCCGGGTCGAGCCGCTCCACCACCGCCACGGTGGTGATGTCGAATCCCAGTGGTGCGACCAGCGTCAGTGCGTGCATCGAAGGCGACTGGCCGGTCTCGATCTTGGCGCCCAGGTCCTTCAACAACTGAAGCAGTTCAGCACGGCGCGCGGCGCGCGGCGACACCCAGACCGGCGGCATGTCCTGCACCTGTGGCACTGGGGGTTCGGGGCTGACTTGGGCCACGTTGTTCTCGTAGCGGTAGAAGCCCTCGCCGACCTTGCGGCCGACCATGCCGCCGGCCAGGCGCTGCGCCGTGATGACGCTGGGGCGGTAGCGCGGCTCCTCGTAGTACTGGTGGTAGATCGACTCCATCACCGGGTGCGAGACGTCGAGCGCGGTCAGATCCATCAGCTCGAAGGGGCCAAGCTTGAAGCCGGCCTGATCCTTCAGGATGCGGTCGATGGTGGCGAAGTCGGCCACGCCTTCGCTGACGATGCGCAGCGCCTCGGTGCCGTAGCCGCGGCCGGCGTGGTTGACGATGAAGCCGGGTGTGTCCTGCGCCGTCACCGGCGTGTGGCCCATCTGGCGCGCGTACTCGCTCAGGGCGGTGCAGACGGCTGGTTCGGTCTTGAGGCCGGCGATGACTTCCACCACCTTCATGAGTGGCACCGGGTTGAAGAAGTGGTAACCGGCCATACGCTGCGGGTGCTTGAGCTTGGCGGCAATCGCGGTGATGGAGAGCGAGGAAGTGTTGCTGGCCAGCACGGCATCCGGGCGCACGATCTCTTCGAGTTGGGCGAACAGCGCGGCCTTGACCTCGAGCTTCTCGACGATGGCTTCCACCACCAGGTCGCAGCTGGCAAGATCGGCCAGCACGCTGGCGCAGTGCAGACGCGCTTTGCAGGCCGCAACGGTCGCGGCGTCCATGCGGCCTTTTTCCTGCAGTTTGTCCCACTGGCCGGTGATGGCTTGCTGGGCGGCGGCCATGGCCGCGGACTGGGTGTCGTAGAGCGTGACGGTACTGCCGGCTTGGGCGGCGATCTGGGCAATGCCCCGGCCCATGGCGCCGGTGCCGACGACGGCGATGTGTGCGTAGACAGGTTTCATGCTGGAATTATCCCCCGGCCTTCAAGGGCTGCCGAGTCACCTGCCGGACTATGATGCGGCCAGCCATCGGCGAGACTCGGGTGGCTGAATCATTTCATTCACTTGTACCCGGTCATGGAACAAAAAGCCGGGTAGACCAATAACTCTCTGGAGACATCATGACCTTGAAATTGTGCGGCTTCTCCGCCAGCAACTACTACAACAAGATCAAACTGCAGCTGATGGAAAAAGAGGTTCCTTTTGTCGAGGAACTGGTCTGGACTGGCCATACCGATGCCTTGCTGGTGGATCGTTCGCCGATGGGCAAGGTGCCGTTCCTGGACACGCCGCATGGCCCGATCTCCGAGTCTGGCGCCTGCGCCGAGTACATCGAGTCCGCTTACCCGCAAAAGCCGCTGCTGCCGGCCGATCCCTATGCCGCGGCCAAGGTGCGCGAGATCATGCTCTACAGCGAGTTGCACCTGGAACTGGTGGCGCGCAACCTCTACCCGGAAGCCTTCTTTGGCGGCAAGGTGTCGGACGAGGTCAAGGAGCGCACGCACAAGTTGTTGATCAAGGGGGCAAATGGCTTTGCCAAGCTGGCCAAGTTCGCGCCCTACATTGCCGGTGCGGAGTTCACGCTGGCGGACTGTGCCGCCGTGGCCCACCTGCCGCTGGTGTCCAGCGCGAGCAAGATCATCTATGGCGAGGACGTTTTGGCCGCGCTGCCTGTGCGCGACTACGTCAAGAAGATGGGGGAGCGTCCCAGCATGCAGATCGTCAATGCCGACCGCAAGAGCAGTACCGAGCAGATGATGGCGCTGCGCACGAAGAAAGCCGCCTGAGCCGGTTGGGCTCAGTGGCCCCGAACTGCCGGGGCGTGCTGGGCGGCCCGGGTGGCCAGCCAGCTGGTCAGCAGGGCCAGGCTCATGCCGGCCAGACCGGCCCAGTGCAGCATGGACATCTGATCATGGGCAATCAGCCAGCCGCCGCTGGCCGCCCCCAAGGCTTGCCCTGCATAGATGGCCGAGGTGTTGAGGGCAATCGAGCCCGAGGCCAACGCCGGTGAAATGCCGGACAACCGGGCCTGTTGTGCCGAGTTGGCGGCAAAGCAGCCCAAGGCCCAAGGCATCAGCACCAACGCCGTGAGCAGCAGGTTGCTGCCCAGTGGCCAGATGGCCAGACTCAAGGCCATGCCGCTCATGGACAACATGACAGCGCGTGCCGCACCCAGCCGGTCGATGTGGCGCGAGACCCAGAGGTTGCCGGCAAAGCCGAAGGCGCCGAACCAGGCGAACATCAGGCTCAACTGCAGTGGCGTGATGTTGAACAAGGCTTTCAGATACGGCGCCATATAGGCAAACTGGACGAATTGTCCGGCCGAGAACAGGGCCGTCACGGCCACGCACAGCATGAGCGGGCGCGACTGCAGCGTTTCGCGCCAGGCACCCAGGGAGAAGGCGGGGGGCTTCACGCCGTCGGGCATGACACGCCAGACCCAGAGGGCGCTGACAAAGCTCAGCAGGCCGACCCCGGCAAAAGCAGCGCGCCAGCCCAGCGTGCCGCCGATCCAGGCCCCCAGCGGCATGCCGAGCACCGAGGCGACGGACCAGCCCAGGAAGACCAGGCTGATGGCCCGGCCCCGTTGCGAGGCCGGTACGAGTTGCCCGATGCAGGCGGCCGCCTGCGGCGTGAAGATGGCGGGTGAAATAACGCTGAGCACGCGTACCACCATCAGGGAAGAGAAGCTCGGCATGGTGGCGCTCAAGAGGTGCAGCGCACCGTACCAGAGCAGGGACAAGGTCAGCAGACGCTTGCGGTCCCACTGGGCCACCAGCGTGGCGAGCAGCGGGGCGCCCAGGCACATCATCAAGGCGGCGGCGGAAATCAGCTGGCCGGCCACCGGGACCGGGACGTCCAGCGAGTGGCTGATGTCGTTGAGCGTGCCGGGGACGATCATCACGCCGGTGCCGATGATGCAGTTGCCAAACATCAGCGCCCACAGCGCCGCGGGCAGGGCAGGCGCGTGGCGCGGCAACTCCGGCATAGGCGTGCAGCGGCTTAGCGCCGGACCTGCAATGCGCCGGGGTTCACGATGTTGGTCGGCGTCCCCTTGATGAAGTTGACCACGTTGTCGAAGGCGGCGCCGAAGTACATCTCGTAGCTTTCCTGTTCGACATAGCCGATGTGGGGCGTGCAGATGCAGTTTTCCAGGCGTAGCAAGGCTTGGCCCTGCAGGATGGGTTCGTTCTCGTATACATCGACCGCAGCCATGCCGGGACGGCCGCGGTTCAAGGCGCCGATCAATGCGTCGGGTTCGACCAGTTCGGCGCGCGAGGTATTGACAAACAGCGCCGTGGTCTTCATGCGCGCCAGATCGTCGGCCGTGACGATGCCGCGCGTCTCATCAGTCAGGCGCAGGTGCACGCTGATGACGTCACTCTGCGCGAAGAAGTCTTCACGGTTGGCAGCTGCCTCGTAGCCGTCCTGCAGCGCTTTCTCACGCGAGGGCTCGCGCCCCCAGATCAGCACGCGCATGCCGAAGGCCCGGCCGTAGCCCGCCAGCAGCTGGCCGATCTTGCCGTAGCCCCAGATGCCCAGGGTCTTGCCGCGCAACACGTTGCCCAGGCCGAAGTTGGGTGGCATGGAGCCGGCCTTGAGACCGGATTGCTGCCAGGCGCCATGCTTGAGGTTGCCGATGTAATGCGGCAGGCGGCGCATGGCGGCCATGATGAGGGCCCAGGTTAACTCTGCCGGCGCGACCGGCGAGCCGCTGCCTTCGGCCACGGCAATGCCGCGTTCCGTGCAGGCGGCAATGTCGATATGGCCGCCGACGCGGCCGGTTTGGGCAATCAGCTTGAGCCGCGGCAGTTTTTCGACCAGTGCGCGCGTGATGTGGGTGCGCTCACGGATCAGCACGATGATGTCGGCGTCGCGCAGCCGGACCGACAGCTGGCCGATGCCCTTGACGGTGTTGGTATAGACCTTGGCCGGGAAGGCTTCCAGCTTGGCCGCACATTCGAGCTTGCGAACGGCGTCCTGGTAATCGTCCAGAATCACAATATTCATGACGCTATTGTGCCTTGGACAGGCAGCGCGAGATCCGGCGCTGCAGTGTGGCCGGCAACGCTGGGCGGACTTTAGTGGGTGGCGGCTTCGCAGGCCGCCAGGCGGTCGAGTTCGGCGCAGACATCGGCCAGACGGCCGGAGATCACCATGCGTCCGACTTGCGCCGGGGCTTGGCCGGCTTCCATGATGCGGACAATACGCAAAGGTCGGCGTTGCACCAGACGGGACGGTGCTGCATCGCTACGGCTCGGGCGGCGCTGGCAGGCCGGCAGGGTGTCCAAGCGCGCGGTCGGTGTGGTGCGAGGCTGGGCTGCCGTTTGGCCCAAGGGGGCGACGGCCGGTGCCAGCCAGCGCAGCAAGCCCTGGAGTGGCGCCCAGGCACGCGGTTCGGCAAAGAAGGCGATGTTCATGGAAGTGCTTTCTCTGTGTGCCGCTTACATCAGCATGGTGTTGCGGATCAGACCGACGGCCAAACCCTCGATTTCAAACGGTTCGCCAGGCTCGACCACGATGGTCTGGTAGTCTGGGTTTTCGGGGTGCAGCTCGATCAGGTGCTTGTTGCGGCGAAAGCGCTTGACCGTGACCTCTTCACCCAGGCGGGCCACCACGATCTGGCCATTCTTGGCATCCTTGGTGGCTTGCACCGCCAGCAGGTCGCCGTCCATGATGCCGGCGTCGCGCATCGACATGCCGCGCACCTTGAGCAGGTAGTCGGGTTTGCGCTGGAACAGCGAGTTTTCGACGTAGTAAGTTTGGTCGACATGTTCCTGCGCGAGAATCGGCGAACCGGCAGCCACGCGGCCGATCAGGGGCAGGGCCAGTTGGGCCAGATCGGGCAGGGGCAGGGAGAACTGTTTGATACGGGATTCGTTGATGGAGCGCAGGGCATCGCCTTGCAGCCGGATGCCGCGCGAGGTGCCGCTGACGAGTTCGATCACGCCTTTGCGCGCCAGGGCCTGCAGGTGCTCTTCGGCGGCGTTGGCCGACTTGAAGCCCAGTTCGGCGGCAATCTCGGCACGGGTCGGCGGGGCGCCGGTACGTGCAATGGCGCTCTGGATCAGATCCAGAATCTGTTGCTGGCGGGCGGTGAGTTTCACCGGAAACTGGGGCAGGTCCATCATGATGACTCCTCGTTGGCGGCTGGGGTAAGACTACTGTCTTGATATCCAGTAACTGTATTTTTAACCAGTTTTTTGGGATTTGCAAGTGCAAACACGTTCGCCAGGCAAAAAAATAGTGGTTTTGGGCACCGGCGGCACCATCGCCGGGACCGCCGCCAGCCCAACTGACCGTGCTTATGTTGCGGCGCAAAAGGGGGTGGCAGAGTTGCTGGCGGGGCTGCCGTTGCCGACGGCATTCGAGCTGGTGAGTGAGCAGGTGGCGCAGATCGACAGCAAGGACATGGACCTGGGCGTCTGGCAGGCCTTGCTGCGACGTTGCCAGCATTGGCTGGCGCAGCCCGAGGTGCAGGGGCTGGTGATCACGCATGGCACCGATACGCTGGAGGAAACCGCCTACCTGCTGCAGGCGGTACTGGCACCGGCCAAGCCCGTGGTGCTGACCTGTGCCATGCGCCCGGCGACGGCCATTGACGCCGATGGCCCGCAGAACCTGCTGGATGCCTTCGCGGTGGCGGCCGAGCCGGGTGCGCACGGTGTGGTGGCCGTGTGCGCTGGCCGCATTCACAGCGCCTTCGATGTGCAGAAGACCCATACCTGGCAGCTCGACGCCTTCAACTCGGGTGAGGCCGGTGATCTGGGGCAGGTGGTACAGGGGCGCGTGGTTTTATGGCGAAATTGGCCTCTAGCCGTTAATAAATATGCGCCGGATACTATTGAAAAGATAGCAAATTTGGCGACTTGGCCGCGGGTCGAGATTGTGCTGAGCCATGCGGCAGCGGCGGGTGCGACGGTCGACGCGCTGGTGGCACCCGATGTGGCGGCGCGTTTCGGTGCGCCGCCGGTGCGCGGGCTGGTGGTGGCTGCCACCGGCAACGGGACGCTGCATCATGCGCTGGAAGCTGCGTTGCAGCGGGCGCTGGCGCAAGGCGTGCAGGTGATGCGTGCCACCCGTTGTGCCCAGGGCCGTGTCTGGCCGCAGCCGGGTGATGCCTGGCCGGACTCACAGGGTTTGTCCCCGGTGAAAGCGCGGCTGGCTTTGATGCTGACTCTCGTATGATGCGGCACGGCAGCGATGAGGAAATGAGCTGCCCTCGGCGGTTCAGCAAACGAATGGCAGAAATTACATGAGTGGTGCTATGTCCAGTCTGGTTGATCATGTCATTGCGTTGACCCAGCATCGAGACCGGGACTTGCTCGACAGCGCACTGATAGATGCCCTGATGGCGCTGCTGGCGCCGCAGCAGGTGACGCTGATCGGCGTGGTGAGCGAGGCCGGCCAACGCTACTGGCTGCCCTTGATCGAGTGCAAGCGAGGCGGCACGCTGCAAGTCTTGTCTGACCCTTTGTGGGTTCAAGTGCAGCACCTGCAGCGCCTGGAGGATGATCCGCATCGCCAGCGCTGTCTGGAGAGCTTGCAAGCGGTGGATGTGGCGCCGACGGCAGGCGGCGGTACCTACCTGACCCTGCTGCCTCTGTTCGAAGACCTCCGGGCGCAAGGACAGGGCGTCATCGAGATTCGTTCCTCCAAGCCCCTGAACCCGACGGCGTTGAACGTGCTGGGACGCCTGTTGAGCGTCTACCGCAACATGCAAGGCATGCTGGATTACAGCGAGTGTGATGCGCTGACCGGGCTGCTCAACCGCAAATCATTTGACGACGCCTTTTTCAAGGTGTTGCGTGAGGACCCCAGTGAGCCGAAGGGGGTGGCCCTGCCGGCTGGGCGGCCCGAGCGCCGCCATACGGCGCCGGCCGCCTACTGGCTGGCCATGCTGGACGTGGACCATTTCAAGCAGGTCAACGATGTGCATGGGCATTCGATCGGTGACGAGGTGCTGCTGCTGGTCGCACGCCTGCTCAAAACGACGCTGCGCTCGCTGGACCGTGTTTTCCGCTTCGGTGGCGAGGAGTTTGTCGTCCTGCTGCGTTGTCCGGATGAGGCGTCGGCCTTGAGCGCGCTGGAGCGGGTGCGAGCCAACATGGAAAACTTCCGATTTCCGCAGGTCGGGCGCATCACCGTGAGCGTGGGCCTGACCGAGGTGCGGCAGGGCGATTCGCCCAGTGTGGCCTGTGAGCGGGCCGATCAGGCGGTGTATTTCGCCAAGGGGCATGGCCGCAATCAGGTGCGCTCTTATGAGCAGCTGATTGAGCAGGGGCTGTTGCAGACGGCCGATGACAAGGTCGGCATGATCGAGCTGTTCTGAACGTGAACGTGCGGGTATCTGCCCATGAAAAAGGCCGCGTCAGCGGCCTTTTTTCTTTTCAGCGCTGCAGGTGCAGCCTGGGCTTCAGCTGGCCAGAGCCTGCAGGGCGCGCGCGGTGATCTCGTCAACGGTGCCCATGCCGCTGATGGCGCGGTACTTCGGGGCGGCGGCCGGGTCGGCCTTGGCCCAGTTGCCGTAGTAGTCCACCAAGGGACGGGTCTGGGCGCTGTAGACGTCCAGGCGCTTCTTGACCGTTTCTTCCTTGTCGTCGTCGCGCTGCACCAGCGGCTCGCCGGTCACGTCGTCCTGGCCAGCCACCTTGGGCGGATTGAACTTGACGTGGTAGGTGCGGCCCGAGGCGGGGTGCGAGCGGCGACCGCTCATGCGCTCGATGATGGCCTCGAAGGGCACATCGATCTCCAGTACGTAGTCGAGCTTGACGCCAGCCGCCTTCATGGCGTCGGCCTGCGGAATGGTGCGCGGGAAGCCGTCGAACAGGAAACCCTTGGCGCAGTCGGGCTGGGCAATGCGTTCCTGCACCAAGTTGATGATCAGGTCATCGCTGACCAGGCCGCCGGACTCCATCACGGCCTTGGCCTGCAGGCCCAACGGGGTGCCGGCCTTGACGGCGGCGCGCAGCATGTCGCCAGTGGAAATCTGCGGAATGCCGTACTTCTGGCAGATGAATGCCGCTTGCGTGCCTTTGCCGGCGCCAGGGGCGCCCAACAGAATCAGTCTCATGGATATCCTCGGGTGAATCAGAACCAGGTGGCGATGCTGGGCACCACGAAGGTGCGTTAAACCGCTCGTTTGGGAGTTGAGGATAGCATGGCAGGCTGCGGCAAAACTTACACCGGCGGTTGCTTCACCTTAACAGTCCGCCAACAGGTCAGCGGCTCAGCTGGCGGCGCACGCGCTCCAGGTCTTCGGGGGTGTCGACGCCGGCACCCGGGGCATCCGGCGTCACGTGCACGGCGATGCGGTGGCCGTGCCACATGGCACGCAACTGCTCCAGCGCTTCAGTGACTTCCAGCGGGGCTTGCGCCAGCTTGGGAAACTGGCGCAGGAAGCCGACGCGGTAGCCGTAGAGGCCGATGTGGCGCAGTGGTGCCGGTGAGGGCAGGGCGGTGACGGCACCCGACGCCTTGGGCTGATCGCGCCAGAGCGGGATGGGCGCGCGGCTGAAGTACAACGCCAGGTTACGTGCATCGAGCACCACCTTGACCACGTTCGGGTTGACGAAGTCGGCCACCTCATGGATGGGGTGGGCCGCCGTGCTCATGCTGGCCTCGGGGCGTTGCGTCAGCAGTTCGGCCACGGCGGACACCAGGGCCGGGTCGATCAACGGTTCGTCGCCCTGCACATTGACCACTAGGCTGTCGTCGGAGAGCGCCAGCAGGTCACAGGCCTCGGCCAGGCGGTCGCTGCCGCT
>Ga0208121_100151_pt1 | contig 34453 bp, 35 predicted proteins | sample LakWasMet62_LOW9_2_FD_183894 | JGI IMG/M metagenome (GOLD analysis project Ga0208121, IMG submission 183894) | Freshwater sediment methanotrophic microbial communities from Lake Washington under simulated oxygen tension - Sediment Metagenome... | ecosystem: Environmental > Aquatic > Freshwater >... | reverse complement strand
AGGTAAACGTAAGGTTCTGCTAATTCTGCAAGGCATGGATACCAGCGGAAAAGATGGCACTATCCGTCACGTTTTCAGTGAGTGTGATCCATTAGGAATACGATTGGCAAATTTCAAGGCACCGAGCTGCGAAGAACTTGCGCATGATTACCTGTGGCGCGTGCATCAGCAGGTACCTAAAGCTGGTGAACTGGTGATTTTCAATCGTAGCCACTACGAAGATGTAGGGATTGTAAAAGTTCACAAATGGATTGATGAGGAAGAATGCAAGCGTCGCTATGCTCAAATCAATGATTTTGAACGCATGCTCACAGAAACAGGTACCACTATCATCAAATGCTTTTTACATATTTCAAAAGGTGAGCAAAAGAAACGCCTGCAAGAACGGCTGGACGATCCAACTAAAACCTGGAAATTCAATCCGGGGGATTTGGCAGAACGTAAATTGTGGGAGAACTATACAGAGGCTTACGAACAAGCGATTAAGGCAACCTCTAGCAAACAGGCACCATGGTATATCGTACCAGCAGATTCAAAAACCAATCGAAATCTGCTGATCTCAAGGCTGCTACTTAACACTTTAAAAAATCTGGATTTACACTACCCTGCCGTGCCGGCAGAGTATAAATCCATTAAGATCGAGGACTGATTAACGTAGCTTTACTTCACCTGCGTTAATCAACTGTTTGGCAAGCACCTCGCCAAGGGTGGCGCTTACACTGGCACCTATACGTTTCGCAATACGGCTGGCAAAATCATCCTGATAGGTAAAATCTACAATTTCTTCCTGTTTGATGATTTCACGTGCCACATAGTCTGCACTGCCTAAAGCGTCAGCCAAACCAAGTTTGATACTTTGCTCACCACTCCAGAACAAGCCGCTGAAAACTTCAGGTGTTTCTTTCAGACGTTTGCCTCTACCTTCGCGCACCACTGTTTTAAATTGCTCATGCACTTCATTCAACATGGTCTGCGCAAGTACCTGATGCTTAGGATTAACCGGCGAGAATGGATCTAGCATGGCTTTATTTTCACCCGCAGTCATCAAACGGCGCTCAACGCCAACTTTTTTCATCACTTCGGTAAAGCCGTAACCATCCATCAACACGCCGATTGAACCAACAATACTGGCTTTATCTACATAAATCTTATCGGCTGCAGCAGCAATGTAATATCCTCCAGATGCGCAAATATCCTCAACCACTGCATAAACCGGAATATTTGGATGCAGTTTTCTTTGACGTTTTATTTCATCATTGATAATACCAGCCTGAACCGGACTGCCGCCTGGACTGTTGATACGCAGGATAATACCTTTAGTCCCTTTATTGTCATAAGCTTCATGCAGGCTATTCATCACAGCATCAGCATTAACTTCTCCACCCACCTCAATCACACCCGAAATTTCAATCAGTGCCGTATGCGCGTCAAAAGCTTTTTTGCCATCGTGAAAAACCCCTAAAGCCATCAACATTATTACGAATAAATACGCAAAAGTAAGGCCTTTAAAAAAAGTACTCCAGCGTCGTGCGGTTTTTTGCTCTGCTAATGCAGAAGTAGCCAGCTTCTCAATTACATCACGCTGCCATTTAGCATCCTCAACGGCTTGCGGGTACTGTCCTGCTTCATTCACAGCTTCTGTTTGCTGATTTTGTTCTGACATGATTCAAACTTTCTGAGTTATATCCTAGATATTACTGTTTTAAAAACCGCCATTTAAATAGCGGATGCTATGTTGATAACAATTTGATTATTTTGTTCAATAACTTGTAACGGTTTTAAACTCTTCCCCTTACATGGCCCCATCACACAAAAACCATTATCCGGACGATAATGCGCGCCATGCGTTGCACAGATCAAAAAATCCTGTTGTGCTGTAAAAAACTCGCCTTGATTCCAATCCAACTCTACTGATACATGCGCACATTGGTTTACATAAGCATAAGGCGTCCCTTTAAACCTGACAACAAAACCGGTTACGTTTTGCCCAAAAGTCGGAAGCGGAAACCGCAAACCATTACCACCATCCGGCAAGTCTGCACTATTTAAAACAACCGTGCACTCATTAATGCTCATGACTACGCATGCTCCATCAACCACTGACTCAACTTGGTAAAGTCATCAAACTTCTGAACCGGATCCAAATTCTGCCATACGTCTGATTTTTGCGCGCCATAAGTCACACCAATCGCATCAACGCCAGCATTCTTTGCCATTTGCAAATCATAGTTCGTATCGCCAATCATCAAAGTACGTTCAGGCAATACCACCAAATTATCCATTAACTCATCCAGCATTTGCGGATGTGGTTTTGAAAAACACTCATCTACAGTTCTGGTTGCGTGAAAATAATTGCGCAACTGAGTGTGTTCCAATGCCAGATTCAAACCACGTCTACTTTTCCCGGTAGCAACGGCAAGTTTAAACCCGCGTCGATTCAGCGTTTTAATGGTATCTGCCGCACCTGCAAATAAAGGTATCTCACTCTCACCAGCGAAATAATTCACGTTGTATTGTGTGGCTAGCGCCTTGGCCTGCTCGTCAGATATGCCAGGGTAAAGTGCTTCAACCGACTCACGCAACCCCAGCCCAATAATGCTGCTGGCTGCTTCCGCTGTTAATGGAGACAAACCAACCTGCTCCGCTGCTTTAACGATTGCTGTTGTGATCATCCCGGTTGAGTCAGCCAAGGTGCCATCCCAATCCCATACAATCAAATCATACTGCTTTGCCATACTTCGATTACTCTTTCTCTAGATTCTTCAAAAATTTGCCTAATTCTGCCGGCATCGGTGCTACAAGCTCCAATTTCTCTTGCGTTAGCGGATGGCGGATTTTTGTTACGGATGAATGCAGAAACATACGCTTCAATCCATGCTTCACCAATGCTTTGTTCAATGCAAAATCACCATATTTATCATCGCCAACTATCGGAAAGCCTAAATGCGACAATTGCACACGTAGTTGATGTGTACGCCCGGTAACCAGCTGCGCCTCCAGCAAGCTGAACTTACCTATAGTGGGACTGCTATAGTTCTTTATCAAGCGGAACATGGTTTCCGAAGTTTGGCGTTCACCGAATTTATCTTTTGAGACATCGGTCACCACATTCACACGTCGTTCACCGTTCGGCAATACATACTTTTGCAAATCCAGCACGACACGTTTTTTCTGCTCCAGCCACTCGCCTTGCACCAGCATCAAATAGCGTTTATCAGTCTGGTTGTTACGAATCGCTTCATGCAAGGCGACCAGCGCACTTCTTTTCTTGGCCAGCATCAGCACGCCGGAAGTCTCGCGATCCAGCCTATGTACCAGCTCCAAAAACTTGGCTTTAGGACGCTCCAGACGCAGCTGCTCAATCACGCCGCGGCTAATACCGCTGCCGCCATGCACTGCAAAACCAGCAGCCTTGTCGATTACCAGCATCGCATCATCTTCATAAATGATCGCATTTTCAAATTTTGAAGATGCCGGCGCAACGCCTTCTGGCTTTTCTGTAATGGTTGCACGGATAGGCGGCACCCTGACGATGTCGCCCATACTAAGACGAAAATCTGCATCAATGCGTTTTTTGTTCACCCTCACTTCACCGCTACGCAAAATACGGTAAACATGACTTTTAGGTACGCCTTTTAAGGTCTTGGTCAAAAAATTATCTACGCGCTGACCTTCGCTGGCTTCATCAACAGTCAGGAATGCCGCAGCTAATTCACCAACTTTGGAATTGTTACTACTTTGATTTTCTATAATTAAATTGTTCATGCTTTGCTTAAATGATTGATGTAGCTTATACTGCGATGATTCTTGGGATTTAACAATTAAAGTTACAGTTAAATTCTTGATAAGAATACACTTAATATCAGTAAATACATCGCACCAGGACATTTAATTGTCGCTGATGTGTTTATAAAATAGTGACAACAAATTACTTGGTTAACGCCGCTCGCCATATTATAAAGTAGCGGTAAGTAAAATTAGCGCTCAAGCCGCCGCAGACAAATAAAGATAAAGCGCGACTTAAAGTGATAGTCAAATTTGGCATATTTAGCTAATCGACTGATAAAACTAGATCAGCAATTAACTAACTGAACAAATTGGAATTTACTAAAGATAGAATTTTAACGAATTTAAGCTACAGCTGGCTAACCTAGGCCGCATTTAAGCATAAATTTAGCAATTAGTTTGCTTTGACGAACAAAATACAGCTGTTTCAACATGAGTTACTCTGTTAAAACAATTCAATTTGGATAAATTACACTACTCTCAGCCGATCAGGCTGAGTTGATTTATCTGAATAATAGCCTGCGGTTAACCGCAATGGCCTCGTTAAATTGCACAATTGTTATATTCATAATCGTTGATATTCAATAGGCACATGTCACCATAAAAACATGTTGCATCTACAGTAGTTCCGCCGTGGTTTGGCACTTTCACCTTATTATTCGAAGCTTAAATTTAAGCAATAAGTCTGCTCGCGTCACCCAGCGCAGGAGCAAACAATGAAACGCATGTTATTTAATGCAACGCAATCTGAAGAATTACGCGTTGCGATTGTAGATGGTCAAAAACTTATCGATCTGGATATTGAACACGCTGGTAAAGAACAGCGCAAAAGCAATATCTACAAAGGTGTTATCACCCGCATCGAACCATCCCTTGAAGCCGCTTTTGTAGATTACGGCCAAGATCGCCATGGCTTTTTACCATTCAAGGAAGTAGCGCGCAGCTACTATAAAGAAGGCACCGATGGTCGTGCCCGCATTCAGGATGCACTAAAAGAAGGTCAGGAACTCATCGTTCAGGTTGATAAAGATGAGCGTGGTAACAAAGGTGCTGCACTCACTACATTCATCTCTCTGGCTGGCCGATATTTAGTCTTGATGCCAAACAATCCACGCGGTGGCGGTGTATCACGCCGCATTGAAGGCGAAGACCGCGATGAATTGCGCGACGTTCTAGCACAACTTGAAGTACCAAAAGGTATGAGCATCATTGCACGTACTGCCGGTATTGGCCGTAATGCTGAAGAATTACAATGGGATTTAAACTATTTAACCCAACTATGGGCGGCGATTGATGGCGCTTCTGCCATGCAGCCAGGCGCATACCTGATTTATCAGGAAGGCAGTCTGGTGATTCGCGCTATCCGCGATTACTTCAGTTCTGACATCGGTGAAATCCTGATCGACACGCCAGACATTCACGAACAGGCAGTACAGTTCATGAACCACGTCATGCCAGGCAATGTTGCACGCGTTAAATTGTATCAGGATGAAATCCCCCTGTTCACACGCTTCCAGATTGAGCACCAGATTGAATCTGCTTTCTCACGTGAAGTTCGCCTGCCATCTGGCGGCGCGATTGTGATTGACCATACTGAAGCATTGGTTTCAGTAGACGTTAACTCAGGCCGTGCAACCCGCGGTAGCGATATCGAACATACTGCTTTCAATACCAACATTGAAGCTGCTGAAGAAGTAGCCCGTCAGTTACGCCTGCGTGACTTGGGTGGCTTGATCGTCATCGACTTTATCGACATGGAAAGCCAGCGCAACCAGCGTGAAGTTGAAAATGCTCTGCGTGACGCGTTGCATGCAGACCGCGCACGTGTACAAACCGGCAAGATCTCACGTTTCGGCCTGCTGGAACTTTCTCGCCAACGCCTGCGCCCTAGCCTAGGCGAAACCAACCACATTCCATGCCCACGCTGTCATGGCACCGGTCATATCCGTGGTATTGAATCAACTGCATTGCACATTTTGCGCATCACTCAAGAAGATGCAATGAAAGAAAACAGCGCAATTATTCAAGTACAGTTACCGGTTGAAGTAGCAACCTTCCTCCTCAATGAAAAACGTGCAGACATTCATAAGATCGAACAACGTATGGGTGTAGAGGTTGTATTGATTCCAAACATTCACCTTGAAACACCGAATTACAACATCGTTCGCATCAAGCATGACGATGTGAACCATGACACAGCTCGTGCCAGCTACAATATGGTAGAACTGCCTACAGAAACCAGCTATCTGCCAAATGCGGCAGAAGAAGCTAAAGCGGTTAAACCGGTAGCAGCTGTAAAAGGCATTACGCCTGCAGCACCGGCACCGATAGTTGCTGAAAAAGAAGAAGCAAAACCATCACTGTTTGCACGCATTAAAAACTTCTTCGCATCGGTTACCAAGAGTGAAGAAGAAAAACCTACTGAGAAATCCGGTGAGTCACGTCGTGACAACAACCGCAATCGCAATCGTAACCGCAATCGTAACGAGCGCACCCGTAATGAACGTGGCGACAAAAACGTAGCGCAAGACCGTCCTAACCGTAATCAGGAAACAAAAGGTCAAGAACAACGTCCTGCTGAAAATAAATCACAGGAACCACGTCAGCAAAAACCGCAGCAACCTCGTAATGAAGCACAACGTCAGGAAAGCCAACGCAATCAGCCGGCAAATGTAACTACAGACGCTACAGCTAACGAAACGACAGAGCAACGTGCTGAACGTAGCGGCCGCCGCAACCGCAACAACCGCCGTGGCCGTCGTGATCGCGATGAAAATGTAACACGTGAAAATAATCGTCCATTTGTTCCCAATGAGGAAATTAACGCCAATCAAGCTAATGTAACAGCTGAAGCACCAGCTCCGGTTGCGACTAAAGCTGAAAGCACAGCGCCAGCTCCGGTTGAAAAAACAGCACCTGTAGCTGCAAACACAGAGAAGCCATTGGAAACAAAACCAGTTGTTGACGCAGCAACACAGGAAGTTACAAGCACTACGGCTCCGGAAGTTAAAAAATCTAGACCCGCAAAAAGCGCAGGCAAAAAAACTACAGCAGGCACAGCAGCCCCAATAGAAAAGGCTGAAGAAAAAACTGAAACTGCCGAAAAAGTAGCTATCGAAGCTGTTGATACTGACAAGGCTACTACTAAAGCTGATAAAAAACGCCCTGCCCGCGCACGTAAGGCAAAGACAGAAGCAAAGCCAGTAGACTTGGCAGCAGCAGGATTACAATTAGTTGAGACCAAAGCAGATACACCAAAAGCTGCAGCACCTGCCGAGGAAGAAAAACCGCGTAAACCACGCAGAGCTGCAACCTGGCAAAAACAGGCTAAAGCTGAAACTACTGCTGAGCCACTGGTAATGGTAGAAACACAAAACAAGTAATCTCGTTGTTTAAGTAAAAAAGCCCGATCATACGTTCGGGCTTTTTTACTTTATACATGCCGACATGCTAAGATGAATTTTTGTTAACTCGTTGGAGAAAATCATGTCAGCACATACCTACAAAGTCATAGAACTGGTTGGTTCATCCCCAGTTAGTTCAGATGATGCAATTCAAACTGCCATTGCCAAAGCCTCGTTAACATTAAAGCATCTCAACTGGTTTGAAGTTGTTGAAACACGCGGACACATTGTTGATGGCAAAATCGCTCACTATCAAGTGACACTTAAAGTAGGCTTTAGAATAGAAGACTAAAAAATAGCCATTAAGCCCCACCTAAACACTGGGGCACTGAGGGGGTATTTATATAGAAAACAAGTTATCTATTCAACCCACATTCTCTGTGGATAACCTTGTTAATGACCATAGGGTAAGCAACATAAGTGACTGTTCGGTAGGGTGTAATAGGTAATGGTGATTATTTAATCAGCCATACTGAAACAAGGCATATTCCAGAATAATTTACTTGAAACGCCTGAATGATCCAGTAACAACGCCCCAAATTTCAAATTGCATTTCTTCAGTAATTTCGATTGGGTTATAAGCGCCGCTTGAATTTGCAGGCAATAATCTTGGAGCGCCTGTTTTATGACGACCCAGAGTTTTAATCGTAAACTCGCCGTTTAATACAGCTAGGACAATATCACCCACAGATGCAAGCTTGGAGCGATCTACAACAGCTTTGTCGCCAGGCAATAAGCCAGCATCTATCATCGAATAACCTTGGATGGTGACAAAAAAAGTAGAATCTTTATCATCGATCAAGAACTCACTTGGATCCAAACGCTTTTCAATATCTTCATCAACCGGGCTGGGAAGACCAGCCGAAACTTTAGAAGAATATAACGGTAAATGTATTGGTCGTGAATCAATGCTAGGCATTTCAAACTCACTGACTATATCCAGATCTGCCTGCAAACGCTTTTGCTGGTAGGCAGCCAAGAAGTCTTTAATTTTTTCCTTTTGGCTAGCAGGAATACGTAACACCGATGTAGGCTCACCAAATTTACCCGTGCCAATTTTACGCCCAGCTCCTTCACGAACTCCACCGCGCTTATTAGTTGTAAATTTTTCATTAATATCAGTCATTTGATTATTGTAACAACAATAATTGGATGATTGCTTATTTTTTGAGGTTTCAATCAAATGAATACAATTAGCGCCGCATTTTAAAGAGAGACTTTAGCTTAACAGGCAACTGAACAGTACAAGGTGCCCTATTTTTCTGACTTGGATCCCTTCGTCAGGTATTCCGTTTTATGGATTAAATAATGATATTCAATCATCTTTATAAAAATCTGATTGAATTATGAAACTAATTTTCATTTAAATTTGAACTCTAATTTAAAATCAAACTGTGACGATGAAAGGCATTGCTGATTATATCGAGCCGCTTTACAATAAAATCTATAAACTGTACTAATTAAGTAATGAATTATCAGTAGAATAATGAAAAAAACCTGATGCTATATCTACACACTTTAATGAACATTAAAGCATTCTGAGATGAATTCCAAATCCAATAATTTATCCCCTTCTCCTGAATTACATCAAGCAATTGCGCTTCATAAATCAGGAAAGTTGAACGAGGCTAAAACCCTTTATAAAAAACTGCTTAATAAGTTTCCTCAAAATGTAACTGCTTTAACCAACTTAGGGGCAATTGAATTTCAGCAAGGCCAATTTAATAAAGCGATAAAGATAATTGAGCAATCTTTAAAAATAAAACCAGATCAGCCTTTTGCCCACAATAATCTCGGCAATGCACTAAAAGAACTTAAACGTTTTGATGATGCTCTCACCAGCTACAATCATGCCATAGAACTTAAACCAGACTATGCAGATGCATACTTCAACCAAGCCACTATCCTGAAAGAGCTCTATCGCTTAGATGATGCCCTCACAAGCTTTGATCGTGCCATTGAACTCAGGCCCGACTACGCAGACGCGTACAATAATCGCGGCATTACGCTAATAGAGCTCAAACGTCTAGACGATGCCCTCGTAAACTTTGATCGTGCCATTGAACTTAAACCCAGCTATGCAGATACATACAATAATCGTGGCATTGCGCTACAAAAGCTCAAACGCCTTGATGAAGCTCTGAAAAACTTTGATCGCGCGGTTGAACTTAAACCCGACTACATAGATGCATACAATAATCGCGGTTTTACGCTGAAAGAACTCAAACGCCCGGACGAAGAGCTTGCAAACTATGACCGCGAGATTTTACTAAAACCTAATCATGCAAACATACACTTTAAACGTGCCTCTGTACTAAAAGAACTCAAACGCTTTGACGAAGCCTTGGTCAGTTATGATCGCGCAATAGAACTTGAGCCAAATTTCACAAGCGCACATTTCAACCGAGGCAATACTCTTAACGAACTCAGACGCCACGATGAGGCCCTCTCCAGCTTTGAGCGTACACTTGCACTTAAACCAGATTATGCCGATGCACTTCTTAATCTGGGTAACACATTTAGTGAACTTAATCGCTATGACGAAGCCTTATCCACCTTTGAACGCACACTTGCAATTAAGCCGGAATTTGCAGAAGCATACCTTAACAAGGGTAATGCGCTTAGCAAACTCAAACGCCTTGACGAAACCCTAGTCAGCTATAATCGCGCGATTGAACTCAAACCTGATTATGCAGATGCACATTGGAATAAAGCGCTTCTTAAACTGTTACTAGGTGAATACCGGGAAGGCTGGCAACTTTATGAATGGCGGCGCAGAAAAGACGATACAAAAAATAATTACAATAATTACAGCCAGCCACTTTGGCTGGGTGACCAGCCTCTTCAAGGTAAAACAATATTAATTTATTCTGAACAAGGGTTCGGCGATACAATCCATTTTTGTCGATATGTACCTATGGTTGAAAAGTTGGGTGCAAATGTCATACTGGCTACCCATAATGCTCTATCCTCCCTAATTGGAACGCTTAAAGGAAACTTCACTATTGTGGAAAATGGTAAAACCATATCCTCTCCTGATTTCCAATGCCCGATGATGAGCCTGCCACTTGCATTCAAGACATCGGTTGAAACTATTCCCGCATCTATTCCATATCTTTTTGCAGATTCACTAAAAAAGAAACTATGGAACAATAAACTAGGTAAAAAAACAAAAACAAGAATAGGATTAGCTTGGTCTGGCAATGCTATTTATAAAAATGACCGCAATCGCAGTTTATCACTCAAGCATTTAAGCCCCATATTAAAGCTACCTTTCGAGTTTCATTCCATACAAAAAGAATATCGAGCGACTGATTTAGAAACTTTAAATGAATTAAATAAAATACAGCATCATCAGAATGAGTTAGAGGACTTTTCAGATACAGCAGCGCTGATTGATAAAATGGACCTAGTGATTTCAGTAGATACTTCTGTAGCACACCTTGCTGGGGCACTAGGGAAAAAAGTACTCATCCTTTTACCATACGTACCGGATTTTCGTTGGATGCTAGATAGAAGCGATAGCCCCTGGTACCCTACTGCCACACTGTTCAGGCAACCCGAAACTGACGATTGGGAGAGCGTTATCGCTGATATTATTCAATACCTTAAGCAACTTGATAAACACTGAGCGCGACTAAATTAATTGAAATTTATTTGAAGTATACTACCCAAGTAATTTACAGAACTTTAAAAAAATTTAAATTACTGACGTAAGAGTTTTTGATTTTATTAGACTTTCAACGCTGATTGATACAGCTTGATACATATCACTGGCGGAAGAGGCGGGATTCGAACCCGCGTTAGGTTATTCACCTAAACACGCTTTCCAGGCGTGCGACTTAAACCGCTCATCCACTCTTCCGAAGACGCGCGCATTATAGTCTATATAATATAAAAATCCTATGCGGCTTACGTACTTCCTGCAATATTAGCCATTAATAATGCTTGCCACGCTGGTTAGGCGTCGCCCGGTAAGTATAAACGTATCGACATTACCCTGACCTTTTATCATCACATTACTTCTTGGTGAAAATAAGTACTCATCATTCAATATCTGCTGTATTTCCTGCGACACCTGAATACAGCCAGCAGGACAAGTCTCTTCCATACGACTTGCCATGTTGACAGCATCACCCCATAAATCGTAACTAACCTTGCTAATGCCAATCACACCAGCAACTACGGGGCCGCTGTGAATGCCTATACGTATACCAAGTTGCAAACCCGACTGCACAGAGAGCTCTTTCAGTACAATCTGCATTTCCAATGCCATATCTGCAATCCGTTTTGCGTGGTCTGCACAGACGACTGGCGCTCCTGAAATTACCATGTAGGCATCGCCAATGGTCTTGATTTTCTCGACCTGAAACTTTTCTGCCAATTGGTCGAATCTTAAAAAGATTTGTGACAATAAATCAACAAGCTGTGTCGGCTGCATTTGCTTTGCGATTTGGGTAAAATTTATTAAATCAGCAAACATCACTGTGACTTCGTCATAATAATCAGCAATGCGCATATCATTGATTTTAAGACGCTCCGCTATAGATGCTGGCAAAATATTCAAAAGCAATTTTTCTGATCTTGCCTGCTCAATTTCAAGATATTTCATAACACGCTCTTTCTGCCCCTGAAAATAACGCAGCACTCCATACAAAATGGCAGCAGTACCCATTATGTTCATCAGAAAAAATGTATCTTTAACATTGCGGGGGATAGGTAATGCATTGCCCATAAAGTAATAATTCAATTTCCAGGAGATTAACGCCAGTCCAACAAACATAAAAAACCAGGCTGTTGATTGGCGACGCCCCAGAATCATCAATGCACCTACAGGAGATAAAATAGCCCAAATAGCTATGCCACTGGACGCCTCAAATCCGCCAATGATCCATTGCATAAAAAAAGGCATCACCAGCAGCATCACAAGCTGCGTAAACATGAAATACTCAAAGCGCTTGTATCGATAAAAAATGAACAGGCTTAAATAGGAAACTACCAGATAGACATAAGGCACCGCAGCGATTACCGCATAACCATCACCCAGACCGGCAAGTGAAAATATCCAGAAAATACAAACGGAAGTTTCAGCCAGAACCAATATAGATAAAATTGTTTTACCTAATGTTGCTGAGGTTGGATTATAAAACTCACTCCAAAACTCACGTGTAAATATTGTTGCAGAGTTTTTTTCTGGCATATCAGCGCATTTATCTTGGATTAATCAGGCGAAGTCACATACACACTATAACTTATGAGACCTGCTTATTTATATTATTAATAAAGTTTTACAGTACTGTAAGTTACATTGTAATGAAGCTATTAATCTCGTAGCAATATATCCAACCTCCGGGCAAATACTGCTTTCGTTAATCTGCACTAAGTAAAATCCTTAATTTTATAAATATGATAACAAGTGCTTGATTTGGACAAGACTTATGTTTATCGTATACAGCTATGTATATATTATTTAACCCATTGTAAATAAAAGGGTAATGATGTGGTCAGCCTATAGCGGGCTACCCGGCAATCACACGGATCAGCAATCACACAATGTAGTTCAATATAGCTAAAATTAATGTCGTAATCAATAATAGAAACTTCAAGGAGTTAGCATGAGTTTAGATTTACTAAAGGGTCTTGGCGTAAAAATACCTTACAAAGCTAAATACGATAATTTTATCGGTGGCAAATGGGTAGCCCCTGTTAAAGGCGAATATTTCGATGTCATTACGCCCATTACCGGCAAGCCGTATACACAAGCTGCTCGTTCAGGCGCGGAAGATGTAGAACTGGCTTTAGATGCCGCACATGCAGCTGCTGATGGATGGGCAAAAACACCGCCAGCACAGCGATCAAACCTGTTGCTTAAAATTGCAGATCGTCTGGAAGCCAATCTTGAACTTCTTGCTACAGCAGAAACTATTGATAACGGCAAACCAATTCGTGAAACTATCAATGCAGATATTCCACTGGCAATTGACCACTTCCGCTACTTTGCCGGCTGCTTACGCTCACAAGAAGGTACTATCAGTGAGCTTGATGAAACTACTGTAGCCTATCATTTTCACGAGCCGCTAGGCGTGGTTGGTCAAATCATTCCATGGAACTTCCCAATTTTGATGGCTGCCTGGAAACTGGCACCGGCAGTTGCTGCGGGCAACTGTGTGGTAATGAAACCAGCAGAGTTCACCCCTATCAGCATTCTGATTTTAATGGAACTGATTGCAGACATCCTGCCTCCAGGTATAATCAATATTGTTAACGGTTACGGTCGTGAAGTTGGCGCTCCATTGGCAAACAGCAAACGTATCGCCAAAATTGCTTTCACTGGCTCTACAGCTACAGGTCGTGTAATTGCGCAGGCTGCGGCTAATAACCTGATTCCGGCAACGCTGGAACTAGGTGGCAAATCACCTAATATCTTCTTTGAAAACATCATGGATGCCGATGACGACTTTCTGGATAAGGCCGTTGAAGGCTTGGTATTGTTCGCATTCAACCAAGGTGAGGTTTGTACCAGCCCGACACGTGCATTAATACAAGAATCAATCTACGAAAAATTCATTGAACGTGTACTACCTCGTGTTGCAGCTATCAAACAGGGCAACCCATTAGACCCTAATACCATGATTGGTGCGCAAGCATCTCAAGACCAATTGAACAAAATCATGTCTTACATCGATATTGGTAAAGAAGAAGGTGCCAAAGTGTTGATCGGTGGCGAACGTAATGTAATAACCGGTACATTTGCCGATGGTTACTATGTACAACCTACCCTGCTTAAAGGCAACAACAAAATGCGCGTATTCCAGGAAGAAATTTTTGGACCGGTACTGGCAGTAACTACCTTTAAAGATGAAGCTGAAGCGCTGGCAATTGCCAATGATACCGTGTTTGGCTTAGGCTCCGGTGTATGGACACGCGATGGCAGCCAAGCCTACCGTATGGGTCGCGGTATTAAAGCAGGACGCGTATGGACGAATTGTTACCATGCCTACCCTGCCCACTCAGCATTCGGTGGCTACAAAGAGTCTGGCATCGGTCGTGAAACCCACAAAATGATGCTAGATCACTACCAACAAACCAAAAACCTGTTAGTCAGTTACAGTCCTAAAAAACTTGGTTTCTTCTAACAGAACCACTGAGTGACAATAAGCGTTAACTTGTTACAGTTAGCGCCTATTTAAATTAATTAGAGGCGGGCCACCGCCTCTTTTTTTATGGAGAAAACTAATGGCCACGCGCATTTCAGCAACGCCAGCAGCAATTGCGCTAATCCAGAAACTTACAGCTCAGTATGGGGCTTTAGTATTTATTCAATCAGGTGGCTGCTGCGAAGGTAGCGGGCCACTCTGCATGCCAGCAAATGAATTCAGGCCAAGCCCATCAGATGTAATTTTAGGGCAAGTTGCAGATGCCATTTTTTATATGAGCGATAGCCACTTTTCATTTTCTGAGAATACGCATACGATTCTTGATGCAGTTGCAGGCTCTGGTGGCTCATTTTCGCTAGAGTGTGGGACTGGACAAGCGTTCATTACCAAAAGCCGCTTATATAGTGACGAAGAATCAAAACTACTCAAACCTGCTGTACGTTACGGATATTAATGTCGATTACCTGTCGCAGTGCACGCATACCCGGGCATAGCAACATAAACGTGCCAGCAGGCATTTACGTTAGCGATAGACGGCTTGAGAATTGCTGTAGATAAATGATGATCTGTACAAAAACGGCACAACAGAGAAATTCAAAAAAGGCGGCTTAATCACTACAAGCCTTATTGCATTTGGTGCCCGGGGCCGGAATCGAACCGGCACGCCCTTGAGAGGCGAGAGATTTTAAGTCTCTTTTGAAATCATTATTTTATAAGGCTTACAGCAAATTAATTGAATTATTGGCACAATCATGGCACACTGAAACCTTAAAAAATTAAATTTCAGCTGATTATGGCAACTATAAAAAAACGCGGTGAATTCCAATGGCGTGCTCAAATCCGCCGCAAAGGGCATCCCGCCCTTTCAAAAACTTTTGAAACACGTGCAGATGCCGAAGACTGGGCTCGTGATATCGAGCGCGATATGCGCCGCGGTTTATTTATTGATCGTCGCGAGTCCGAGACAACCACGCTTCTTGAGATGCTGAAAAAATATGAGGAAGAAGTCACACCTCGTAAAAAAAGCAAGGATCGGGAAAAAACCAGAATTGCACGTTGGAAGGCCCATAAACTAGCCAGTTACTCACTAGCTGGAATTAAGCCAAAAGACATTGCAACCTTTCGCGATGAACGCCGCAAACAAAAGCTTGCTGAAAACACTATCAGACTAGATATAACGCTCATTTCAAGTGTATTCGAGCATTGCCGGAAAGACTGGGGCATTGAGGTGGAAAACCCTTGTCGAAAAATTAAGTTGCCTGGTGGATCTAAAAAACGAGAACGTCGTTTGGCAACAGGAGAAGAACCTGCCCTACTAGAGTACTTGCCCAAAGCTATGCCACGCACCAAGAACATCCCTGAACTTATAGAACTAGAACTTGAAACAGGCATGAGAGAGTCAGAACTTCTAGGTATTGAATGGGACGATGTTCGCCTCAAAGACAAGTTAATTCACCTTGACGATACAAAATCAGGTGACCCAAGAGACGTTCCATTGTCACCAAAAGCGATAAAAATTCTCGAAGGCATGGTTAGGCCAATTAAGAACGATCGTGTCTTTAAGGTTACCCAGGATACCTTAATCAGGGGATTTAACCGTGCTTGCAAGCTTGCAATTGAAGCTCAAGAAAAACCAAAAGCTGGATTCATGGAAAATCTAAAATTTCATGACCTTCGTCATGAGGCAGCCTCCAGATGGGCGGCACACCTTGAAGCGCATGAACTTTGCAAAATGTTTGGCTGGAAGACTATGCAGATGGCCTTGCGTTATTATCACCCAACAGCTTTAAGCATTGCTGACAAACTGGCTGCCACTATATAAATTAAACTCAAGCTAAAAATTTACACTACTTAAAAAACAAAAAATCACATTTCTACCGACTTTTTTAGAAAAAGCAGGTAGAAATGTGCTATAATATAATATGGATTTAAAATTTATCTCCCCTCGTATTTCGAGGTGAAAAGCAATCCATAAGGCTGTAATTAAAAGTTCTCAACAACGATTAATTACTTTATTTAGTAAAAAGTAAAAGCAGGTATGCATTATACGTATGAAAACATTTTTGTAAAGCATTCTAAACATTTTGTTTAAATAGTATATGAAGCTTGCTTGGCAATAACAAGGAGAAAAATACCTATGCCAAAGCACCAATTTTCATTAGAGTTAATCCAGCACGCCGTTGATGATTCCATCATTGAGCAACGTGCAATTGATGGATACATCAACGCAACTGCACTTTGTAAAGCGGCGAAGAAAGAATGGGCTCACTACCATTCGAACAAAACAACCAAAGAGTTTCTGGTTGAACTTTCTACCGACCTCGGAATTCCGATGTCGGATATAATTCAATCAGTTAAGGGCGGCTCTGGCCAGCAAGGTACTTACGTTCACCCACAGGTAGCCATTAACCTAGCTCAATGGCTATCTGCTAAGTTTGCGGTCAAAGTTAGTAAATGGGTATATGAATGGAAAGTTGAAGGTTCTAAAAAGCCCACAGCCCTTCCAGCTCACATTGCTAGATACACCATCAATGACCCAAAAATTCCAAATGGCTATTTTTCAATGCTGCAGGAAACAACTCTTGGTTTAATTGCACCATTACACAACCTTGGCTTTGAAATTCCATCCGGATGGGTACCCGACATTTCAGTAGGTAAAGCTTTTTGCAAATATCTGCGTGATGTAAAAAGTATTGATACATCAAAGTTGCCAACATATATTCATGAATATCAAGATGCACGTGGCTCTCAGCATGCAAACTTATACCCTGATGAATATCTAGCTGAATGTAGGCATTGGTTTAAATCAGTATGGCTTCCAATCAACGGATCAGCATACTTTAAGAAAAAAGACCCGAATTGCTTACAATACTTCGATAAACTACCGGCAATTGCTAATCCAAAAAATGCAGCAAATTTGCCCAATTTTAAAGATAGAGCTTAATTAGAAAAACCCGCAAATTGCGGGTTTTTTTATTAAACAGTTATCACAAGAAGTTAACTGAAATGGGTTATATTTACACTTAAAATAAATTTAAATACCGCCATATTTCTTAGTCACATAATACGAATAAATAAAAATGACACCACAAGCCTTCATTGCCCATTGGCAAAATAACGACATCACTGAGCGTGCTGGTGCTCAACAACACTTTAATGATCTTTGTGACCTGTTAGACCAAGAAAAGCCGCGTGACGCAGAAAACTATTGTTTTGAGCGTGGCGCAAAGACTCAGACTGGCCAAGGCTGGGCTGACGTATGGAAACGCGGTTGTTTTGCCTGGGAATATAAAGCCCCCAACAAGGATCTAAACGCAGCCTTAAAGCAGCTGATGAATTACGCATTGGCATTGGATAACCCGCCATTGCTGGTTGTCAGTGACTTACGAACAATTGAAATTCACACGCACTTCACCGGACACCCTTCAGAAGTCCATAGAATCCAAATCGAGGAATTAACCAAGCCAGAGATCAGGCAGAAACTCACTTGGCTTTTCACAGACCCAAAACGTTTCAAACCACAGCGAACGACGTATGCGGTGACTGAGCAGGCTGCCCAAAAAATTGGCGAGCTTGCTGACAGGCTTAACAAACGCGGAAATGCACCCCAAGATGTAGCGCACTTTTTGATTCAATGCGTATTCTGTATGTTTGCTGAGGACTCCAAGCTGCTACCAGAAAAGCTGTTTGAAACAGTGATGGATAAATCCAACCCGGATGGTTCCAAAGCGCAGAAGCGCCTGACAGACTTGTTTGAAGCAATGCAAGGCGGCGGCGATTTTGCCATGATAGATATTCCGTGGTTCAACGGCGGCCTGTTTAAAAACATTCAAGTCCCCGTCTTGGAAACCGTCGATGTTATCAGTCTGTTAGATGCAGCTCGCATGGACTGGAGCCAGATTGAACCGGCTATTCTGGGCACGCTGTTTGAACGTGGACTCAATCCGGACATGCGTAGCCAGCTGGGAGCGCACTACACCGATCCGGCTACCATCATGAAAATCATTCATCCGGTAGTAGAGCAGCCATTACTATCAGAGTGGCAGCCTATCAAGGCCGAAATCGCAGAAAACATGGCGAAATTCGAGGCCGGAGGTAAGGGCTCGCAAGTCGCACTGGCCACAGCGCAAAAGGCATTTCTGGGATTCCTGCAGCGCCTTCGTGAATATCGTGTACTGGACCCTGCCTGCGGCTCTGGCAATTTCCTGTACCTTGCCCTGAAAACCCTCAAAGATTTAGAACATCGCGTGAACATCGAGGCGGAAGCTTTAGGTTTGCACCGCGAACTCAATATCGAGACCAGCCCGGCCAACGTATTAGGCATAGAGCTGAACCCTTATGCCGCTGAGCTGGCAAGAATCACGGTATGGATAGGTGAGATCCAGTGGATGATCGCTCACGGTTATCAGTACCGGAAGAACCCAATACTCGCTTCGCTAGAGCATATTGAAAATCGTGATGCTGTGCTGGCATATAGGCAAATTGACTCAAGTAGTGAAATTTATAGCGAACCTATCTGGCCTGTGGTGGATGCAATTATTGGTAATCCGCCATTTCTCGGTGATAAGAAAATGCGATCCGAATTGGGTGACAATTACACCAGCGCCCTGCGCAGACAATATGAAGGCCGCGTGCCAGGTGGGGCAGACCTTGTGACTTACTGGTTTGAAAAATCCAGAGAGCACATTCAGCAAGACAAGGCGAAGCATGCTGGGTTAGTTACAACGCAATCAATCCGAGCCGGAGCGAACCGTAAAGTGTTGGAAAGAATTGTTGAATCTACCAACATTTTTAACGCATGGAGTGATGAGCCTTGGATAAATGCAGGAGCTGCAGTACGTGTGTCTATGGTTTGCTTCGGCAATAAAACCGATGAAACACAACTTGACGGTCAAGATGTTACTCTAATTCACGCAGATTTAAGTGCAGGTGATGGTCTTGATCTAACGAAAGCTCGTCAACTAGCTCAAAACGCAGGACTTGCTTTTGTAGGATCTCAAAAAGGTGGGGCTTTCGAGGTTTGTGGTGAAGTAGCACGTACATGGCTATGTTCACCCAATCCCAACCAGATGGCAAATAGCAAAGTTGTGAGACCTTGGGCAAACGGCCAGGACATAACAACTAGATCATCTGATACTTGGATAATTGATTTTGGAGTAAACAGAAGTCAAGACGACTCTGAGCTCTATGAATTGCCTTATGCTTATTGTAAGGAGAACATACTCAATGTGCGAATTAAAAGCCGTGAAGAAAGAACAGGTGAAATATGGTGGTTACACCAGCGCCCTCGACCAGAGTTAAGAAAAGCTTTCAGTTCAATCAAACGTTATATTGCAACTCCAAGAGTATCTAAACATCGTCTTTTTGTTTGGCTCGATGTCAGCGTATTACCGGACAGTCGCTTATACGCAATAGCGAGCGACCAAGATGTTATCTTTGGTATCTTACATTCACGCATTCATGAAAGATGGTCACTTGCTACAGCATCAATGCATGGCGTTGGCAACGATCCAACTTATAATGCAAAGTCCTGCTTTGAAACATTCCCTTTCCCTGAAGGTTTAACACCTGCTGGAATCCCTGGCTCACATCCTTTCGGTAACGCAATCACTGAAGCCGCAATACGATTGAATGAACTGCGTGAAAACTGGCTGAACCCTCCTGAATGGGTTAACTGGGAGATCACACCTGCAGAAGAAAAAGCCGGATATCCCAAACGGGCTGTTGCAAAACCCGGCCACGAAGACGACCTTAAAAAGCGCACGCTGACTAATCTTTACAATCAACGCCCATCCTGGCTGGATAACGCCCATAAGGAACTGGATAAAGCGGTTGCAGCAGCTTATGGTTGGTCTGATTACACGTCGGAAATGACGGATGGTGAGATATTAAGAAGGCTTTTAAAATTGAATTTGGAACGCCAAATCAAATGAAATATAACAGCGATACACCAAAACATATATTGGCCGAATACATTAACCGCGTGGACTCACGCTGGAAACAATTAAATGACCTGGTGCTATCAATAGTTACGGATGGCATTAAATATCTTTTCTATGTAAATGCCGGCGGTTGTGTCGCAATAATCGCCTTCATTGGAACTTCAGATAGCGTTAGACAACTTGATTGGCCTTGGACTGTGTTATGTCTATTTTTTATAGGTGTTGTATTTGTTGGAGCGCTCAATTTTAGTCGATATCATATCGTAGATTCCTTGCTTTCAAATTGGCAAAAAGATGTTGGGGTGTTCTATAAAGGTAATCTTGATTTTGACGAGATGACACAGCACGATGATATTAGGGTAGAGAAATCTCGCTGGATTTTACTATTTGCTTATGCAGCATTCACATGTTTTATTGCTGGTGGAGCAGTAGGATTTGTTAATTATAAAGTGTTGATTAAAGGACAACCGGCAATGATAGAAAAAATTAAGCTTTCTCCAGCAATGACTGGGGAACAAAAAAATCATGTACCCAAGCAAACCCCCATCCCCCCTACTCCTCACCCCCCCAAATAATCCTGTTGTAATGCGGCAATAACCACCCTTTATTACCGCACGATGTACGGCAATAATTTGACAATGCGGCAAATCCATGCAATTATTACCGCATGAATAACGGTGATTATAAAAAATATATCTGGCAGCAAAAAGAGTGGCCACACTGGACGTTTGATTACAAGCGTCTCGGCAGCCTGCTTTCGCAAGTCACACTTGAGCGAGGCAAGCTGCTTGGCTCAATGCAGGCGCTTGGTTTTAAAACTTCGGAAGAAGTCAGCCTGAAGGCATTAACCAGTGATGTCGTTAAATCCAGTGAAATAGAAGGCGAGAAACTTAATCCTGAATCTGTGCGATCATCCTTGGCTAGGCGATTAGGAATAGAAGATGGTGCATTCCTTCCTGCGGACAAAAATGTGGATGGCGTTGTTGAAATGGTGCTTGATGCTACAGGCAACTACACTGATCCACTAAATGAGAACCGGCTTTTTGGCTGGCATGCAGCGCTTTTCCCGACTGGACATAGTGGCATGTACAAAATCACCGTTGCGGACTTCAGAAGCGATAGCGATGGTCCTATGCAAGTAGTTTCCGGTGGTGCCGGACGTGAGAAAGTACATTACGAAGCGCCGCCGGCTAATACGCTCAAAAGCGAGATGGCTTACTTTCTACATTGGTTTAATCATGAGGACAAGGAGCTAGATCCTGTTATCAAGGCTGGACTAGCGCACCTATGGTTTGTAACCCTACATCCGTTTGACGATGGCAATGGCCGCATAGGACGTGCAATATGCGATATGGCCTTGGCGCGTGCAGATGGATCGCCGCAGCGCTTTTATAGCCTTTCAGCACAAGTGTTGCGCGAGCGCAAAGACTACTACAACAATCTGGAACACACTCAAAAAGGTACGCTTGATGTTACTGACTGGCTTGTGTGGTTTTTAGAGTGCCTGCTTCATGCCGTGCTTAATGCCAATGAAGAAGTTAAAGGTGCGATATACCTTGCTAACTTGGCTGGACAAGTACCGGGTGGCAGCCTGAACGAGCGCCAGATGAAAATGCTCAACATGATGATGCACGGCTTTGAAGGCAAGCTCACTACCGGCAAATGGGCTGACATCACCAAATGCTCGACTGATACCGCCTTACGTGACATCGAGGAGCTGTTAAAACTTGGTGCGCTGGTGAAGGCCGGGGAATCGAGGCGCGGGGCTCATTATTTGTTTGTTGGGATGTAACAACTATTGATCTGTTTACGTGAGGTCAACTGTGTACACCATGTATGAGTTGCAATTGTCATTCCTTAACGTTGATAAGTATAGTTACCAGCATTACTATCATTACAGCGATAATCACAATTACGTTATAAATTTCATTCTGATATGAACAGAAAAGGCTTTCCCAGGGAAAGCCTTTATTTTCAAGTTGGCAGCCAAAATGTGTTTGAATAATTGATCTCATTTCTTTCTCCCAAAAAATTCATTGTTTCATCTTTTTTTGTTGCAATCAGTAAAAAATAACGGCATTTTTATCGTGTTATTAAATTAGCGCATCCCCCTTGATGACATACCACCAACTCGCTTACGATTCGAGCAGTAACATAAAAATGTGGAGTTAGCCCTAAATCGTAAGCTGGAAGTTGTGCTGAACTTTGCTGGCATTGAAGCTACTCAATCATTTATTGATGGCTTGGTTGGTGCGCTGATCTTGAAGCGCGGCCCCGATGTTCTCGGTCAACTAATCTTCAGATCTTGCTCTGAAGATGTCAAAGCAATCATACAATTTGTTGCAGCGGATCGCTGTAATCAGTATTTAAAATTTAACACACATTAGTCTTGGACTAGATTACGCTTCAGAGTGCCGGTTTTTTTTGTGCAATTTTCTTGCACTAATACCCGCCACGACAATAAAGATCACGCCGATTGCTAAAATAATCATAGCTAATTCGTACATAATAAAACTCCTAATAATGACTAATAATAAAACTTCATTTAACTTTCGTCAAAGCACGTTGTCACATATTCAAAATTAAAGCCGTAGCCTGCTTTACACCACCACTTGCTTTAACAAACTCTTCCAAATCGCCACCGTCTTCAATGTTTAATTGTTCTTTATGGACAGCAAATGTCTCAGATGTCCCATTGAAACAACGAACCATTCCACTTAAATGATCCAGCTGAATTCTTTTCACGTCACCACTCATTAAATACTCCAATTTGCCACTTACAATCACGTCAGACCGATTATTTTTAATGTGGGGATACATTGGACATATCCCCACTGATAAAAATCAATTTAAAAAATTTAAATTCAATTTATACAAAATCTAATCCTGACTTTTTACAAATTTCTATAGCCCACGCTTTTGTAATTCTGGCTTGGATAACGATATCGCGTTGCTGAAGCTGCCGGTGCTGCTGACGATGCCTGCGTAGGTAATGATGCTGGTCTATTCCCGGCTCCAGATGACGACGATGACGAGCTACTTACACTGCCGCCGGTTCTTGTTGTCATCATAACCACACTACCACTATCACCAGCGCCACCAGAGTTTGCTCCACCTGTTGCGATGGCTGAAGCCATGTTGTCAGCAAGCCCCATCAACTGTTTGCCAAGCATGGCAAAAAACAACACCAGCAACGACATAAAAATCAGATCTTCCTGGACGACATTTGCATATGTCACAACCTGGTTAATGGCGCCTATTGAAATTAAACCAACCAAGACAGCAATCACCTTATAAAGCGCAGCTGAGATCATGAATTTCAGCCAGCCATTGAATAGAAAGCTTAGGTTTGGAATAAGCAGGAATGGTATCAAGATGGGGCCAATGGCCAACCCCACATACATCATTACTTGCCCTGCATTTAAAACAAAAACGAATGTTAGTAAAGACCAAAGAATAAAAAATGCAGCAATTAATAAGAGCACAACACTAATCAAAGTATTAATTGGATTTAATGCAGACTCAACGATAGCCCCCGTTATGCTCCCTCCATTTTTTACAGAATCAACGATTGTACGGGCCAACGATACGGCTGGGATTGAATCCGACATTTTTTCAAGTACGGATTTTTGGTTGTCACTTTCCGGAGATATGACTTTATACAGGCCTTTGATTGCATTAGAGTGCAGATCTACAATTTCAACCGTAGGATCCTTCCCATCAGTAAAAACATTTGCAATTGCTGGTATCGTATTTAAAAAGAAACCTGAGATAGATACACCTTTAACGGGAGACGTCCACCCTATCAGCATTACAGAAACAATAGTAAAACTGATAAGGAGTTTTGTTATATCAACCATGATTTTCTGACTGGCATCAATCATAAATATACAAATTTTGTAGAAAAACATAATGCCAAAAAGTATGCCCAGTAACTTAAATCCAATACCATCAGCACCACCTAGCTTGCCAATCATATCACTGCCCACAACGTCCATTGCATGCAATACATCTGCCGTAGCAGCTTTAAATTCAATAGCCATAGCCAACCCAATCCTTAACTAAAAAGTTGCAGCAAAACAAAAAAAGGCAATAAGAAAAACACACATAAAATAAAAAGCATGAATCTGGCGCGACTCTCGTAATAAACAGTAATTAGCGCGTAAGCTAATGACTGTCTGAAAGGAAAGTTTGTATTGGCATCAGAATTACCAATGGCTTCAGATATTTTTTGGCGATCTGCAGCACTTTCAATTTTACAAATTGCGAAAATCCATTTTTGTATTCTTGGCATAGTTGTCATATTGTTTACCACCCGAAAACTTTTTTAGTGTGCTCTTGCTGTTTTTTGATTCTTGCCTGGCGATCGTCTTCAATTTTTTTGATCTCGGCAATTTTCTCTTCTTGCACAGCTTTCTCAGCAGCTTTTTCCTTGACTAGGTAAATACTTGCAAGCGCAATAATCACCAGGCATACAGTAATAATGTGAATCGGTTTTATTTTGTCCATGTTTTATAATCCTTTAAATAAATCTTTACGGCGCTCTTCAACGTCATATTTTTTACCACCAGATAGCGTTTCTATTGTTATCTCACGCTGCTTTTCCATCGCCTTCATTCGATCCAGATCCGCTTTTTGCTGTTCCTGTAATAACGCTTGCGATTGTTCTTTAGCCTGCTTGTCCTGCAGAGACTTCTCGCGCAGCTGAGCATTCATTTCCATTAATTCTCCGGCCATCACCTGATTTTGCTGCGCCAGTAGTTGGAATCCTTGAACCGCGCCTTTAACCTGGTTAATTTGCGGCCCCATGCTCGCTAACTTTTGTGACTTTTCTTCTGCTCGCTTAAGTGCAGCCACGTCTCTCTCGGCCTGAGCTTTATAAATTCCTCCTTTTATTTTTGATAATTGCATTTCAGCGTTGATGTATTCCTCCGGCGACATCTTCAATGCCAGCATCTCTGCGCGACGGCGCTCAAGCGTTGTGTACGCTTCTGTGCTTGTGGTGTAAACATCTGTTGTTGCCTTATACAAAACATCCAAATCTTTAAGCGTGTCTTTGTATGGCTCCAATTTTTCAGCAATTACATCTGCAGGGATGTTCTTCAGATTCTGCAACATAGTCGTGTATTGGCTAACCTGCTGGGCATAATCACGCACCTGGCCTGCAACCAGCTGCGCCTGCTTGCTTACAGATGCAATAAGCTCACCGTTGTTCATTATTTGCGTTACTTCAGTGGCGCCACCCGTTGCACCGCCACCTGCCATGCTGTTTGTACCCATTGAAAACAACGCGAAAGCAAGGCAGGCTTTAAAAGTTAATCTATTCATAATTACTGAACCCGATAGTTGATAGTGTCGTTTGCATTTATGAGCTGTAACACATGTCCAAAAATTTCGTCTAATGGCTCATCAATTGTTAATAAATTAAAAACGCTGGTTAGAACAATTTCCGCTGTGTGTCCCGGGTATCTCGATATCGCTTCTTTTGCATTTCCAAGAAATTGATCTAAACACTCTGCACCTATTTGCAGAGATGCAGATTCAAATTCGTCTTCACAATAATCACCGTCCCAATTTCCAGAAAAAGGCTGGTTTTCTACTTTATTTTTCATTTCAAAACTCATATCAACTCCTTAATTTACTGGATAAAAACACTTTGTAAACACTTATATTCATTGTTATAAAAACACAACTACATAAACATGAAATATATATTTCATTTACACTCTAGGCGAAAAAAAAGAGGCCGTCAAGCCTCTTTCTAAATTTAACTATATGTTTTTTATAAAACTTTCATTGTCATAAGAGAACAACCAAGCATCTCCTCAACCTGATCTATCAATGTATCGAATTTCTTGTAAATTTTTTCATTTTTGATCGCGGTTCTAACTCCAACCTCACGCCCGTCTTTCATTTTTACCAATAATTTCCAATAGAGCGTTTCTGGGTCACGTACAGCTATCAATTCCTCCACGACCTTAAGATCTAAATACATTCTTAATATCTTTATCTCTACTAATTCCATTTAATAAAATCCAATTTTCATAATTTTGAAATATTGGTTTTATTCTACTAATTTAGTTATTAATAGTAAACGTTAAAACATGTGTTTATAAAATTGATACCATTATTTTTAGATAACTTTTTGTTACCTGATGGCGGGGTTACCCGGGCCCGAAGGGATGAATGCCCACAGGCACGCGTTGAGCTACATCAAGCCGGGTTTGCTTGATGTAGTGATTTATCGCGCACGTGCCGCTTCAGCGGCCGTGTTCAAGGGGGGGGTGATTTGTTAGATCAACAAAGAAACAGCCTGCATTTCAGCTGCCTTAACTCTTTCAGATTCAACTAACTCCATCTGCCTAACCAGTTCAACCAAGGTTAAATCTTTGAAAATCTCAATTTTTGGCATAGTTGGTAGTTTTGCAGGCAAAATTTGTGGGTATTCAGATTTACGTTGCTTATGCCAAGTTTTGCGGCCGTATTCGTCCAGACTCTTCATCTGGTCACGAATGCCAGAGAACATTGGCATGTGACAAATCCGGCCAAAATAATCACTCAAAGCCTGCGTGCCAGAATCTGCGGCGCTCTTTGTCATCGCCAATTGCTCCTTAAAATAATGATTCTGCATTTGCCATGACCAAGTAATTTTACCGCCCTGCTTGCGATCACGCTGAATCTGACACAACTGATACTGGTCGCGCCAGGTTAAAGGCGCTTTAAGCGCATCCGATAACTTCTCGCGCTCATGAATTAGTCCTTTGCCGGGAGTTGCCAAAATCCAGAACATGACCTTGGTTTTATCTTTGTCATGCGGAAAAATTACCAATTGCACAGCGGCCTGACCTGTCTTTTTAAGATGTGCACGCTGCGACTGTGTGGCTTGAAAGTTGTACAGATTTCGAATTTTTGAAGCAAAGGCTTCAATTTTAGAATAGTGCATTTCGCCACGTGTCCAATGACGATAGCCTGTAGAGACAAGCATCTGCAAATACGACATTGCAGCGGCTTTTGACGAAGGGATTTTGATTGATTGCAATTGCATTTACGGGCTCCATGTCTCAACGTCACCATGCTATTGCTGGTGACAAATGAGAGGTGTGCTACTGTCCCTTCTAGTTGCTCCCGCGCTGATACCTCTTTTAATCAGCAGTGGTTTTGGGCCCGTATGACCAAAATATTAGGTGAATTTTTAACGTTAAGCAAGACTATCTGTTGTAAAAAAACAAATGGGGTTAAGTGCTTGATTGTTATTATTGGTTAACAATTTGCATAAGGTTAACAATAGAGGTTCCTATAAAAAAGGATAACAACGTTAAAAAAATACGTTTACAATCAGCAGCAAGACGCTAGGGCTTGGTGCTCCCCTGGTGACCATCCGTGATGATTTCCAGGAGAGCGCCAACTCTAACAACTTACCGTCACACCCGAACAGCCATTCGGGAAGTACCTTAGCGCCGCAGCCAAGAAATTCGCATCAGCGGTGCATCGGGGGAGGTGGTGAGGTAATCTACAGTTTAAATATTGTAAGTAAACTCACTGCTTTATCCCGTCCTTTTTCATAGCAGTACGAATTAGGAATTTGTGCGAGTAGGAAATGGGATGTCATATAAGCTTAGATTTTTAAGTGAAATTGAACATCCTGTTTTAAGACAAATGGAGTGAAACTCTCCACCTGGTTGTGCAGCTAAGTTCAGGGATGAATATGTTGCATGGTCAGTGCCTCACCCGAGGACGGCAATGAAAGTGATCGAAACGGTCACATGCGGCAACACTTCTAGAAAAAGTGAATGTCGCGGCCACCAAATGGTGATCCAGTCAAATGGGAAGCTTTATGGGGTCGTCGAGGAGCGTAAATCGGGTTGATAAGGGAGAAATCCCAAAGCAGGAAAGAGGCGAAAGCCGAGTTGAAAGTGTCGCTAGGGCCTTTAAGTGCCTGCGAATCAGTGGAAACAATGTTTTAAGTTGGTAAGGGAGATGCTTTTGGAACCTCGGTCCCCTGAAAGGCTAGCATAGGCTAGTGCGAGAGTGTTAAAACAGTGAGCTGACGACGTACTACAACTAAGAAAGTGCTTAAAACTAACTACTTGAAGCCCTACCCCGTCGCGCTCAATGGCAATGAGCGCAGCTGTTAACGGAAGGGTGAAAGGTCACTGAAAGTGTTGCCAGAAATGGCAGTTGTTGTTGGCGAAAGCTGGCTTTGTAGAACAGTAATGCTCTACAAATAACAGACCCGAAAGGTCTGGCAATCCTCAAAATATCGAGGGCACAGTTAGTGAAGGGGTACGAAGTACGGTTGGGTTGAATCCAAAAGTTGTTGTTATAGCAGTACAAGCATTCATCTTGGCGGATGAATGAAGTCTCTGGGGTACCTTGGCGGGTATTCTGGAGCAAAAATAGCGCGACATTGCTCGAAAAGCAGTGGAACAATGAAGGCAAAGTTTGACGGTACAGCTTAGTGAACTGACTGTTTATTTTTTGTTGGGAAGTGTTTTAAACGAATTTCTGGAACTCGGTTAAACCAGAACGCAGCGACTCACAACCGCGCCGTAAAGTCGGCAGCAAAGTGCCAGGTAATTGTATTTTTACCGGGCGACTGTGAAAACAGGCAAGCCACCACCCTTTAATTGGGGTGGTGGATTTTATTAAGGACATTAAATGCCAACTGAAATTCTTGTGTTTTTAGGACTAAATGCTGCTGCAGGCGCTAGCAATCTTGGCGAGGTTTCAAGTGCAGGATTTGTAGCTATTTTGCTGCTGTTTTTTGCGGTTACATTCCTACTTGCATTCAGCCATTGGCTCAATTTTATGATGGCTATTGATAACAAGCAAGGGCAAAGCAAAAAGAAAAAGATTGATTAACGTACAGTTGTCACACAATGTCACGCAGCGTCACACGTTGTCACTAAAATAACGGAATTTTGAAATACTATTTAAGCTGTATATACATATATCAAAGGTTTTTGATGGTTTACCTTAAAGATCTTTATAGAGAAGTTCCCGACGGCGTTCAAGATCAACCTCTGGATTCCCGGTTCTTTTGATTTTTACATCGCTGTAATCAGTCTTGAGATTTGCAGTTTTTTTCGTGACCACAGTTTTAACATCATCTTTTTTAACCACCTTGGCAGACGCAGGCGCAGCCACAGCTTCTTTAGGCTGAGCTGCGGGCGGAAGTTCATTAGCCTTATTTGATATCACCTCTCCTGATTGAGCAGCATCTTTCTTGTCAGAAAAACTCTTAACCAGATATACACCACTAACAGCTATCACCATCAACGCCGCTACGCTTACAAGCAAACTATTAAGATTTGTTTTAGACATATTTACTTCCTTTTTATTATTAAATCGTTGTATGTGAAGAACTATTCCTTAATGCTAAAAGCTTGGGTTTGCAAAATAAAAACTATTTTCATAGTTATATATTTTAAGTTAGTGAATGTCAAATTTTATAAACAAGTGTTTTTCGTTCATTTTGATAGCTCGTCTCTGTAAGCGTTGTAAATCGCGGTAAATGGTAGGAAATATAAGCGCGGCACTTCTTTAAAAGCTCGCTTAAATGAACGATTTACCTCGGTAAAAAAGTCTTTCATATCTTTGATATCCTTTTATTGATTTAGAAGTGTCGGATTTTTCTATAAGTCAGCTACAGATCGACTTGAAATAAGAGGGCTACTAACATCCTCCTCGCACGCCATGGCAGCCCTGGCCTCATCACTTGGATAATCATACTCCTGGTCAAACCCATTCATGGACAAATACATTCTTGCCACAGCCATTTCCAGAGCTTCTGCGGGGCTGCAGTTGTACGATTGAGCCAGATTAGAGATCATGTCTTTTATGTTTTTTCCAAAACCAGTTTCAACATCATCCTTAGCAATAACCTTCACAAATTCAGCTTCTTTTTCCGTCAACCAGAAACCGTACTTTCTCTTGCCCTCGCCTTGTTTCTTTGCTGCGTAACGCTGCTGTCTCAATGAATTTGTGTTGTCCATTTTGCATTTCCTAATTGATGCCAGGATTACTTCATACCGTTATATCTAACATTTGCAACAAATTTTAGCATATTGATATATTGATATATTGATATATTGATATATTGATATATTGATATATTTTTAAAATCAGATGTATCAAAGAAAAAACCACACCTGGTTAAAGGTGTGGTTTTTGTTTGCAATAACTCTCAGCATTTTGAATATGCATTTGCTACCTAATTTAGCTTAAATCGGTAATTTAGCCTTAAATAATTAAAAGCTTTTCTGAAGTAGTCTACTTTAGATTCAGTATCTGGAATAACTCCAATTCCTCGGTACATTTCTCTATATGCTTCAAAATCAACTAGATCCGATATCGCCGGACCAATTTTCATATCGAGTTTTATATCGCGTCTGCGATTCCATTCATATTTTCGCTCCATTTTATTATCCAGAATCTTAATACTTTTGTACCAATTAATACCAGTTAATATCTCAAGTACAGTAATTCCGAATAGAAATTCGCCTTCATAATTTTCATAGTCGTATACACAAAGTAAAATTCTTTCTTCGATTTTATTGTTACCGTTAAAAGCAAAAAGCCTGGCAGTAATTAAATATTCAAATCTACTGTCACCTGTCCCAGGCAAAACTTCAATATTGATTATGTTAAGTTTAATTTCCCATCCACCCCAAACCACTACTTTTTCTGCTATCAATAATTTACCTACTGTTTGCGGTTTGTATTGCTTTACTACTTCTTTAATTAGCATAATAATCTCCAAATAGTCTAGCTAAAAATTCGCTGTCTACGAAGAATAGGTAGAACATTGTGATATAAAAAAGACTCGTATTTCTTAAAAAGAAAAAACCACACCTGGCAAGGATGTGGTTTTTGGTTGTCATTTGTAAAAAACAATCTAGGAAAAATTAAATGACAAAATCGTGGTTGAAGAAGAGCATGTGCAACGTCAATCAGCCTCAAAATTTAAGCCATGCGTTAAATTTTGAGAGAGCAGCCTGAAAGAAGGACAGGCAAGATATTTGCTGTCTGTTTTTTTATAGTGAAAACATGCGTGCATAAAAAATATTTTCACAGCTGCTTCAATGCGTTTTCAATGGTCAACTTGGCATATTGCTCAGGTTTTTTTTTGCGATCTCGGCTTGATTCGGCAAGCGCGGCTTCAAGTTTTCTGGATTCGGCCAGGTAATCCAAACCTGTGCTTTTAAAAAATCTAAGTCGGCCAATGACGTAACCAAAATCCGATTCGCTCTGGCTGGTGCCGGTTGAGGCATTGCCAATATATGTGCTGCTGGCAGAGGCTGGAGCACAGCCCCCCACGGGGGGAAGGGTGTTCAAAATTGAATCCGGGTTAAATTTTGGCAGTGTAGAATTCGGCAGGGCTGCCAGCTGCGTCCAAAAATCCTTTCCGAGTTTTCTGTTCTTGAATCCAGGCAGCCGCCCGAACTTACAGCCTGATGTTGATCCTGGATCGCCGCCAATTTTCATTGCCAATACGCGCTGCACTTCAAAACGCTCAGACAGAGTTAGATCTCGGTTGGCCAGCAACCGCGCCTGATAGTTACGCGATGAGGTTTCAACGATGATACATTGATATTTTTCACTGAGTGCATCGGCTTTTTCAAAAGAAAGATCATCCAAGAACAGCCAGGGGTGGCGTGTTTCAGGGGTTGGCCGGATGAAGATGTTGGCTTCATTTGCCGCGTTTTCAAAACGCGCCCAGGCAAGCAAATCCTTTTCTGTTGACAAGGTGTGCTTAATCATTTTTTCATTTGACCTTCCGATGTGCCTCAGCGCTGCTATCTCTAGAGACTCGCAATGTTGAAACAATGTATCAATCATGTTTTTGGCTTGGGTCATAATTTTTCATATTCAAAGTTAACATTTCCCCCGTTGGGGGTGGTGTGCTTTACTGGTTTTAATAAAAGTTAACAATTTAATCTGATTAATAAAGATTAAAAAAGGATTAGCAACTTTTTACACAACAAGGAAAAGCTAATGCCAGAGCCGGTTTCATGAGTTTTTTTCAATAAAATTTCTCGCCGCTGTGACGGTACATCATCACCGCTATGACGGTACATCATCACCGCTATGACGGTATATCATCGCCGCTACGACGGTAGTTTTCGCGCTTTCTTGGCTATATGACGGCGCTGCGACCCACTACCTTTTTTCTCTACAAAAACGAGATCATTTTTAATCTCGTAACTGAATAATTGCCCATGATCCATGCAGGTGCCAACCAACACGTCGAGCGATTTCCGTAACTTTTCTCTAAAATGAAACATATGTTCCATCTCACTTCCGCAAAGCCCGTAAAGAGTTTCAATTTTCACCGGAAGCGGCCTTGCGTGACTTGCATAATAGCCGTGCAGCCATTGAGCCAATGGCTGGCCGCCCATCGAATTGCGTACCGACCAGTCGATCATGGTAAACTGGTCTGCGGCAAAGAGAGCTCTTAGCCTTGGATTTAATCGAATCACATATGCACGACTTATCTCATCTCGGTAAACCTCATCAATCAAGCTTCCTTCGTAGCTGAATTTTCCAACCTTAACGTCCAAACCTGTTGCATTCATCCGGCTAAGCCGGCACTCTAATGTCGCTCTGTTGCTGCCTGTGTCGGTTTTACCAAGTGCCTTCAACAACTGATATCCTGTTACCGTGCATTCATCCCCCAATGCCTGGGTGCGTGCTATGTGCAGTATAGTTTCCCACACATCCAAATCACCTTGATCAAGTCGGGGCCCGGTGTAAATAATTCTGATACCTTCTTGAGCCCGGATCTCCTCCCTCTCCAGATAGGCGCGTGTGCCCTTTCTGATCGCGCCAAATAATGCAGACCGAAGAAAACCATTAGGTACAGCTCTTACTGCAGCTGGCCAAAATGGCAATTCGAATTGCGACAAACGTTCCGTTGTCGTTGTGCTGGAGCTAGAAGATTTGCGATTCGAAAATTTCTTCATGTAAGTTTCTATTCGATCAAATTTGCGACCGTTGAAACCTCCAATATTTTGAGGGGCTGTCATTGCATACCCCCTTCCTTCGACGATTGCTGGCGTCTTTCAATGCGTTCGCGCTTAGTGGATGCCCCCAACTTTTTGACTGGCTGTGGTGGTTCCTCCGGATGTTCACGCAGCCAAGCAATTACATCTTCAGTCACCCAGAGTGGATTTTTCGTGCCTACCGGCTTATAAGCCATTGGAAGTGTGTGTTTGCGAGCGGGGTCAGACCTATCTTTTTTGATAACTTCTTTGCTACGTTTTAAAAGAGAACTAAGTTCTTCAATGCCAATGATTGGCAAGTAAAAATTTTGCATCTTCTGCACCTTTTTTGAAGGTTGCAGCCACACTTATGGAAATTTATGTTCGCGCACCCGGTCGTCAAACGGGCTGAAAAAGAGTTCGACGAGCTATGCGCTCGTAGCTGTAGGTACTGGCAGCAGGCGTGCTATTAGATTTACGTCTGGAATAAGGGACGATTTCAACGGGGGTGGTTGTTCAATTAAAACTTTCAATGAAGTTTTCAGTAAAACTTCAATTAACAAAGAAATCGCAAAAGGTGATTGTTGATCTACCTCTAAAGCAGGAATTTCAACTAAATCGCGCGTAGCATAATTGCGATAAAAAAATTGCTCAGGCAACTGACTGCCATTTGATTTTGATTCTGCCTTCAATGCAATTTTTCTGTAGGCGCGGGAATCCTGCAGCGCACCCATCTGATTCTCAAAATCACCATAGCCCATGACGGCTGGGTGAATCCTGTGATCAACGCCATTGCGTTGTGAGAACAACTTCACAAGTTGGTCACGAGCAATAATTGATTGAAATATTTTTGGAACAAAACTAAGCATTGATACCAAAATAACCAAAAATAAATCAAAAAGCAAGCAATTCAATTAATAATTATTTTAAGTGCCATATTTTTTCTTGGCACAATTATGGCACATTGAAGACTAAAAATTAGTTATATCGAAAGAATATCGAAAAGCTATTAAAAATCTATTAAAACAAGAAAACCTAAGAAAAACATAAGGTTATTTGGTGCCCGGGGCCGGAATCGAACCGGCACGCCCTTGAGAGGCGAGAGATTTTAAGTCTCTTGTGTCTACCAATTTCACCACCCGGGCGGATGGAAGGTGTACATCAAATTGCGGTGCGTATTT
>Ga0208121_100150_pt1 | contig 34557 bp, 35 predicted proteins | sample LakWasMet62_LOW9_2_FD_183894 | JGI IMG/M metagenome (GOLD analysis project Ga0208121, IMG submission 183894) | Freshwater sediment methanotrophic microbial communities from Lake Washington under simulated oxygen tension - Sediment Metagenome... | ecosystem: Environmental > Aquatic > Freshwater >... | reverse complement strand
GCGAGCTACGAATGTGTGAACGCGAGATGGTTATGTGCTTATTAGAAAAATACGATCTGATAAACAGATCGAGAGGCGTCAAGGATTATGTGGCGTGAAAAGAGGAAGTTTTTATGTGTTCACTACAGGGATTGACTACGAGAGAGTTTATAGGCATTTGGATAACTTTTTGTATTTTCAAAAATGCAACTGCCCAAGTCAGATGTTCGGAGTATATAAATTTCATAGCGAGTTTTTAGAAGAATATTTTTTTTCTGAAGTATGCGTTTCTAATGTAATCGATTCGTTGATGATTCTGGACTCTCCTGAAAAAGTCATTGGTGAAAGATATGCAATTTTAGAATATTTGACAGCTGTTTTGAAATTCAAAAAGCATAAATATGAAATCGAGAAAGATTACTTAATTAAAGAGTTGATCTTGATGCAGAGTTTGGATGAGATTTCTGTAGGTAAGATCAATATCAATAAGTCTCAGATTAAAAATATTGTCGAAAAGCATGTTGCAAAGTTCATTAATTATTTCAATCTAACTCCATCGAATGTTACTTTTAGAAGTTTTATTGATTCAGATGTTCAAGATGTCGTAGTTGAGATACTTGAACAAGATATAAGCTTTGAAGGTTTTAAGGATGTTCCCTTAAAGGCGTTATTTCTTGAAGGTGTGTTTAAAATAATCAGGGAAGCATATTTAAACGATCCATACTTTGGACTCGATAGTTGTTTAAGTGTACGCGTACGTCACACCGTTATAAAGTCGTTCATGAAAGGTTTTTTTTCAAAAACTCATTTAATAAGCTCTATAGGAGAAGATGACTTAAGGATAGATCATGATTATTGGAGAAATTATTACAGTGAAAATTCTTTAGGCGTAAGTTTTGAAAAAATAATGATTATTTTTGAGCAATTTAGAACACGAATTAACGATTACCTTGATATTATCAAGCAAAAGAAAATCCATATTTACTCTGAGTGTAATACTGAAGGTATATTTAATTTTGAACTAGATCATGCAGAGATATTAAGGATTACAAATGAGCTAGGCACTTCTTCAGAAGTTTCTTTTGAGCAGGTTTTTGAATCACTGTACGAACTTCTTGAATCTCAATTAAAAGAACAACTGAAAATAGTCCGAGTATTTTTTAAAGAAGATGTTTCTAAGTGCCTGAAGGCGGAACTGCTTGAGTTTGAAACTAAGATTCGGCATGAGGATGTTGACAACGCAATTGCGAGTGCAATTCGGCAGTGTAAGTCGGAGATTGATTCAAATATGGAGCAAATTGCTCGTTGGTTTGATTTTGAAAATGAAGAGCAATATTCGGACTTTTACGTCGAAGAATTTTTTGAAAGATATAAGTTAGCTTATGAAAGCTTAATACCAGGTTTAAATATAAGTATTACCTTGTGTAAGGAAGGTATTCCGGTCCTGGTAAATGGAAAATATAAAAGTAAGGTAATTGACATTTACAATAACGTTATTGCCAATATTTTAAAAAGATCTGGGCAGGTGTTAAGTATTAAATTTAGAATCAACATTTTTTACAAAGATGACATTGTTGATATTGAGTTTATAAATGACTGTGATTCATCCCAGCGAGATGAGATTGATCGAAATTTAGAGAAATCAAGGAAGGCAATTGCAGAATTTAATGCCAACTCCTTGATGATAAAAGATGAGGGGGGTACTGGATTTTTAAAAATTGAGAATATCCTAAAGAATCATATCTCTTCATCATCTCTATTGAGTTTTGATTACAAAAATGACGTGTTTACAACATCTATATCTCTTTGTGGCCTAGGTGTTCTAAGGAAGGTTCAGTGAAAGTATTAATAGTTGAAGACGACATAAATAAATTGGAAAGTTTGAAGGAGTATTCTTCTAGCGTCGGACTGGAGCATGAGGCTGCAAGCTCTTTTAAATCGGCTCAGAAAAAAATTCTTGAATGTGAATATGATTTGATTTTTCTCGACATGACAATACCCACGTTTGATCAGGATTACAAAACTAAAGGTGGTAAGTGGAGAAGCTTTGGAGGAGAAGAATTGTTAGTTGAAATGCAAAGAAAGAACATTTCATCAAAGGCCATTGTTATAACTGGATATGACAAAGTGGGTACGGGGACAAGTATGATGACTTTGAATAAACTTCGTAAAAAATTGAAGGACAACTTTCAAGGCTTATTTGTAGGTATTGTTTATTTTGACCCTTTCAATTCAGATTGGAAAGAGTCTTTGGATAGAATTATTGCAAGAGAGTTTAAAAAATGAAGATTTTAATTGTACATGACAGTAAAGAGAAAACTTCCGCCATTAAAGAATTACTGAGTCACAGTTTTACGGAATATAAAGTAGAGGAAGTCAATAATGCCAGTGATGCTCGTGATAAACTTGCGTCGTATGAATATGATCTTTTAATATTAGACTTACATTTGCCCGAAAATTCAAAATCTGAAGCTCGTCCCGAAGCAGGGTATAATTTATTAATTGAAATAAGTTCTTCAGCTAGGCTAAAGTGTCCAGTAAATTTGTTAGGAATCACTAGTAAGTCGGACTTGATTGAAAAATATAAAAATTTATTTGAAGAACACTCTCACCAACTCATCAACTCTGATTCTGATTGGAAAAATGTGCTTGCTAATAAACTGAGATATATATCAAAGACTTTAAAACAATCTGATCTCAAGCCCTTGAACAAGAAAATTGATATTTGCGTATTAACTGCTTTAGAGGAAGAGCTCGAGCCATATTTTAAATTTTTTCCTGAACATGAAAAATTATCAATTCCGGGTGACCCAATCTTATATTATGAATCTAAGGTAAAGACTCGGGAAGGAAAAGAATTGTCTATTGTATTTTGTACTTTAGCCACAATGGGGATAAGTTCAACTGCTACCATAGCTACCAAGCTAATTTATACTTTCGTTCCCAACTACCTTTGCATAACTGGCATTTGCGCTGGTTTTGCAAAAGATGTTAATTTAGGTGACCTTTTAATTACAGAAAAATCTTTTGATTATTCGGCAGGAAAAATAGTGGAACAAGAGAATGGTGAGTTCGAATTCAAACCGAGCAATACACCTTATGTTGTGCCGGCGGAAGTAAAACAAATAATTGTAAAAGCGAAATCGGACAGAGCATTGATGGATAAATCTTTGAATCTTATGGAGTTGGATAATGAGTTAAAACGCAATTATCCAACTGTTCACCTTGGGCCGACTTCAACAGGACCTTTTGTTGTAGAATCTAAAAAAATTTTAGAAATGATTTTAAGTATTGATCGTAAGGTTTTAGGGCTAGATATGGAAACATTTGCACTTTTTAATAGTGTTCATTACTTTAATGATGAGATCAGGCCCAAAGTATTATCAATTAAGGGAGTATGTGATGCTGCAAATTTGGCAAAAAATGACAAATACCATAAGTATTCCTCATTTCTATCTGCTTATTATCTATTGAATCTTTTTGAGAATGGATATTTTAATTCTTAAGCAATGTCGTGGAAGATCGTAGAACTCCAGAATTCGGAATCAGGAGAAATCCTTCAGTAGCAGCTAAGCATCTAGGGTTAAATTTTGCTATTCCCGATGAGCTTGCCAAAAAGCATTTGAAAATTAAAACTGTAAAACATGTTCAATTTAAGGATGCAGATGGCAAACAGATTTTTTATTACCTTATGAGCACAGCTAAGATAAGTGATAAGATTATTTGGTTAAATTGCACTCGAGAAATCTTGTAGAAACTCGTGAATTCCAGGTGCAACCACACCTTTGGTGTCGCAACTGCGAAACCAGAAGTATGATGGCACCATTTACATTCTATTTTCATATTTAACTGGGATCCATAAACTAAATTATTCCTTTTAAAAATTAACGGCACAATACGAGATATTATAACTCAATCTAGTTTTGAAATTTGTTTTTCTAAGTTGTCTATGAACATAATGAAAGTCTTTTTTTCTTCTTCAGTTAGTTCAGTCATCATCTTTGTAGGGATGCGATCTGTATAGTCAAGAATCAAATCTGCATCTTTTTCACTGAAAAGCCAGATCAGTTTTTGTGCTTCTTTGATATGAGTATGGGGGCCTTGTAATTTCATTTCTAACAATATTTCTTTTAGTCTTTGTTTTGATAAAAGTAATTTTTTTTCATTGTCATGTTGGGCTTCAAACCAATAAACGAGTAAAGCTAGTGCTAGCATTTCTTGGGTGAAATCCATCAAATGTTTTCCATCGAACGCGATGTTAATCCATTTATATTGAGTATAAAAGTTTAAGCTTGTTAAAATCGGAAAGAGAATAAATCTAAGAGCAATTAAGCCTAGGATAACAAACTGGAAACTTTTAAATTTTGCGAATGATTTTAGCTGCATGTAAGGTCTCCGTTTTCAATTCCTCAGAGACAACTTCTCCGTTGGATCTTTTTTTCCATACTTCTATTTTAGATAAGCCCCAGGGATATCGACTTGCAACTTTCGACCATAATTCGAATAATTTCTGGGCTTCTTTAGGATTTATGTCGTTAATAGAGTTATTGTATTTATTTAAAATCGATGTAGTTTCTGTGCACGCAATTTTGAATGAGCTTTTTTCATTTTCAGTCATTGAGAGATAGTCATTTTGTAAAACGCTTATTAAGTCTTCTAGGGGCATATTCATTTCCTTTCTAATAAAGTTGAATGAATTAAGTTCGGTCAATATTCGAAAAAGTTAATATGAATTTTATTAATAAAAAAACAAGATTGATGAATTGAGTGTTTTGAAGATTAAATTAAGTCATATTTCGATTCATGTAAAATTTAAATCGGAACGTTACACTTAAGAGTAATAACAAAACTTTTAAGGAATACAGAGGACAGTGGCTATTTTGGCTACAAGTTGCAAATGAGAGTGAATGATATCTTTCACTTATAAATTCTGCGGCACCTCCAATGTGAAATGAATCCATCTTCGTCGTCTCTCCTCACTACACTTCGGTCACGTACGTAAAGTACGCTCCCTCAGCTTCGATCGTCGTTCCTACATGAATCTAAAGCATTGGCGCTTCTTATTCTTGATCTTTTATTAATGAAGCAAATTTTTCAGGATAACGGTAAAATGTTATTAATAAATTTTAAAACTGGATAACATGAAAAAATTTTTAAGTACTTTCGGAACTATTATTTTGACAGCAGTAGTTACTAGCGGAGCCTCTTTCTTTTTCCAACGAAACTATTTATCAAAATTTGAAGAAAATAATTTAATACGTGAACTCATTCCATCACTCACTTCTACTGAGCCAGCTCAGGTAGATATGGCGTTGTTGATTTTAGAAAAAAGTATAAATCAGAAAGACTATTTAATTATAAAAGGCATTGTGGATAAAAAAGTTGCTAACATAGTCGCCAATACATATGTTCCTATTGAAAAAAATCCTTCTGTCATGGCTCCCCCTCAATCAAAGATTGGAAATAGGTCAAAAATTAATGAATATGCAGCTCAACGAGAAGATTGGAAACAAATCATAAAAAAGAAGGAGCAAGATTTGACTGCTTCCTTAAGCAGGGAAGATCTTTTAAAGCTTCTAGATAGCATTGATGGAATGACCTTAGACAAAGTTCAAAAATTGATAAATATAGAAATTGCCAAGAAGATAAACAATGAAGATTTCTTTGCTGCTATAATTGGACTTGATTGGATGCTTCACTCCCTTAACGATAGTAGGTCTACATCTTTAAAAGGGATTTTAAAAAATAATCTAAAAACTGATCAGCGACAATTGTTGGAAAATTATTTCAATGAAAATGGTTATGATAAAATTCTACGAATTTTGAAATTTAAAAATCTTGTAAAGTTTGATCTAGATGACGAGAACGTAGAATCCAGCGCAGGTCTCGAATTGGATAAAGTTAACAAAGCTTTTCTTGCTATTGTTAAAACAGATAATGCTTTTCACGATTTGTTTTCTGTTTCTAAGGATAAGAAATACAACAGTAAGTTTGAAAATATTAAATAGAGATTAATCAATTATTTGGTGTTCATGAGAAAATTTGGATAAAAAATAAATGAATGAATTAGTAGCTTTTGGTTGTTCGCTTTAAAAGACTTTTTCCTTAGATAATTTTTTTCATGAGAATAACTGTCAATGGTTCATCAACAACATCAACACTTCCATATACATGTTCAACTTTGAATCGATTTTTTTAACTTACCATCCGTTTCAGGAAGTCTACAGCCAGAAAAGTCATCGGGAACCTCTATTACTGGAAGATTAATGATTTTGAATTATAAAAAACCAGACGGTAAGTGGGAGCAGATAAGTAAGAAAATGGAGCAAGATTATTGTCATGAACTTAATTCTTTATAAGTGAGCCCCTGAAACAAGAATTGTTGATTCAATCTGAACTTTGTTTTGAATTAGTTGGAGAGTTACATGAATGCAAAAAAATTTAAAGTCATACTTAAAACTTGCCAGATAAGTGTGTTGGAACCTTAGTTTATAAAATGAAGTTTTTAGAATTTTTATTATAATTAACTCAAAGTATATATTCCTGTGATATGTTAAAAAAATGGATGAAAGAATAAAAATAGCAGCTAAAGATATTTTCACTTCGACACTTTTTGACATTTTAAAACTTTATACAGATCACGCATTGTTGCTTAACTCTTATGATGTAACACAAAGAAGTTATGAACTGCGCGGTGACGATTTAACTCTTTCAACTACTGGCAATATACCTACTCCACTTAGACTATCTCTGGAACTTGATGTTCAATTAAATCGTCAAGATTTGTTAGATCAGTATAAGCACAAATTACCAATTAGATTCAGTCGAGCTTTTTTAGTTGAAATCGTTTCATTAATAGATGCCTGTTTAGAAGATATTTATGAAATAGCACTTCAAGTTCTTCACCCACAACTAACGTCTGCAGAAATTAGTAATCGTCTGAGATCTGCTTGGTCAGATTCAGGCGGAATTTCAGCAATAAGACGATTGTTAGTAATTGATTTAAATCTACTTCCAATTACTGGAAGAATTACTACTCCAGAAATGCTTTTTGATCGTTATGAAGAGATGCGTGAATTGAGGCATGCTCTTATTCACAACAAAGGCAAATTAAGTGATAAACATGTTGTAAGACTTCAGACTTTAAGAGGACGCTTTCCCCAAAATGCTATTCCTGGAACCTCTACCGTTAGCGAAGGTTTACTTCCTAGTGGAATATGTTTGGATAGCGAGGTTACTATTGGCCCTAGCCAGCTATTGTCGTTGCGGAAATGGGCATTTGAATCTATAGGTTATTTACAAGAAACATTTTCAAACTCATGAGACTTTTTTTAAGTTCATTAATAATCAAAAAGGCTTCGAAGGGAAGAAGTGCCATATGACTTTTCTTGTTGTTCTGCAAACAGGAAAAGCCTTATGGCACTGCAATTGATAAGGACGCTTATGAGATTGTGTTTTTTTGCAATTTTCATTTCGGTTCCAGATGACTTTTCTTGGAAATCTGCATCTAGAAAAGTCATCTGCAACCTCTATGAAAAATTTGAAACAATTAGAAAGTAATCCCGAATTAGCGAAAACAATCTTGAAATAAATTCCAGCAGACTTTTCTGATCACTCTGCAACCAGAAAAGTGTGTTGGAACTAAAGCTCTATTCTGATTCTAAAAAGCTATAACAAGCCTCAACCCTAATGTTTTCACATCAACCTCAGACAAACTAACTTCCACGCCTCTGCCGGCAACATAGGTGAATGAGTATGAAAGAAAATGCGGGTCTTGAACAACGTTGTAGAAGCCTTCGACAAAAAGGAAGCTAGCTATTTTATAGCCAACACCGATTTCATATGAATGTTGTGCGCTGGATTTATCTTGCGATTTAGTATGACCACTTTCGGCCGTAGTACATGTGCTATCTAGTCCTGTTGCAGTTCCATCCTGGCATCGGCTAGCAACAAGGCTGGCCTTAGTCGATTTGTAACCGTAGTCTCCTCCCACACTAACCAATAAGCCTAGTACGTTGAACTTAAGATCTAAGCCAAGTCCGTAATACATTCCTTTACTGGTCATGTTGACATTTATTCCATTGATGCTTGTGATAGCAGCAGCGTATTCATCTAGCTTAGAAATAGAATCTTGGTGATTGGATTCTATTTTTACTCTTGGGATTAATGAGACGAATCCCGCGCTGTAAACTTTTGCCAAAGTTATATTTTGATCTTTTCTTTGGTAATCGTTGATGAGTCTTGAATTCACTGTGACTACACCGGCAAGACCAAACGCCTGGCCATTTAGATTCGTACTAGCGATGCTTGAGAAAGAATTAGAGCCATACGCTGTAGCGACACCACCAGTTTTCTTCTGTCCAACTTTTGCAAGAATTCCCAAACTGCTGAAGTAATACCCAAGCTCTCCTCCAAAATCAGATTGTTTGTATTTGTAAGTGAGACTTGAATAAGGTGTCGTTCTGTTTCCATTGGTCCAAACGGAACTGACCGCGGGTGTGTTAAAAGTAGTCTGACTTCGGTCAACTGATAAATACAAGCCTGCGTTAACTGTGGGTGCTAAAAGTAGAAGCAAAAAGAGAATTGAAAATCGCATAAAGTCCTAATGTCAGCTCTTCCACTCGTTGAAAGAGGTTTTTGAAAAAAATGTAGTTTCGGAAAGTAATATTAATGACGAATGATATAAATTAAAACTATTTTCTTACGACAACGCCAAAAATGTTATATGAAAATTAAGAGGATTAGTTTTTGAAGTGGAACAGGTATTTTAAAAATAAAAAAGGCCCACAAACAATTAAGCTATTCGGGCCTTTTTAAAATATATGAATGTAGAAATACAAAATCGTTTTTTTAAATGTCTAGAAAGTTGATTAGTGGCAAGTTCGCTAACAACAAAACTTTATAAATTTTAATTTTTTTACTTTAATAAAAGTGTGTAGGAACTCAATATAAACTAACAACTCTTTTTCTATCTATTATTTTCGGCAGCGACGCCTTTCTTCCAGTTCTGCTACTTTAATTCCATCGTGCAGATTCTTTCTAAATGTCATTGGTTTGACTCCTTTAGTGTTGTTCTCTAGAGAGTGTTTCCCGGTGAGAAGAATATACATTGGTTTTGAAATTTCTTTGAAAAAATTTGATGAAAAAAATTTTATTAAAAAGAAAAAATGAAACTGGTTAAAACTAGGTTTGAAAAATCGTTTTTAATGAAAAAATGATAGAAAAACTGATCGATCATTTATCGTACTATTTCTTAATTCCTGCCAATTTAATTGGCCGGTTCATTTGAATTCAAGGGAATAGAGAAATTCTTCTATCAGGCTGCAGAGTTCTCGGAAATGTGTGTGTAGAACCATCTTAGAAAATTGGACTAAAATTTTAGTTTCAAAACAAAAGCACAAACCGAAGAAAGGGAAGGAAGAAAGAAAGCAATGTTTGACTTGTTTTAAGAATACAATGTAACTTTAATAAAATTCATAAAAGGTAATTGGAGATTTATAAATGAGAATTGGAATTATTATAGAAACAAACGAGCCTGAAAAAGCTTGGAATGGTGTCCGTTTTGGCAATACAGCTTTAAAAAAAGGTCATGAAGTTAAAATTTTTTTAATGAGTGCGGGAGTAGAAATCGAAAGCATTACTCATGAAAAATATAATGCAAAAAAACAAATCGATGAGTTTGCAGAAAATGGTGGAATTGTCTTTGCCTGTGGTACTTGTATTAAATCTCGCGGGCAAGGCGAGACAGATGTTTGTCCAATTTCAACAATGAACGATTGTTTGGAAGTCGTGGAATGGTCGGAAAGGATGGTGACTTTTTAGTCACTAGCTTTCAAGCTCAAATCTTCTCAAAAATCACATGCGTAGCATTTTCCCCACGAACACTTTCCTTAATCGTGTAGCCAGCCTTCACAAGATCAATCCCCTGAAAAAGATTTTCCCCCGCCCCGAGAAGCTTTGGTGAAACGGCCAGATGCATGTAATCGACCAGCCCTTTAGACAAATATTGCTTGATAACTGAAATGCCGCCATTGAGACGAATATCTTTTCCACCAGCGGCCTTTTGCGCTTGCTTGAGTGCGGATTCAATGCCGTCAGTGACGAAATAAAACGTTGTTCCACCTTCCATTTCAATCGGCTTGCGCGCGTGATGAGTGAGAACAAAAACAGGCGAGTGGTATGGGGGATTGGGTCCCCACCAGCCTTTCCATTCTTCGCCTTGCAAATCTTTTTGCCAAGGTCCGCGAATGGGACCGAACATATTGCGGCCCATGATATTGGCGCCGATATTCTCAAACCCTCTTGAAGCGAACTGATTATCGATGCCGGTTGTCCCACCAGACTGACCAATCATTTTATTGAATGTTGCTGTATGGAAAAACCATTCGAATATTGTTTTGCCGTTTTCGCCCAATGGATTTTCCAGGCTTTGATTTGGTCCAGCTCCATATCCATCGAATGACATTGAAAGACTTTCTACGCGCAGACGGGTCATATGTTCTCCAGTGTTACGCCAATATCGTAACGTAAACTTACTTAAGCTTTTCCATCAAGGCAAGTTTGATAACTCACTAGGAATGGTTCCAGGAATGGTTCCAACACACTTTCCAGAGCGCATCGCTTACAGGAAAGTGTGTTGGAACTTTTTATTGGAAATTTTTATTTCAAAGATTTGCAATAAGGGTAGAAAACATCAACAGTCCAATTTCCAATAACAGACATTTCGCGACCACCGTCAGTTTTTCCAGAGCGTCCTGTTATATTCAGACCTACAAAATCTTTCTTTTCAAAGCCACTGTTAAGTAAGTTTTCGATAGCTTCATCAGCACTGGAAATCCAGCATAGCCATTCTTTTTGCGCTGAATCTAATCGATTCCACCAATAATCACCGGTTTTGATTTTTGCTTTTTTGAATGGGCCAACTTTTACTTCTGTTTCTTCGTCGAAGTAAAGCCCTGGTTCTTTGAAACGGAAACTGAATTCCTTCTCAATATTTTGCGGTTTTGGTGATTTTGGCATTGGGGAAATTTTGAGTTTAAAAATTTTTTCAATATTGTTTCTAATGTTCTCTGGCAATTGAGCTAATTGATATCCAGTATTGAAACCACCAGATGTTTGAATGCTTGATTCACGCTCGCTCCCCAAATCTTCATCACTCTGATCCAAATAATTATTAAAATTATAAAACAGATTAAAGATAGTCTGTCGTGATATCTGGTCTAGAGTATTTCTGTTCTCAGCAATGCTGAATAGTTTATTTGATAAATCCAAACATCTGTTTCTTGCTTCCTCGCTAAGATAAGAAAAACTTCCATGAATTGCTGTTGTTAACCACTGCTCATTCACTAGTTCTTCTCCACCGTTCTGAAGAATTATATCAACTATGGGAGTAGCGCATTTATCGGCAGCTAGATCGAGGTAGCTTTGTCCTCTTGAATTAACAGCTTTCAAGTTGACATGCTTGTTTTCGAAAGCTTCCTTAAAGAATTCTATTGTATCGTCTGAATATCTCTCATTAACATCTTGTCTCCATAATGAAACTCTTCCACTGTTGAAAATGCTTCCAACAACCTTTAATGAAAAATCAGTTCGCCTTCCATCCCAATCATAATTTATATCCAAACCAGCTTTCATTTTTTCAGTAATGGGTGCTAATGAAGAATAAACACAAGTGTTTCCAGCTTTTATATCTGTTACAGTTTTACATTCGCGTTCACTTGGATAAATAATGTGATCTATTTCAGAAATTTCCTGCTCATTTGGGAGTGCTGCAAATGATTGCGCCGAAACAATAAAGCACATAGAGACAACACCAAATTTTAAAAATTGCATAGTATTTCCTTATTTTGAAAAAATAACGATCAGTTCCTTTAGGTTTGAAAAATTGGTTTAAGTGTATCCTAAATTTGAATGAAAATTGTTGAGCTTGTAAAAACTATAGATTTGGATCTGGAAGGTGTATTTAAACTTTCAAATTGAAACCATTTCACACGTCCCCGGTTGCTTCAATTTCCTCTTACATCTTAAAGAGAAAAACGTTTCGTACAGATTTTGCCGTCACTCTTCTACTCAGCAGTAATCATTATACATTTCTCAGCTCCAGCCAGCAGCGCATGATTTTTATCCGCAACCTTTACACAAATATCGTGTTGACCAGCACTCAGCTTCTCAAGCGCCAAGCTTCCTTTGAGTTTTTTTACGATAATTGGATCTTTGTTATCCACATAAATATGGACGTGATCAGCATTGGGGGTGGAGGCAACATCAAATTTGATTTCATTTCTTGCCGACCTCATGACTTTTGCCCCGTCAGCAGGTGATGAGATCGTGACAGGCGTAATGTTTGCAGATGCGATTGTCACATTGGCCATGCAGAGAATGATTGAAAGAGCTTTAAGCATGTATTCCTCCATTTCAAAAAGACCACTTGTACTAAAATAATAAAAATAATCGTCTTCAAAAAATATGAAAAAGTTATTCAGTAGATAATGGAGGGAGTGGCATCTTTTCTGCATGGAGATTGCCATGACAAGTTTTAAAATTACATTGATGAATCCAGACGGCACAGAAAAAACAATTGAATGCCCAGAGGATAGTTATATTCTTGATAGAGCAGAAGAAGAAGGAATGGATTTACCCTCGAAATGTAGAGCGGGGGTGTGTTCAACTTGTACTGCATTGTTGAAATCTGGAAAGGTTGATAACTCAGAGCAAACCTATCTCTCTGAAGAACAAATAAAAAAGAATTTTGTTCTTATTTGCGTGGCCTACCCAAGATCTGACTGCAAAATTCTCACACATCAAGAGGACAATCTTTAAGGACTTAGCCCAAAAAACCACTGTCTAAAATCTAGTCACCCCCCTCACAAAATTACATCCCTAACCCTCGATCGCCAAATCTGCCCTAAGATAAACAGATATGAAAAAGCTTGCGCTCCTTTTAATACTCTTGTCGGCCCTCCTGACTTCGCAATCGGTTTTTGCCGGGCAGAGTGTTGTGCTTTCGCCAATCACTATTCAGATCAACTCTACCAATGCTCTTTCCAAGTTCGAGCAGACTGTCCTGTATCCTGATGGACTACTCAAGAGGTATCGCCCGGTCGGGGCCACCATAAGCCATAAGAAAGTTTCTCAAAACGTCATCAGCTTTGTTGCCACGAAATCCGTTTTGTTTCTTTCTAAGTCTGTTTACGTGAACGGGATTTTTGAATCAAGTGTTGATAGCAGGGCCTGTTCAAAAGGTGAGACCGGTTATCAGCTCAGAATGAGTTTCGATTCCTCAGATCGCCTGGTGACTGATAATGTGGATGGTTTAGAGGCGACCGTTTGTCTTCAATCTCAATCTCCAACAAAACTTTCTGGCGTTGTTCGATCGAAAGTCATCCTTGGAAATAATTACTCCAATACGCTTGGCCCCATTGCCCTGAATCTTATCAAAGAGCAGGTGGGTCCGTTGATCAATGCTTTAACTGAAGAAATTAAATCGTTAAATTAAACCGGAACCGTGCCCGATGAAAAAAATAGTATGTTCTCTTCTTGTTGTGCTCGTGAGCTCTTCCTCATTTGCAACCGAAATTTATTTTTCCAAAGAACGCATGGGACGTTTTGCTTGCCAGGTCGCAAGCTCCTTAAAGACAGCTTATCCCGATAAGACACTTCATGATTTCCGTAAAGAAATTCTGGGCGTCTTGCGCGAAGAAGTTAATCCCTGGGTTGATGCTTATCCCATCCCTGCGGGATTTTCATTGCCTAAATATGTAGAGAAACTCACAGGTTTTCCTGGTTTCCCCATGGACCGCTCTGAATATTATCTTCAAAATGCTTTTATTCTTTATGGCAATCCGAAGATGGAGCTTAAGGCCCCTGTAGAAAATTATTTTGCTTCTTTCATTCACCTGGCGAGATCGAGACATATTTCTTATTTAAATGGCGAGGAAAAAAGATTTAAGCTTCGTGAAGAAAAAAATCTTCTCTCTCAACTTGAGGCCCACTTGCCTTACGTGGAAAACGATACTTTTTCTTATCGTGATGAAAACGGCTTGCCCATCATGCAAAGAAAAGAAGGCGTGAAAGAGAAAAATCTCTATAAGCTGACTGTTGGATTAACAGATCATCCAAAATATGAACAATTCATTCACGAATCGCAAAGATACAATCACTTTTCTACGCCGCTTTTTTTGTGGTTATTAGAACAGGATAATTTTTCAGTAACTCCAGAAAAACTTTTTAATAAGGCCCTAGAGATTTACGGCAACCCAATGGTCGCTCTTGGAGTCATTCCCTGGATCTTCAGCGGCGATGCTTTGACAGTCGATCGCGGCACTTCGTCTGTCGTATCTTATAAAATGGAAAGACTGGTTGAAGGAGACGATATCCCGGGACTTCAATACCATTTTTGGGGATACCTCACTCAGGGAATTATTGGAAATAAGTCGCGTGTCGGAGCGCTCGCTTTCATTTACGAGAAGCTTTATCAAAATGATATTCAAGACTGGTCGGTCGACGCACTTTCTTTAAAGACCAGTACAAAAGTTCGTGCAGCGTTTAGGGACTCCAGTAGGTGCCACTAACCCTTCTGTGTCGCAACTGCTAAAGGCTTTCGCGTCCCCGGATGCTTCAAAGTTTTAAGTTCAGAACGTGCGAGCGCATTTTTTACGACCATCAATTCTTCTTCCTCAATTTTTTCATTAATCCAATTGAGTATGTACGGATCTTTGAATCCGACGAAATCGTGAACAGGAACAGCAAACGGCTTTCCATCGATCAGTAAATTCAAAGTGCTAAATGGGTAATGCTCACATCGCTGAACGATCTGCGCGCGAAGAGGATTTTGGTAAACGTAACGATAGCAATTTAAAAAATATTGCTGGGAATGGATGAGGCACCACTTATAGCGCCCGCCGAGAATGTGATTCATATGTGAACTTGAATCCTTCAAACGAAAGGCGAGGCGCTTGTTGAATTCGTACATGAAGTCGTCGAGATTAGCATCGGGAGTTCTGATAAGCAGATGATAGTGATTGTTCATGAGCACAAACGAAATGATTTCAACTTTATGTTTGTCGTAGGCTTCAGCGAGACTTTTCTGGCAAATGTCCCACACCTGCTCGAGAGGAAGGTTGAACCACTCCTTGTTATTGGCACGCGAAGTGACGTGATAGGGAAGGTTGTTGCAGCGGATGAGATGTTTTCTTGGCATAGTCCGTCCAGTTGATTGTTAAGCTTTTCCGGCTTCATATCAACTTTGACTTCACTCAACTTTTTTTACTGGCGGTATTGCTGGGATTTTTTATTTTTGAAAAGGTGCCACCTACCCAAACGTCTGGCATTGCATAACGCTAGGGTAGGTGGCACCTTCTTAATTATTCCGCGAATTCACATGAAACAGATTCTACTGAGTAAGATCCCCATTCTTTGTCCTGGTGATCGTATGAGTCCCAGTAATTAGACTTCACAGTGATCTTGTAAGCATCAAAGATATTTTGATCGACTCTCACTTTTCCAGTGAGAAGAGTCACGAATTCAACATCTGTAATGCCTTGATCAACTTTAATTGTTTTTTTCACAGAAGAAACGACTTCAAGATTTCTCATCGGCCCGCAAGCTTCCTCAATGGCCTTCTCCATTACTTTTTGATGGCGAGCTTCATAGTCTGAGTTTGCGATTGCTGCGAATGAGAGTTGTGAAAAAGAAAGGAGGATTGTGACAAGAGTTGTTTTCATAAAAGTCTCCATTGAGTTGGTATGGAGAGGCTTTTATATTGGTTCTTAAAAAAACACGAGACAGGATTTTGTTAGAAATGTGTTAGGGCTTTTGAAAAGGTGCCACCTACCCAAACGTCTGGCATTGCATAACGCTAGGGTAGGTGGCACCTTCTTATTCTTACCAAGGTGGCACCTTCTTAACAACAACCAGAAGCAGGCGAGCAGCAGCTTTGGGGAAGCTTAACAGCTTCAATGTTTGCCGAGACTACGTAGTTTGTAACTTTAGTTCCTGGCGCCCATTCTGAAATGAATTTTTTACTTTCATCTTTTGGAGTGATTCGTATTTGTTTAAAGCCGGCCGCGCGTAGCATTTCTTCGATCTCTGTAATAAGGGAAGCTCCGGCCATGCAGCCCGTGAATAGGGCGAGGTCGTTTCTGATTTCATCCGGAAGGACTGCAAACGCAACAACATCTGAGATGGCCAGCCTTCCTCCAGTTTTGAGGGTGCGATAACATTCTTTGAAAACTTTTTCTTTATCTGGTGAGAGATTGATTACACAATTGGAAATGATGACATCAACTGTGTTGTCTGGCACCGGGAGGTTTTCGATTTCACCAAGGCGAAACTCTGTATTCTCATAGTGTCCGTTTTCAGCGTTCATTCTTGCTTTTGAAATCATCGAAGGCGTCATATCAACACCAATGATGTGTCCGTCTTTTCCAACCTGTTTCGAGGCAAGAAAGCAATCAAAGCCCGCGCCACTGCCAAGATCGAGAACGGTTTCGCCGGCCTTCAGGTTGGCAATCGCTTGTGGGTTCCCACAACCCAAACCAAGATTCGCACCAGTGGGCACTGAACCTGTTTCGTGTTCTGAGTAGCCCATTGTTTGCGAAAGACTTTCTACTGAAGTTGGACTTGTTCCACAACATGACGAAGGATTGCATCCGCAAGCGTCGCCTTCCGCTACCTTGGAATATTGTTCTCTGACAGCTTTTCTAATTTCATCATTCTTCACTTGATTCTTCATTTGAGCACTCCTTAGCATTTGCAATTGAGACCTTCAGTAAAACATTCTTGAACTTTATATTGCTTTATCTGGTCCTGACTTTCGTCACAAGCGCAGGAAAGTTTTTCAAGACTTGCTTTCATTTTATTAAGGTCATTTATTTTTTCTTCAATCTCTTTAATCTTATCGAGAGTCTTTTGTTTTACAGTCGCACAAGTCACTCGCGGCTTTTTATTCAATTCCAGTAACTCTTTTATCTCGGCCAGAGAAAACCCAAGCTCTTGTGCTTTTTTAATAAAAATAATTTTCTGAGCATCTTCTTCAGAGTACGTTCGAAACGCACCGTTTGTTTTTGGTTCTCTCAAAAGTTCCTTTCTTTGATAAAAGCGAACTGTTTCGACTCCAACACCTGACATTTCTGCTAACTTTCCAATTGTTATCTTTTCCATAATGAGAGTATATCATCCGTACTATGGTACGGAGTCAATGCTTTATTTATATGTCAGTGTTTTCAGGTGTTTAAGTGGCCAAGCTCTTTTCTACCGCAAACTCCCTTGCAACCAACTCCACCAAAGAATAGCGTCTGAAAAAAAGAACGGAGGCACACCAAATGACCCGCATACCATTCATAATCTTTATATCACTCATACTAACATTCCCCGCATTCGCTGGATGGACCGACTGGGTAAATCTAGGCGGCGCAGGCACATCTGACCCCGCCGCGTGCACGGCCGGAAATCTAACTTACGTCTTCGTTCGCAACGGAAGCAAACAACTCTCATACCGCAGACGATATCTACCATCGGGCCTTTGGACTCCGTGGATAAAAGCACCGGTTCTGCACGATGGAAATTATAAGCTTGAAGTTGGTGGGGCTCCTGCCGTTGCCTGCTATCACGATCCCAAATATGATTCGATTCTTATTTCCGTCGTCGGTAATGACAGACATGTCTGGTCTTTAACTGCCTTCGTAAATTCTCCAAACGGAAATGATACTTTTGGTGATTGGTATATCAATGACGGCGTGACACCGCTCTACGGTTCAGCTCCGGCCCTCGCCATCTGGAATGGAAGTCAGACACATTATTTTGTCAGAGGAAATGACGGACGAACTTATGTAAAGAATCGTCTTTTACCATTTGAACTTTTAGTTTCCGAACCTGTTTTCAGATATCACGATCAGGCAGCGGTGTGGGGAACAAAAGATCGATTGGATTTTTTTTATTGTGATCAACAAGACAGACTTTGGCAGCGATATAAAATTGGAAACACCTGGAGTACGGGATCGCAAATTCCTCTAGTGTGCCAGACATCAGTCGAGGCCATCAGTCGAAGTACAAATACACTTGAACTCTTCACCGTCGGGCCAGACCAAACAATCTGGCATAAACAATCTGTGAACAATGTTTGGGGACCATGGGAAACTCTCGGCGGATCACCAGTCTACGGACCAGCGGCGACTGTCTATGCAAGCAATACTCGCATGATGCTTTTTGCTGTTTGGTTGGGGAATGGAAACATCCGTTACAGAGCGTGGGCACCTTAATCCCCACCTTTGCAATGGTGGCATCTTTTTTGCTTTTTTGTTTGATGAGAGTACTCGTCTCCATTGATTCAAAAAATCTATAAGGATTATAACTATGACACCAGGACCATTGATTATTGTCGGCGGACGTGAAGACAAGCATGACGAAAAAACGATTCTGCGTGAACTCGTCAGAAGATGCGATGGCGGTAAATTAGTTGTCGCTACTGTCGCGAGTGATGTCGCTGAAGACGTCTGGAAAGATTATGAAAAAGTTTTTCATGAGCTCGGTGTAAAGGACGTTGTTCATCTCGATGTGAATTCCATCGAAGAGGCGCGCGATCCGGAACATCTTAAACTGATTGAAGGCGCTGCTCTTGTTTATTTCACAGGTGGGGATCAGTTAAAAATTACCACTCGCCTCGGCGGAACACCTTTGCTTGATAAAATTATGGAACTCCATAATGCAGGTGCAGTTATCGCCGGAACTTCGGCCGGTGCTTCAGTCATGAGTGCGACGATGCTCACTGGTGGTGAGAATGATGATTCCCATAAAGTCGGCAATTGGATGATGGCGCCCGGACTTGGCCTCACAAAAGAAATGATTATTGATCAGCATTTTGCTCAACGCGGACGCATCGGTCGTCTGCTTGGAGCCGTTGCGCTTAATCCCGGTCTTCTTTGCGTTGGCATTGATGAAGACACAAGTATCATCGTCACGGAAACAGGCTTTGAAGTTTTCGGCTCCAATGCCGTTTATATTCTCGACGGAAGGGAAGTGCTGAAGACAAACATCACTGAAGCACCTCGCGATTCCATCATGACCATTTACGGAGTCAAACTTCATGTTCTCGGGCATGGTGATGTTTTTGATTTTGGAATGCGCCAGCCTCTCATCGAAGGAAGCCAGGCACAGGCACAGATGCAGGTTCAAGCAGAAAAAAATGGAAGCGCTCAGGCTTCGGCTCACTAAAGACACCTCACAGGGATCAGTATGCTCTCGTTTTTTGGAAATTCAGAGACGGGTAAAATCGCAAGCGCAATCAACTGGTCTGCACACCCGATGGGACCTCCCGAAAAGTGGGATCAGGTACTCAAGCTCACACTCAGTATTGTTATGAATTCTCGTTTTCCCATGTTTATAGCGTGGGGGAAGAAGCGGTTTGTTTTTTATAACGACGCTTACGCGGCCATTCTCGGAAAAAAACATCCCGCTGCCTTTGGAGATACTTTTAAAAACGTCTGGGGAGACATCTGGACTGATATCGAACCTCTGATTCTCGCTGTTGATCGGGGCGAAGCCGTGTATCTTGAAGATTTGAAACTCATCATAAATCGCAAAGGCTTTTACGAAGAAACCTATTTTACTTTTTCCTACAGTCCTATTTTTTCGGAAAATAACGAAGTCAGCGGACTTTATTGCGCCGTTGTTGAGACGACTGAAAAATTTATTGCTGAAAGAAATTTGCAGGAGAATCAGGATCTGTTGAAGTATGCACTCGAGAGCTCCAATATGGGCACCTGGAAACTTGATTTGATCAGCGGGAAAGTTTTTCTTTCGGAAGAGGCGGCGAAAATTTTCGGGTACGCGCTTGAATACGACAACGCAGAAGCAGCGATAGAAAATTTTATTCTTCCTGAATTTCGTCAGCATGCAAAGGATGTGCTCGCCAAGGCGTTGGCCGATGGAGGAGCGTACAACGATCAGTATCAGATTTTGAGACCTGACGGCGAAATCCGTTGGATCAATGCCCGAGGCAAAGTGCGCTTGGTTAACGACAAGCTAATATTGATGACCGGAGTTATTCTGGATATCACTGAGCTTAAAAAAGTACAGGTAGCTCTGGAAGAATCTGTCCACGTGCGGGATGAATTCATTTCAATTGCTTCACATGAACTCAGAACACCATTGACCTCGCTCATTTTGCAAAATCAGCTTTTGAACCGGACGATTGCTAAAGATCCAAACCATCCGGTTCCTCAGGAGAAATTGAAAACGCCGTTGAGAGTTTTTCAAAATCAGCTTGGACATCTGACACATTTAATTGAAGACATGTTGGATGTTTCCAAAATCATGGCCGGAAAAATGACGTTGACTATTGAATCCGTCAATCTCACGGATCTCATCAATATTATTCTTCAGCGTTGGGAAGAAGAGTTTGCGCAAAAAGGAATCGTCCTGCAAACCGAACTTGAAGAAAATATAATTGTGATGGCAGATATTTATAAACTTGATCAGGTTATCACCAATCTCATCTCCAATGCACTCAAATATGGCGATGGCAAACCCATTCGCATCGAGGCAAAGAAGACTGATGAGTTCGCTGTCATTAAAGTCATTGATCAGGGAATAGGAATTAGTCCTGATCAGCAACCTAAAATATTTAATCGGTTTGAACGCGTGGTCTCCGCCAACAACATCAGCGGTCTGGGCCTTGGCCTTTATATCTCCAAACAGATTGTAGATTCTCTGGGAGGCACGATTTCAATTGAAAGTGATCTGGGCAAAGGATCGACTTTCATCGTTACATTACCCAATAATCAATAACTTCTGCGCCCTATACAATTAATTACAAAATAGTCTTTGAAAATAAACCGACCAGTTGGTATATTAATTCCATGGCACGACCAAAAAAAGACGACGACAAAAAACCAACCCGCGAACTCCTGCTTGAGGCAGCGACAAAGCTCATCCGGACAAACGGCTATACATCCACGACCGTTGATGATCTCTGTGTTCAGGCGGGAGTGAGCAAGGGAACTTTCTTTCATAATTTTGATTCTAAAGAAGATCTCGCGGTGGCCGCGGCCGAAAGATGGTCGGATGTGACATCTGCCTTTTTCAAATCCGCTCCCTATCATCAGAAAAAAGATCCACTCGACAGAGTGCTCGGTTATATTCGTTTCCGGAAAGAAATTTTGCGGGGAGATTTACCTGAGTTCACTTGCCTTGTCGGAACCATGGCGCAGGAAGTGTATTCAACTCATCCCGAAATTAATCAAGCTTGTTTTCAGTCTATCTTTCAGCATGCAGAAACACTCAAGAGCGATATAGAAGAAGCAAAGAAACTCTATGCTCCTCGCGCGCGTTGGACTACTCAAAGTCTCGCGCTTCACACTCAAGCCGTCATTCAAGGCTCTTTCATTCTCGCTAAGGCGGGAGGCAATGTTAAGTTTGCAGCAGACAGTATTGATCACCTGGAAAAATATATTCAGCTTCTTTTTAACAAGTAATCACAGGAGGAATCTATGTCCACAATAAATCTTCACCGCGTTTTAAAAGCTCCCGTTGACCGCGTCTTTCGCGCCTTCAGCGATCCTGAAGCAAAAGCAACGTGGCTTCCTCCCTTTGGTTTTATCTGTACGGTGCACTCTTTCGATTTCAAAGAGGGGGGCGCTTACAAAATGTCTTTCACGAATTTTACCAATGGACATAAGCATTCGTGGGGTGGAACTTTCAAAACCATTCAGCCCAATGAACTTTTAGTTATCTCTGATAAATTTGATGATCCGAATATGCCTGGTGAAATGACCGTCACTGTCTCCTTCAGAAAAGTTCTTTGCGGAACAGAAATCTCCATCAAACAGGAAGGAATTCCGGAAATGATTCCACCTGAAATGTGCTACCTTGGCTGGCAGGAATCGCTGGTGAAACTGGCCCAACTTGTTGAACCGGAGATCAATTAATGATTCAATTTAGCTGTCTGACTGACATTCCCGAAATGACAAAAGGTCTCGTGCGGGAATTGCGCGTGCGATGGATGCTGGAAGAATTGGGACTGCCGTATGAACCTGTTGTGTATCCGCATCCGGAGACAAAGAAAGATCCTTATCTGAAGTTGCAGCCCTTCGGACAAGTTCCGTATTTTAAAACTGATGAATTCGCCATGTTTGAAACCGGAGCGATTCTGATTCATCTGGCGATGAAATATAATAAATTTCTTTCAACAGATGAAATTGAACGAGCGCATACTTTGCAATGGATGTTTGCGGCCCAGACGTCTGTGGAACCTTTTTTATTTCATTTGTTCATGCTGAAGTTTGATCCTGAGGCCACCGAAGGAACAAAAGAAAAAGCACGGCAGATTTGCAGAGAGCGAGTGCGCGTTCTTTCGGAACAACTTGGAGACAAAGAGTATTTTGCAGGCAGTTTCAGCATCGCTGACATTGTGATCACTACAGTTCTTAAAACGGCCATGCTGAATAACTTTCTTGATCCTTATCCGAATCTTTTAGAATTCATGAAACGAAACGAGGCCCGCCCTGCCCATCAGCGCGCACTTAATGAACACATAAAACTTTATCCATAAGGTGCCACCTACCTTTTTGTTTCGCAACTGCGAAACAAAAAGGTAGGTGGCACCTCCCGGTGGAATCTAGCTTGTTCTTTGGTTTAGACAAAATTAATTGATTTGGCTCATGTTCCGACTTTGCGTCCTTTGTTTAAATGACACTCTAAAAATTTAAAATCATTTGGAGTGAATATGAACATTCGCAAAACTCAGGCAGGCCCTGAGAGCATGGCCGCTTATTTGTTGAATAAAAAATACTGGATGAGCTTCTTCATCTTTGTCACTGTTGTGAGTGTGCTGGGCCTCATTTATCTTGGAGGTGCTACGTATACGAGCGCTCCACCCATTGTCGATTTTGTTTCTAAAGAGAGTGGTGAAGTTTTCATAAAAAAAGAAGCGATTGATGAAGGGCAAAAAGTTTTTCTTCAGCGCGGGCTCATGAACTATGGCTCCTTCTGGGGAGACGGTGCCGAAAGAGGGCCGGACTTTACTGCGGATTCGATTCACCAGATTAATCTTTCGATGATCGCTTATTATCAATTGAAATCGGGAAAGTCTGATCTCAGTGCAGATGAAAAAGAAGTAATCGCTACAAAAGTCAAACGCGAATTTAAAGAGAATGGTTACAATTCTGATCACGAGCAGATTCTCGTTCCTGCAGCAGAGGCGGAAGCGTTTCAAAAATTAGTTCACTACTATTTAAGCATTTTCAAAGATCAAACCAATCCAATTCACATCAAGCTTGGTTATGAATTATCAGAAGAAGAATTAAAAAATCTCACCGCCTTTTTCTATTGGGGAGCCTGGGTAGCTGTCGCCAATAGACCAGGTGAAAATTACAGCTACACTCACAACTGGCCTCACGATCCCGCTGTCGGCAATACGCCTTCGCCAGCAATTTATATCTGGAGCTTCCTTTCAATTTTTATTTTGTTCCTCGGAACAATGCTGATTCTCTACGTCTACGGGCAAATGAAGGCCGCTTATCCCGATCCATTCGACATGGAAAAAACAAAAGGTCAGTGGCTGACGACTTCTGATCTCGAGTCAGACACAGTCAGGGCCACTCAAAGAGCGACTTATAAATTTTTCGCTCTCGCCATGGCGGTTTTCGGCGTGCAGGTTCTCGTTGGAATCGTATGCGCGACAGACTTCATCAGACCTTTCGGACTCTATCTCGGAAATATTTTACCATTTCCAGTCGCAAGAAGTTTTCACACACTCTTCCAAATTTACTGGTTCTTCATGTGCTGGGTTGGCTACACCATTTTCTTTCTCGCACGTCTCGCGAAAGTTCCGAAAGGTCAGCAAAAACTTATCAATCTTCTGTTTGTTTTATGTGTGATTGTCGGAGTGGGCGCGCTCTTTGGAATATATCTCGGCAACGTCGGCATTCTCAAAGGCGAAATGAATTACTGGTTCGGAAATCAGGGCTGGGAATTCATGGAGCTTGGCCGTTTCTTCCAGATTCTTTTGTTAGTTGCATTCTCTCTCTGGATTTTCATTATCTACCGCGGTGTCAAGCCGTGGCTCACGAGAAAAAATCTCTGGTCAGTTCCTTCATGGCTTCTTTACGGAAGCGGAATCATGGTTTTCTTTTTGTTCTTCGGATTGTTTGTCACGCCTAAAACAAATTTCGCCATTGCGGATTACTGGAGATGGATGGTTGTGCACATGTGGGTTGAAGTGACGTTCGAAGTTTTCACCACAGTCATCGTCGCATACATCATGGTGCAGATGAATTTCATCAATAAAGCAATGGCGGAAAGAGCGATTTTTCTCGCCGTCATGCTGTTTCTTTTCACTGCAACACTCGGAATTGCACACAACTTCTACTGGATCGCTAAACCAACAGGGATCATCGCTCTAGGTAGTGTGTTTTCCACCATGCAAGTTCTTCCTCTTCTTCTCCTCACACTCGATGCCTGGGAGATGAGAAAAAAAGGGGAACTCTCTCACGATTCTTATCAGCGAGGGAATCAAAATACAGTGATGGGGGAAGTGTGGCTGTTTATTCTAGCTGTCAACTTCTGGAATATTTTTGGGGCCGGAGTCCTTGGCTCGCTGATTAATCTTCCTATCGTGAATTATTTTGAACACGCTACATATCTGACAAACAATCACGCGCACGGAGCGATGTTTGGTGTAAAAGGCAACATCGCCCTAGCGGGGATGTTATTCTGCCTTCAACATTTATTTCCCAAAAAACGCTGGAATGCCAAACTCGTTCGCACTTCATTCTGGTGCCTCAATATTGGAATAGCTCTGATGATGTTCCTGGATTTATTTCCAGTGGGACTTTATCAGATGATCAAAGGTATCGAGTATGGATTCTGGTATGCGCGCTCTCACGAAATTGTTTCAGGTCCTGTCTTTAAAACATTGACCTATTTCCGTTCAGTCGGCGGAACTATTTTTGTATTCGGCGGTCTCATTCCAATGATCTGGTTCGTTCTGTCACGCGGGACAGAACTTAAACAAGAAGAAGTTGTGAAAGTCACGCAACCTCAGGAACAAGACGTTATCGTTGACGACGAAGAGTGGGTACTAGATTAACTAAAAAGGTGCACCCACCTCTTTTAAAAAAGGGGGTGGCACCTTTTTACCTTTTCTGCTTCTGAAAAACTTCTCAATCGAAACAAGAGGAACAATGCTCGCACCAATCAAGGCCGGGCGAAGAAGATCTTCAAAAGGTAGTGAAGCCGTGTTGAACACTCGCTGAAGAGGTTCAAAATAAATGAACCCGGCCTGTAAAATGAGAACGACAGCTATACCTGGAAAAACGGTTTTGTTGGAAAAAACTCCGATAGAAAAAACGGATTCATTCAAGCTGCGGCAATTGAGCATGTAAAAAATCTGAAAGAAGATGACGGTTGTTACCGCGAGTGTCTGCGCTTCAGCGAGAGCAATTGTTTCTTTCATGCCTAATTCGATCGCTGAATTATATTCATAATTAAATAAGGAGACAGCGCCGGCCGTCATCAGAATCGCGACGAGCACCGTTCTGAAAATCACAAAGCGGCTCAGAAGCGGTTCACTCAATTTGCGGGGAGGTCGTTCCATGACATCCCGTTCTTTGGCCTCAAACGCCAGAGGAAGAGCGAGCGCAACAGCGCCTACAAGGTTGATCCATAAAATCTGCACCGGAAGAATCGGCACGAGAAGATCTGATCCACGGAAAGGAAAAAAGAAAATCGCATACACCAGAATGAGTGCGAGCCCGAGGTTTGTCGGAAGAACAAACGCGAGTGACTTGATGAGGTTGTCATAAACCTTGCGGCCTTCTTCAACGGCTGCGGTGATCGTCGCAAAATTATCATCAGTGAGAATGATGTCCGCCGCTTCTTTGGAAACCGAGGTGCCGGTAATTCCCATCGCCACGCCGATGTTGGATTGTTTGAGTGCGGGCGCATCGTTCACACCATCGCCAGTCATCGCGACAACATCACCCTGATCCTGGAGGGCCTTCACAAGACGAAGTTTATGCTCAGGCGCCACACGCGCAAAGACATTTGTTTCAACGGCAGCGGCCTTCAATTGGTCTTCATTCATCTGAGCAAGCTTCACACCGGTAATGGCATGCTGATCATTTTTCAAAATACCGAGCATGCGCCCGATGGCTTCGGCGGTTTCAGGATGATCACCGGTAATCATTTTCACTTTTATGCCAGCGAGGTGACATTGTTGAATACTGCGAATCGCTTCTTCGCGGGGAGGATCAATCATCGCCTGAAGACCGGCAAAAGAAAATCCGTTCTCAACAGAGTCGAGATGAAATGCTTCCGGTTTTTGATCAACAGTTCTCGTCGCAAAAGCGAGAACGCGCAGACCTTTTGCGGCGAGATCAGAAACGGAATTATGAATGTCTTTTTTCTTTTCTTCTGTGAGCCCTTCGCATCTTTTCAGCACAACTTCAGGCGCGCCTTTTAAAATCATCAGGAATTGATTTTGATGTTTGTGAAGCGAGGCCATGAATTGATTTTCAGACTCAAAGGGAATGACATCTACTCGAGGTGATTGCTCGCCAAGTTTCGTTTTAGTGAAGCCCGCTTTTTCGCCGGCGACAAGCAAAGCAAACTCAGTCGGGTCACCGCTCATTTCAGTTTTATCACCCGTGCGGTGAATAGAAGAGTCGTTGCAGAGAACGCCGGCCTCGAGAAGAGAAACACCAGCTGATGAAAGCTCCGCGCGCTTTCCATTCTGACGAATTTCACCTTCGCGTCCATAGCCCACGCCGGTAAAACTAAAACTTTGTCCGTCTGCTGTGAAAATTTCCTGAACAGTCATTTCATTTCGAGTGAGCGTGCCGGTTTTGTCAGAGCAGATCACAGTCGTAGAGCCGAGCGTTTCAACCGAAGGAAGTTTGCGAACGACGGCGCGACGAGAGGCCATGCGCTGAACACCGATCGCAAGCGCAATGGTGACAATTGCCGGAAGCCCTTCAGGAATCGCCCCCACGGCAAGCGCAATGGAAAAAATCACAGTCTCGCGAAAAGCATCAAACAACGAAAGACCGGCTTCATTCATCACGCGATAAGTTCCGACGCCGAGAATGACAAACGCAAGAATCGAAATTCCAATCGTGATCAGCTTGCCTATTTTTTTCAAACTTCTCGTAAGTGGAGTTTCAAGTCCGGTTGCCGTGTTCATCATTTCATTGATGCGGCCAAGTTCCGTCTGCGATCCGGTCGCTGTCACAACACCAAGGCCGGAGCCATAAGTGACAAGCGTTCCGCCAAAGGTCATGCAGAGGCGATCGCCGAGCGCGGAGTTTTCTTCCACAGCGGAATAATTTTTTTCCACCGGAAGCGATTCACCCGTAAGGGCAGCTTCATCGATGCGAAGAGATTTAGATTGGATGAGTCGCATGTCTGCTGGCACTTTATCGCCTGATGCGAGCTGAACAATATCTCCGGGAACAAGCTGCGAAGAAGGAAGCGAAACAAGTTTGCCATCGCGATACGTGTTCGCGTTTTCCGGAACCATCTGCCCGAGTGCCTCAATCGCTTTGGCCGCTCTGAACTCCTGAATAAATCCGATGAGCGTGTTGAGCGCGACAACTCCTAAAATCACAAGACCGTTTTTCAATCCGTCGTGAGGATCGACGGCAATGGCGAGGGCGCCGGATCCGATCAAGACCCAGATGAGTGGACTGTTGATTTGTCCCCAGAGAATTTCAAGCGGGCCTGCAGTTTTTCCTTTGGGGAGTTTGTTTTCGCCGTGTTTTTCTAGTCGCGTTTTTGCTTCGGAGTTGGACAGGCCTTCCAGTTTTGAATTGTGGAGTTGGAGAGTTTGTTCAGGAGTTAATGAGTGTGGTGCAGTGGCATTGGTTTGTGTCATGGGTTATCCATCCAAAGAGTTTTTACTTGAGACTAAGATCGGCGAAGAGATGCAATAGATCAAATTGAAAAAAACTGTGTTTTGCTTCGGAATAGGTGATGCAACGAAGTGAACAGCTGCTTGCGCAACTCCAATGATAATGGCAGCTTTTCTCTGTGAAAAAATTAAAACTCTTCGGCAGACTGATTATTGGTTTTCTTGTTCTAGGTTTGTTGACGTTTGCAGTGATGCGAATGCGAATGGAAAAATATATGGATGAACGAAAAACTGTGAACAGTTTATTTGTAAAAATGTTAAAGGTGCCTCCAGTACAAAAAAGCCAGTCAAGATGAATTATATTCGCAAAGAACAATAAAGATCACCGTATTCCCAATCGTAATTCAAGGTACGAATAGCGTTGCTTTAAATGTTAAAAGTGCTACTCCTGAATCTATGCAGGCAGTTTATACAGAATTAAAGGAAAAATATAAATTTGAAATTGGAGATTTTATTGAGCAGGATTTTTTATATAACGAAACTGGAAAAGCGCGTGAAATAAATCAAGGCAACATTTGGTATCATTCAAATTTATCAGAAAAATTTTGGAAAGCTTATCAAGAACATGAAGCAAAAGTGTCTTCAAAAACAAAAAAGATCAAAGCGACGCACTTTAAAATAGCAATGCTACTGGACGCAAACTAATTAAGAACAATGGTTTTTTGCCATTAAAAAATGGAAATTGTCTTTCGGTTAAGACATACTATTTTCATGAAAAATGAAAATCAAAAATCCCCATGGGGCCCGAAAGAAAAAGAGCAGTGGTTCAAAGAGCAAAAAATCCAACGCTCTTATCAAGATGAAGTTGTCTCGAAGATTTTGCAGTTGAAAGATCGTTACGATGTTTCAACCTACGGCGCTCTATCAATCAACCCAGAAAAGTATCCACTCTTTCTCATCAGATCGCGCAATTTTAACCCCGCAAAAAAAACCGTCCTCATCACCGGCGGAGTCCACGGCTACGAAACCAGCGGCGTTCACGGCGCACTTCTCTTCATAAGCGAACACGCGTCTCAATACGAAGCCACATACAACTTCGTCTGCGCACCCTGCCTGAGCCCCTGGGGCTACGAAACGATTAATCGTTGGAATCATCAGACCATCGATCCCAATCGCAATTTTTATCCCGACAGCCCCGCTGAAGAATGTCGTTTATTTCTAAAAGCGATGGAGCCTTATCAAATCTTCGCGCATTTTGATTTGCACGAAACACCTGATACCGATAACACAATCTTCAGACCCGCACTTGAGCAGAGAGATGCGATCGTCATTCCCTTTTCTCCGATTCCCGACGGATTTTATACTGTCGGGAGCACTCATAAACCTGAACTTGAATTTCAAAAGGCCGTGATTGAATCTGTCCGCAAAGTCACGCACATATCTCCTGCCGATGACAAAGGCGAGCTGCTTGGAACTCCAATTGAGAGTGAAGGGATTATTCTTTACGACATGAAGAAGCTTTTTCTTTGCGGGGGATTTTCTGAGGCGGAATTTATGACGACGACGGAAGTTTATCCTGACAGTCCGACGGTGACGGATGAGATCTGCAATCGTGCACAGGTGGCTGCGATTGTCGGTGGCTTGAATTATATACTAAAAAAATCTTAGGAGGCGATAGTGGTTCAGGTTAAAAAAAGAGATATGCTCCTGCAAGTGGGACTTTTTATTCTGACGTTAGGGCTATATTACGTCTATTGGTTTTATCAGACAGCCGTTGAAATGAAATCCCTCACGAAAGACGAAGAAGCTGCGCCGACACTTTGGACCGTTCTTCTCTTCATACCTTTTGGGGCGATTTACTCCTGTTACAAATATGCCGAAATTTTTGAAAAAATCTCCACTGAGAAACTCAGCAGGTGGATTCTTTTTATTCTCTGGTTTGTTTTTAACCCGGCAGTCTGGTTTATCGTTCAACGCGATTTGAATTTGATCGCCGATCGAAATGCAGCGTCTCCAGAGACTGTGTGATGCCTTATTCAGCGGAACAATTCTTTGCTGTCTTCAATCAGTACAATTCTGATCTGAAGATCTATGTCGCGTTTTTTTACCTGCTGGCTTTTCTTGTACTGTGGGGTATTTTTTCGCGCAAGAAATTTGCTCTCAATCTCTCTTTAGCAATGCTTGCTTGCCTCTGGCTTTGGATGGGTATCGTTTATCAAATATTCTATTTTTCGAAAATTAATCCGATGGCGAAAGTTTTTGGTGCTTTCTTCATTCTGCAGGGATTTATCTGGATGTATGCGATGAAGGCCCGTTGGTTTCAATTTACCAATGATAAAACCTCAATACAGTTTTTCGTTTCTCTCTTTTTTATCGCCTATGCGCTTCTGATCTATCCCATTCTGGGAATGCTCATGGGCCACGGTTTTCCATCGGGGCCGGTTTTCTCTCTGCCGTGTCCAAGCACCATCTTCACGTTTGGGATTGTGTTGTTACTCACGGGGAAGGGGAAACATTTCCTCGCGATCATGACGATTCCCGTTCTTTGGTCTGTGATCGGAACGACGGCCGCTTTTTTCTTCGGAGTTCGCGAAGACTATCTTCTCGCTGTGAGCGCGTTAGGTGCCAGCATACTTTTGGTGTCGCAGGTGCGAAACCAAAAGGGCGGTGGCACCTTTGACGTTTAAAATAAAAAAATTTGCATATAGATGACTCAGACTTACTTTTACTGAGCCTAATCACCAAATTACAAACAACTTGTCATAAAATTATGATCAATAAATCTTAATACTTCATAAGTTGAAATTCCCCCAAAATCCTTCAAAATTGTTCTGATCACTAACAACAATTCAGAGGTTTTTCATGATGAAAAAAACACTTCTCTTAATCGCATTAGCTAGCAGCTCAATCTCAATCGCTTCCACATCTAACATTTATGACTTGATGTACTTGCCAGAAAAAGGAACTTTCTCAGGTGAATCTTCATTTGGATTTACATCGTCTAAATTCAGCCTGGATTATCTTGGCAATTCTCTTTACGAAACTACAGTTAAAGACATTTCACTCGATCAAACATTCATGTACACGTTAAGTTCAAATACCATGATTGGCCTCAGTGAAGAATATCAACTTGATTCAAAGACTGAGCAAGCGTATGGGCCTGGAAGCAATCAGAACGGAACAACCGTTAAAGGGAAAGGTGCTTCTGGATTTTCAGAACCAACAATTTTTTTAAAGCAAAGAATTTTAGAACAAGAATCGCAAGGCGCGAATCTCGATTTGCAGGCAAGCTTCTCACCAAAAATGGGAGATGCTGAAGGCTCTTCAACGACAAAAGGCGGGAATAACCTGAGAGGCGGCTCACAATTCGAAGCTCAAGTGGAAGTAGGGAAGAAAAATTCAGAAACTCAGTGGAAGTTTCAGGCCAACTACTTACTGCAAGGAAATGCAAAATCAAAATCTGCAAGTAATGCAGCCGACTTAACCCAAACGGATTCATACAGCATATTTGGCGGCGGCTTTACTCATCAATGGAAACTCGCTCCTTCATTCGAACTTAATCTTCTCGCAGGAGTCGCTTTCATCGGTGAACAAAATCTTTCAAATGCAAATGACCAGACAAAAGACGTCATCGATTCAGCGACACTTTTTACATTCGGTCCAAGCTTTGTCTTTAATCTCTCTGAGAAAGCCATGATTGATTTTTCTGCCACCTATGCCGTTGCAGATGATTCTGTCCTTCGTGAAACCGATACGACTGATAACTCAGTTATTACTATCATGAAAAATGACAATACGGCTTGGCACTTGTCTGTTTTGGCCCGATACGAATTCTAATTAAGTGGTGTCAGCAGACTTCGATTCGCTGAAGTCTGCTGGCACCCTTATCCTCGCGATGATTTAAAAAAAGGTTAAGTAACTTCAATCATTCTCGAAGCACTCAAAATAAAATCACCTTCAAACAATTGAATCATTTTTCGGGCGTTACTCAACTCACGCACATATAAAAGGCAATCGAAGTGCTTGTCAAAAAAGTGGAGGTAGCTCTCTAGCTCAAGGTCAAGATCATCTTTGAATTGAAGAACGGCAATGCAAGCTTTCATGGAAGCGCATTTTAATTTTAATTGTTCTAATTTCTGTTCGCTTTTTAATTGTTGGAGCTTAAGAACTCCGGGCAGTTTCAAAAGCAAAGCTTTTTTGTGAACTCCAGTCACAACCTTAAGCGCAAAGTCTTTTTCTCTCTTGGATCTTGTAACGATTAAAACTTTGCTTCTTTTTGCCAGACTTTGAGTTAACTTTTTCAATGGCAGCCTTCCTAGCTTTTTTTTCGTTGTGCAATTCCCATTATAATATACATTTTTGTTGCCTGCTTGTTTTGCGCAACGGTTTAACAGCAAAAACATGCAATTCTCATGTAATCCTGATTTCAAACATCATTTTACATTTGCGAAACTTTCTCGCCATTCTGGAAAAGGAGTTTATCCTGAATAGAAGCGGCCCTGTTATGCCATCACTAATCAAGGATGATTATTATGAAACTCATTTCACTCGCGTTCTTCGCATTCGTTTCTACGCAAGCTTTCGCCTTACCACTTGGAACATTTGACGCTCTTAAAGTTCCTTCGAATACTTTCGAAGCTCTCGATCCTCAATACGATTTCAACGGAATTATTAAGCTATCAAATTGCTCGGGTTCTGTGATCCGCTTTGCAGGCATGCCAGATACGGCGAAGGCCATCGCTTTAACGAACGGACACTGCTTATCAGGTGGAATGCCTGATCCAGGTGAAGTTGTGAGCAATCAGGCCGTTAATCGTACTATGCGCGTCTACAACCGCTCTCAAAAACTCGTCGGCATCACTGCAACGAAAGTTTTGTATTCCACTATGACAAACACAGACATCACTCTTTATGAGTTAAAAGAAACATACAAAGACCTTGCTGCAAAAAGTGTCGATTCATTTGATCTCGCACCAACTCATCCGGGCCTTGGCACTTCAATCGACATCGTTTCAGGATACTGGGATCGCGGCTACCGTTGTGACATCGACGCCTTTATTTTTGAATTGCGCGAAGCTGGCTGGACGATGAAAGATTCCATCCGCTACTCAGCAACTGGCTGTAACACGATCGGCGGAACTTCAGGCTCACCAATTCTTCAAACCGGCACACGCACTGTCATCGGAATTAACAACACTGGAAATGAAGACGGGCAGAAATGCACGATGAACAATCCATGCGAAGTAGACGAGCAGGGGAAGATCGTGGTGAAAGATGGCGCTTCATACGGCCAGCAAACTTACCGAATTGCAACTTGTCTCACTCCCGATTTCCGCATTGATCTCTCAGCTCCGGGCTGTGAACTTTACAAGCAAAAGAAATAATTCAAATCTTCAGAAAGGGTGTCACTAGACTTATGCTTTGCGAAGTCTAGTGGCACTCAATGGCTTCGTTAGGGGTGATGGAGAGTATGTCTCAATTTTTTACATAGAAAATTTCTATGTAATGACCCAAGTCGACTCTCAGTCACTAGCTTCTTTCTATCTACAGTCATACGCTCAAAATCTTTGAAAAGGAGATGAGCGCTTGAATCATTTACCTCTTATGATCATCGACCTGGCAGTTATTCTTGGAGCTGCTGCGATAAGTATTTTAGTTTTCAGTCGATTAAAACAACCGATTGTTCTTGGTTATTTAATTGCCGGATTTCTTGTCGGTCCGCATGTAAAATTATTACCGACCGTCGTTGATTTAGAAGGTATTAAACTTTGGGCAGAAATTGGTGTTATCTTTTTACTTTTTGGCCTGGGCCTCGAATTCAGTTTTAAAAAACTCGCCAAGGTAGGAAAGAGTGCGAGTATCGCGGCCGGATGCGAAGTGGTTACGATGATCGGTGTCGGTTATCTTTTAGGGCGCGCCTTTGGCTGGAAAGAAATGGACAGTTTATATCTGGGTGCGATTCTCTCCATGTCTTCTACCACTATTATCATCAGAGCCTTCGAAGAAACGGGATTAAAGACTAAAGACTTTGCAAGCCTCGTGTTTGGTATTCTTATCGTCGAAGATTTACTTGCTATCTTAATTATGGTTTTTCTTACGGAGATCAGTCAGACCGGCAATTTTGCTTTGGGAAATATATTGTATCTGACAGCGCGCCTGGGATTCTTTTTACTCGTCTGGTTTTTAGTCGGCATTTATGTTCTGCCAACTTTGTTGAAAAACTTAAAAAAATATCTGAGCGATGAAATCTTATTGATTCTCTCAATGAGTTTTTGTTTTCTCATGGTGTATCTTGCTTCGAAAGCCGGCTTCTCGGCTGCGCTCGGTGCTTTTATCATGGGATCGATTCTCGCTGAAACCAGTGAAGCAGAACGCATAGAACATCTTCTTGTCAGTGTAAAAAATCTTTTCGCGGCGGTTTTTTTTGTTTCAGTAGGGATGTTGATTGATCCGGTGATTCTCAAAGAAAATTTCGGCGTGGTTCTTCTGATTACACTAGTCACTATCGTGGGAAAATTCATCGGGTCAGGTTTTGGTGCGATGATTTCAGGGCAAGGATTAAAAAAATCAGTTCAAGCGGGAATGAGTCTCGCGCAGATTGGAGAATTTTCATTCATCATCGCAACTCTGGGGATGACGTTGAAAGTGACAAGTGCATTTCTTTATCCAATCGTGATCGCTGTTTCTGCTGTCACAACTTTTACGACTCCTTACATGATCAAATCATCCGGGCC
>Ga0208121_100145_pt1 | contig 36092 bp, 29 predicted proteins | sample LakWasMet62_LOW9_2_FD_183894 | JGI IMG/M metagenome (GOLD analysis project Ga0208121, IMG submission 183894) | Freshwater sediment methanotrophic microbial communities from Lake Washington under simulated oxygen tension - Sediment Metagenome... | ecosystem: Environmental > Aquatic > Freshwater >... | reverse complement strand
GCGTTTGCGGCCCGACGCCAGGCGCGGGTTCTTTTTCTTGGGCTTTCCAGATGCCATATCAATAGTTCCTTGTGTCTGTGGATGATGTCAGCAAAGCCGGCTATTGTAGCAGCTTGTGGCGGTTGATGTAAGTGAGCGCTCAGGGGGTGCGGAGCCCGGCTACACTCGCTCCCAATGAGCCTCTTCAAAGCCGCCTCGACGGTCTCCTTGCTGACCCTGGCCTCGCGGATCACGGGCTTGGTGCGCGAGTTGCTGATCGCCACCACCTTTGGCGCTAGCGCCCTGACCGACGCCTTCAACGTCGCCTTCCGCATCCCCAACCTGTTTCGTCGCCTGTTTGCCGAAGGGGCTTTCAGCCAGGCCTTCGTGCCGGTGCTGGCCACGGTCAAGGAGCAACAGGGGGGGGAGGCCACGCGCGAGCTGGTCAACCGCGTGGCCACGGTGCTGGCCTGGGTGCTGCTGGGCGTGAGCGTGCTGGGGGTGCTGGTCTCACCGCTGCTGGTCTGGCTGATGGCCGCGGGCCTGCGCAAGATGGAAGCGGGCAGTGCCTTTGACGCCGCCGTCGTCATGACGCGCTGGATGTTTCCCTACATCGCCTGCATGTCGCTGGTGGCGCTGGCGGCTGGCGTGCTCAACACCTGGAAGCGTTTTGCCGTGCCGGCCGCCACCCCGGTGCTGCTCAATGTCGCGATGATCGTCGCAGCCTGGCTGGGCGCACCCTGGTTCCAGACCCTGGGCATCGAGCCCATCTATGCGCTGGCAGCAGGTGTCATGGCGGGCGGACTGCTGCAACTGGGCGCGCAGCTGCTGGCCTTGCGGCGCATCGGTCTGTTACCTTCCATCGGTCTGAGCCGCTCGGCGCTGCGTGCCGCCTGGGCCGACCAGGGGACACAACGTGTGCTCAAGCTCATGGCGCCCGCCCTGCTGGGCGTGAGCGTGGCCCAGGTCTCGCTGCTGATCAACACGCAGATCGCCTCGCATCTGGCGCCGGGCAGCGTGAGCTGGCTCAGCTACGCCGACCGCCTGATGGAGTTCCCGGTGGCCCTGCTGGGGGTGGCTCTGGGGGTGGTGCTGATGCCGCAGCTGGCCGCGGCCAGGGCAGCCGACGATGCAGCGCGTTACTCGGCCATGCTGGACTGGGGCTTGCGCCTGGTCGTCTTGTTGGCTGTGCCCTGTGCGGTGGCCTTGCTGACCTTTTCGACCCCTCTGGTGTCCGTGCTCTTTCACTACGGGGCTTTCAGTGCGCGTGATGTGCAGATGACATCCCTGGCCCTGATGGGCTGGGGTGTGGGCCTGTTGGGCGTGGTGGCCATCAAGGTGCTGGCACCGGGTTATTACGCCAGCCAGGACATCCGCACGCCGGTGCGCATCGCCATCGTGGTGCTGGTCTTCACACAGCTGCTCAATATCGTACTGGTGCCGCTGTTGCAGCATGCGGCGCTGGCCTTATCCATCGGTATCGGCGCCATGGTGAATGCCGCCTGGCTGCTGGTCGGCCTGCTGCGCCGCGGCAGCTACAAGCCCTTGCCGGGCTGGGGCGTGTTCGCGCTGCAGGTGCTGGCAGCCTCGGCACTGCTGATGGTGTTCCTGATGTGGGCCGCGAGTGCCTGGGACTGGACTCGCCTGCAGGCCCAGGTGGGTTTGCGCATAGTCCTGCTGGCGCTGCTGGTGCTCGGCGCCGCTGCCATCTACCTGGGGGCCGTCTGGGCTGCGGGCCTGCGTTTCCGGCAGTTCTTGAAGCGCTAGGGGCTTGGGCTGCCATGAACCTGTCCTTCACGCTGCCCACGCCGCTGGACTACTTTGGCACCCTGGTCCAGAGCGATGCGGAGTTTCCTCTGCTCGAAGTTGCCGTGAGCCTGGGGCAGGACGACTACCCGCGACTGGACGTGCAGCAGGTGCTGGCCGAAGTGGATGCCCTGCTCGCGCGCCTGCACCGGCGCCTGCCTGCCGACGCGCCGGCGGTGCACCGGCTGCGCCTGCTGAACCACTTTTTCTTCCACGATCTGCATTTCGGCGGCAACCTCAACCACTACCACGACCCGGAAAACAGCTATGTGCACCGTGTGCTGGAGCGCCGGCGCGGCATTCCTGTCTCGCTGGCCGTGCTGTGGCTGGAACTGGCGCAGGGCCTGGGCCTGCCGGCGCGTGGGGTGGGGTTCCCCGGGCACTTTCTGGTCAAGGTCAATCTGCCGCATGCCCAGGTGGTGGTCGATCCTTTCAGCGGCCAGTCCCTGAGCCGCGAGGAATTGCAGGTGCGCCTGGAGGCCTGGCGCAGCAGTCGCGGCTTGCCCGCTGCCTCCGAGCTGCCGCTGGGCCACTACCTGCAGGCGATGCCGGCGCGCGAGATCATTGCGCGCATGCTGCGCAACCTCAAGGAAATCCATCGCATGCAGCAGGACTGGGGGCGTCTGGTGGCGGTGGCAGACCGGCTGCTGGTGCTGCTGCCGCAAGCCTGGGAGGAATACCGCGACCGTGGCCTGGCACGGGCCGAAATGGGGCAGCTGGGGCCGGCGCTGCGGGATCTGGAGATCTACCTGGGGCAGGCCAGGGAGGGTGACGACGCCGTGGCCATCACGGTGCGCGTGGCCGAACTGCGCCGCGCGCTTGGCTGAGGCACCTCAGCACTTCACCAGTTTCAGGAAGGACGGGATGGGAGGCGCTTCCTGTTCCTGCGGCGTCTCGACAGCGCGCATGGGCGCTGTCGTGGCGCGCAGCGGGGCGTTGCCGGACACCCGGTCCAGCACGCGTGTGTTGCTCAGGCGCGTGATGGCGGGCTGCGGCCGCGAGGCCGGCATGCGCGGCACAGGCGCAGACGTTTCGCGCACCTGCGGGCTTGGCGCCGTGCGAGAGGCTGGCGTCGGGGCCGGGGCCAGCGCCGGGGTGGGGCTGACCGCGGGGCTGGCCAGCAGGCGACTGGGCACAGGTGCGGGTGCCAGCGGCTGGCGGGCGGGCAAGGCGGACGTCGCCGTATGCGTCTGGGCCCCGCGGCCAGAGGATGTCGCCGGTGCGATCGCCAACTGGGGTTCGAGCCAGCCCAGGATGGATTCCCACTGGCGCAGGTCCGTCGTGACACGATCGGGCGACAGATCGAACAGGGTCATGCCGCGTTCCAGGCACTGCACATAGGCCTGGCTTTCACGCAGCACGCCCAGGAAGGGCATGCCCAGGCCCGTGGCCCAGTCCTTGAGAACCTGAGGGGTGCGCGTGCGGGTGTCGATGCGCATGCCGATGCAGGCAACTTTGCAGCGGCCGGTGGCTACGCGCGGCAGGGCCATGAGTTCGGCATGGCAGTCGGCAGCCGATTCACGGTCGAAGGCCGAGCCGCACACGGGCATGAGGATGATGTCGGCGAACATGACCATGCGCGCCAGGTCGAAACCGTGCAGGCCGCCCGGCGTATCAAGCACCACGTGGGTGATGCCGGTGGGCACGCGCAGGATGTTCTGGTCCACGGTCCAGGGCGCGATGGCCGGGAGCGCTTCACTGCGCTTGCGCAACCAGGAGCGGGTCGATTGCTGCCGGTCCACATCGCCGAGCATGACCGCGCTGCCCTGATGGGCACACCAAGCCGCGAGGTGGGCCGCGAGCGTGCTTTTGCCGCTCCCCCCCTTGCGATTGACCACAGCGATCACAGGCATGAATGCTCCTGGCGGTAAACCAAAAGCTGCAGTGTGACCTGAAATAATCTGAAAGTCCAGTGTCAGCGGGTGTGGGTAGCTAGGGATTTTGTAGCGAAAAGCAACACTTCGTCATGTTGCTGTCGCCGGGCAGCGCTAGGTTCGCGCCAGGGGTGCCCTGCGCCCGAGCAGGATGAGGACCAGCGCCGCCAGGCTGATGAGCGCACCGCCTGTGAAGGTCCAGGACGCGCCCCACTGGTCCCAGAGCAGGCCGGCCAGCACGCTGGCCAGCAGCATGGCCACGCCGCTGACCAGGTTGAACATGCCGAAGGCGGTGCCGCGCAGGTCGGCCGGGGCCGTGTCAGCCACCATGGTGGCCAGCAGTCCCTGGGTCATGGCCATGTGCAGGCCCCACAGCACGACGCCGCTCCAGACGTACAGGCCGCGGTCGCTCCAGGCCAGCAGCAGGTCGGCCCCGATCAATAGCACCAGGCCCCAGGCCAGCAGCTTGCGGTGATCGACGGCGTCGGCCAGCTTGCCGAAGGGGTAGGCCCCCAGGGCGTAGATCAGGTTCATGACGATCAGCACCAGCGGCACCCAGGCCAGCGGCAGGCCACCCTGCTGGGCCCGCAACACGAGAAAGGCTTCGGAAAAGCGCGCCAGCGTGAAGACCGCGCCGATGCCGACCACCGACCAGTAGGCCGGCGGCAGGCGGCGCAGGTTCTCGCGCCGGATCGGGTTGGTGCGCGGGGTGCCGGCCGGTCGCTCGGGCTCCTGCACGCCCAGCACCAACAGGGCCACGCACAGGAAGGCCGGGATCACGGCGACCCAGAAGACCGCGTGGAAGTCGTTGGCCCAGACCAGCATCAGAGCCATGGCCAGCAGCGGGCCAAGGAAGGCGCCCACGGTGTCCAGGCTCTGGCGCAGGCCGAAGGCAGCGCCGCGCAATTCGGGTGGGGCAATGTCGGCCACCAGGGCGTCGCGCGGGGCGCCGCGGATGCCCTTGCCGACGCGGTCCAGCAGGCGCGCCGCGACAACCGGCTCGACCGTGGTGGCCAGCGCGAACAGGGGTTTGGTCAGGGCGCCCAGGCTGTAGCCGAGCACGGCCAGCGGCTTGCGCCGGCCCCACCAGTCGCTGAGCGCCCCCGAGAAGACCTTGACGATGAGCGCCGTGGCCTCGGCCGCGCCTTCGAGCAGGCCGACCACCAGCATGCTGGCGCCCAGGCCGGTGACGAGGAAGACTGGCAGCAGGCTGTGGATCAGCTCGGACGAGATGTCCATCAGCAGGCTGACGAAGCCCAGCGCCCAGATGCTGGCGGGCATGCGGGTCGGCTGGGCTGGGCTCACCACCGGCCGCCTCCTCGGAGCGCTTTAGGCGACGACGACCGGTGCGCCGTTGCCGCGCGGGGCAATGACACCGATTTCGTGCACCTGCTCGCCCAGGCCGCGCAGGGTCTGGGCGGTAGCGGCTGCGTGGGCTGCGTCCACGACGACGATCATGCCGATGCCGTTGTTGAAGGTGCGGTTCATCTCATGGTCGTCGATGCCCGCCGTCTTCTGTAGCCAGGCAAAGAGTTCGGTCTGCGGCCAGCTGCCCTTCTTCAGGTGGGCGGCCGTGCCTTCGGGCAGCACGCGCGGGATGTTCTCCAGCAGGCCGCCGCCGGTGATGTGGGCCAGGGCCTTGATGGGGTGTTGCGCCAGTGCAGCCAGCACGTTTTTCACGTACAGGCGGGTCGGCTCCATGATGGCCGACTTGAAGGGCTTGCCGTCCAGCGTGGCCGGGGTGTTGCTGCTGGCGCGTTCGATGCACTTGCGCACCAGCGAAAAGCCGTTGGAGTGCACGCCGCTGGAGGCCAGGCCCAGCACCATGTCGCCCGGCTTGACGCTCTGGCCGGTCAGGATTTTCGATTTTTCGACCGCGCCGACGCAAAAGCCCGCCAGGTCGTATTCGCCGGCCGGGTACATGCCCGGCATTTCCGCCGTCTCGCCGCCGATCAGGGCGCAGCCCGAGAGCTCACAGCCTTTGGCGATGCCGCCCACCACGGCGGCGGCCGTGTCCACGTGCAGCTTGCCGCAGGCGAAGTAGTCGAGGAAAAACAGGGGCTCGGCGCCCTGCACCAGCACGTCGTTCACGCTCATGGCCACCAGATCGATGCCCACGGTGTCGTGCATGTTCCACTCGAAGGCCAGCTTGAGCTTGGTCCCCACGCCGTCGGTGCCGGACACCAGCACGGGTTCCTTGTAACGTTTGGGCACCTCGAACAGGGCGCCGAAGCCGCCGATGCCGGCCAACACGCCTTCGCGCATGGTCTTCTTGGCCAGGGGCTTGATGCGCTCGACCAGCGCGTCACCGGCGTCGATGTCGACGCCGGCGTCTTTGTAGCTCAGGGGAGAGGGGGAGGAATTGTTCATGCTGGGTGCTCTGGTAGGGCGGGTCGGCGGGCAGCTGTGTTGGAGTCCGGGCGCCAGCAGGCAAGCCCGATAGAATTCAACCCTGGATTCTAAGGGTTCACCCCAGTCTGCCTCGATGCAATTAACGCCCACCCAAAAACGTACCCTGACCTGGTGCCTGATCGCCGCCCTGGTGGCGCTGGCCCTTTGGTTGCTGGCTCCGGTGTTGACGCCTTTTATCGTGGCTGCCGTGCTGGCCTATGTGCTGACGCCGGTGGTGGACCGGCTGGACCACCTGGGACGGGGCCGGATGCCGCGTGTGCTGGCGGTCCTGATCGTGGAAACCCTGTTCATCCTGATTCTGGTGTCCATCGTTCTGCTGGTCGTGCCGATCTTCGCCAAGGAGCTGCCCCTGTTGCGCGAGCAACTGCCCCTGCTGGCCGACCGGGTCAACAGTGTGCTGAGCCCCTGGCTGGCCCAGTTCGGTTTCAAGGTGTCGCTGGACGGCAAAAGCATCCACGCCTTTGTGGTCAAGTACCTCAACGCCAATGTCGAAGATACGGTCGGCTCGGTCATGGCCTCGCTCAAACTGGGGGGCAGCGTGGCGCTGGCGATCATCGGCAATGTCGTGCTGATTCCCGTGGCCCTGTTCCTGTTGCTCAACGACTGGGAGCGTTTCGTGGCGCGCGTGGTTGCGCTGGTGCCGCCGCGGATGCGTTCTGCCTATGACAGCTTCATGGCAGAGGCCGACGATGTGCTGGGTCAATACCTGCGCGGCCAGTTGCTGGTGATGGGGGCGCTAGCGGTCTATTTCAGCCTGGCGCTGGCGCTCTTCGGGTTTGACCTGGCCGTGCCGCTGGGGGTGTTCACCGGCCTCGCTTTTTTCATCCCCTACCTGGGATTCGGCCTGGGGCTGATCCTGGCCTTGCTGGCCGGCATGTTGCAGTTCGGCGGCCTGTATGGCGTGCTGGTGGTGGCGGGGGTGTATGGCGCCGGACAGCTGGTCGAGAGTTTCTACCTCACGCCGCGGCTGGTGGGACAGCGCATCGGCCTGCATCCTCTGGCCGTGATTTTCGCCTTGATGGCCTTCGGGCAGGTCTTCGGTTTTCTGGGCCTGCTGATCGCCCTGCCGGCCAGTGCCGTGCTGCTGGTGGCCATCCGTCGTGTGCGCGCCAGCTACCTGGCCAGCAAGCTGTACCTGGGCTGACGATGGCAGCGCAGGCATGAAACAGATCGCGCTGGACATCGGGCTGGGCAGCGGCCCGACCCTGGCCAACTTCATGGCAGGACCCAACGAAGCGGTGTTGCGTCATCTCAGGCTGTGGGTGGGAGACGGCTCCAGCGCGGCGATGCGCTCGCCGGTGCCGACCTATCTCTGGGGAGCCTCGGGCAGCGGCAAGACCCATCTGCTCAAGGCCGTGCGCGAGGCCTTGCGCGAGCAGGGGGCCACGGTAGGCTGGCTCGACGCCTCGGTGGCCGAGCCCCCGCCTTTCGACGAACGCTGGGCGGCCGTGCTGCTGGACGACGTGCAGCTCTACACCGCCGTGCAGCAGCACGCAGCCTTCAACTGGTTCGTGCACGCGCAGACCGGCCACCAGTGGGTGCTGGCCGCCGGGGCAACGCCGCCGGCCGATCTCAAGCTGCGCGAGGACCTGCGCACCCGGCTGGGCTGGGGCCATGTCTACGGCCTGCAGGTGCTCAGCGAGGCTGAGCGCCGCGCCGTGCTGCGCCAGGCGGCCGACACACGCGGCATCTTCCTGGGTGACGAGGTCATGGATTTCATGCTCACGCGCTTCAGCCGTGACTTGGGGAACCTGATGCAACTGCTCGACCACCTCGACGGCTATGCCCTGCAGACGCAGCGCGCCGTCACCATCCCGCTGATCAAGGCCATGCTGGAAAATGAGTAGCCCCTGGATGGAGAGCCCTCCTGAGCGCCTAGCGGCGCTTCCCCCGAAGGGGGACAACGCTGGCGGCCCGGCGAAGCCGGTTCCACGGCGTTTCCCGAATCAAACCCTTCGCGCTTGCGTTCCCGCGTGCGAAGGGCTGTGACTGCTATGACGAAAAAAACCAGACTCGCGCTGTTCGATCTCGACCATACGCTGCTGCCGATCGATTCGGACTACTCCTGGGGCACGTTCACCACCACCATAGGCTGGACCGACCCGGTCGAGTTTGCCCGGCGCAACGACGAGTTCTACGCCCACTACCAGGCTGGCACGCTGGATGTGCATGACTACGTGCGCTTTGCCACCGAGGCGGCCCGCCTGAAAGGCCCCGAAGCAGCCCTGGCGGCGCGCAAGCGCTTCATGGAGGAGGTCATCGCGCCGGTCATCCGTCCGGCGGCGCTGCAGCTGGTGCGACAGCATCAGTCGGAGGGCGACGAGGTGCTCATCATCACGGCCACCAACGAGTTCGTCACACGTCCGATCGCCGAGGCCTTCGGCGTGGCGCAGCTGATCGCCGTCGAGCTCGAGCGCGACGCCAGCGGCTGGATCACCGGCGAGGTTCGTGGCACCCCCTCCTTCCGCGAAGGCAAGGTCCGGCGCTTTGGCGAGTGGCTGGCCGCGCGCGGGCTGCATCGCCATGACACCGAGGTCACTTTCTACTCGGATTCAATCAACGACCTGCCCCTGATGGACAATGTGGACCATCCGGTGGCCACCAACCCCGACGACCGCCTGCGCGCTCTGGCTCTGGAGCGCGGCTGGCGGGTACTGGAACTTTTCACGCAATGATCAAGAAAATCATCAACAAGCTGCTGGGCAAGTCAACCGCCGCCCAGCCCGCTTTCGGCAAACGCCAGGAAATCGGCGCGGCCGAGCACGGTATCGATCCGGCCCTGGTCGACAAACGTGCGCTGGACGTGGTGTACACCCTCCAGGATGCCGGCTTCGAGGCCTATATCGTGGGCGGCGCCGTGCGCGACCTGCTGGTCGGTCTGCGACCCAAGGACTTCGACGTCGCGACCGATGCCACCCCCGAGCAGGTCAAGGGCCTTTTTCGCCGCGCTTTCATCATCGGGCGGCGCTTTCGCATCGTGCACGTGGTCTATGGCCGCGGGCGTGAGCATGAGGTGATCGAGGTATCCACCTTCCGCGCCTACATGGACAACGCCGCCGCCGAGCAGGTGGCCGGCAACGAGCGCACCAGCAAGAGCGAACTGGCCGGCATGAAACACGCCGTGGACTCGACGGGGCGCGTGCTGCGCGACAACGTCTGGGGTCCGCAGGACGAGGACGCCACGCGACGGGATTTCACGATCAACGCCATGTACTACGACCCCGAAACACAGGTCGTGGTCGACTACCACGGCGGCCTCAAGGACGCGAAGAAGCGCGTGTTGCGCATGATCGGCGACCCCGTGGCGCGCTACCGCGAGGACCCCGTACGCATCATCCGCGCCGTGCGTTTCGCCGCCAAGCTCAGCCCCTTGGGCTTCAAGCTGGACGCCAAGACGGCCAAGCCGCTGACCCAGTCCAAGGCCTTGCTGGCCGATGTGCCGCAGAGCCGCCTGTTCGACGAGATGCTCAAGCTGCTGCAGACCGGCCATGCCCTGGCCACGGTGGAGCAACTCAAGGTCCTGGGCCTGTCACGCGGCATCTACCCGCTGCTGGACCTGGTGGTCGAGCGCGCGGCCGAGCCCTTCGTGAAGGCCGCGCTGGAAGACACCGACCGCCGTGTGGGCGAGGGCAAGCCGGTGGCGCCAAGCTTCCTGCTGGCCTGCGTGCTCTGGTCCGACGTCCGCGCGGGCTGGGCCGAGCGCATCAAGCAGCGCCAGCACTCACACCCGGCGCTGCAGGACGCCATCGACGACGTCTTCAACGCCCGCATCGGGGACGTCTCGGGTCGCGGCAAGCTGGCTGCCGACATGCGCGAGATCTGGATGATGCAGCCGCGCTTCGACAAGCGTGTGGGTAGCGCAGCCTATGGCCTTGTTGAGCAGCCGCGTTTCCGTGCCGGCTTCGACTTCATGCGCCTGCGCGCCGACGTTGGCGAGATCGACGTGGTGCTGGCCGACTGGTGGCAGGAGTTCAGCACCGGCGACGACAGCCTGCGCCAGGACCTGATCGACCAGGTGCGTGAGGAGCAGACGCGTCAGCGTGCGCACGCACCGCGCCAGCCGGCAGCGCGCACGACAGGCGCCGGCCGTCAGGCCGATGCGCCGCATGCCGCCGAGCCTGAAGCTCCCGCCGAGGACGGCGCCGCGCCCAAGAAGCGTCGCCGGCGTCGTCGTTCCGGCGCTAAGAAGCCCGGCGACGGCGCGCCGGACGCCGGGGCGTGAACACGGCCCCCGGCGCTCCCGTGACGGCCTATGTCGCACTGGGCGCCAATCTGGGGGATGCGCCGGCGGCCTTGCGTCAGGCGCTGAACGACCTGGGAACCTTGCCGCACACGCGGCTGGTGCGTGCCTCTTCCTTGTACCGCAGCGCGCCAGTCGATTCCTCGGGGCCGGACTATGTCAATGCCGTGGCCGAGTTGTCCACGGCCCTGGGCCCCTACGATTTGCTGGCCGGGCTGCAGCAGCTGGAGCAGGCCGCCGGCCGCGAGCGCCCCTGGCGCAACGCCCCGCGCACGCTGGACCTGGACATCCTGCTCTATGGTGAACTGCGGCTGGATGACCCGGCACTGACCGTGCCGCATCCGCGCATGCTCGAGCGCGCGTTCGTGCTGCTGCCCCTGGCGGAAATCGCCCCGCGCCTCGTCAGTGCGGCGCAACTGCAAAAGGTCGAAAAGCAGGAGATTTCACGCCTTGCCGCCTGATGGAGGGAGCAGGCCTCGCACTAGAATGGGGCGATCATTCATCAGGATATGTCGATGAACTTCAGAAACATGCACGTGGCGACCAAGCTCTGGCTGGCCGTCGCCGTGATCATCATTTCCCTCACTGTCTTGGTCGCTTTCGCCGCTGCGCGCTCGGCCCGTCTGCAGGCGGAAAGCGAAAGCACCTTGCGCGCGCTCAATACCCGGGTCAATCTGGCCAGCAGCTGGGCGGGCCTGACAGAGGCCAATGCCGCGCGTACGGTGGCCATGATCCTGACCTTCGACCCGGGTGTCGAAAGCCGCATGGGCGAGGATATCAAGGCCACCACGGCCCGCATTTCCAAGGTGCAGCAATCCATCGAGGCCATGGAACTGAGCGACGAGGAAAAAGCGCAGATGAGCAAGATTGCGAGCCATCGCAAGTCCATGATCGACGTGCGCAACCTGGCCCAGAAGGCCAAGGCGGCAGGCGACAGCGAAGGTGCCCAGAAGATCGTGAACGAACAGTACACGCCGGCGGTCAACGCCTACGTGGCTACGCTGCACGGACTGGTGGAGCTGGAGGAGCGCGCCGAAAAGAGCTACGCGGAAGAGGTCGCCCTGGCCCGGGGCCTCACCATCAAGATCGCCGGCGGCGCCGTTGCCGTTATCCTGGCGGCCATCCTGGCCGGGGCGATGGTGCTGATCCGCTCCATCCGCGAGCCCCTGCGCGAGGCCAACGAACTGGCGTCGCGGATCGCCCAGGGCGACCTGAGTGCGCGCATCGACACTTCGCGCGGGGACGAATTCGGCGACCTCATGAAGTCCCTGGCGCGCATGAACGAGTCGCTGGCGCAGATGGTGCAGCAGGTGCGCCAGAGTACCGACAGCATCGCCACCGCCAGTGCCGAGATCGCCACCGGCAACCACGACCTGTCGGTGCGTACCGAGCAGACCTCCAGCAACCTGCAGTCCACGGCCTCGGCCATGGAGGAGCTGACCAGCACGGTGTCCCACAGCGCCGACAACGCCCGCCAGGCCTCCCAGCTGGCCTCCAGTGCCTCCACCGTGGCGCAAAAAGGCGGGACCGTGGTGCAGGAAGTGGTCACCACCATGGGCGAGATCAATGCCAGCAGCAAGAAGATCAGCGACATCATCGGCGTGATCGACGGCATCGCCTTTCAGACCAACATCCTGGCGCTCAACGCCGCGGTGGAAGCCGCACGGGCCGGCGAGCAGGGGCGTGGTTTTGCGGTGGTGGCCGGCGAGGTCCGCTCGCTGGCCGGGCGCAGCGCAGAAGCGGCCAAGGAGATCAAGGCCCTGATCAACACCTCGGTACAGAAGGTGGACTCGGGCGCCCGGCTGGTCGGCCAGGCCGGCGACACCATGAACGAGATCGTGCAGTCCGTGCGTCGCGTGGCCGACGTGATCAGCGAGATCACCGCTGCCGCCGGCGAGCAGAGCACCGGCATCGCCCAGGTCAACACCTCGATTGCCAACCTCGACCAGATGACCCAGCAGAACGCAGCGCTGGTGGAGCAAAGCGCGGCCGCAGCGCAAAGCCTGCGAGAACAGGCCGACCAGTTGGCCCAGGCCGTGGCGGTGTTCAAGCTGACCGGAACCCAGACGGCCATGGCAACGGCGCAGCGCCTTGTTCCGGACAGTCGACCGAGGCCGCAAGCCGTGGCCCGTTCTGCGCCCTCAGTAGCCAGGCCGGCTGCGGCCAAGGTGCCTACTTTGACGGCCGCCAGGTCCCCCGTTCCAGCTGCCCCGGCCAAGGCCGGCAGCGACGAGGAGTGGGAAACCTTCTGACAAGCGCAAGACCGTCGTCACCCAGGGGAGCCACCCTTGCAGGCCCCCTGGCGTTTTCAGTCGACCTCGGCGATGAGCTCGATCTCCACACAGGCGCCCAGCGGGATCTGCGCCACGCCGAAGGCGCTGCGTGCGTGCGCGCCTTGCTCGCCGAAGACCTGACCCAGCAGTTCGCTGGCGCCATTGGTCACCAGGTGCTGCTCGGTGTAGTCCGGCGTGGAGTTGACCAGAGACATGACCTTGACGATGCGTTTGACGCGCTGGAGGTCGCCCACGGCCGCCTGCAGCGTGCCCATGAGGTCGATGGCCACGGCGCGTGCGGCGGCCTTGCCTTCTTCGGTGGTCATGGTCTTGCCGAACTGTCCGACCCAGGGCTTACCGTCCTTCTTGGCGATGTGGCCGCTCAGGAAGACCAGCTTGCCGGTCTGCACATAGGGAACATAGGCGGCAGCTGGCGTGGCCACCGGGGGCAGGGTGATGCCGAGTTGCTTGAGTTTGTCGTTGATGCTCATGGGGACTCCAGGGGATGAAAGCAAAGCGCGTCATTGTCGGTTATTGTTGCTGCCGGGTCTGCCGCCCCCATCAATTGCACGCATGACGAACCCGTTTGCCAACCTCCCGCGTGACAGCCGCGACTCCCTGTTCCTGCTGGCCGTGATCGCCTGGGTCCTGCTGCCGCACGCCGGGCACCTGCCCTGGTGGTGCATTGCCATGGCCGCGGGCATGCTGCTCTGGCGTGGCTGGCTGGCCTTCACGCTGCGTCCTTTGCCGGGCCGCTGGTGGCTGCTGGCGGCCCTGGTTTTGACCGTGGGGGCGACCTGGACGACACACCGCACCCTGCTGGGGCGCGACGCCGGTGTGACGCTGATCGTGGTGCTGCTGGCGCTCAAGACGCTGGAACTGCGCGCGCGGCGCGATGCCTTCGTGGTCTTTTTCCTCGGCTTCTTTACGATGCTGACGAATTTCTTCTATTCACAGTCCCTGCTTACGGCGGCGGCCATGCTGCTCGGGCTGATGGGCCTGCTGACCGCGCTGGTCAACAGCCACATGCCGGCCGGCCGGCCCTCGCTGTGGCAGTCGGCGCGCATGGCCACGCGCATGACACTGCTGGGTGCGCCCATCATGTTGCTGATGTTCCTGCTGTTCCCGCGCCTGTCGCCCCTGTGGGGTACACCGGGCGACGCCCTCAGCGGGCGCAGCGGCTTGTCGCAACGCATGCAGGTGGGCAATATTGCCAGCCTCGCGCTGGACGACAGCGTGGCGCTGCGCCTGCGTTTCGAGGAGGGCTCCCCGCAGCCGCTGCAGGGCACGCTGTATTTCCGCGGCCCGGTGCTCTCCACCTTCGACGGGCGCGAATGGATGCCCCTGCAGGCCAGTTTCCCGCCGTCCATGCAGCCGCGTGCCGACCTGCAGGTGCGCGGTGCGCCCCTGCGCTACGAGGTCACGCTGGAGCCGCACAACCGTCCCTGGCTGCTGATGCTCGACGCCACAGCCGTTGCGCCCGAGCTGCCGGGCGATCTGGTGGCGCGCATGAGCGAGGACTTGCAGTGGCGCGCCAGCGGGCCCGTCAACGACCTGCTGCGCTACCGGGCGCAGAGCCATGTCGAATTTCGCCATGGCCCGCAGCGCATGCTCGCCAGCCTGCAGGACTACACGAGCTTGCCGCGCGGTTTCAATCCGCGCACCCTGCAGTGGGCGATGGACCTCAGCCGTGAAACCGGCAACGACCCGGCGGCCTTGATCGATCGCGTACTGAACCATCTGCGCACGGGGGGCTATACCTACACGCTGGAGCCGGGCGAATACGGCCAGCACACTGCCGACGAGTTCTGGTTCGATCGCAAGCTGGGTTTCTGCGAACACCTGGCCTCGGCCTTCGTCGTGGTGATGCGCGCGGCCGGCATCCCGGCACGCATCGTCACCGGCTACCAAGGCGGCGAGCGCAACGCCGTTGATGACTTCTGGGTGGTGCGCCAGAGCGACGCCCACGCCTGGACCGAGGTGTGGCTGGCCGGCCAAGGCTGGCTGCGGGTGGACCCTACCGCGGCAGTCTCGCCCGGACGCATCGGTTCCCTGCAGCGTCTGGTGGCGCCGCGTGGCGCCGTCGCCACGGCGGTGGGGAACGTCATCAGCCCGACCTTCGTACAGAACGTGCGGGCCGTGTGGGAGGCCGTCAACAACGCCTGGAACCAGCGGGTCCTGAACTACACGCAGAGCCGCCAGCTCAACCTGCTGCGCGCGCTGGGTTTCGAGGCGCCGAGCTGGGAAGACCTGGGCCTGTTGCTGCTGGGCGTCCTGGTCACGGCCAGCCTGGGCGGCGCGCTGTGGACGCGCTGGGAACGCCGGCGCCAGGATCCCTGGCTGCGCCTGCTCGAGCATGTGCGCAGCCGCCTGCAGCGCCAGGGTCAGCCCCTGGGTGCGGCGGTGACACCACGCGAGATGGCCGCGCGGCTGGCGCAAATGCATGATCCCAAGGACAATCGGGTGCAGGCCATCCAGGCTTGGCTGCAACGCTACGAACAGCTGCGTTATGCCCCGAGCCACGGGCGCGGTAGCGACCTGGCGGCCCTGCGGCGCGAACTGAAAGAACTGAGCTGGCCCACGTGAGCAAACGACAACCGACACTCCTGCTGCTGACGGCCCTGCTGTTTCTGCTGTCCTGCCTGCTGCCGGCGCAGGCCGCCGCAGCCAAGAAGCCCCGCCTCAAGCGTGTGCAGGACACGGCCGTTACCCTGATCGAAGGCAGCGGACCGCCCTATGCCGGCCGCCCCGACGCCATGGCGCTGGCCGACGAGATCGCGCAGCAGCACGGACTGGACCGCAAGTGGGTTCGCCGCACCCTGGGCAAGGCCCGGCATGTGCCGCAGGTGGTGAAGCTGATCACGCCGCCGCCCGTCAGCGCGCCCAGGAACTGGCAGCAGTACCGCGGCCGTTTTCTGGAGACGGAACGCGTCCAGGCGGGCGTGGCCTTCTGGCAAACCCATCGCGAACTGCTGGAGCGTGCCAGCAGCACCTACGGTGTGCCCGCCGAAATCATCATCGGCATCATCGGCGTGGAGACATACTATGGCCGCCATCTGGGCCGGTACCGCGTCCTGGACGCCTTGGCCACGCTGGCTTTCGATTTCCCGCAGGAGCATCCCCGCGCGGCGCAGCGCACGGCCTTCTTTCGTGCCGAGCTCGGCGAATTCCTGAAGCTGCGCCAACAAGCCGGGGCCGACCCTTTCAAGGCGCGCGGCAGTTATGCGGGCGCCATGGGCATTCCGCAATTCATGCCATCCAGCTGGGCGCGCCACGCGGTGGATTTCGACGGCGATGGTCGTGTGGACCTGGTCGACAGCCCGGCCGATGCGATCGGTTCGGTCGCCAGCTACTTCAAGGCGCATCACTGGCAGCCCGGCATGCCTACCCACTACCCGGTGGATTTCGACTACGAGCGTCTGGACATGCCGGCCCTGCTGGCGCCCGACATCAAGCCGACCTTCCCGGTAGATCAGTTCACGGCCAAGGGCATCTTGCTGGGCGCCGCCGGCCGCGGGCATGCAGGGCCCCTGGCCCTGGTGGAGCTGCAGAATGGCGACTATTCGCCCAGTTATGTGGCCGGCACGGACAACTTCTACGTCGTGACGCGTTACAACTGGAGCAGCTATTACGCGCTGGCCGTGATCGAGCTCGGGCAGGCGGTGGCGGCCGCACGGCCTGCCAAGGACCTTCAGGCCAGCACCACGCCTTCGAACACCGGGTGCAGCGTGTCCACCCAGAGGTCCACCTCGGAGGCACCGATCTGCAGATAGTTGAGGCAGGCCGGGCCAAAGCGCTCCCACTCGGTCTGGGTCTGCACGCCTTCGTAATCGGCCACCAGGTGTTCGGCCACGGCGGTCAGCGCCACCAGGTTGCGCACCCCGGCCGGGATCGAACTCACGCGCAGCACGGTGAAGTCATGGTGCAGGCGGATGGCAAAGGCGATCACTGGCGGCAGAAACCAGGTGCGCGACACGATGGCGCCGACCACCGCATGGTCGGTCCGGTGCACCGCATTCTCGGTTTCGGTGAAGCTGCGGTCCTGTCGCGCCATGGCCTCGGCCAGCGTTCCGGCATAGCCGCGCACGCCCTGCAGCATGACGGGGATGCCGACGTGCATGAAGAGGCCGCAGGTCTGAGCCACCTCGGCGTCCACGCCATAAAGCTGGCGTGCGATATAGGCCATGGCCAGTGAGCGGCGCGTCGACGTCTCCCAGAAGTGTTCAACCAGCGGCGATTGGATGCGGATCGCCCTGCGCGCCAGGAAACCGGTCAGGATCGCTGCGGCCTGGCCCATGCCCAGCATGGCCACGGCATCGGCAACGGTGCCGGCCGGACGTGCGCGGGAATACAGCGGGCTGTTGGCCACACGCATCAGGGCCGCGGCCATGGCCACGTCGCTGCCGGCAATGCGCGTGATCTCGGCCGTATCCGGGTCGCTTTGGCGCATCTCCAGTTGCAGGGCGGTGAGCAGTTCAGGGCAGGGTGGTATGACGATGTCGCGCACCGGCCCTTCCGATCTGGCCTGATCGAGTTCCCTGTCGATGTCTGTCACTTGCATACCCATGGCCCGGCTCCTGTCCGGGCCATTATCCGCACAAAACACGTGCCGGCCTTGCGTTGTCGCAAGCCCCGGCTCTGTCAGGGTGTCGCCGCGGGGCGGTGTTGCCAGTAGCGTGCCTGGGCCTGTCGCTCGCAGCGCGTCTGCCGGGGCTGGGCCGAGTGCCAGCTGGCGGCGCCGCAGTGGGCTGACGTGAGCACCTGCACGCTACGCTCCTCATAGCGCGCCAGCACCTCAGGCGCCGGATGGCCGAAGCGGTTGCGGTAGCCGGCCTGAACCAGGGCGGTGTGCGGTGCCACGGCGTCCAGGAAGGCGGCTGTGCTGGAGGTCTTGCTGCCGTGGTGCGGCACCAGCAGCCAGTCGGCGCGCAAGGCTGCGTTCTCAAGCACCAGCCGGGTCTCCTGTGCCTTCTCGATATCGCCGGCCAACAGCGCCGTTTGCACGCCATTGCTGATGCGCAGCACGCAGGACAGCGCATTGCTGCGGCGTGCCTTGCCGTAGTCTTCGGCCGACGGGTGCAGCAGTTCGAAGTGCACGCCGTCCCAGTCCCAGGCCTGGCCGGCCACGCAGCGGCTGCTGCGACGCAGGGCCTGCAATTCGTGGGCGGCCTCCAGGGAACTGACCAGTTCGGCGTCCGGCTGTGCCGCGAGCACGGCCGCAGCGCCGCCGGTGTGGTCGCTGTCGCGGTGGCTCAGTACCAGGCGGTCCAGCCTCACATCCAGGGCCCGCAGCAGCGGCACCAGCACACGCTGGCCGGCGTCGCTGTCGTTGGCATGGCGTGGTCCGGCGTCGTAGAGCAGGGCGTGTGAGGCGGTACGGACCAGCACGGCATTGCCCTGGCCGATGTCGGCCGCCAGCAGTTCGAACTGGCCAGCCTCAGGACGGGATGGCTGCCACAGCAGAACGGGCAGCAGCAAGGGCAGCGCGGAAAAACGTATCGCCCAGGGCAAACGCAGCACCAGCAGCAGACCGCCCAGTACACCGGCGATGCCGGCCCACAGCGGCGCCTGCGCCACCGAGAGCGTGGCCAGAGGCCATGCGGCCAGGAGTTGCAGCACGGCAGCCAGCCACTGCACCGTCTGTGCGGCCACATCCCATAGCGGCGACCAGAGCATGCCCAGCAGCGCCAGCGGCGTCACCACCAGTGTGACCCAGGGAATGGCTGCCAGGTTGGCCAGCAGACCGACCAGCGAGACCTGGCCGAACAGCAGCAAGGTCAACGGCGCGAGGGCCAGCGTGATCAACCACTGTTCACGCAGCAAACCCACCAGCCGCTGTTGCCAGGTCGTCGGCGTGTCCTGCGGCTGGCCCGCACCGGCGAACAGCACGCCCACCGCCACGAAGCTGAGCCAGAAGCCCGCTTGCAGCAGCGCCCAGGGATCGGCCAGCAGCACCACGGCCGCGGTCAGCAGCCAGAGTTGCGGCCAGGGCCAGCGCCGGGCCGACAGGCTCAGCACAGTCACCGTGGCCAGCATGAGCACCGTACGTTGTGCCGGTACGCCCCAGCCGCTGAACAAGGCGTAGCTTGCGGCCAGCAGCAGACCGCCCAGCAGGCCCGCATGCTGGGCCGGATAAGCCAGGCACAGGCGCGGCGAGGTACGCCAGAGCGCGCGCAGCAGCAGCGCGGCCAGCCAGGCAAAGAGCGTGATGTGCAGGCCCGAGATGCTCATGAGGTGGGCCACGCCGGTGGCGCGGAAGACGTCCCAGTCGCTGCGCGTGATGGCCTGCTGGTCGCCCGTCACCAGGGCAGCCACGATGCCCATGGCCCTGGCCTTTGCCTCGTCGTCCGGCGTCCCGCTCACGACAGGCGCCCGTTGTTGAATGGTGTCGCGGACCTGCTGACGCGCCCACTCCACCGGGTGCTGCCAGCTCTGCCCCAGGGGTTGCGGCTGCGGGTCGCGCTTGCCGGTGCGCACATAACCCGTGGCCTGCAGGTCCCGCTCCCATAGCCAGAGTTCGAAGTCGAAACCATGCGGATTGCGTGCCCCGTGCGGTGCGCGCAGCCGCACGGTGAACAACCAGCGTTCTCCGGCCTGCAAGGGCGGTGCCACCTGCATGGGCTCCAGCAGCGCACCATCCTCGTTGCGAAAGCCCCCGTACCAGCTCAGGTAGAGCCGAGGCGGCACCTGCACGGCCTGCCCGTTCTGCGTCGCGCTTTCCACCGTGAAACGAAAACGGGTGCTGTTCTCGCCGAACTGGGGCATGGCGCTGATACGGCCCGAGATGCTGATGTCTTTGCCTTCCAGCGCCGGGTCCAGGGCCTGCTGCTGGAAGAGCGTGGCACGCAGGCCGGTGCTGGCGTGGGCGAGCAGGGCTGCGGCGATGAAGATGCCAAGCAGTCTGGCCACCACGTGATGCCATCTGCCGATGGCGAGGACCAGGGTCAAGGCGGCGGCGGACAGCAGGCCATAGTGGGCGGCGGGCCAGAGTTCGTTTTGCTGCAGTTGTGCAGTCAGGCCGGTGATCCAGCCGAGGAGGGCGGGGGTCAGGAGTCGGGCTTGGCTCTGGATTGCGCTGTTCGGCATGGTAGCCATGCTACTGACTTATTTTTAGTTGCATTGCAATATGCGCTGCTTTGTCGGGAGGTGCCCCCGACAGGGCAGTAACTTTCTTTTGCTTCGCCAAAAGAAAGTCACCAAAGAAAAAGCGAGCCGGATTCGTCGACCCTCCGCTGTGCTACGGGCACGCTGCGTTGCTCGGGACCGGCGGGAAGCGCAGAAACTCGGCTAGCGCCTCAAACATCTGCGCTTCTTTCTCCGCCGATCCCTGCGCTACTCGCCTCCTCATGACGGCGGGGGGCCAAATACCAAACATCTAAGACAACAAGGACGCGCCATGGCGCGTCCTTGTGGGGTTCGGCTGTTGGATTCCGGTGTTTGATTCTCTATGCCGTGTGGCAGGGCTGAGCAGCGCAGCAGCGGGCGGATCAGGGCGGGCGTTGTTTGAGCGCAGCGAGTTTAGCCCGACCCCGCCCGGTGCGAGCAGCGCAAGGTACCCCGCAGGGGCCCTGACTTCGGCTCGCCTTCTCTTTGCTTACTTTCTCTTGGCGAAGCAAGAGAAAGTGAGTGCGCCGCCGGGCGCACATCCCGGCAATGCCTCGCCTGCACTGACCTGGCCTCATGGAAGGTCAGTACAAAGCCAACGCTTCCAGACACCGCCTCTTATGCAGCTCCCCCTGCTCCGGCGGCAACTCTGTGTCTGGCAAGCGCAGACCGTAATCCAGCTCCTGCGCTTCCGCTTGCAGGATCCAGGCGCACAAGCGCGACAGGCGCTGCTCCAGCGAGGCACCCTGGGTTTCGGCCAGGTCCAGCCAGAGCTGGAAGTGCTGCGCCTGCAGGCTGTCGCGGCTGACCAGCTCGTCGGTCTTGGCGGCCTTTTTCCAGACGACGCTCTTGAGCGGATCGCCGCGGCGGTAGGGGCGCACGCCGTCGAACTCGCTGCTGGCCACGTGGCGCGCAGCGCTGCCGCCGTGGCTATGGGCCTGGCCTTCAGGCAGTGCGGGGGGCGAGGCTTCGGCCTGGGGATAGACCAGTACGCTGGCAGCCGGGCGCCACAGGGTCCAGACGCGGAAGATGCCCAGGGGGAAGCGTGTTTCGGCCGTCAGCATGGGGATTTCGTGCCGGCCACGCGACAGGCCGGGCCAGACCAGCTCGGTGTCGGTGCTGCCCCCTCCCGGTACGTCGCACCAGACCCAGGGGGCCTGCGCGTTCTCGCCATAAACGCGCAGGCCGATGCCGTAGCGCGGCGCGCTGCGTGCGTTGTGCAGGCTGATGCGCAGTTTGCTGGGCGCGTCGGCGTGGTGCGCCTCGACAGGGTGCAGCACCAGAGTGAGGCCACGCAGCGTGCCATGCGAAATGTAGGTACTGACGATGGCGCTGCCGCCCAGCAGGAAGGTCAGCAGGTAACCCAGGTTGAGCTGGTAGTTGATGGAGGCGACCAGCAGCACCAGCAGGGTACCGGCCAGCATGAAACCGGCACGCGTAGGCAGGATGTAGACGTTGCGCTGCGTCAGCGTGAGCGTGTCGCTGCGGGGCAGGCGGGCCTGCCACCAGCGCCGAAATCTTGCACGCACCATGACCGCCGGGTTCCATACGCGGGCCACCGTGGAACCGGCTTCGCCGGGCCACTGGTGGCGCCCCCTTGAGGGGGAGGCGCCGAAGGCGCTTCGGGGGGGAGTCATGTCATCAGGGCAGGGGCACGGCTTCCAGCATGGCACGCACCTGCTCCAGAGGGCCGCGGCCGGCGCTGGCCACGGGCACCAGCCGGTGGGCCGTGGTCTGCGGCAGGATGGCCTGCAGGTCGTCGGGGGCCACGTAGTCGCGCCCGCTGAGCAGGGCCTGGGCCTTGGCGGCGCGCAGCACGGCCAGGCCGGCGCGGGGCGAGAGGCCCTGCACGAACCAGCGACCATTGCGGGTGGCGGCAATGAGGTCCTGCAGGTAGTCCAGAAGGGGAGGGGCGGCGTGCACGGCCTGCACCTGTTCCTGCAGGGCCTTGAGCTCTTGCGAACTCAGCAGGCCGGGCAGGCGGTCCACCATCTCGCGCCGGTCGCTGCCGGCCAGCAAGGCACGCTCAGAAGCCCGGTCCGGGTAACCCAGCGAGATGCGCATGAGGAAGCGGTCCAGCTGCGACTCGGGCAGCGGGTGTGTGCCCAGCTGTTCCTGCGGGTTCTGCGTGGCGATGACAAAGAAGGGAGAGGGCAGGGGCCGGGTCTCGCCCTCGATGCTGACCTGCTTCTCCTCCATGGCTTCGAGCAGGGCACTCTGCGCCTTGGGGCTGGCGCGGTTGATCTCGTCGGCCAGCAGCACCTGCGCGAAGATGGGGCCGGGGTGGAAGACGAAGGCACTCTGGTTGCGGTCGTAGACCGAGACGCCCGAGAGGTCGCTGGGCATCAGGTCGGCGGTGAACTGCACGCGCGAGAACTGCAAGCCGAAGCTGCGCGCCAGCGCATGCGCCAGGGTGGTCTTGCCGACGCCGGGGGCATCCTCGATCAGCAGGTGGCCACCGGCAAGCAGGCAGGCCACGCCGTCCTGCACCTGGGCTGATTTCCCGACGATCACCGTGTTAAGCTGATCCAGCAATAATTTGAGCTTGGGTTGTGCATCCATGGCTCGACATTAACCGAATTCAGGTGAGACATGAGCAAGACGGGTTACTTCACACACCGTGATTGCCGCAAGCATGAGATGGGGCCAGGGCATCCCGAATGCCCCGAACGGCTCGACGCCATCGAGGACCGCCTGTTGGTGTCGGGGTTGGAGCTTGCGCTGACGCGCCTGGAAGCGCCGCTGGCCTCGGTCGATGAGATAGAGCTGGCGCACGGTCGCATGCACATCGCGGCGCTGCGCGGTCTGAGCGCCTCCTTGATCGAGGAGATGGAGGCGGGGGGGCCGCGCTACGCGCACATCGATCCCGACACCGCCATGAATGCCAGTTCCTGGAACGCCATCCTGCGTGGCGCGGGGGCCGCGATGGCGGCGACCGATGCGGTGATGGCTGGCGAACTGGAGAACGCCTTCTGCGCCATCCGCCCGCCCGGCCACCACGCCTGCCGCGACAAGGCCATGGGCTTCTGTTTTGTCAACAACGTGGCGCTGGCGGCCAAGTACGCCGTGGAGCGGCATGGTCTCAAGCGCGTGGCCATCGCCGACTTCGACGTGCACCACGGCAATGGCACCGAAGACATCGTGGCCGACGACGAGCGCATCCTGATGGTGAGCATCTACCAGCATCCCTACTACCCGCACGGTGGCGCACGGCCGGACACCGCCACCATGGTCAATGTGCCGGTGCCGGCCTATACCAAGGGCATGGAGGTGCGCGAACTGATCGAGATGCTGTGGATTCCACGTCTCGAATCCTTCAAGCCCGAGATGATTTTCATCAGTGCCGGCTTCGACGCGCACCGCGAGGACGATCTGGGGCAGCTGGGGCTGGTGGAGGCGGACTACGCCTGGATCACGGAGCGCCTCAAGGGCGTGGCGCGTCGTTTCAGCAAGGGGCGCATTGTCTCCTGCCTGGAAGGCGGCTACAACCTGAGCGCCCTGGGGCGCAGTGTGGAGGCGCACCTGCGCGCGCTGGCGGATGTTTAGCTCAACCCCAGGCTCCGCTCCCTAGGTTCGTTTCGCCACCCCCTTGGAGGGGGCAACGCCAGCGGCCGGGCAAAGCCGGTTCCACGGCGCTTTGCGTCCTAGCCACTGCACGCGTTGCCGGTCACCACGCGATGTAGGCGTAACCTTTTTCCTGCAGTTCCATGATGGCCGCGGCGCCGACTTCCTCGACCCGGGCGAAGTCGAGCATGTCCGCCTGCTCCCAGCCCAGGGTATGCATGGTGTTGCCGCAGGCGATGAACTCGATGCCGTAGGACTCGCTCATGCCGCGCACGCGCTGCTGCAGGGTCTTGGACACCGGACGTTTGGGTTTTTTGGCCAGCAGATGGATGCCCGGGCCCCAGGCCACCACCACGATGCTGACATCGTCCACGTACTTTTTGAGCATGGCGCCGATCGAGTTGAGGATGGCTTCCTGGTACTCGGGCTCGTGACGGTTGATCTGGTAGACGACTTTGTGCGGCGGGCCTTCGCTGCCGGACTGGGGTTTGGCGCTGGCGGCCTGGACCGGCAGCGTGGCGCCGGCCGTGGCGGCCGCGGCGACGGCGCCGAGCAACTGGCGGCGGGCAAGGGGGGAAGCGTTCGTCATGATGAAGTGTTTTTCGTGGGGTGACTTGTAGATTAGCCCATGTCGGGCCGAGTTCCCGGCGCAATTCGGTGAAAATCCCTGACCATGACCGAACTCCAAAATCTCTTGCACGATCTGGGCGGCGCGCGCGTCTGGGTCGAGGTGCTGGTGCTGCTGGCGTGCGTGGCCCTGGCCTATGGCGTGGCACGTTATGCGCGGCGCGGCCATTCGGCCGACTCGGTCTGGTTCGGACGCCATGTCTTCGACGGCCTGCTGTTCCCCGTGCTGGCCCTGGTGCTGATCTATGCGGCGCGCCATGGCGTGGCCCAGGTCCAGCCGGTGGCCGTGCTCAAGGTGGCCCTGCCCATCTTCATGTCACTGGCTGCCATCCGCCTCTTCGTGCAGGTGCTGCGTTCGTCCTTCCCCCTGTCTTCCTCCGTGCAGTTGATCGAGAGTTTCATCTCCTGGCTGGCCTGGGGCGCTGCCGTGCTCTGGATCACCGGCCTGCTGCCGGCCGTGCTGGAGGAGCTCGATGCCATCCACTTCCCGTTCGGCAAGTCGCGCATCAGTGTGCGTACCCTGCTCGACGGTGTCCTCTCATCGGGCGTGATGCTGGTGGTGGTGCTGTGGATCTCGGCCACCATCGAAAGGCGCATCCTGCGCGAGAAGGTGGGTGACCTGTCCATGCGCAAGGTGGCGGCGAACGCCATCCGCGCCGCCTTGCTGCTGCTGGGGCTGTTGTTCGTGCTCTCGGCCGTGGGGGTGGACTTGACGGCCCTCTCGGTGCTGGGCGGTGCGCTCGGTGTGGGCCTGGGCTTTGGCCTGCAGAAGCTGGCGGCCAACTACGTCAGCGGTTTTGTCATCCTGCTGGAGCGCTCGCTGCGCATCGGCGACCTGGTGCGGGTCGACGGTTTCGAAGGCGTGGTCACCGACATCAAGACCCGCTACACCCTGATCCGCGCACTCAACGGCCGCGAATCGGTGGTGCCCAACGAGATGATCATCACGCAGCGGGTCGAGAACCTGTCGACCAGTGACCCTCGTGTGCAGGTTTCCGTCAACGTGGCGGTGGCCTATGACAGCGACGTCGAGCGTGTGCGGCAGATTCTGTGTGATGCCGCGACGCTCAACGGGCGCGTGCTCAAGGATCCGGCGCCTGCGGCCTATCTGGCGAATTTCGGCGCCGACGGACTGGAGTTCACCCTCTCGTTCTGGATCCGTGACCCCGAGAACGGCCAGCTGGCCTTGCGCTCGGAAGTGAATCTGGCTGTCCTGCAAGGCCTGCGCGGGGCCGGCATCGAGATTCCGTACCCGCAACGCGTTGTCCACATGAAAACCTGAAGGGCGCTGTCCTTCTCCGCGTATAATTCAAAAAAGCACGACCGTTCTTTTTTATGTCGCGCAAGTACCCACGCTCAGGAGTGGGTGCGCCTAGAATCCTCCGGTTGACGTGTACGTCAATCACAACAACCGAATTTGCAACTAGCAGGAGTGGCTCCCATGAAAGTCCTGGTCCCCGTCAAGCGCGTGGTCGACTACAACGTCAAGGTCCGCGTGAAGTCGGACAACACCGGCGTCGACATTGCCAACGTCAAGATGAGCATGAACCCCTTCGACGAGATCGCCGTCGAAGAGGCCGTGCGCCTGAAGGAAAAGGGTGTGGTGACCGAGGTCATCGCCGTTTCCTGCGGCGTGGCCCAGTGCCAGGAAACCCTGCGCACGGCCATGGCCATTGGTGCCGACCGCGCCATCCTGGTCGAGACGGCCGAGGAACTCCAGCCCCTGGCCGTGGCCAAGCTGCTCAAGGCCCTGATGGACAAGGAACAGCCGGGCCTGGTGATCCTGGGCAAGCAGGCCATCGACGACGATTGCAACCAGACCGGCCAGATGCTGGCCGCGCTGGCCGACCTGCCGCAGGCCACCTTCGCGTCCAAGGTCGAAGTCGCCGACGGCAAGGCCAAGGTCACGCGTGAAGTGGACGGTGGCCTGGAGACGCTGAGCGTCAGCCTGCCGGCCGTGGTCACCACCGACCTGCGCCTGAACGAGCCGCGTTACGTCACGCTGCCCAACATCATGAAGGCCAAGAAGAAGCAGCTCGACATCGTCAAGCCCGAGGACCTGGGCGTGAACGTCGTCCCACGCATCAAGACCCTCAAGGTCAGCGAGCCCCCGAAGCGCAGCGCCGGCATCAAGGTGCCCGACGTCGCCACGCTGGTCGCAAAACTCAAGAATGAAGCGAAAGTGATTTAACCCCCTGAGTCGGCTCGAAGGCCGCCTTCCCCCAAGGGGGACGAACCCAGTGACCCGGCCGAGCCGGTTCCACGGGTTCCCTGGAAAAGACACGAAAAGGATACGCATCATGACTTCTCTCGTTATTGCCGAACACGACAACGCCTCCATCAAGGGCGCCACCCTCAACACGGTCACTGCGGCCCAGGCCTGCGGTGGCGACGTCCACGTGCTGGTGGCCGGCCACAACGCCGCTGCCGCTGCCGCTGCCGCTGCACAGATCGCCGGCGTCAGCAAGGTCATCCACGCCGACGGTACCCAGTTCGCGCACGGTCTGGCCGAGAACGTGGCCGCCCAGGTGCTGGTCATCGCGGGCAGCTACAGCCACATCCTGTTCCCGGCCACGGCCGCGGGCAAGAACGTCGCCCCGCGCGTGGCCGCCAGGCTGGACGTGGCCCAGGTGTCCGACATCACCAAGGTGGTGAGCGCCGACACCTTCGAGCGTCCCATCTACGCCGGCAACGCCATTGCCACCGTGCAGAGCACCGATGCCAAGAAGGTCATCACCGTGCGCACCACCGGTTTCGATCCGGCTGCTGCCACGGGCGGTTCTGCTGGCGTGGAGACCGCCGCGGCCGCCGCCGACAGCGGCAAGAGCAGCTTCGTGGGTTCCGAGATCGCCAAGAACGACCGCCCCGAGCTGACCGCCGCCAAGATCATCGTGTCCGGCGGACGTGCCCTGGGTTCGAGCGAAAAGTTCAATGAGGTCATGACCCCGCTGGCCGACAAGCTGGGCGCCGCCATCGGCGCCAGCCGCGCCGCGGTGGACGCGGGCTACGCGCCCAACGACCTGCAGGTCGGCCAGACCGGCAAGATCGTTGCGCCGCAGCTCTACATCGCCGCCGGTATCTCGGGCGCCATCCAGCACCTGGCCGGCATGAAGGACAGCAAGGTCATCGTGGCCATCAACAAGGACCCCGAGGCCCCGATCTTCTCGGTGGCCGACTACGGCCTCGAAGCCGACCTGTTCACGGCCGTGCCCGAGTTGGTCAAGGCCCTTTGATCTGCTGAAGCAAGGGCGTCACGTGGTGACGCCCTTTTTTTGTATCTGATTCGTCCCCGGAGACTTCCATGAGCTACACCGCCCCCCTCAAGGACATGCTTTTCAACATCAAGCACCTGGCGCGCATCGACGAGATCGCCAGCTTGCCGGGTTTTGAAGACGCGGGCTACGACACGGCCCAAGCCGTGCTGGAGGAGGCAGCCAAGTTCAACGAGCAGGTGGTCGCGCCCCTGAACTGGGACGGCGACAGGAACCCCTCGAGTTGGAAAGAAGGCGTGGTCACCACGACCCCGGGTTTCAAGGACGCCTTCCGCCAGTTCGGCGAAGGCGGTTGGCAGGGTCTGCAGCACCCGGCCGACTTCGGCGGCCAGGGCCTGCCCAAGACCATCGGTGCGGCCTGCATCGAGATGGTCAACAGCGCCAACCTGAGCTTTGCCCTGTGCCCCCTGCTGACCGACGGCGCCATCGAGGCCCTGCTGACCGCGGGCTCGGACCAGCTCAAGGCCACCTACCTGGAGAAGCTGGTCAGTGGCGAATGGACCGGCACCATGAACCTGACCGAGCCGCAGGCCGGTTCCGACCTGGCCCTGGTGCGCAGCCGCGCCGAGCCGCAGCCCGACGGTTCCTACAAGGTTTTCGGGACCAAGATTTTCATCACCTATGGCGAGCACGACATGGTGGAGAACATCGTGCACCTGGTGCTGGCCCGCGTGAGCGGCGCGCCCGAAGGCATCAAGGGCATCAGCCTCTTCGTCGTGCCCAAGTTTCTTGTCAACAAGGACGGCTCGCTGGGCGCGCGCAACGACGTGCACTGCGTGAGCATCGAACACAAGCTGGGCATCAAGGCCAGCCCCACCGCCGTGCTGCAGTACGGCGACCATGGCGGCGCCGTGGGATATCTCGTGGGCCAGGAGAACCGCGGCCTCGAGTACATGTTCATCATGATGAACGCCGCGCGTTATGCGGTGGGCATGCAGGGCATCGCCGTGGCCGAGCGCGCCTACCAGCAGGCCGTGGGCTATGCGCGTGACCGCGTGCAGAGCCGGCCTGTGGACGGTTCGCTCAAGACCAGCGCGCCCATCATCCACCACCCGGACGTGCGCCGCATGCTCATGACCATGCGCGCCTACATCGAAGGCTGCCGTGCCATGGCTTCCGTGGCCGCCGCGGCCTACGACGCCGCGCACCATCACCCGGATGCCGATGCGCGCAAGACCAATCAGGCCTTCTATGAGTTCATGGTGCCCCTGGTCAAGGGTTACAGCACCGAGATGAGCCTGGAAGTCACCAGCCTGGGCGTGCAGGTGCACGGCGGCATGGGCTTCATCGAAGAGACCGGTGCGGCCCAGCACTACCGCGACGCCAAGATCCTGACCATCTACGAAGGCACGACAGCCATCCAGGCCAACGACCTGGTGGGCCGCAAGACCCTGCGCGACGGCGGTCAGACGGCCAAGGCCATCGCCCAGCAGGTGGCGGCCACCGTGGCCGAGCTCAAGAAGAACGGCAGCGCCGACGCGCTGGCTGTGGCCACGCGTCTGGATGCGGCAAGACTGGCCTTCGTTGACGTGGTCGAGTTCATGGCCGCCGAGAAGGACCCCAACGCCGTCTATGCCGGCAGCGTGCCCTACCTCATGCTCGCGGGCAACCTGATGGCGGGCTGGCAGCTGGCACGTGCCCTGCTCGTGGCCCAGGCCGAACTGGCGCGTGGCGAGGACAAGGCCTTCATGCAGAGCAAGATCACCACCGCGCGCTTCTATGCCGAGCACATGCTGAGCAAGGCCGGCGGCACGCGCGACAGCATCGTGGCCGGCGCCGCCAGCGTGACTGCCCTGGCGCTCGAAGCCTTCTGATCTGTCACCGAAACAGTCATAAACGGCTGTCGCGCGATGGACATCGGCGACGGCCGTTTTTTCTGACAATGACCTGACCCCTCTTCCGGAGACACCTGTGTCCAAGCTCCCCGTCGTCCTGCAGAACCTGCCGCTGCCTGTCATAGGCTCGCCGCTCTTCATCATCAGCAACCCCAAGCTTGTGATCGCCCAGTGCATCGCGGGTGTGGTGGGCTCCATGCCGGCGCTCAACGCGCGCCCGGCCGCTCAGCTCGACGAGTGGCTGGCCGAGATCACCGAGGCGCTGGCGGCGCACAACCAGGCCCATCCTGATCAGCCGGCGGCGCCCTTTGCCATCAACCAGATCGTGCACAAGTCCAACGACCGGCTCGAGCACGACATGGAACTCTGCGTGAAGTACAAAGTGCCGGTCATCATCACCTCGCTGGGTGCGCGCGAGGAAATCAACCAGGCCGCGCACAGCTACGGCGGCGTGGTGCTGCACGACATCATCAACAACAAGTTCGCGCACAAGGCCATCGAGAAGGGCGCCGACGGCCTGATCGCCGTGGCGGCCGGTGCGGGCGGCCATGCCGGCGTGAAGAGCCCGTTTGCGCTGATCCAGGAGATCCGCCAGTGGTTCGACGGCCCGGTCGCGCTCAGCGGCTCGATCGCTACTGGGGCCTCGGTGCTGGCGGCGCAGGCCATGGGCGCGGACTTCGCCTACATGGGCACGGCCTTCATCGCCACGCACGAGGCGCGCGCCGTGGACGCCTACAAGCAGGCCATCGTGGACGGCAGTTCAGACGACATCGTCTACAGCAACCTCTTCACCGGCGTGCACGGCAACTACCTGGCGCCCAGCATCCGTGCCGCGGGCCTGGATCCGGAGAACCTGCCCGAAAGCGACCCGAGCAAGATGAACTTCGGCGGCGATGCCAAGAAAGCCTGGAAGGACATCTGGGGTTCGGGCCAGGGCATCGGCGCCATCACGCAAGTGCAGAGCACGGCCGGGTTCGTGGCCCAGCTCAAGCGCGAATACCGCGCAGCGCGCGAGCGTCTGCTGGCCGTCTCCGCCGGGGTCTGAGCCCGCCAGCGCCGCTCAGGCGCAGGCTTCGACGCGGTCGCGCCCGGCCTGCTTGGCCTTGTACATGGCCTCGTCGGCACGGCGCAGGCAGTCCTCGATGGACTGGTCCTGGGCCTTGAGCTGGGTGACACCGGCGCTGAAGCGCAGGTGCAGCAGATGTCCAGCCACGGGCGTCGCTTCTTCGGCGATGGCCAGGCGCAAGCGTTCGGCCATGAGGGCAGCCCCGGCAAGGCCGGTGCTGGGCATGAGGATGGCGAATTCCTCTCCGCCGATCCGTGCCAGCAGGTCGTTTTCACGCAGCAAGGCACTGATTTTCTGGCTCAGCAGCTTGAGCACCTCGTCCCCCGTGGCATGACCATGCTGGTCGTTGATGTGCTTGAAATGGTCGACGTCGATCAGGGTGATGGACAGCGGCGTGTGGTAACGGCGGCTGCGCATGAACTCCTGCTCGGCCCGCTCGAAGAAGTAGCGCCGGTTGGCTGTGCCGGTCAGCGGGTCATGTCGGGCCAGCTGGATCAGTGCCGCCTCATGGTTTTTCTGGACCGTGATGTCGCGAAAGAACCAGACGCGTCCGAGGTACTCGTCGTGTTCGCCGCGCAGCACGGTGGAGTGGCGCTCCAGCGTGCGGGCATCCTTGAGTTCGATCTCGCAGTGGTCATCGAGCTGCGGGTTGTCGTAGAGTTCACGCACCCGTTCCAGGAACGCCGCGGGATTCTGGACGCGGGCCACCACCTCGGCCAGCAAGGGCGCGTCCGATTCTCCAATGGCTGTGCCGTCGGCCTTCAGGTGCAACTGGCTCGGAACGATGTTCCAGAGCTGGAGGAAATGGCGGTTGTGTGCCACCACCATGCCTTGGGCATCGACGACCAGGATGCCGTCGGGTGAGGTTTCGTAGATGGCCTTGATCAGTCGCGACTGGAAATCGGACGATGGCCCACTTCTGGACATCTTGTCACTTGCGCTGGAATCCAAGCTTGCCTCCTGCGCGCCCGGCCTTACCGCCGGAGGTATGGCGCGCGGACCATCATAGCGAATGCCCGAAAGTCGGCAAGGGCCGCGGTCGCAGACGTCAGTGACGCAGGCTCAGCAGCGTATTGAAGGGGCTGAGCAATTCGAGCCAGCGTGGCTGGTCCTGCAGCAAGGGCAGCAGTGCCGATTTGCCCAGAAACCAGACCAGTCCCAGCAGGCAGACGAAGATCAGCAGCAGCAGCATGTTTTGCGGCAAACGGCTGGCCAGGGCGACGCGACGCAGGTTGAGCTGCCACATCCACACCGAGGGCACCCCGGCCAGCAGGCCGAACACCAGCAGGGGCTGCCACAGGGGAAGGGCGCGTAGCTGGGCCCATATGGCCTGCATCTTGCCGGCCGTCAGGCTGGCGCTCAGGTAGCCGTGACCGGCCCACAGCAGGAGCGAGTTGAGGGCGACCAGCCACAGCAGCAGGGTGATGACGGCTTTCAGTAGCCAGGGCCAGTTCAGCAGGCTGAGCAGGGCGCCGAGCGCGGCGATTGTCAGAAGACCGAAGCACAGGCCGATCCACAGCAGCGAACCACCGTCCATGGGCAGTCGCACGAGTTCACGCCAGAGGGGAAAATTGCCAGTCAGCGCCAGCCACAGGCTGGCCCAAAGCAGGAGCTGCGCCGGATGCCGAGCCTCGCGCTGTTCGGAGGGCGACAGCATCGATTGCGCGAATTCGGTGACGTGAAAGAGTCTCAGGCTCATGGCGGGCCATTCTGACCGATTGGCGCCGGATCACGTAACAGGGGGTAACCCTGCGTGCTGATCTCAGGCCGGCCAGGTGGCGCCATGTTCGGGCACCAGGGCGCGCCAGCCCAGGCCGTGCTCGATGTGCTGGCGCAGGGCATCGGCTGCGCTGATCTCGCCGTGCACCACATAGACCTGGCCCGGCGGGGTGGGCAGGGTGTGCAGCCAGGCTGCGAGCTGGGGTGCATCGGCATGCGCCGAGGCCGATTGCAGTTGCACGACTTCGGCACCCACGCTGACATCCTTGCCGTGGATACGCACCGAGGGCGCACCGCTGGCCAGCGTGGCACCGCGCGTGCCGGGCGACTGGAAACCCGTCAGCACGATCATGTTGCGGTGGTCCCCGGCATAAAGCGCCAGATGGTGCAGCACACGTCCGCCGGTGGCCATGCCGCTGGCGGCCAGGATGACCATGGGGCCGTGGCGCTTGGCCAGGGCCTTGGATTCGTCGGGGGTGTTGACCATGGTGGCGCAATGCGTCATGGCCTTGAGCGCCCTGGCATCGAGCCGGTGCTCGTCGGGGAAGTGCTCGAACAGATGGGTCGTGTGAATGGCCATGGGGCTGTCCAGGAAGATCGGCAGCCGGGCCGGGATCTCGCCGCGCGCCTTGAGCACGGCGATGGCGTGCAGGATTTCCTGCGCGCGCCCGACGGCGAACACGGGGATCACCGCCACCCCGCCGCGACCGGCCAGCCGGTGCAGGGCGGGCCCGAGTTCGGCCAGCACATCCTCCTTGGGGTGGGTGCGGTCGCCGTAGGTCGATTCGATCACCACCGTGTCGGCCGCAGGGGCGCGGTCGGGCGGGTTCATCATGAAGTCATCGGTGCGACCCAGGTCGCCCGAAAAGAGGATGCGCCGCCCTGCCACTTCCAGCAGCAGGCTGGCGGCACCCAGGATATGGCCCGCGCGGAAGAAGGTGGCATGCCAGCCGCGAAGGGGCTCGAAAGTGCGGCTGAAATCATGCGGTTTGATCAGCTTGAGGCAGGCCAGCGCATCCTTGCGCGTATACAAAGGCAGGGCCGGCGCGTGTTTGGAGAAGCCATGGCGGTTGGCGAAGGCGGCATCTTCTTCCTGAATGTGACCGCTGTCGGGCAGCAGGATGGCACACAGGTCGCGTGTGCCGCGCGTGGCATGCACATGGTCGCCGTAGCCCTCGCGCGCCAGCAGAGGCAGGTAGCCGCTGTGGTCCAGATGGGCATGCGTGAGGATGACAGCGTCGATCTGGTTAGGTGCCACCGGGAGCGGCGCCCAGTTGCGCAGCCGCAACTGCTTGTAGCCCTGGAACAGGCCGCAGTCCACCAGCAGGGTTTCTGCCCCATGACGTACCAGGTACTTGGAGCCGGTAACGGTGCTGGCGCCGCCGAGGAAGGTGATGGAGACGCTCATGGGCGCATGTTAGTCCTGCGCTGCTCCGCTTGATCCGATCCAGATCAAAAAAAGTCGCGAGGGCTGGCGCCGTCGCGACTTTGGGTTCATGGCCGTTGGTGTCAGCTGAAGAAGCTCTTGAGCCGGTCGGCCCAGCTGCCTTCACCCGGCGAGTGCTTGGCGCCGCCTTTCTGCAGGGACTCTCCCAGCTCGCGCAGCAGCTTGCGCTGGTGCTCGGTGAGCTTGACCGGCGTTTCCACCGTGATGTGGCAGTAAAGGTCTCCCGGATAGCTGGCGCGCACACCCTTGATGCCCTTGCCGCGCAGGCGGAACTGTTTGCCGGTCTGCGTGCCCTCGGGAATGTCGATGGCGGCCTTGCCCTGCAGCGTGGGCACATCGATCTCGCCGCCCAGGGCGGCGGTGACGAAGCTGATGGGCACGGCGCAGTGCAGGTCGTCGCCGTCGCGCTCGAAGATGTCGTGCTTGCGCAGGCGGATCTCGATGTACAGATCGCCCGGCGGCCCGCCGTTCATGCCTGGTTCGCCGTTGCCGGTGCTGCGGATGCGCATGCCGTCGTCGATGCCGGCGGGGATCTTCACCTCCAGCGTCTTCTGGCGCTTGATGCGCCCCTGGCCCTGGCAGCTGGTGCAGGGTTCGGGAATGATCTTGCCGCTGCCGTGGCAGTGCGGGCAGGTCTGCTGCACGCTGAAGAAGCCCTGGCGCATCTGTACCGAGCCCGAGCCTTGGCAGGTGGTGCAGGGCTTGACCTGGGTGCCGGGTTTGGCGCCCGTGCCGCGGCAGGTGTCGCAGTTGTCCCAGCTGGGGATGCGGATCTGCGCGTCCTTGCCGCGGGCGGCTTCTTCCAGCGTGATTTCCATGGCGTAGCTCAGGTCGCTGCCACGGTAGACCTGGCGCCCGCCCGCCCCACGTCCGCGCTGCTGGCCGAACATGTCGCCGAAGATGTCGCCGAAGGCTTCGGCAAAGCCACCGCCAAATCCTTCGCCGGCACCGCCACGCATATTGGGGTCGACGCCGGCGTGGCCGTACTGGTCGTAGGCCGCGCGTTTCTGCGCGTCCGACAGCATCTCGTAGGCCTCCTTGGCCTCCTTGAATTTTTCCTCGGCCGCCTTGGCGCTGTCCCCCTGGTTGCGGTCCGGGTGGTGCTTCATCGCCAGCTTGCGATACGCCTTCTTGATCTCCTCCTCGGAGGCGTTCTTGGGCACGCCGAGGATTTCGTAAAAGTCTCTTTTGGCCATGAGTTACTCGCGGGTCTGTCACGCAAAACGCCGCGCCGACGATCCTGCAGGATCATGCGGACGCGGCGCGCGGGTGGGGCATCAGCCTTTCTTGACTTCCTTGACTTCGGCGTCCACCACGTTGTCGTCGGCCGGACGGCTGGCCTGCGGCTGCTCGGCACCCGGGGCAGCACCGCCACCGGCGGCGCCCGCCGCGGCCTGCTGCTCGGCGTAGAGCTTCTCGCCCAGCTTCTGGCTGGCCAGCATCAGGGCTTCGGTCTTGGCCTCGATGGCGGCCTTGTCCTCGCCCTTGATCGCTTCTTCCAGGTCCTTGGCGGCGGCTTCGATCTTGTCCTTCTCGCCGGCGTCCAGCTTGTCGCCGTGCTCGGCCAGGCTCTTGCGCACGCCGTGCACGGTGGCATCGGCCTGGTTGCGGGCCTGGACGATCTCGAGGCGCTTCTTGTCCTCGGCGGCGTTGAGCTCGGCGTCCTTCACCATCTTCTGGATCTCTTCCTCGGACAGGCCCGAGTTGGCCTTGATGGTGATCTTGTTTTCCTTGCCGGTGGCCTTGTCCTTGGCACCGACGTGCAGGATGCCGTTGGCGTCGATGTCGAAGGTCACCTCGATCTGGGGCAGGCCGCGCGGTGCCGGCGCAATGCCTTCCAGGTTGAACTCGCCCAACGACTTGTTGCCGCTGGCCATCTCGCGCTCGCCCTGGTAGACCTTGATGGTCACGGCGGGCTGGTTATCGTCGGCCGTGGAGAAGGTCTGTGCGAACTTGGTCGGGATGGTCGTGTTCTTGGCGATCATCTTGGTCATCACGCCGCCCAGGGTCTCGATGCCCAGGGACAGGGGGGTGACGTCGAGCAGCAGCACGTCCTTGCGGTCACCACCGAGCACCTGGCCCTGGATGGCAGCGCCCACGGCCACGGCTTCGTCGGGATTGACGTCCTTGCGCGGCTCCTTGCCGAAGAACTCCTTGACCTTGTCCTGCACCTTGGGCATGCGGGTCATGCCGCCGACCAGGATCACGTCCTGGATGTCGCCCACGCTCACGCCGGCATCCTTGATGGCCGTGCGGCAGGGGGCGATGGTGCGCTCGATCAGTTCTTCCACCAGGCTTTCCAGCTTGGCGCGGGTCAGCTTGACGCTCAGGTGCTTGGGACCGGAGGCGTCGGCTGTGATGTAGGGCAGGTTGATGTCGGTGGCGGTTGAGCTGGACAGCTCGATCTTGGCCTTCTCGGCGGCTTCCTTCAGGCGCTGCAGGGCCAGCACGTCCTTGGTCAGGTCCACGCCCTGGTCTTTCTTGAACTCGCCGATGATGTAGTCGATGATGCGCTGGTCGAAGTCTTCGCCGCCCAGGAAGGTGTCGCCATTGGTGGACAGCACTTCGAACTGCATCTCGCCGTCGACGTCGGCGATTTCGATGATGGACACGTCGAAGGTGCCGCCGCCCAGGTCGTACACGGCGATCTTGCGGTCACCCTTGCCACCCTTGTCCAGGCCGAAGGCCAGGGCCGCGGCGGTGGGTTCGTTGATGATGCGCTTGACGTCCAGACCGGCAATGCGGCCGGCGTCCTTGGTGGCCTGGCGCTGGGCGTCGTTGAAGTAGGCCGGCACGGTGATCACGGCTTCGGTCACGGGCTCGCCCAGGTAGTCCTCGGCGGTCTTTTTCATCTTGCGCAGGATGTCGGCGCTG
>Ga0208121_100144_pt1 | contig 36177 bp, 28 predicted proteins | sample LakWasMet62_LOW9_2_FD_183894 | JGI IMG/M metagenome (GOLD analysis project Ga0208121, IMG submission 183894) | Freshwater sediment methanotrophic microbial communities from Lake Washington under simulated oxygen tension - Sediment Metagenome... | ecosystem: Environmental > Aquatic > Freshwater >... | reverse complement strand
GCAGCCTGGCCGGCCGTAGTGCCGAAGCGGCGAAAGAAATCAAGACCCTGATCGACGACAGCGTGCAACGGGTGGAGCAGGGCAGTGCCCTGGTCGACCGTGCCGGCACCACCATGACCGAAGTGGTGAGCAGCATCCGAAGAGTGACCGACATCATGGGTGAGATCAGCGCTGCCAGCTCGGAGCAGAGCGCCGGTGTGGCCCAGGTGGGTGAGGCCGTGACGCAGATGGACCAGGCCACGCAGCAGAACGCGGCGCTGGTGGAAGAGATGGCAGCGGCAGCCAGCAGCCTGCGCAGTCAAGCGCAGGAGTTGGTCAGCACCGTGGCCCAATTCAAACTGGGAGACAGTGCAGGCGTTCTTGCCAGCCGCGAGGTGGCGACACCGGTCGTGACGAAGCTGCCGCCGACGGTGCAGGCGGCCAAGCCGGCGGTGCCCCAAGGGCGAGTTCTGGCGAAGACCAGTCAGAACGATTGGGAAACCTTTTGATCCCTGTGGCGTGCTCGGGGCTGTGCGCTTCCGAGAGGCTGTCTATGCAATGCATTTGATGTTCATCTTTGACGGGGAGACGTGGGCATGAAGCGAGCATGGGGGCAATCAGGTTGGGTGCGTAGACTGGCCTGGAGCTTGCCGCTGGTGATGCTGGCTGGATGCAGCTGGTTTCAACGCAAGGCGGACGTCCATCTGCCTGTCAGCGGCAACACCGTCGCTTCCATGCGTAACGTGGATGAGACGATGGTCGACATCCTTGAAACCATGGACATTCCCGGTGCCAGCCTGACGGTGGCGCGCAACGGCAAGATCATCTACCAGCGGGGTTTTGGCTGGGCCAACCGAGAGACTCGCGAGGCTGTGCAGCCCGAGTCGCTGTTTCGCATTGCCAGTGTGTCCAAGCCGATGACGGCGGTGGCGGTGCTCAAGGCTTTTGAGGCTGAACTACCCGCGGTGCTGGATCGTCCGGTCTTCGGCCCGGGTGGTCTGCTCACCGGTTCGCGTTATGCACAAGTTAAGGATGCGCGCGTGTTGAAGATCACGTTGCGTGATTTGCTGCAGCACACGAATGGCTGGGATTCGAACGTCTACGAGCCGCAATACGATCTGGTTCAGATTGCAGCGGCACTCAAGCGGCCGGCCCCGGCCAGTGCCGCCGATGTGGTCGAGTACATGCTGAAGTTCCGTGAGCTGCAACGGGAGCCGGGCACGTATTTCAGCTACAGCAATTTCGGCTACAACATCCTGGGGCGGGTGCTGGAGCAAAAGACTGGCTTGCCGTATGACGAGGCCATGCGCCGGCTGGTGTTCGATCCGATCGGCAGCCAGAGCCCCCGCATTGGCGGCGATACGCTGGCCGAGCGCCGGCCCGGCGAGGTGGTCTATTCCGATGATCCGCGCTGGCCCCCTGTTCCTTCACAAACCGGACGCGGCAGCGGCCCGGAGGCCTACAACGGCTTTCATTTTGCTGCTATGGACGCGCATGGCGGCTGGGTCATGACCTCTGCCGACATGGTGCGTTTTGCCGATGCAATTGATGGACGTTCGGGTGTGCCTCGCCTGTTGCAGCCTGCCACCGTGGCGCTGATGGGCACCAAAGACCCGAAGATCCCGAATGCCAACGGCGGGCTCGGCTGGGTGGTCGACCCGAGTGGGTGGAACCATTCTGGCGCACTGACGACCGGGATCCATTCTTTTCTGGAGCGGCGCACCGATGGCCTGACCTGGGCGGTGGTCTACAACCGCTTGCCGATCGACCCGGACAATGCCTCTGCGTCACTGGCCGAGACGTTGAAAACCACCTTGAAGGGCTTGCACGCTGCGATCCTGCGCAGCCAGGGGCTGGCGCCCTGACCGTGCGCGGAGAGCATCGTGTGTCGGCTCAAGGGTGATGGGCGGAAAAAACCAGCTTCACACCCAAAGCCACCATGACGCCACCGGCAGCACGGTCCATCCAGGTCTTGGGCCGTAAATAGCGCGTGCGTGGACCGATCGAGGACAGCACAAGTGCCACCAGGACATACCAGCCGGCCTCGATGGCAAAAACCAAACCGGCAATGGCCACATTGAAGAGCAGTGACGTCGTAGCTGGTAGAAAAGCGGCAAAGACACTTGCGTACACGATGGCCGTTTTCGGATTGCTCAGCTGAGTGGCCAAGCCCAGTGCCAAGGACCTCACGGCCGTCGCGCTGCCAGACTTGGATTGAACTGGGGCTGTGGCGAGCGGCGTCTTGGCCCCACGCCAGATGCGAATGCCCAGATAGGCCAGGTACAGGCCACCTGCCACCTGAAGCATCCAGAAGAACGACGGGACCGCCAGCAACAGGCTGTGGAGCCCGAGCAGGGAAGCCAGTGCGAAGACCAGACCGCCCAACCCCATCCCTAAGGCGGCACAGAGGCCGTCAGGCCGCGATGAGGCCGCCGTACGCGCCACCATGACGAAGCTGGGGCCAGGGCTGGCGGCGCCGATCGAAATGGCGGCAGCAATGCCCAGTAGTGAGGTGAGTTCTTGCATGAGGGCGCTTTCTTGGGGCGAGCACTTGGAGCCGAGACGATCGTGGATATTCTGCCCACGCTGCCAGGGAAAAAGCAAAAATGGGATGGCTGCCTCTGCACATGGTGCACTTGCTGGCGGGGCAACTGGTATAGGTTTTCGCTTTATCCCGTGCGGGGAATGAATCAGGTTGAAAATTCAAACAGCGCTTGCGAAAAAAGCCGGAGGCAGGCGTCGACAACCGTCGCATCGTAGATGGTGCCCCGGCCTTGTTCCAGTTCCTTCAGCGCCGTATCGACGCCCAGCGCTGCCCGGTAAGGGCGATGCGAGGCCATAGCCTCGACCACGTCCGCCACGGCGAGGATTCGAGATTCCAGGAGGATGGCATCACCTTTGAGGCCCTGCGGATAACCCGAGCCGTCCATCCTTTCGTGATGTTGCCACACCATAGTGGCAATGGGCCACGGGAATTTAATGTCCTTGAGGATGTCATAACCGGCCTGGGCGTGATTCTTCAACAGCATGGTCTCGATGGTCGTGAGCTTGCTGGGTTTGGCAAGAATTTCCGCCGGGACGCTGATTTTCCCCAGGTCGTGAATGCTCGCGGCAAGCTCCAGGCCTCGAATGGTGTTTTCCGGCAATCCAAGTTCCCTCGCAATGGCGGCAGCCAGTTGGCCAACGCGCCGCTGGTGGCCGGCCGTGTAGGGGTCGCGCATTTCCACGGTGCTGGCAATGGCCTTGATGGAGTCTTCCAGGCTCTGCCGCAGAGTCTCACTGTGGTGAAGGTTCTCGTCGGCGCTGCGGTCGTGCTCAGCGCGCATGCGCAGGGTTTCGAGGCCGAAGGCCAGGTCGCCCGCCAGTTCCTGCAGTAGCTTGACCTCGGCCTCATCAAAGGCCTCGGGCTCCGATGCATAGATGGTCAGTACACCCAGCGTGCCCACAGAACTGAGGAGCGGTAGCGCAATGCTGGCGAGATAACCGTGCTGTTGCGCCGCCTCCCGCCACGGTGCCAGCGCCAAGTTAGTCTGGAAATTCCGGTTGATCTGGACCGTGCTGGTCCGAATGGCCATGCCGGTAGGACCATGCCCGAATTCATTGTCAGCCCAGCTGAACTTCATCGAGGTCAGATAACCTCTCTCATCACCAGAGTGGGCCACCGGGCGCACCGTCTTGGCCGGGTCCTGCTCGGGAAAGCCAACCCACGCCATGCGGTAGCCGCCCGGATCCACAATCAACCGGCAAATGGACGCCAGCAGCTCGGCTTCGTTCTCATCGCGCACGAGGGCTTCGTTACAGGCGCTGAGGGTGCGCAGGGCACGGGTGGCTCGTTCCAACGCTCGTTCGGCCTGCTTGCGCGTGCTGATGTCGCGTACCACGGCAATCATGTAGTCGCGATCCAGTTGGACATAGGTGATGCTGATTTCAACCGGAAACTCCGATCCGTCCTTGCGCCGGTGGAGGCTCTCATTGACCGAAAACCTCAGCTTCTTCAACTCCTGTGTAATTTCCGTTAGCTTGGAGCGGTCCAGCATGGGATCGATGTCGAAGGGACTCATCGACAGCAGTTCTTCCCGGCTGTAACCCAGCGACCGGTAGGCCGCCTGATTGACATCGAGAAAGTGGAGTGTGTCCGGATCGAGCACCTCGATGGCATCGGTCGATTGATCCAGCAGGGTTTGGAACAGCTTCACGCCGGCTTCTGATTTCTTGCGCTCGGTGATATCGCGCACGAAGCCGACGGCATGCCATTGGTCTTTGAGCTTGAGGGCCGAGAGACTCAGCTCCATGGGGAATTCCGTGCCATCCTTTCTCAGTGCCGCCAGTTCCAGTGTCTTGCCGACGACCGCGCCCTCGCCGGTGGATCTGAAGCGATCGAACGCGGCCCGATGCGCCTCGTGGAAACGCGACGGTGCAAGCAAAAGGTGGAGATTCTTTCCAAGGGCTTCCTGGCTCGAATAGCCGAAGATTTTTTCCGCGGCAGCATTCCAAAGCGCGATATTGCCGTTGTTGTCCAGAATGAGGATCGCGTCCTGCGCCGAGCCCATCATCTTGCTGAGCATGTCCTCGCGCTCGCGCAAGGCCTGATCGGCTTGTTTCCGGTCTGTGATGTCCCAGATGATGCCGCGCACCTTCGCCGGCTGACCTTGGCCATTGCGAACCAGCTGGCCGCGGGCCGTGATGTCGTGGATGCTGCCGTCCGGCCAGACGGCGCGGTAGTCCACTTCGTACGGCACATCCTGTCCGATGGTCCGCGCCAGCCCGGTCTTGATCTTCTCCCGGTCATCCGGATGGATGGCGCCGAAGAATTCCTCCGCAGTACCGGCAAAGGTCGCGGGGTCGAGCCCCAGCAGGTGGCAGACCTGCGCATCGAAATACCGTCGGTTCTCGCCGATGTCGAAGTACCATGTACCCATGCGGGCTGACTGCAGCGCAAGGTCGAGCCCGGCCTGTTGCTCGTGCAACGCCTGCCCAGCTTGTTTCAGCTCTGTGATGTCGATTGAGGTGCCGACCCATTCGCGTACGTCGCCAGAGGCATCGAGAACCGGTACGCCACGTGTGAAAAAGTCCCGGTAAACGCCGTCGTGCCGGCGCATGCGGTATTCCACTTCATACACGCCCTTGCGCGCCACCGCTTCCCGCCATGCCTGTGCAGCGCGCTCGCGGTCATCCGGGTGTACGGCTTCGATCCAGCCCGAGCCCTTGACCTGCTCTTCGCTGTGGCCTGTGAACGACCGCCACGTCGGAAGATCCTCCTCTACTGAGCCGTCGGCGTTGGTGACCCATGCGAGTTGGCCTGTGACCTCGATATAGGAGCGGTAGCGCGCCTCACTCTTTCTGATCGCCTCGTCGGCGTGCTTCTGTTCGGTGATGTCCTGGTAGAGACCCAGAAGGCCGATGACCTGCTGGTCTGCACCCCGCAGCGGCACTTTGGAGGTGCGCAGCCAGATCGTTTTGCCGTCCGGGGACGTCTGGGGCTCTTCGTAATCCAGTTTGGGCTGGCCCGACGCCATGGTCGCCATGTCGTCGGCGCGGTACAACTCGGCCTGGTCTTTCCATCCCATTTCAAAGTCGGTTTTCCCGATCAGTTCGTCCGGGCTGGCGTGACCGGCATCTTTTGCAAACTGGGTGTTGCAGCCCAGGTAGCGCAAATCGCGATCTTTCCAGAAGATGCGGGCTGGCACATGCTCCACAACGGACAGGAGCAAGTCCCTCGATTCCCGTAGCGCCATCCCAGCCCGTTTGCGCTCGGTGATGTCGCGCATCACCCCGAGCATGACAAAAGAGTCGCCGCGACGGATCAGGTTGACCACAAGCTCCGAATCCACATAGCCGCCGGCCTTCGTCAAGACGCGCGTCAAGATCACCGGCATCGGTTCTCCTGCTTGCGCCTTGATGAGCAATGCCTGCAACTGAGGCAGGTCGTCCGGGTGAACCGCCTGCGAGAAAGGTCGTCCTAGCCACTCTCCCGGTTTCCACCCCAGCATCCGTTCACAGGACGGGCTGATGGCAGAAAAGGTTCCGTCCGGTTCGACGGTGTAGATGATGTCGCCGACATGCTCAAAAATAGTTCTGAACTGCTCCTCGCTGGCGGCTAGCGACCGTTCGGTCGTGCGTATGCGGCTGATGATCAGCTTGGCCAAACCCAGACCGAGCGCCACGAACAGCAGGGCGATGGCGTAGGTAAAATTTTTGGAAGCATTATTGATCCAGCGGGCCGCCTCCGCCAGCGTGGAGGCAAACAACTCTTCCTCTGCTGTCAGTCGCCGCTCCATGTCCGCCAGCTCGACGAGAAAGGCACGGGTCGTCTCCGGCGTGGCGCGTCCGGAGGACTGCATCTCGTGGAATCGTTCAGCCGCCCGGTTCAACTCTGCAATCAGGCGGTCAGCTTCTTCCCAGTGTCCGATCACACGGGAAACATGGGCGTTATGCTGAAAACGCAGGAAGAACGGGATGGCGTAGTCGATGTCTTCCGGGTGATTGCGCCCTTGGAGATAACCCGCACGCACGACATCCAGATCGGGCTGCGGTTTTTGCAGTTCCAGCCGCGCTTGCTGGTCGCCCAGCGGCACCTGAATATGCCGTTGATAGGCTTTGAAATCGGCTTCGTCGTGAGAGCGGGCGTAATGTTCGAGGCTGCGCACCGCGTCTTTCTGAGCCTTGGCCCAAAACCCTTGACCGCCGGTATGAAGACGGACCGCGATGAAGGCGTTTGCCTGGAACTCGAACCACAAGACGAGAGAAAGAATGATCGCAACGAACAGGGCAACGATCAGGTAGACCCATTTGATGGTGGTCGAGCGAAAAACAGCCATGTCAGACATATCCCCCGCAGTCTTGCGGCTGGGGCTGCCAAACGCGTGCCCAGCTGTATGACGAAAAACGCACTTCTTTTTTCTGCCGTGCCAGTTTCATCTTCACTCCCGCCAAACTTGGGTCGCAGCCGTGATGAACAGGAGTTCTGCATCCTGTTCAACGGCGTATTGTGTTTGCCTGATTGCAGAGGGTGTTATCGTTTTGATAGCAAGCTCTGACCTCGCCTTCTACCATACCATGGTCGCGAATCAGTGGCCTGGTCGTCAGGGCTGCGACGCCAGAAGCGGTGCGTAAGTCATGGGCTGTGCCTTGGAAAAACCGTACAAACGCTCCGGGGCCAGGTGTTTGAGCAGGGACGTGTCGGTGACATGGCCCTGAATCGCAAATTCAGCTTGACCGGTGTCGTGCCGCAACGTCCGGCTGACGGGGTGGCCGTTCGTGTCCGTGATCGAGGCGACGATGGGGGCTTTCGCATTCTCGGTTCTTTGCACCACGATGCCGAACTCGCCCGAAGCCAGCTTGACGAAGTCGCCGGGCGGGTAGATGCCAAACGCCTTGATGATGGCGGTGGAGAGGGGGCCGCCCTTGTCCTCCCGGTAAAGGTCCCGGACCGCCTCCTGCGGTGTCAGGGGCGGGCGCTGGGTGTGCGGGCTGATCTTGGCGATGAATACATCGGCCGCGCGCAGCGCGGCGGCCATCTCAGCGATGTCCGTACAGCCCGATGGATAGCCTGTGCCATCGCTGCGTTCGTGATGCTGCGCAATGGCAGCAAGCCAGTCGGCGTCTTTGACGCCAGCTTTCTCCAGCAAGGCCACCGATTCGCCCGGGTGATGGCGAATCGCTGCCCGCTGCACGTCCGTGATCGGGTCGTCGTGGCTGGCGATCTTCCCCTGCAGGTCCAGAATGGACAGGTTCATGGTGAGCGCCGCCTTGACCAGACTCATCATGCGATCCTTGGGCCATTCGAGATGACGCGCCATCAGGACGGCCAGCGTGGCCACGTGCACGGCGTGGAGATAACCGTAATAAAAATGCTGGTCATGGTCCTGGCGCACGCAGCGGTAGATGCCGTAGTCAGGGTTGAGGTCGACCAGTTCGACCAGGTGGCGTGCGAACTGATCCGCGTGGCCTGAGAAATCCGGCTGCTTCTCGACACGGGTCAGCAGTTTTTTCAACTCGTCGGTGGTTTGGTCCCAGTAGGCAAACAGATTGAGCGGTGCGGCCACTGCATCCTGATGCCCCGGATGCGCGACCAGCAGCGATGACCTGACTTCTTCGACGTCGACAAAGGCGCCGCGCTGCAACAGCGCATCGAGCTGTTCTTCGCTCTCAATGACATGGCCGCAAGAGAGCAAGAGATGACATTGCTCATCGCGCACGTTCCAGGGCAGGGGCGCGCCAAGCTGGACTTTCGAACGTGGCAGCCGCAACAATTTCATGGCAAGGTCGACTTTCTCCAGTTCTGGGCTGCGGTGCAGCGCCAGCTCAAGCATCCCTGATGCGATCCTGACTCCTGTCCCGGCGCCATGTACGCCCGGCGAGTTCCCATTATGCGGACCTCGGGCGGCCGAGGTCCCGGTTTTCCTCGCCTTTGCGAATCAGGTGTCTTATCCGCACACCTTGCGCGCAATCAGGTCCTTCATGATCTCGTTGGTTCCGCCGTAGATCTTCTGCACACGCGCGTCGGCATAGAGGCGGGCAATCGGGTATTCGGCCATGTAGCCATAGCCGCCGAACAGCTGCAGGCATTCGTCGGTCACCTTGCACTGCTGCTCGGTGGTCCACCACTTGGCCATGTAGGCGGCTTCCACATCGAGTGTGCCGTCGAGCAGGCGCTGGGTGCAGTCGTTGACGAAGCTGCGAACCACGTGCGCCAGTGTGGCGCACTCGGCCAGCTTGAAGCGCGTGTTCTGGAAGTCCACCACGCGCTGGCCGAAGGCCTTGCGCTGCTGGGTGTAGTCCACTGTCAGTTCCACCGCCAGTTCGATGACGGAGGCGGCCGCCACCGCCAGCAGCATGCGCTCGAAGGGCAGCTGGCTCATGAGATGGGCAAAACCCTGGCCTTCCACGCCGCCCAGCAGATTGGCTACCGGGGCGCGCACGCCGTCGAAGAACAGCTCGCAGGTGTCGGAGGCATGCAGGCCGATCTTCTCCAGGATGTTGACGCGAAAGCCTGGCAGGTTCTCGGTTTCCAACACGACGAGTGACACGCCCTTGGCGCCGGTTTCGCCGGTGCGCACCACCACCACCAGCAGGTTGGCGGTATAGCCGTTGGTGATGAAGACCTTGCTGCCGTCGATCACGTACTCGTCGCCCTCGCGGCGCGCGCGTGTGCGCACTGCCTTGAGGTCGGAGCCGGCGCCGGGCTCGGTCATGGCAATGCCGGCAATCAGCTCGCCGCTGGCCAACTTGGGCAGCCAGCGCTGCTTCTGTTCCTCGGTGCCGTAGTCCAGGATGTAGTGTGCGGCAATGGTGTGCACTGCCACCGTGCCGGGAATCTCGACGCGCGCCAGTTCATCGGCCACCACCAGCTGGTAGGCTAGGCTGGCACCGGCGCCACCATAAGCCTCAGGCAGTTCGGGCAGCAAAAAACCCATTTCGCCAAACGGGCGCCAGACTTCACGTGGGATGTAGCCTTGGCGGCGCCAGTCGGCCAGGTGCGGTACCAGTTCGGCGTTGATGTAGCGGCGCAGCTGGTCGCGGAAGGCCTCGATGTCGGCGTCCATCCATTGGTGGCGGTAAAGCTGGGGCAGCATGGGGATTCCTTCAGACGCGTTCGTACAGGGTGACGACGCAAGCGCCGCCCAGGCCCAGATTGTGTTGCAGGGCCAGCCGGGCATCGGCCACCTGGCGCGCACCCGCCTGGCCGCGCAGTTGCTGCACGAGCTCGGTGCACTGTGCCAAGCCGGTGGCGCCCAGCGGGTGGCCCTTGCTCAGCAGGCCGCCGGACGGGTTGGTGACGACCTGACCGCCGTAGGTGTTGTTGCCATCGAGCACGAACTTTTCCGCGCCGCCCAGCGGGCACAGGCCCAGGGCTTCGTAGGTGATGAGTTCGTTCTGCGCGAAGCAGTCGTGCAGCTCCACCACGTCCACGTCCTGCGGGCCGATGCCGGCCTGCGCATAAACCTGCTGCGCGGCGTCACGCGCCATGGAAAAGCCCACCACCTCGCGCATGTCCTGTGCATCGAAGGTGACGGGCTTGTCGGTGGTCATGGCCTGGGCCTTGATGCGCACCGAGCGGTTCAGGCCGTGCTTTTGCGCGAAGGCGTCCGAGCAGATCACCGCCGCCGCGGCGCCGCAGGTGGGCGGGCAGGCCATCAGGCGCGTCAGCACACCGTCCCACAGCATGGGCGAGGCCATCACCTCTTCGGTTGTCACTTCCTTGCGGAACAGCGCCAGCGGGTTGTTGGCCGCATGGCGGCTGGCCTTGGCGCGGATGGCGGCAAAGGTCTCCAGCTTGGTGCCGTACTGCTGCATGTGGGCCAGGCCGGCGCCGCCGAAATAGCGCAGCGCGAGCGGAATTTCGCTGTGGCCCACTAGCACGTCGGTGGCTTCATCGAAACGGTCGAAGGGCGAGGGGCGGTCGGTGAACACCGCGCCCAGAGCCCCCGGGCTCATGTGCTCAAAGCCCAGTGCCAGCACGCAGTCGGCCGCGCCGCTGGCCACGGCTTGCCGGGCCAGGAACAGCGCGGTGGAGCCGGTGGAGCAGTTGTTGTTGACGTTGACGACCGGGATGCCCGTCATGCCCACTTCGTACAGCGCACGCTGGCCGGCGGTGGAGTCGCCATAGACATAACCCACATAGGCCTGCTGCATGTGCTCGTAGCCGATGCCGGCATCGGTCAGTGCGGCTTGCGTGGCCTGCGCCGCCATTTGCGGGTAGGGCAGGTTGGCGCCCGGTTTGGTGAAGGGGATCATGCCGACACCGGCAACATAAACATCACGGCTCATGGTCATTCCTGAATGTGCAAGACAGCAGATAGGCAAACGGTGCCGTGCACAGGCACGGCGCAAGCCATAGCGTAGCGCGATTCTGTGCCGGGGCTGTACGTCAGCCGGGCAGCGCTGTCGGCCCCGTGACAGCGGCCACCAGATGGAGTGCCGAACAGAAGGGCTGCGGGCAGGCTGCCACGCCGGCATAGGGGCAATGCGGCGTGTCGCACCGCGGGCTGTGCAGAGCCGGGTGTTCTGCTGCATCAGGCCGATCCTCGCTGGCCTGCAGCACCGCCTGCTGCTGCCAGGGATCAAGCAGCGGGTTGAGTGCGGGTTTGCCGTAGACGGCAGCCTGCTGTTGCGGTGCGAACTCGATGTGCAGCAGGGCACTGGTGCGCGGCGCCGCACCGGCTTGCAGCACCAGGGCGAACACACCCGAAGGCAGTGTGGCCGCCCGCTGCGCCAGCGCCGGCGGTAAGGCCAGCACAGGTGGCTTTGCCATCGGCATGCCCGTGCCCGTCTCGGTTTGTTGGCCCAGCCAGGCCGCCGGCACGTACAGGTTCAGGGTGACGTTGCGCGGGCCGTCGCGCGTGAGCAGCGTACCTTGCTGCACCAGCCAGGTCTGCAGCGGTGGCAGGGCTTCGGCCAGCGGCTGGCCTTGGGCATCGGTTGCGCCGGCCTGGAGTTGTTGCAACAGGCCGGTCGGCCAGGCCTGGATGCTGCTGGCCTGCAAGGGCTGGCTGCTGCCTTGCAACTGCTGCAGCAGGGTGTTGAGCAGACTTTGCGTCGGCGCATCGACACCGGAGGCTGGTAGCGAGAGTGGTGTGGCGTTGGTGGCAGTGGCTTGCGTGAGCGCTGCCGACAGGCTGGCCGCGCTGGCCAGGCGTGCCTGGGCGGACAGGTCCAGCAGACTGGAGGGCGCGGGTGCAGACGGCGGGCTGTCGGTGAGCTGCGGGGCTGGTGGGGTGGCCGTGCCACCGGCCGCCTGACGCTGCGCCATCAGGTCGGCCAGCGCCTGCGACAGCGCGTGCGAGGAAGGCGGCGGCAGCTCGATGCTCATGGGCGGGCTCGGTGATGAGGGTTTGTGCGCGCCATGATAGGCGCGGGCCGGGCCACTGTACACCGGCCGACTCAGGGCCACTGCAGGTGGCGTTGGCTCTCGAAGCGGCGTGGTGCGCCGGTGACGGGGTCGATGAAGGCGATTGAGCGCGCCAGCAGCTGCAGCGGCCGGCTGTAGTCTTCGTCGGTGTAGCCGGGGCCGTGTACCACCTCGGGGTAGAACAGGTCACCGGCAATAGGGCGGCCCAGCGCATCCATGTGCACGCGCAGCTGGTGCGTTTTTCCGGTGACGGGCGAGAGGCGATAGCGCGCCAGGTCGCCACGGGCTTCCTGCAATGCGATGAGCGTTTCACTGTTGGGTTCGCCCGGCACTTCGCGCTGGCGGAAGAACTGTTCGTCGGGCTCGATGCGGCTGCGGTGAACCTCGGGCAAGGGGAGATCGGCGCGCAACGGCGCAATTGCTTCGTAGCCCTTCTCCACCACCTTGTCGCGAAACAGGGCCTGGTAGGCGCCGCGGTCCTGCGGACGCACGCTGAACAGCACCAGGCCGGCGGTCTCGCGGTCGATGCGGTGGATCGGGCTCAAGGTCTCGATGCCGAACTGGCGCTTCAGGCGTACCAGCAGCGTCTGCTGCACGAAGCGGCCGGTCGGTGTGACCGGCAGGAAGTGCGGCTTGTCGGCCACCAGCAGATGTTCGTCCTGGTAGAGCACGGCAGCTTCGAACGGAATCACCGGCTCGGCGTTCAACTCACGGTAGTAGTAGACGCGGGTTTGCGGCTGGAACGGGGCATCCGGCGGCAGTGGCCGGCCGTTCTCGTCGAGCACACGGCCCTGGGCCATGCGTTGTTGCCACTGGGCTTGCGACACGGCGGGCAGGCGCTGCACCAGAAAGTCCACCAAGAGCGGCCAGGGCCCGGCTGGCAGCGCCACGCAACTGGCGCTTACGCCTTCCAGCATGGGCGGGGTGACGCGGTGCGGCGGGCGGGACATGGTGCAAGTGGTGCGCTGATGCGAGCGATCCCGCGTCTCAGGCGTGCATCAGACGCGCCGGAAGACCAAGTCCCACACGCCGTGGCCCAGGCGCAGGCCGCGCTTTTCAAACTTGGTCAGCGGCCGGTAGTCGGGCTTGGGGGCGTAGCCTTCGGCCGTGTTCTTCAAGTGCGGCTCGGCCTGCAGCACTTCCAGCATCTGCTGCGCGTAGGGTTCCCAGTCGGTGGCGCAGTGCAGGTAACCACCGGGTTTCAGGCGTGCGGTCAGCTTGGCCACCAGCAGCGGCTGGATCAGGCGGCGCTTGTGGTGTTTGGTCTTGTGCCAGGGGTCGGGGAAGAAGACGTGGATGCCGTCCAGGCTTTGCAGCGACAGCATGTGGTCGATGACTTCCACCGCGTCGTGCTGCAGGATGCGGATGTTGTTCAGGCTCTGCTCGCCGATGCGTTTGAGCAAGGCGCCCACGCCGGGCTCGTGCACTTCGCAGCAGAGGAAGTTGGTCGAAGGCAGCAGCGCGGCAATGTGCGCCGTGGCGTCACCCATGCCGAAGCCGATTTCCAGGATCAACGGATGGTTAGCGGCTTCCTTCCCGAAGGCAGCGGCTGCATCGAACGGCGCCGGCGCATAAGGCAGCACAAAGCGCGGGCCGAATTCCTCGAAGGCTTTGGCCTGGCCGGTGGTGGTGCGGCCGGCGCGCTTGACGAAGCTCTTGATGGTCTTGGGGAATTCCACGCCGGGCGGCGGCAGGCGGCGCCGGTCTTTGGGCGCGGCCGCAGCTGGGGCGGCTGAATCTTGGGGGAGGGGAGTGGGGATCGTGTCAGTCACGCCCCAATTTTACCGGCCAGCCCTTGGGTGGTGCTAACGGCGCCAGGCGGCCGCCCATTGCGTCGTGGCAGCCGCCAGCCAGTCGCCCAGCGTGGTGGCCTGCACCTGCAGGCTGAGCACCGCGGCAGCGGCATTGAGCGCGGCCAGCGGGTTGTGTGTGTCGAGTGCCTGGGCGCCGTTTTGTTTGCTCAGCTTTTCGCCGTTCGGGCCGAGCACCAGCGGCGTGTGCAGGTAGGCCGGTGTGGGCAGTCCCAGCGCGCGTTGCAGCAGGATCTGGCGTGCCGTGTTGTCGGCTAGATCTTCGCCGCGCACGATGTGGGTGATGCCTTGCGTGCCGTCGTCCACCACCACCGCCAGTTGGTAGGCAAAGAGGCCGTCGGCGCGCTTGAGCACGAAGTCGCCGACTTCAGTGGCCACGTCCTGCGCCTGGGCGCCCAGGCGGCGGTCAAGCCAATGGAGGGGCTGCAGCGGGGGCTGACCCGCTCCTGATTTTATAGCTGTTGGCGCAATATCAGTAAGGGCGGATGGCTGATTTGGTGCTGAATCGATTGGGATGTCGGTGCGCAGGCGCCAGGCGCGTGCCGCCTTGCCGTGCAGACCACTGCGGCAGGTGCCGGGATAGACCAGTTCGCCATGGCGGGTCTTGGGGCGGCCGAGGCGCTCCAGTTCGAGCTCGATGTCGCGGCGCGTGCAGGCGCAGGGGTAAGCCAGCCCGCGCGCCACCAAGTCGTCAAGTGCCTGCTGGTACAGCGCGCTGCGCTGTGACTGGTACAGCGGCGGCTCATCCGGCAGCAGGCCGCAGTCGGCCAGCTGTTGCAGGATGAGGCGGTCGGCGCCCGGCACGCAGCGCGGCAGGTCCACGTCTTCGATGCGCACCAGCCAGCGCCCGTCATGCGCACGGGCGTCGAGCCAGCTGGCCAGGGCGGCGACCAAGGAGCCGGCGTGCAGCGGGCCGGTCGGGGAAGGCGCGAATCGTCCGATGTACAAATTCTGATCCGTCACGCCACTTTCAGTGCCAGTTCCAGTCCGGAGAGAAAGGCGTCCTCAACGCGGTGGCCCAGGCACCAGTCGCCGCAGACGCCGATGTTGGCCTTGGCATCCCACAGATGGCTGCTGCCCAGCGGCTTGGTGGTCTTGGCGTAGTGCCAGCGGTGCACGGTGGCAAAGGTGGGTTCGACGCGGATGCCGGTGACCTCGGAGAAGGCTTTCAGCAATTTGTCCTGCACGCGCAGCGGGTTGTCGTTCAGATGCTCCTGCGACCAGACCGGGCTGGCCTGCACCGTCCAGCGTTCCAGCGCTTCGCGCTGTGGCTTGCTCGACTCGCGAGCCACCCAGGCAATGCGGTGGTGCGTGCTGCGCGCTGCATTCCATTGCGGCCCCAGCGACGACATGCCCGGCTGCATGGCCTGCGGGAAGGCGGCCAGCAGCGTCCAGCATGGCGCCACCTCGACCTTGCCGATGCGCGGCACCAGCTCCTGCGCCTGCTTCGAGTTTTTCAGCAATTCATGCGCTTGGGCGGCGGGAATGGCCAGCAGCACGGCGTCGAAGCCGGAGTAAACGTGGCGGGCATCGTCCGCCCCTTCGGTCTGCAACTGCCACTGCCGGGCGTTGAGCGCATCGCGCTCGATGCGCACCACCCGGGTTTCCAGTTCCACCCGGCCGGCCTGCAGCAGCGGCTGGGCCCAGACCTTGACCAGCGCATTCATGCCAGGTACCGGCACCCAGTGTGATTCGCGCGTCGGCAGGGCGGCTGCGACCACATGGCCGAAGGCGTCGAGCACGCGCACGGCATTGGCGCTCCAGGGGCGGCACAGGCCGGGCACGGTGTCCAGTGCCTTGGCAAAGCGCGCGTCGCGCACCGTGAAGTACTGCGTGCCATGGTCGAAGCTGCCGAACTCGGTGCTGCGCGTGGCCATGCGACCGCCGGGGCCGCGGCTTTTCTCGAATAGCGTCACCCGGTGGCCGGCTTGCACCAGGGTGCGGGCACAGGCCACGCCGGCCATGCCGGCGCCGATGATGGCGAAATGTTTCGATGCGCTCATGGGCTCGGTCTCCTTGGAGTGATGTATGACACTTTACCTGTTGTGCTGCTGGTCCAATAATGCGGCGCGCGTTGCCGGGCTTTCCAGCTGCTTGAGCCACCACTGCAGAGCCCGGCCCTGGCCTTTGGCTGTTGCACCCCGCCAGGCGTAACTGACGCGCACCACGCGCTGCGGCCGCTCGGTTTTCTTCACCACCAGGTGACCGGCCTCCACATAACCGTGCGCCATGCATTCAGGCAGGAAGCCGCCGCCCAGGCCACGCAACTGGGCATCGAGCTTGGCGGGCATGCTGGCCACGGTGAAGACGTCCTGCCCGCCCAGCAGACCGAAGGTGAGGCCGTTGCCGCGCTGTGCTGAATCGGCCACCGCCACGGCGCGATGGTGCAACAGCAGTTCGTCGGTCAGCGGTTCGGGGGCCGCGGCCAGCGGGTGGTGTGGCGCCACGGCATAGACAAAGCTGACCGAGCCGAGCGGTTTGCCCTGAATGCCGGCGCTGGTGGTGGGCTCCAGCACCACGCCGATGGCCAGGTCGGCCTGGCCGCTGGTGAGGGCCTCCAGCGTGCCGGAGAGTGTTTCATCGCGCAGTTTCAGGCGGGTGGGCGCGCCGAGGGTGAAGAAACTCTCGCACAACTCCATCACGGTGGAGCGGGCAATGATGCCGTCGATGGCCAGCGTGAGCTGTGACTCCCAGCCGGTGGCCACGCGCTTGACGCGGTTGGCCACGGCATCGATCTCGCTGAGCAGGCGGCCGCCTTCGCGCAGCAGTTCGGTACCGGCCGCGGTGAGTTTGGCCTGGCGCGAGCTGCGGTCGTACAGCAGCACGTCAAGTGCATCCTCGATCTGGCGCACCCGGTAGGTCAGGGCGCTGGGCACCACGCCGAGCTCGCGCGCAGCGGCGGCAAAGCTGCCGGCGTTCTCGATCGCCTGCAGCATGGCAAGCGCGTCCGGGGTCAGAACATCGCGGGCAGTTTGCATGGTTTGACTCTTTGACTTCAAATATTTTGAATCATGCCATCAAACCCGATGCATCGCAAAAGCCGAGTGAAAGCCTAAAGTTCATCTCATCGCAGGAACAACCCTGCCAAACCAGAAGGAGCACCACCATGCTGACCATTCGCAAATCGCAGGACCGCGGCTATGCCGATCATGGCTGGCTCAAGTCCTTCCACAGTTTTTCCTTTGCCGGTTATTACGACCCGCAGTTCATGGGCTGGGGCAACCTGCGCGTGATCAACGAAGACCGCATCGCCCCCGGCACCGGCTTCGGCACCCACGGCCACCGCGACATGGAAATCATCAGCTACGTGCTGTCGGGCGAACTGGCCCACAAGGACAACATGGGCAATGGCCGCGCCATCCCCCCGGGCGACGTGCAGCGCATGAGCGCCGGCAACGGCGTGATGCACAGCGAATTCAACCACGCGCCGAAGGACACGACCCATTTCTTCCAGATCTGGATCGAGCCGAACGTGACCGGCATCCCGGCCAGCTACGAGCAGAAAACCTTTGCCACGCCGGAGAAGCGCGGCGCCTTGCGCCTGGTGGCTTCACCCGACGGCGCACAGGGTTCGGTCACGATCCACGCCGATGCCAAGCTGTACGCCGGCCTCTTCAATGGCGACGAGACGGCCACGCTGGAGCTCGTCCCCTCCCGCAAAAGCTACGTGCACCTGGTGCGCGGCGAGCTGGAGGTCAACGGTCAACGGCTGAGCGGCGGTGACGCCGCCATGCTGTCGGACGAAGGCCGGCTTGAGCTGAAAGCCGGCAAGGATGCCGAAGTGCTGGTTTTTGACCTGACGGCCTGAGTTTTTTTGTTCCATTCACCCAAGGAGTTCATCATGTTGGCATCGCTTCAAAACCCCCTGGCCCTCGCGGGCCGCCTGCTGCTGGCCGCTTTGTTCCTGCCGGCCGGCATCGGCAAACTCACCGGCTTTGCCGGCACCGTCGGCTACATCTCGTCGGTTGGTCTGCCGCTTCCCACCGTGGCCGCGGCCGTGGCCCTGGTGGTGGAAATCGTCGGTAGCCTGGCGCTGATCGCCGGTTTCGGCACGCGTCTGGCGGCGCTGGTCCTGGCGCTGTTCACCCTGGTGGCCAGCTTCTTCTTCCACAACTACTGGGGTGTGCCGGCTGACCAGGCCTTTGTGCAGCAGCTGCTGTTCTTCAAGAACATCGCTGTGGTCGGCGGCCTGTTCGTGCTGGTGGCCCACGGTGCCGGTGCCTGGAGCCTGGACGCCAAGCGTTCGGCCTGAGTTTCAAGTTTTCTCTTGTTCGTTTTTTCAAAAGGAAGTTCATCATGTCTAAAGTTGCTGTTGTTTTTCATTCGGGCTATGGCCATACCCAACGCTTGGCGCAAGCCGTGGCGGAAGGCGCCGGCGCCGAGTTGGTGGCGATTGACGCTGAGGGCAATCTGCCTGAGGGCGGCTGGGAGACGCTGGCTGCGGCCGACGCCATCATCATGGGCAGCCCCACCTACATGGGCAACGTGAGCTGGCAGTTCAAGAAGTTCGCCGACGCATCCAGCAAGGCGTGGTTCACCCGCGCCTGGCAGGACAAGGTGTTCGGTGGCTTCACCAACAGCGCCAGCCTGAACGGCGACAAGGGCACGACCCTGCTGTACCTCGCCACGCTCGCTGCACAGCACGGTGGCCTGTGGGTCAGTCTGGGTATGCTGCCGTCCAACGCCAAGGCTTCTGGCCGCAACGACGTCAACAACCTGGGCGGCTCGGTCGGTCTGCTGGGCCACACGCCGTCGGATGCCGCACCGGCCGAGATGATTGACGGCGACTTCGAAACCGCGCGCCGCTACGGCAAGCGCGTGGCCGACGTCGCTGCCAAGCTGCGCGGCTGATACAGTCCGGCACCAGGAGGGCCGTTGCCATGAATCCGTCACTGCAAATGCTTGCGGGCCACCAGAAGGACCTGGGTGGCGGTTTCCTGGTGCGGCGCCTGTTGCCGGCCGCGGCCCGCCGTTCGGTCGGGCCCTTCATCTTCTTCGACCACTTCGGTCCGTCACGCGAAGAGCCCGGCGTCAACCACGACGTGCGGCCGCACCCGCACATTGGCCTGGCCACCGTCACCTACCTGTTTGAAGGCGCCATGCTGCACCGTGACAGCCTCGGCTCGCACCAATTGATCGAGCCGGGTGCCATCAACTGGATGACGGCCGGGCGCGGCATCGTGCATTCCGAACGGCGTCCCGAGTCGCTGCGCGATACGACCTACGTCAACCACGGCTTGCAGCTGTGGGTGGCCCTGCCGCGCGAATTCGAGGAGGCCGAGCCATCCTTCGAACACACGCCGGCCGCCGCCATACCCGAATTGCAGGAGGGCGATGCCACGGTGCGCGTGCTGGTGGGCGAGGCCTTTGGTCAGCGCTCGCCGGTGCACACCCTGGCACCCACGCTCTATCTCGATATCCAACTCCCCGCAGGTGGCCGGCTCGACCTGCCGCCCTTGGCACCGGAAATGGCGCTCTACGTCGTGCAGGGCGCGTTGCTGGTTGATGGGCACGCTGTGCCGACGCAACAGATGGCGGTGCTGGGCTCCGAGTCGGTGTCTCTGTCTGCCAGTGACGCCACACGGCTGGTGGTCATCGGCGGCGCGCCGCTGGATGGACCACGTCACATATGGTGGAACTTTGTTTCCTCTCGTCGCGAACGCATCACTCAGGCGGCCGACGATTGGCAGGCGCAGCGCCTGGGGCAGGTGCCGGGGGAGACCGAGTTCATCCCGCTGCCCGAGACGCGTTTTGTGGCCTGAACGTCGGCGTGAGCGCCGAGGCACATGAGGTGCCTCGGGCTGCAGCTCAGGATTTCAGGTGGAAGACGCTGACCATCTCGTTGAGACGGCCGGCCTGATCACGCATGCTGGAAGCCGCGGCGGCAGATTCTTCTACCAATGCCGAGTTCTGTTGCGTCATCTGGTCCAGGCCGGCAATGGAGTCGTTCACCTTGGCAATGCCCGAGGCCTGCTCCACCGTGGCGGCGCTGATCTCGCCGATCAGGTCGGTCACGCGCTTGACCTGGGCCACGATCTCGTCCATGGTGCTGCCGGCATCGCCCACCAGGCGCGAGCCGTTGTCCACCTGGGCCACGCTGTCGGAGATCAGGGCCTTGATTTCCTTGGCTGCTTCGGCACTGCGGCCGGCCAGACTGCGCACCTCACCGGCCACCACGGCAAAACCACGACCCTGTTCACCGGCACGGGCCGCTTCCACGGCGGCGTTCAGCGCCAGGATGTTGGTCTGGAAGGCGATGCCGTCGATGACGCTGATGATGTCGTTGATCTTCTGCGAGGCCTGCTGGATGCCGGCCATGGTGTTGACCACTTCGCCCACGGCATGGCCGCCGCGTGCGGCCACGTCGGAGGCGGTGGCCGCCAGTTGCGAGGCCTGACGTGCGTTGTCGGCACTGTGCTGCACGGTGTGGGTCAGGCTGGCCATGGCGGAGGCGGTCTGCTCCAGCGAACCGGCCTGGGTTTCGGTGCGTGCACTCAGGTCGGCGTTGCCCTGGGCGATTTCGGTCGAGGCGGTGGCGATCGACTCGGCCGCATGCTTGACGTTGCCGATGATGCCCATGAGCGAGCGGTCGGCCTGGCGCAGGTCCTGCATCAGGTCGGCGAATTCATCGCGTGTGGTCGGCTCCGGCACGGTGCCGAGCTCGCCAGCAGCAATGGCACGGCCGGCCTGCTTGGCCACCTGCATGGCGCCCGAGATGCCGAGGTACATGCCCATGTAGAGGTAGATCGAAAGCAGCACACCCACCCCCAACACGATGCCCAGCACATTGCGTCGGGTGGCCGCGGCACTGGCGCGTTCGACCAGCAACTCGTCCATCACCTTGCGGTTCTGCTCCACCAGGGCCCAGGCGGCGTCAATGGTGGGCTGGGCGGCCTGGCCGACCTGCTGCTGTGTCACGGCCGCCGTGTCCTGCGTGGTGAAGTTCTTGCGGGTGAAGGTGGTGAATTCCTTCGAGCTGTTCTTCAGGTCGGTGAAGTTCTTGCTGAGTTTTTTCTCGACTTCAGGGTTGGCCTTCATGGCCTGCGACAGCATGTTCTCCACCGTGCCGAAGGTGTCGCTCAGGCGCGCTTCGGTGACTTCATAGAACACCTTGTCGTTGGGCTTGATCTCGCTGCGCGAGACGTTGAGCGTGGCATAGGCGGCCATGCGCACCGCAATGCCGGCGGTGCTGGGCGTGTTGTTGGCCAGCGGGTAGCCGAGGTAGAACAGGTCCAGGTCCGGGTCGAGTGCCATGCGTGACTTGTTGCCCATGTCGCGCATGAAGGCGTACAGGCGACCGTATTCCGGCGCGTGGGCCGCAAAGGCTTTTTGCGGGAAGTCGGCATCCACCGGCAGGGCTTCCACCTTCTTCTGCAGTTCCACCCAGCCATCGCGCAGGCCCTTGGTTTCTTTCTCCATGTCGAACCAGGGGGCCGCGGCCTTCACGCCGTCTTCAATGCGCTTGAGCACCACTTCCACGGCCGTGGCATTCTGCTTGAAGCGTTGGCGTACGGTTTCGTCACCGGCCGCCGTGGTGATGGTGATGCGCCGGCTTTCGATCAGCACCTTGTTCCACTCCACCAAATCAGCCATGAGGTCGACCGCGGCACGCTCGGAGGCGATCATGCTGACCCGTTTTTGCTGGGAAGCCAGCTCGGAGACGCCCATGTAAAGCAACAGGGCCAGGGCCACCAGGCCAGAGAGGGCGAATTTGAGGCTGAAACGCAGCTTGGCCATCAAGGCGGTGGCTGGGCCGAAAAAACCGGTCATGCTTGGGGTCTCCAGGGTCAGGGGAATTGGTAGCTATTCTTATGAATTCGACCAATTCTGCCGGAAATTAAGACCCAATTCGCCTAGTTCGCCCAGGTCGATGGCCGCGACGTCTTCGCGAAACCGAAAACAGTCGCGTGCTGGTGTCAGCCCTTCACGGCCGACAGGTCGGCGTCCACGCCTCGGCGTTCGTCGAACACGAAACAGTTGCCGTGGTAATGCGCGCCGCCGGTTTCCTCGAAGTACTTGAGGATGCCGCCCTCGAGCTGGTAGACGTGGTCCAGCCCGGCTTCCTGCATGAAGATGGCGGCCTTCTCGCAGCGGATGCCGCCGGTGCAGAAACTCACCACGGTCTTGCCTTCCAGTTCGGCCTTGTGCGCCAGCACCGCTTGCGGGAATTCGGAGAACTTGCTGATGCGCCAGTCGATCGTGTTGTCGAACGTGCCCTGGTCGACTTCGAAGTCGTTGCGTGTGTCCAGCGTCACCACCGGGCGGCCTTCGTCGTCATGGCCCTGGTCGAGCCAGCGCTTCACGGTGGCCGCCGGCACCGCCGGCGCGCGCCCTTCGGCAGGGCGGATGGTGGGGTGGTTCATGCGGATGATCTCGGGCTTGACCTTGACCAGCATTTTTTTGAAGGGCTGGTGCGCGGACCAGCTTTCCTTCGGCACGATGTCGGCAAAACGCGCATCCGTATGCAGGTGCGCCACCAGGGCGCGTACGGTGTCAGCGGGGCCGGCCAGGAACAGGTTGATGCCTTCCTCGGCCAGCAAAATCGTGCCTTTCAGGCCCAGGTCGAGCGTGAGTGCCTGAAGCTGCGCGCGCAGTTCGGTCGCATCGGGCAGGGGGACGAACTTGTAGGCGGAGATGTTGAGGATGTCGTTCACCGCCCAATTTTAAAAGAGCGGCATGCCGGACGGGCGGGTGGGGGAAAACTACAATGGTTCCCATGTTTGCCCACCTGCGTCTCCATACCGAATTTTCCGTCGTCGACGGCACCAACCGCATCGACGACATCGTCAAGGCGGCTGCGGCTGACGGCCAGCCCGCGTTGGCGATCACCGACCTGAACAACCTGTTCGGTGCCGTCAAGTTCTACAAGGAAGGGCGCGGCAAGGGCGTCAAGCCGGTTATCGGCGTGGAGATCCTGCTCGAGGGGCTGGGGCAGGACCCGACAGCCTTCTCCAAGATGCTGTTGCTGGTGCAGAACAAGCAGGGCTACCTGAACTTGTCTGAGATCCTGGCGCGCGCCTGGACGCAGAACGTGCACAAGGCGCAGGCCGTGATCAAGCTGGACTGGCTGAAGGAGTTGAACGAGGGCCTGATCGCCTTGTCCGGTGCACAGGCCGGTGCCGTGGGGCAGGCCCTGGTGCAGGGCGATGACGCACGCGCTCACGAGTTGGCGCTGCAACTGGGCTCCATCTTCACGCACCGTTTCTATATCGAACTGCAACGCGCTGGCCGCGCCGATGACGAGGCCCACGTGACGGCGGCGGTGCAGCTGGCCGCGCGCATGAAGCTGCCGGTGGTGGCCACGCACCCGGTGCAGTTCGCCACCGCTGACGACTACGAAGCGCATGAGGCGCGCGTCTGTATTTCCGAGGGTGAAATCCTGGGCAACCCGCGGCGTGTGCGCAAGTTCACGCGCGAGCAGTATTTCAAGAACACCGCGCAGATGGAGGCGCTGTTCGCCGATGTGCCGAGCGCCATCGCCAACACGCTGGAGATCGCCAAGCGCTGCAACCTGACGCTGGTACTGGGCAAGCCGCAGCTGCCCAACTTCCCGATTCCCGGCGGCCTGAGCATCGAGGACTACTTCCGCAAGGTCTCGCTGGAAGGGCTGGAAGATCGTCTGCAACTGCTCTACCCGAATGCGGCTGAGCGCGATGCCCAGCGCCCGCGCTACCTGGAACGGCTGGAGTTCGAGATCAACACCATCCTGAAGATGGGTTTCCCCGGCTACTTCCTGATCGTGGGTGACTTCATCCAGTGGGCCAAGACCCACGGCTGCCCGGTCGGGCCGGGCCGGGGTTCCGGTGCCGGTTCCCTGGTGGCCTATGCGTTGAAGATCACCGACCTCGACCCGCTGCAGTACAACCTGCTGTTCGAACGTTTCCTGAACCCGGAACGCGTCTCGATGCCTGACTTCGATATCGACTTCTGCCAGGCCAACCGCGACCGCGTGATCGACTATGTGAAAGAGAAGTACGGCAAGGAGGCCGTGAGCCAGATCGCCACCTTCGGCACCATGGCGGCGCGTGCCGCCATCCGTGACGTCGGCCGGGTGCTCGACATGAGCTACACCTTCTGCGATGGCATCTCCAAGCTGATCCCGAACAAGCCCGGCCAGCACATCACCATCGCCGGCGCTCTGGAGGCCGAACCGATCCTGGCCGAACGGCTGGAGAAGGAAGACGAGGTCAAGACCCTGCTGGCGCTGGCGCAAAAGCTCGAAGGCATGACACGTAACATCGGCATGCACGCCGGTGGCGTGCTGATCGCGCCTGGCAAGCTGACCGATTTCTGCCCGCTGTACCAGCAGCCCGGCAGCGACTCGGCGGTGAGCCAGTACGACAAGGACGACGTGGAGGCCATCGGTCTGGTGAAGTTCGACTTCTTGGGCCTGGCCACGTTGACCATCCTGGAGATTGCGCGCGAATTCATCATGGCGCGCCACAAGGGGCAGGAGAACTTCGCCTTCGAGACCATTCCGCTGGACGACAAGGCGACCTACCGCCTGTTCCAGGAAGGCAAGACCGAGGCCGTGTTCCAGTTTGAAAGCCGCGGCATGCAGGGCATGTTGCGCGACGCCAAGCCCACGCGGCTGGAAGACCTGATTGCGCTGAACGCCCTGTACCGTCCGGGTCCGATGGACCTGATCCCGAGTTTCGTGGCACGTAAACATGGGCGCGAAGAGGTGGAGTACCCGCACCCGGCGGTGGCCGAGATGCTCTCTGAGACCTACGGCATCATGGTCTACCAGGAGCAGGTGATGCAGACGGCGCAGATCCTGGGCGGCTACTCGCTCGGTGGCGCTGACCTGTTGCGCCGCGCCATGGGTAAGAAGAAGGCCGAGGAAATGGCCGAGCACCGCGAGAAATTCCGCGAAGGTGCGCTCAAGACCCACAACATCCCGCAGGACAAGGCCGACGAAGTCTTCGACCTGATGGAGAAGTTCGCCGGCTATGGCTTCAACAAGTCGCACGCCGCCGCCTACTCGCTGCTGGCCTATCACACCGGCTGGCTCAAGGTGCACTACACCGCCGAGTTCTTCTGCGCCAACATGACGGTGGAAATGGACGACACCGACAAGTTGAAGGTGTTGTTCGAAGACGCGCTCAAGATGGGCATGACCTTCGAGGCGCCGGACGTGAACCGCGGCAACTACCGCTTCGAGCCGATCTCCGACAAGGTCATCCGCTACGGCCTGGGTGCCATCAAAGGCACCGGCCAGCAGGCGATCGAGGCGATTGTGAAAGCCCGTGAAGAGGACGGCCCGTTCACCAGCCTGTACGACTTCTGTGTGCGCGTGGACCGCTCGCGCCTGAACAAGCGCACCATCGAGGCGCTGATCAAGGCCGGTGCGTTTGACGCACTGCAGCTCAACCGCGCGTCCTTGGTCGCCTCGATCGACCGCGCCTTCGACTTTGCCGCTGCCACGGCGGCCAATGCCAACCAGGGCGGCTTGTTCGACATGATGGGCGACGACAGCCACGGCTCCAGCACGCAGGAGCCCGAGCTGGTGGAGGCCATGCCCTGGGGCGTGAAGGAGCGCCTGACCAACGAGAAAACCGCGGTCGGCTTCTATCTCTCAGGCCATTTGTTCGACGAGGTGACGCTGGAGGTGCGTCGTTTCGTCAAGCGCTCGCTTGACGACCTGATCGACACACGCGAGCCGCAACTGCTGGCCGGCATCATCAGTGATTTCCGCGTTATCAACGGCCAGCGCGGCAAGCTCGGCCTGTTCAAGCTCGACGACAAGAGTGCCGTGATCGACGCTCGCGTCGACGAGGCGCTGATGAACGCCAACAAGCACCTGTTCAAGGACGACGAACTCGTCATTGTCATGGGCAAGGTGCAGCCCGACCGCTTCTCTGGCGGCTTGCAGCTCACCGTCAACCAGGTGTGGGACCTCGCAGCCGCGCGCTGCCGCTTCGGCAAGTACCTGCGCGTGGCCGTGAACAGCCGCGCGCCCGACATCCAGCGCCTGGTGGCCGACTTCCCGCCGCAGCGCGAGATGACGGAGCAGGGGGAGTTGTTGCGTGGGCTGGGGGTGCGGTTGACGCTGCAGCGTCAGGGACCGGGTGTTGCGGCCGCGGCTGAATTGCAGTTGGGGGAGGATGCGAAGTTCTTTCCTACGGATGCGGCGCTGGCGGGGTGGATGGCGCAGGCGGATCAGGGCAAGGCTTTGATTGTTTATGAATGAAATGGGGCTATTGGCCTTGTCATTCATGCGCGGGTAGCTATTGAATTTATAGCATTTTGGTGATTCGCTTGGGTGCCTGACGGGGCCGGCGTGCCGGGGAGAGACCCGGCACGCTGGCAGGGCCAACGACATCAATACAAAGCCAAGGCTTCAAGGCAGCGCCGCTTGTGCCCCTCCCCATGAGAAGGCAACAACTCCAGAGGTCCAAGCCGCAATCCGTAATCCACCTCAGCCTCTTCCGCCTCCAGCACCCAGGCACACAAGCGCGACAAGCGCTGCTCCACAGAGCCACCACCCGCCAACGCCAGATCAAGCCAGAGTTCAACCGCTTGGCTTTGCTGGCTGTCGCGGCTCACCAGTTCGTCGGTCTTGGCGGCTTTCTTCCAGACGATGGCCTTGAGCGGATCGCCGCGCCGGTAGGGGCGCAGGCCGTCGAATTCGCCGCTCGGTGTCTGCCGCATGGCCGCGCCGGTGCTGTGTGGTTCGCCCACGGGCAGGGGCGGTGGATGGGCTTCGGGCTGGGGGTAGGTCAGCAGGGATGAGGCCGGGCGCCACACGGTCCAGACGCGGAACAGGCCGAGCGGGAAGTGGGTTTCGGCGGTGAGGGTGGGGATCGGGTGCCGGCCGCGCTGGCCGCCGGGCAGGAGCAGTTCGAGGGTGCTGCTGCCTTGCGCCGGCACGTCGCTCCAGACCCAGTGGCCGCTGCCGGGCAGGCTCAGGCCGATGCCGTGGCGTGGGCTCTTGCGGCTGTTGTTCAGGCTGATGTGCAGCGGCGTGGGGCTGCCGGCAAAACGCGATTCGGGAGGCTGCAGGCTCAAGGTCAGGCTGCGCAGCGTGCCATGCGAAACGGGGATGCTGACGATGGCGCTGCCGGCCAGTAAAAAGGTCAACAGGTAGCCGAGGTTGAGCTGGTAGTTGATGGAGGCCACCAGCAGCACCAGCAGCGTGGCCGCCAGCATGAGACCGGCGCGGGTGGGCAGGATGTAGACGTTGCGCTGGGTCAGCAGCAGCACGTCTTGGCGGGGCAGCCGGTTGTGCCACCAGCGCTGCCAGCGTGCGCGCGCATGGGCCAGCGGGTGCAGCAAGGGGTGCGGCAGGCCTTGCGTGTCGTCCATGGCCAAGGCGCTCAGGGCAGAGGAACGGCTTCGAGCATGGCGCGCACCTGCTCGAACGCGCCGCGGCCGGCCGTGCCCACCGGCACCAGACGGTGCGCCGTGGTTTGCGGCAGGATGGCCTGGATGTCGTCCGGCGCCACGTAGTCGCGGCCGTTGAGTAGTGCCTGCGCCCGTGCAGCACGCAGCACGGCCAGACCGGCGCGCGGGCTCAGGCCTTGCACGAACCAGCGGCCCGATCGCGTGGCGGCAATCAGGTCCTGCAGGTAGTCCAGCAGCGCCGGTGCAGCATGGACCGCCAGCACCTGCTGTTGCAGCGCTTGCAGTTCGGCCAGGGTCAGCAGGCTGGGCAGGGCTTCGACCATGGCACGCCGGTCGTGGCCGCTCAGCAGCTCGCGCTCGGCGGCGCGGTCAGGGTAGCCGAGCGAAATGCGCATGAGGAAACGGTCCAGTTGCGACTCGGGCAGCGCGTGGGTGCCCAGCTGGTCGTGCGGGTTCTGCGTGGCGATGACGAAGAAGGGCGCCGGCAATGGGCGGGTTTCGCCTTCGATGCTGACCTGGCGCTCCTCCATGGCTTCGAGCAAGGCGCTTTGCGTTTTCGGGCTGGCGCGGTTGATCTCGTCGGCCAGCAGCACCTGGGCAAAGATCGGGCCGGGGTGGAAGACGAAGGTGCTCTGGTTGCGGTCATAGACCGAGACGCCCGACAGGTCGCTGGGCATGAGGTCGGCAGTGAACTGCACGCGCGAGAACTGCAGGCCGAAGGTCCGTGCCAGCGCGTGGGCCAGCGTGGTCTTGCCGACGCCGGGGGCATCCTCGATCAGCAGGTGGCCACCGGCCAGCAGACAGGCCACGCTGTCCTGCACCTGACTGGATTTGCCGACGATCACCGTGTTAAGCTGATCCACCAGAGACTTGAGCTTGTGCTGTGCATCCATGGCATGACCTTAACCGAAATCGCAGAGGCAGGAACCGACCGTGAGCAAGACTGGCTACTTTACCCACCCTGACTGCCGCAAACATGAAATGGGGCCGGGTCATCCGGAGTGTCCCGAGCGGCTCGATGCCATCGAAGACCGCCTGCTGATCTCCGGTGTTGGCGACGCACTGACGCGGTTGGAGGCACCGGCGGCTTCGGTTGAGGAGATGGAGCTGGCACACGGGCGCATGCATGTGGCCGCGTTGCGTGGTCTGCACGACATGCTGCTGGAGGAGGTCAATGCGGGCGGCCCGCGCTACTCGCATGTGGACCCTGACACGGCCATGAATGCCAGCACCTGGAACGCCATCCTGCGCGGCGCCGGGGCCGCGATGGCCGCCACCGATGCCGTGATGGCCGGCGAGCTGGAAAATGCCTTCTGCGCCATCCGCCCGCCCGGCCACCATGCCTGCCGCGACAAGGCCATGGGCTTTTGCTTCGTCAACAACGTGGCCCTGGCGGCCAAGTACGCGGTGGAGCGCCATGGCTTGAAGCGCGTGGCCATTGCCGACTTCGACGTGCACCATGGCAACGGCACCGAAGACATCGTGGCCGACGACCCGCGCATCCTGATGGTGAGCATCTACCAGCACCCGTTCTACCCGCACGGCGGCGCACGGCCGGATACCGACACCATGGTCAATGTGCCGGTGCCGGCCTACACCAAGGGCATGGATGTGCGCGAGTTGATCGACATGCTGTGGCTGCCGCGACTGGAAGCCCACAAGCCCGAGATGATCTTCATCAGCGCCGGCTTCGATGCCCACCGCGAGGACGACATGGGCCAACTCGGCCTGGTTGAGTCCGACTACGCGTGGATCACGGAGCGCCTCAAGGATGTGGCGCGCCGTTACAGCAAGGGGCGCATCGTTTCCTGCCTGGAAGGTGGTTACAACCTCAGCGCACTGGCACGCAGCGTCGAAGCGCATATCCGCGTTCTCGCGGATGTGTAGGGCTCACCCCCAGGCTCCGCTCCCTACGTTCGCTGCGCCTCCCCCCTTGCAGGGGGCAACGCCAGTGGCCCGGCTAAGCCGGTTCCACGGCGTTTCCCGATTTGAGCCCTTTCTCGCCGGTTAGTCTTGTAGCACCGGCCTGCTCATCTTGGATACTTACCAGGCGATGTAGGCGTAACCCTTTTCCTGCAGTTCCATCACGGCAGCGGCGCCGACGGCCTCGATCTTGACGAAGTCGAGCATGTCGGCCTTCTCCCAGCCGATCGTGTGCATGGTGTTGCCGCAGGCGATGAAGGTCACGCCGTAGGACTCGCTCATGCTGCGGATGCGTTGCTGGTGCAGGGGCGCTACCGCCCGTTTCGGTTTCTTGGCCAGCAGGTGAATGCCCGGCCCCCAGGCCACCACCACGATGCTGACGTCGTCCACGTATTTCTTCAGTACCGCGCCGATCGAATTGAGGACCGCCTCCTGGTATTCAGGCTCAAAGTGGTTGAGCTGGTAGACGATCTTGTGCGGCGGGCCGTCGTCTGCGGGCATGGGTTTGGCCGGCGCGGCTTGGGCGGTGGTGGCAGCACCGGCTGTGGCCGCGGCCATGGCGGTCAGCAGGTGGCGACGGGGCAAGGGTGAGGAGGACATGACAGCCTGTTTCGGATTGATGCGTGGGCGTAGGGTAGCCCAAAACGCCGGAAGTTCCGGTGGTTGGCATTCGGGTTGTGGTGCGCTGCAATTCGGGGAGAATGGTTTCATCGCAGCAGATGCTGTCTTCAAGAAGTTTGTGAACCATGGGTGAACTGCAAAACCTCGTGCATGACCTGGGCGGGGCCAGGGTCTGGGTGGAAGGGTTGGTACTGGCGGCCTGCATCGTGCTGGCCTACAGCGTGGCACGGCGGGTCGGGCGCGGTCAGGCGGCGGAGTCGGTCTGGTTCGGGCGGCGGACCTTCGACGGCCTGTTGTTCCCGGCGCTGGCGGTGGTGCTGATTTATGCCGCGCGCTATGCCCTGGCCCAGTACCAGCCGGTGGTGGTGCTCAAGCTGGCGCAGCCCATCTTCGTATCGCTGGCCGTCATCCGCCTGTGCGTGCAGGTGCTGAGCGCTTCCTTTCCCAAGTCGCCGGCGGTGCATCTGGTCGAGCGGCTGGTATCTTGGCTGGCCTGGGGCGCGGCGGTGCTGTGGATCACCGGCCTGCTGCCGGCCGTGCTGACCGAGCTCGAATCCATCACCCTGGCCTTCGGCAAGAGCCGGGTCAGCCTGCGTACCATGATCGAGGGCACGCTGTCCTCGGGCGTGGTGCTGGTGCTGGCCTTGTGGATTTCGGCCACGCTGGAGCGGCGCATTTTGCGCGAGGCGGTGGGTGACCTGTCGATGCGCAAGGTCGCGTCCAACGCCATTCGCGCTGTGCTGCTGCTGGTGGGGCTGCTGTTCGCCCTGTCGGCCGTCGGTGTGGACCTGACGGCGCTGTCTGTGCTCGGCGGGGCCTTGGGCGTCGGCCTGGGCTTTGGTTTGCAGAAGCTGGCGGCCAACTATGTCAGTGGTTTTGTCATCCTGATCGAGCGTTCGCTGCGCATTGGCGACATGGTGCGGGTCGACGGTTTCGAGGGTGTTGTAACCGACATCAAGACGCGCTACACGCTGATCCGTGCGCTCAACGGCCGCGAGTCCATCGTGCCCAACGAACTCATCATCACGCAGCGGGTCGAGAACCTGTCGCTTGCCGATCCCAAGGTGTCGTTGTCGGTCACCGTGTCGGTCGGTTATGACAGCGACGTGGATCTGGTGCAGCAGATCCTGTGTGCCGCCGCAGCCGCCTGTGAGCGCGTGTTGAAAGACCCGGCGCCGGTGGCCCACCTGACCAATTTCGGCGCCGACGGGCTGGAGTTCACGCTGTCGGTCTGGATCATTGATCCGGACAAGGGGCAACAGAGCCTGCGTTCTGAAATCAACCTCAACATCCTGCGGGGTCTGCGCACGGCGGGCATTGAAATTCCCTACCCGCAGCGGGTGGTCGAATTCAAGTCCGGACCGGGTAGCCCCGTGGAAACCCCTAAACCGACCGATCGGTCGGTTAATTCATAATCAACTCGGCGACCTAAAACCATTAATTACTCAGGAGACATCGTCATGAAGAAAACTCTCACGTTCTCGCTATTGGCGGCGGCGCTGTTCGGTGCCGGCTTGGCGCAGGCCCAAATCAAGGTCGGGGTGACCGTCTCGGCCACCGGGCCGGCGGCCTCGTTGGGCATTCCCGAGAAGAACACTTTCTCCGTCATGCCCAAGACCATTGCGGGCAAGACGGTCGAGTACATCGTGCTGGACGATGCCTCCGACACCACCACCGCGGTCAAGAACGCGCGCAAGCTGACGGCCGAAGACAAGGTCGACGTCATCATCGGCTCCTCGGTCACGCCCAATGCCTTGGCCATGATCGATGTGGCGGCAGAGACCGAGACGCCGGTGATTTCGCTGGCCGCTTCCAGCCGCATCATCGACCCGATGGATGCCAAGCGCCGCTGGGTGTTCAAGACACCGCAGAACGACAGCCATATGGCGAGTGCCGTGACCGGCCACATGGCGGATGCGGGCATCAAGAACATCGCCTTCATCGGCTTCAACGATGCCTACGGCAGCGGCTGGTCTGACGAGATGGTCAAGTTCGCGGCCTTGCGCGGCCTCAAGATCGTGGCCAGCGAGCGTTTTGCGCGCAACGACACCTCCGTCACCGGCCAGATCCTGAAGATCATGGCCACCAACCCGGATGCCGTGCTGATTGCCGGCTCCGGCACGCCGGCGGCCCTGCCGCAGAAGGCGCTGAAGGAACGTGGCTACAAGGGCAAGATCTACCAAACGCACGGCGTGGCCAACCCGGACTTCCTGCGTGTGTGCGGCAAGGACTGTGAAGGCACCTTCCTGCCGGCCGGCCCGATCCTGGTGGCCAGCCAGCTGCCGGCCTCCAACCCGATCCGCAAGGTCGCGCTGGACTACATCGGCAAGTATGAAAAGGCCTTTGGCGCCGGCAGCTTCTCCACCTTCGGCGGCCACGCCTGGGACAGCGGCCTGGTGCTTGAAAAAGCCATTCCGGTGGCTCTGAAGGCGGGCCAGCCGGGCACCAAGCAGTTCCGCGCTGCATTGCGTGATGCCATTGAGAAAACCACCGATCTGACCGTCTCGCACGGCGTGATCAACATGACCCCGAACGACCACCTCGGCTTCGACCAGCGCGCACGTGTGATGGTGGAGGTCAAAGGCGGTACCTGGAAGCTGATCGGCGACGCCAAGTAAGTTTTTGAGTTGGCAATCAACCTGGGATGAACCGAGGGGCGGCGTGACCGCCCCTCTTGTTATCCCTGTCAGACCGCGATAGATGGGAACGAGATGGATTTATCGATAGCGGCCATCCTGGCGCAGGATGGCCTGACCTCCGGTGCGATCTACGCACTGCTGGCACTCGCGCTGGTACTGGTGTTTTCAGTGACGCGCGTGATCTTCATTCCGCAGGGCGAGTTCGTGGCGTTTGGCGCGTTCACCATGGCCGCACTGCAAGGCGGCAAGTTCCCCACGGCGTCCTGGCTGTTGCTGGGGCTGGGTGCCACGGCCTTTGTGATGGAGCTGGTGGCGATCGCGCGTCTGCCCGAGCGCCGCAGCCTGCGTGAGGTGGCGCACGCCGCCTGGCAGATCCTGTTGCTGCCGGTGCTGGTCTGGGGCGCTGCCCAATTGCTGCCGCTGTCGAACTGGCCCATGCTGCTGCAAGTGGCCTTCACCCTGGCCATCGTGGTGCCCATGGGGCCGTTGGTGTATCGCATTGCCTACCAGCCGCTGGCCAGTGCCTCCACCCTGGTGCTGTTGATCGTGTCGGTGGGCGTGCATTACGCCCTGACGGGCATCGGCCTGCTGGCCTTTGGCGCAGAAGGTGTGCGCACCGAGCCGTTCACCGACTTGCGTTTCGAAATCGGGGCCCTGTCCATTTCCGGGCAAAGCCTGGCTGTGCTGGTTGCCGCGCTGCTGATGATCCTGCTGCTGTACGTCTATTTCGAGCGTACGCTGCCGGGCAAGGCCTTGCGTGCCACGGCGGTCAATCGCGTGGGGGCGCAGATCGTGGGCATCGGCATCACGCAGGCCGGGCGCGCCTCGTTCCTGCTGGCGGCGGCCATGGGCGCGGTGTGCGGCATCCTGATCGCGCCCTTCACCACCATCTATTACGACAGTGGCTTCCTGATCGGCCTCAAGGGTTTTGTGGCCGCCATCATTGGCGGCCTGGCCAGCTACCCGCTGGCGGCAGCCGGCTCCTTGCTGGTGGGCCTGCTGGAGTCCTATGCCTCGTTCTGGGCCAGCGCCTACAAGGAGGTGATCGTCTTCACGCTCATCCTGCCGGTGTTGCTCTGGCGCTCATTGGCGGCACCGCACCATGATGAGGAGGAAGAAGCATGAACCGGCTCTTCCTGGTTTTCATCGCGCTGCTGGCTTTGTTGCCGGTGTTGCCCACGCCTGAGTTCTGGATCACGCAGGCCAACTACATCGGCCTGTCCGCCATCGTGGCGATCGGCCTGGTCTTGCTGACCGGCGTCGGCGGCATGACCTCCTTCGGGCAGGCGGCCTTCGTCGGCCTGGGTGCTTATGCCACGTCCTACCTCAGCACCACCCTGGGCATGTCGCCCTGGCTTGGCTTGCTGGCCGGCGTGGCAGTCAGCATGGCGGTGGCGTTCATCCTTGGTGCGCTGACCATGCGCTTGTCCGGCCACTACCTGCCCTTGGGCACCATCGCCTGGGGGCTGTCGTTTTTCTTCCTGTTCGGCAACATGGAGTTTCTGGGCAAGTTCGACGGCATCAGCAGCATTCCGCCGATCGAGCTGTTCGGCCATCCACTGCGCGCGGGTGAGGAAATCTTCTACCTGATCTGGGCGGTGGTGGTGCTGGCCGTGCTGGCCACGCAGAACCTGCTCAACTCGCGCCCGGGCCGCGCCATCCGTGCACTCAAGGGCGGGGTGGTGATGGCCGAAGCCATGGGCGCGCGCACGGTCTGGCTCAAGCTGGTGTGTTTTGTCTTTGCCGCGGTGCTGGCCAGTCTGTCGGGCTGGCTGTATGCGCACATGCAACGCTCGGTCAATCCCACGCCTTTTGGTTTGAACGCCGGTATCGAGTACCTGTTCATGGCGGTGATCGGCGGTGCCGGCCACGTCTGGGGTGCCATCTTCGGTGCCGGCTTGGTGACCCTGCTCAAGGATCAGCTTCAGACTTGGCTGCCGCGCCTGTTCGGCGAGGCCGGTAACTTCGAGACCATCGTGCTGGGGGTGTTGCTGGTGGTACTGCTGCAGCATGCCCGCAATGGCTTGTGGCCTTATCTGGCCGAGCTGATGCCGCGCCGCTGGCGCCGCCAGACGGTGGTGCAGCCGCCCAAGCAGGCGCAAGCGCTGCCGATCCGTCCGCGCCCGCAGGCAGGTGAGCGTCTACTGGTGGTGGAGGGCGCACGCAAGGAGTTTGGCGGGCTGGTGGCGGTCAACGACATGCGCTTCGAGGTCAAGGCCGGCGAGATCGTGGGCCTGATCGGGCCCAACGGCGCCGGTAAGTCCACCATGTTCAACCTGATCACCGGCGTGCTGGACGTCACGCGCGGTAGCGTGCGCTACCTGGGCGAAGAGATCCAGAGCCAGCCATCGCGCGAGATCGTGCGCCGCGGCATTGCGCGCACCTTCCAGCACGTCAAGCTGCTGGGCAATATGTCGGTGCTGGAGAACGTGGCGCTGGGCGCCCATTTGCGCGGTCAGGCCGGCGTGCTGCGCAGCATGCTGCGTTTGAACCGCGGCGAGGAGGCACGACTGCTGGCCGAGGCGCAACGACAACTGGAACGCGTCGGCCTGACTCACTTGATGCACGAGCCGGCGGGTAGCCTGGCGCTGGGCCAGCAGCGTATTCTGGAAATCGCCCGTGCCCTGTGCTGCGACCCGGCCTTGCTGCTGCTGGACGAGCCGGCGGCCGGCCTGCGCTACAAGGAAAAAGAAGCGCTGGCGGAACTGCTGGCCCGTCTGCGCAGCGAAGGCATGAGCATCCTGATCGTGGAGCACGACATGGACTTCGTCATGAACCTGTGCGACCGTCTGGTGGTGATGGAATTCGGCACCCTGATTGCCGAAGGCGTGCCATCGGTGGTGCAGCAAGATCCGGCGGTGCTGGAAGCGTATCTGGGAGGCCTATGAGCACCGAACCGTTATCTGTGGCGGCACCTTCGACGGTGCTGGAGGTGCGTGAGCTGCACGCCGGTTACGGCAAGGTGGCGGCGCTGCATGGCGTTCATCTGCGCGCCGAGGTGGGCGAGATCGTGACCGTGATCGGCCCCAACGGCGCCGGCAAGTCCACGTTGCTCAATGCGCTGGGCGGCACGCTGCCGCTGACCGGCAACACGCGCGGCCAGATCCAGTTTCTGGGCCATGAGCTCAGCCGCATGCCGGTGGAGAAGCGGGTGGCCTTGGGCATGTCGCTGGTGCCGGAGAAGCGCGAACTGTTCGGCAGCATGAGTGTGCTGGACAACCTGCTGCTGGGCAGCTACCGCCGCTACCGGCTGCGCGAACCGAACCCGGCTGACCAGCTGGAAACCGTGTTCGAGCTGTTTCCCCGTCTCAAGGAGCGGCGCGAGCAACTGGCCGCCACCCTGTCGGGCGGCGAGCGGCAGATGTTGGCCATTGGCCGGGCGCTGATGGCCAAGCCGCGCCTGCTGATGCTCGACGAGCCCAGCCTGGGGTTGGCGCCGCTGATCGTGAAGGAAATCTTTCACATCATCCGCGAGCTCAAGCAGACCGGCGTCACAATTTTATTGGTCGAGCAGAACGCGCGCGCCGCGCTGCAGGTGGCCGACCGCGCCTATGTGCTGGAGACCGGCGACGTCATGCTGGAAGGCCCGGCCGACCAGTTGGCGCGCGACCCGAAGGTGGTGGAGACCTACCTGGGCCTGAGCCGCGCCAAGTGAGGGGGGCCGCCTTTGCGGCGGCACCTTTCTCAAATCTCTGAAAAAAGGCGGTGTGCAGGTGCCCGATCCGCTTATAATCAAAAAAAGCACGATCGTTCGTTTTTATTCTGTCGCCCGTGTGCCGGGAGACGGAGGCTGTGCCGAATAGAATCAGGTGATTGACGTGAACGTCAATGACAACAACCGAATTTGCAACTAGCTGGAGTGGCAGAAATGAAAGTCCTAGTAGCCGTCAAACGCGTGGTGGACTACAACGTGAAGGTCCGCGTCAAGTCGGACAACACCGGTGTAGACATCGCCAACGTCAAAATGAGCATGAACCCGTTTGACGAGATCGCTGTGGAAGAAGCC
>Ga0208121_100136_pt1 | contig 37856 bp, 48 predicted proteins | sample LakWasMet62_LOW9_2_FD_183894 | JGI IMG/M metagenome (GOLD analysis project Ga0208121, IMG submission 183894) | Freshwater sediment methanotrophic microbial communities from Lake Washington under simulated oxygen tension - Sediment Metagenome... | ecosystem: Environmental > Aquatic > Freshwater >... | reverse complement strand
TGACCTGCTCCCTGACTTGGGCTATGATTGGGCTATAGCCCAAAAGAAAACGCCCCAATCTTTCGAAAGGGGCGTCTTTATTGGTGGTGAAAGAGGGACTTGAACCCTCGACCCCAGGATTATGAATCCTATACCATTCAAACTTCAAGAGTCCTGCTGTGATCTATTTGTATAATTTATAACTAACAAATCAATTACTTACCAGTTTGCAATAAGATGCACCAAGACTATGTGAGGCGGAATTAGCCGGTTTAATGCTATCATTTGTCTATCCAGTGTCTATCCAGAAAATAAAAATGACAAAACCCACAGTGCCTAAAGCTGGTTTCAGCAATAACTTCATCAAGAGCCTTCCAGTGCTACCTGATCGTTACATAGTATATGACGGAAACGGGCTTGGCGTAAGGGTCTCGCAAAAAGGCAGGAAAACGTTCATTTACTCCTATCGATTTGGCAAACCAAAAACATGGACGATTGGTGCGTATCCAGCCATCTCACTCAGCGAGGCTAATGAGATGAGGTTTAAGGCTAAAGAAATGCTTAGTCGAGGGCTTGATCCAGCAGTTCATTCCAAGTCGGTGAAGGCGGTCAATCTTGAGAAGGCCAAGCAAAAGATTCTTACGTTTGGCGATTTGGCTGACCGATTCCTGGCAGACCATACAGCCAGCGAAACTACGATTGGTAATTACCGCGAGTGTTTATATCGTTATATATTCCAGAGCAAGCGTCCTCCTCGGAAAGACGGTAGGCAGTATGACGGGCATGTCTATACGGATTGGTCAAATGTCCCAGCAGAGGATATTACACGTGATGACATCAGATCCATTCTTAAATCCATCACCGACCAGGGTATTACTAGGCGAGCCAACCTTACTAACACCGCACTTAAGTTGTTGTGGAGCTATGGTGTCAACGAGGAATTGGTTAGGTATGATCCAACGAGCGGCATAAAAGATCCGGCAAAAAAGACCAGAGGTACTCGCGTATTATCAATTGAGGAGATTCCTGTATTCTGGCATGGAGTGCTTAAGATCAGAAGCCATAGGACTGTTACGATATTACGTCTCCTCCTGTTACTAGCCAGACGTGAGACTGAGGTTTGCGGTGCAAAATGGAGCGAGTTTGATCTTGATGCCGGCACTTGGTTTATTCCTGTGCGCAGAAATGTGCATGGGGTGATGATTTCTAGCGGCCTTAAGGTACACGAGTCCAGCGAACATTTAGTTGATGGATTGATGGTTGCGCTACCAAAGATGGCCGTTGAATTGTTGCGCGAATGGCGCAAGCGTGCAGGCAACTGGGAGCATGTGTTCCCAGGTGAAAAAGTTCCAACAGTGGCAATTGGATACAATGTTCCATCAAAGGCAACTAGGCGTAGTTGGAAAGTAATTGGAATGAAAGAGCCATTCACCCCACATGATCTACGCCGTACCGCCATGACTAACCTGGCTAGACTAAAGGTAGCGCCACACATTCGGGCTAGAATCACCGCGCATAGTGTAGGCAATAGCGTCGAGAAAACGTACGACAAGTATGAATACCTTGATGAAAAGCGGGAAGCAATGGAGCTTTGGGCTGCTGAAATTCAGAGACTAATATCAATGCAGTAGGCCTAATTAAGGCTAAGTGATTCAATTTAACGCTTAATATTAGATTTTGCTTGCTATATATTATACTGAATGATATTATAGCACCTATGGCATATTATTCATGGCTAAACAGGTCTGAGTAGATGCGAATGATCATATAAGGAGTTGGATTATGCAAACAGAACAGAGTAAGCCGAAGTTTGAGAAATTCATTAGCATTGACGAAGTTTCAGAGCTGACAGGTTTTGGCACAACTAAGATTAAAGCCTGGGTGAAAAAGAAATCATTCCCAGCACCTTACAGAACGCCAAATGATGACTTCCTTGGCTGGACAGAGTCACAGGTCGTGGCATGGCAGCAATCTCTAATAGCCATGGCCGCCTAAATTTTGGCCTAGACTGATATAATATATAGTACATTTGTCAAGTGTGTTGCATTGACATATTGAGGATGTTTGATTGAATTAGGAATCCGGATGGATAAGCTAAAAGAAGAAACACAAGCGCAAGCTAAAGCAAAGAAGTTGCCAGCATGTATCTGCCTGCCATCTGACTCTGTAGCGGGTTTGAAAGAGCTTGTAGCACGTCGCAAAGCCGGACAGATTGACTTTATCTCAACCGGATTAGCATCGCTTGATGAAAAACTTGATGGTGGATTTGAAGCAACTCAATTCATTGTATTAGCTGCGCGACCAGGAGCCGGTAAATCTACATTAGCGCAACAGATCGCTGAGTATGTAGCTGAAATGCTCGGTATCACAGTGTTATTCCTAGCATTGGAAGTCGGAAATACAGAGTTCGTAAGACGTTCTGCAACACGACGTTCTGGAGTTCCGATGCGCAATATCAAAAAAGGCAATATGGATGATGCTGAGTATGTGAAATTCCTGACCGCTTGTGGTGAGTATGACAACCTCCCGCTGTACACAGCCCATGCTGATTGTAACGACCCAAAAGCAATCAATGAAACCATTGTTCAATTCGATGAGTGGCTAGAACAAAACAGTAAGCCAAAAATCGGCATGATTGTTGTTGATTATCTGCAGTTAATGACAGCAAAGGGATCCTCTAGGGTTGAATCAGTCGGTGAAATTAGTCGATCACTGAAAAAACTTGCTCAAACAAAACAAATCCCAGTACTGGCTTTAGCTCAAATGAATCGTGAGATTGAAAAACGCGTTAATAAGCGTCCATTATTAAGCGATTTACGTGAGAGTGGAGCGCTTGAGCAGGATGCGAACATCGTTATATTTATCAGTCGTGATGATGAAGACGATCAGCCAAACGAGCTGAAGCTTAGAGGTTTGCGAAAAGTTGAAATCATCATTGCCAAGAATCGCGATGGTGAAGTTTGTGATGTTGACATGATTTGGGACCCTGCACGACTGTCGTTTATTGAGCCTGATCCAGTAGTGGTTAGGATTATTGAAATGGCTAATAAAAACAAATCAAGTCCAGCTAAGGCAAGGAAAGCTGCAGATCTAAAGGCTAAGCCTGGTGAGATAGTTGCTGATGGCGGTAAATCGGAAGTTGAAAGATTTTTAGGTGAAGAGGTGTGTGATGAGTCAAAGTTCTAAACTTTACAATCAAGTGGCAATCGCAACAATTAGTGATTATCGATTACCGATTTATCCGGTTTCCAAAGGCATGTCAAGTGGTGTTAGAAGTGGGAAGTGGGGGGAGTTTAAAGTTGAACGCGGCGCCGTCACGGCCCGCCACCGCGATGTATTAGACGCTATTATTTCATTAGCGTTAGATACTAATTGCGTAAAATCATCTACTAATGGTGAGATAGAAATGCATATACTTTATGATGCTAAAGAAGTGTTGAGGATGCTTGATACAAAATCGACATATACCTGGTTAAAATCAATGATTATGGATATGCAGGGTACTGTAATTTCTATTAAGCAAAAAGATGAGGTGTGGCCGGATTCGTGGTCATTAGTTTCATTTCATGGCAATAGTAAAAAAACTGCTGATCGCCGCCCAGATCAGTACCAAGCAGCGTTAAAAAAAATAGTACTAAGCCCAGGAGCTGTTAAATGGATGGCTCATGATATTCGAGTATTCATTAAAAAAGAAGTCGTTGCTGATATATTGGCTTTAAATCATCAGGTCAGCAGAAGTGTGGCACGATGGTTTTTATCGCATTCGAATGAACAAAATCATAAGATTGAAGATGTTCTACTCTCAGTCGGATGTGTAGGTGGATCTCATCAAATAAATAAGAGAATTAATCAAATGATTGATGATGCCGATGGATTTAAAAAGCTAGGGATAACTGTCGGAAAAACTGTAAGATCTGTGAAGATTGATGGCGTCTGGTTTAAAAATCCAATCAAACATAATTGACTCAAAATTATATTTCGGACCTAAATTCCCCTGGCTTATTACAAATTCGGACCTAAATTCCCCCGGGTTGGACCTAAATTCCCCCGGCTCGGACCTAAATTCCCCCGGCTCTAAAGTATATTCTAAAGGAATATACAAAGGGGTGAGTCCTTAAAGGCCTCACCCAGTAAAAGTTTACTACAGTCACTCGATAAAATATGTCACCTTCGGTGAAGGGTCGGAAAAATAAAAAATGACAACAAAGACCAACAGCATACAGTTGTTCAATCATTATAAAAACACAACAGCACACAACATAACTCAGACATTTAAGTCTTCGTTACAAAACCTGAATAAAGATTTTAATGAACATCTCATTAAAATCTTATGAGAATTTACAAGCTGTATGCCAGAGGCATTTGAATTTAAGTCGTTTGATCAATCAGCCTTTGACGCCGCCCTTGAAGGCTTGTCAGCTAAATTAGCTGGTGCTGATTTTTCAGACATCATTATTGGTAAGGAACAGATGGCTGCGACCTCTTACCTTGTCGATCCGCTTAATAGCGAAGGTTGCGACGTGAACATCTCCAATGCTAAGGGTCAAACTCCTTTAATGCTGTCTGTCATGCAGGCTCATGATGAAGACGTGATGGGAGCGCTGATCAAGCAAGGTGCTGAGATCAGCGCTACAGACGGCAAAGGAAACTCTGCGCTCATTGATTGCAATATGAAACAAATGCTTGTAATTATATCGCTAGTGTGATATAATATATAATATATTTAATGATTTGTCAGAAGCGCATGGTTGCTGCTTTATGATTACCCTGCCATTGCAGGGACTAACAAAAACACAACTAGGAGTTTATATGGATTTACATTTAGGTAATTTAAAATCAGGCGAAGCTGCACCACTTTACTTGCAATACGATGGTCAGCATAGGCCGCAATCGGCATCGATTACCATCAGCGAGGACGGTGCCGTTTATGCGGAAGTGAGCGGCAGCGTTGGTGGCGGAACCACACCAGACAAGTGGCATGGCCGCACGATCGAGATTGACGTACCACCACTGGCTAATGGCGCAAGCGTTGCTGCAGTATTGGAATCAGCGGAAGGTTCAGCATTGCTCAATCGCATCCATGATGGGCACAGCGTAGAGTGGAATGGTAATAATAATGTTGGCACGTTGGATGACGATGCTCAGGCTGCAGTTGAGGAACTGGAAGAGATGTTGTCGAATGTACCTATGGATGAGGTTGTAGATGATTTGGGCGAATACCTTAATCACTTATCGTTAAATGAAGCCTGGTCCGGCGAGCAGACACTTAGTGAGGCAGAAAGCATGATTACTGACAACGTGGAGGCTGGGAACGGCGGACTGGCTCGCATTGACGGTGATGTTGAAGAATACTTGCTGAACATGGCTTATGAGCTTGTGGACGACGAGAAGGCCGGCCTGTCACAAAATCACCTGGACGCACTCATCACCGCTCGTAAGATCAACCAGGATGAGGCTGAGGCATATGCAGCAGAACATATCCAAACAACCGGCTTGAAAATGTAACGCCGATGCCGGTTCGCCGGCAGTATGCCACCGCATAGGTGGTTTTAGCTGATGACCAGCAAAACGAACCAGCGGACTGGTGATAGTGAAGGAAAATATTATGGCAAAGAACGAAAAAGTATAAGTTGAGGGCAGATCAATTGAGATAGTCGAGGTCTATCTGATTGGCGTTGATGCCAACGAAAATCTAGCGGAAGAAATTAATGAGGTTCACTTAAAGGTCAGGGTTGACGGTGACGTTAATAGTCATCTGTTGATTTTTCAGGCTGACTCTCCCGGCGGTGCCGTTTCGCTTTATGACTCATACGATGTAGGCCGCGCTGGCGAGGAGCTTATCGACTCATTTGATGACATCAACGCTCTAAATGATGCGTTAAGTCCGATTGCGCAGGCTATATATGAAGACACAGATTTTAATTATTACATGAGCGCAATTAATGGCGAAGCTGCAGAGTTGATAGCTAGAAATAGCAATGTGTTCGGCGGCCAAGAGGCATACGTTTACAAGGTTGGTGATAAATACATTGCACATACTGATCATGTTGATTGTAACCAAGAGGTTACTGATACCTTGCGCGTCCTCGATGCGGACGAGGTAAGGCAGGTTGAGGATGGTGTCGATTTGTTTGAGCTCATTAACGGTGAGTCTGTCGAAGTAAGAATTCACATGTAATTAAGCTTAAACCAACTTACTATTTTTCCGACCCTTCGGCGCAGCCGACAAAGGAGCAACGGTAAGTTGGTTTTTTAATGATTTCGGCGATATATATTATTCCATTGAGTAAGAATTATGACTAAAGCACAGAGGAATGAACGGTTAGGAAACATCAACTTTCTCCAGCTTACCGCTGATGATGCTCTGTTCTATCGTGCTCGCATAGATGATGATTTTGATTCAACCGAAGACGGTAATGCTTCGGCTGGTGGCAAGTTTGATGACACTTTTTTTGCAGAAATTAAATTACGCCGGGAAGCATTGCTTAAAAAGGAAGGAGAGCATGGTGAAAAATGAATCCAATATGGCACTGCGCATGAATGGTGCTACTAAGCGCAAATTTATTGCTCACTACGGAAGATATTTGGCTAAAACTGGAACCTACATTTCGATGAATTCATACATCGCACAGGAGGTTGGTAATCGATTAAGTTATGACCTGACTAGACCAAGCAAGGAATCAAAACGTATCGAGCAGATGCAGGTAAAATTTCCGGAAGCGCTATACCAATCCATGATGGACGTGGCTGCAGCTGGGGATATCAGCATCAACAGGCTGGTGGTTGATACCATTACGAAAAGGGCTGCCGAATGAATGGATTTCAAAAGTATATAGAAGCGATTAATACCGGGAATGCAGAGCTTGTAAAAGAAAATTTTAATCCTGAAACCGGTAAGGAAGTCAGGGTCTACCGCATTGGAAGTGATGTTGTGCTGTATTCAGACTATATAGATGGCCACGAGATATTCATCGACACGCTGCGCAAACTTAACGAGGATGAAGTTAAGCAGGTGCTCGCATGTTCATCCGAAAATCTACCCGATCTTGTTGCCGAATTTTAGGTTCTAAGTCTTGTTTTTTGGCGTTATTATATATATCATTCATTCATGACTGATGAAAAAGATAAAAAAGCTGCAAAGGAAAAGGTTGTCATCTTTCGCACAACACGTGCACTTCGTGACAAGTTGGTGAAGAAGGCAGCACAGGACGTAATCGATGGCACCCAGATGGGGTTAGGTGCTGGTGCAGCTTACTCCGTCAATAATGCTGCGACAAAACTATTAGCCGCTGCATTGGGGCTAGAGTATAAGCATGAGTATAAACATGAGAAGCGAACATCCAGCAAGGTTGGTATGAGCTTTTTATTTCCTCAACACATTTATGATGGATTGAAGGAAAAGGCGGATCGTGATGGTATCTCGGTAAACGAGGAGTTACAGCGCACGCTCGAAAAGATGACATCCTGAGTTGTCATCGCACTAAGTTATATTTTTCAAACTGGCCGAAACTGCGCCACAAACTGTATATATTGATTAAGAAGGTTTTCTTGGTCCCGCGAGACTTTACGCGCGGAGACCGGGTCGCGATAGCGATGGCGCTTGGCGCCACAGAGCCCTAGGGATCCGCGCGTAAAGGGCTTGTGGGGAGTGTGTGGCGCGATAGCCACGGTCTTGTATCATTATCATTGAAGCGAACGGCAACATGGCCGTTTTTTATTCTTTAATATGTTTTAATATATACCATTATTAAGGATTTTATGGAATGCATAGTGAAATTGAATCAGATGATGAGTTTAATCCTTTGATTGCTCCGGCACCTCACAGGATGGCGCTGTTTGATGACGATGACATCATTGCCATGGCCGCCAATGTGGGTTCAAGCGAAAATCGCAAGGCCATGTTCAACAGGATCAAACAGACCTCAAGAACGCGCCGAGTAGTGCCACCGCCAAGGCGTGAAGATGTTCATGCAATTTTTGATGCGCTAACTCTTGAGATGCCGAACTTCACGGAGGTCATTGAGCACCTGCGCAAGCAAGCTGTGCTGCGGAACCGCGCAAAAGTGCCAATCATGGGTTCGCAACCGATATTACTAACCGGAGATCCTGGCATAGGGAAAACCTTTTTCGCCCAGGCGTTGGCTGAGTCTGAGAGGTTGGCGCAGGAATTCCACCTTATTGATGCCGCCACGATTTCTGCAGCATTTATTTTGATTGGCGGATCCAGCATGTGGTCAGAGAGTACGTTTGGAAGGATTTTTGGATGCCTGTTAAGCGGTAAGACTATCAATCCTATTGTTCTGATCGACGAATGCGACAAGCTATCGAAAGGGCAATACCCGCCAGAAAACGCGCTCTTTAACCTTCTTAATCCAATGCAGTCGCGCAAATTTGTTGATGAGTCTGTTGCGCCGATGGCGATTGATGCTTCGCGCATCATGTACATCCTAACTGCCAATGATACTAGCTGCATGCACCCTGCGATTCTTGATCGGTGTTTGGTATTTCACATTGAAAAACCAACCAAAATTCAAGCGATCGATGTGGCTAAATCAGTCTGGTCATCAATCCGCAAGACTGAATCATGGGCAAAAAGCTTCGGTGAACAATTATCCGATGATGTTCTGTTGGCGTTGTCAGATCAGACACCAAGGGCAATGAAGAAAAGTTTAGAGAATGCGATGGCAACCTGCGCATTACGCGATGATGGTGGTGAGATATTGCCGGAAGATGTGGCCGAACATAAACCAGCAACGACACGCCGGATAGGATTTTAAGGAAAACTATGGATATGAATACAATCTTACAAGTGTTTATTGTCATCAGCGGTGTAATTGGTCAGTTGCTGATCTCACATCAGCGTAGAGAAGCCTTTGTCGTTTGGCTTTTTAGTAATGCAGCGCTGATCTATGTGAGTGTAAATAAACAATTATGGGGGATGGTGCTGTTATACGTTTTTTTCAGCTTAATGTGCTTCTACAGCCTTTACAGGTGGGGCAGAATCGCGAAATCAACACCTTGATAGTTATACCTTCATTGAATGTAAATGTAAAGTAACGCATTGATTTAACACGGGTTTATCTTGACAAGAGAGGTGATGATGAGTATGATATGCGATGATTTATTAGTTAATAAGCAGTCCAGAAAATGAAGCAGCAGGCAATGACAATGAAGCACATACGAGCTATCCGCACAACCGCGGTGAGCCTTCATGCGCCTGCCATTTTCACAACATACACAGCAAACGCACTTCCGACGTAGCTCAAAGGCTGGGTCGGTTAACATGCCGGCCTAGCACCATCAGTCCGGTCAACCATAGGATCGGACAACATGAAAATTCAACTCATCAGCGATTTACACATCGGCGTTTGCCACTACACACCAGTCGCGGTAGGCGCGGACGTGATCGTGGTCGCCGGTGACGTCGATGCGGGGTTCGATACGAACGTCTACAAACTTTTTTCAGACATGCTGTTCAGCTCACCCCAGGCGCACATCGTGTATGTGCCAGGAAATCATGAGTTTTACGACAAAGACATCCTCGCTTTCCGCGCTGAACTGCGCAAATTTTGCGGTCCCGCGACAGCCGGTGGCGAGTTTGCGGGCGGTCTTGATCAGCGGTTTCACCTGTTGGATAACGATGAAGTTGTTATTAATGGCGTGAGATTCCTGGGCAGCACCCTATGGACGAATTTTGAGCTGTTTGGAGAATCGCAAAAACAGGCGTGTATGGAAGAAGCCGCGCGCCGATTGAACGATTTTTACTACATCAAAATCAACGGCCGGTTGTTCACGCCACAGGACAGTGTTGATTTGCACAACACCGCCGTCAGCTGGTTAGAGAATAAGTTGAAGCATGAGCCATTTGACGGTGAAACTGTCGTTGTGACGCATCATGCACCGAGTTTTGCGTCAGTCGTCCCGCATTATCAACGTGACCCGTTAAGCGCCTGCTATGCATCAAGGCTTGATCACCTGATGGGGTACAGCAAATTTTGGCTACACGGCCACACGCATTCGAGCTTGGATTATGAAATCGAAGGCACACGTGTGATTTGCAATCCGCGTGGCTATGCAAGAAATGAACTCTCAAATGAGAACAGGTCATTTCAGCCAGCGTTATTGCTTAGTGTTAGTGAGCCTGATTTGACGCCAGAAGCGGAGTTAGATGAAGCTGACAACCAGGCGAAAATAGACGCATTAATCGGACTTGAGAAGTTGCATCACGAAGAGTTTGAGCTGGATTACTACGATCTTGGTCAGCTGCCAAAAGAGCTGGCTGATGAATACTGGAAGGACCATGTCGGCTCAACACAGCCAGGAATTGAGGGCGCGTCAGCGGTGTACACGTGGGACTTCGAGCCTTGGCGTCGTCAATATTTAAAGCAGCTCGGTGTTGATCAGCCTAAAGGTGGAAATAAACCATGACTAATTTAAAGGGCCAGGCGCAGATTTTACTGAACCTTGAGAAGCATCACAGCGATGAGTATTTGCTAGATTATTACGACATTGGACAGCTGCCGAAAGATCTGGCTGATGCGTACTGGAAAGATCACATGGTCGCAGCGAGACCGCTAATTGTCGGCACGATGTCGGTTTACCCCTGGGATTATGAAGTCTGGCGTGATCGGTATTTAAAGCAGCTGAGGGTGAGCGATATTAAATTGGAAAACAAACCTTGAGTAAACGCACCATCATTTTAAAGAATAATGACCGTGAGTTGCCGGTTGAAATCGTGGTTGAGCCTACGAGCAACACTATTCACGTCAGAGTTGAGTGGATCGATACTCAACTGCTTGCCGAACTCATTCAAGAGCAATTTGCGGCGCTGGTTAACGATGATGGCTACAAGATTTGGCTGCAAACCGTGAGTCGTCAGAACGATGTAGGTATTGAGATCCGTGAAGCCACATTCACCGTTGAGATGCTGGAAGGCACGTTAATTATGAAACCGCTGGAATGGAACCGCTATGACGCCTAAATTTCTGTTCCTGGACTACGACGGCGTACTGCATCCATTCAGTTTTAGCCATGTCGGAGCTCCAATGAGCTTACACTGGCATGATCAGAGCGTTAGCCTATTTTGCTTTGCCCCGATCTTGGAGCGCCTGTTAAGCCAGGTTGACCAGGAGGCCCGCGTAAAGATCATTTTAAGCACGACCTGGCAGCAGCGCCTTGGCTGGAGAGCAGCGGCTAAATTCCTGCCACCAGCATTGCAGAAACGTGTGGTTGGCGGCGTTTATAAATACGGCTTGTCACGCGGCGCTGAGATTGCGATGCATGCCATGGATTTCAAAATTAGCGATAGAGAATGGCTTGCAGTAGATGATGATGGATGGATGTGGCCCCAGGAACACCTGAGTCGATTTATCAAGGCAGATTCTGCGACTGGTCTTTCGAGTGAGCAGCTGCAACAAGAGCTGAAAATGAAATTACAGGAAATGCTGGCATGAAGGTAAAGGATCTTATTGCAGAACTGCAAAAACATGATCCTGAAGCTGAGGTTGTGGTTGACGGGTACGAAATGGGCGTCAGTGACGTGCGAAAAGTTGTGCCAGTTACCGTTTATAAAAATGTTGACAGGCCATACTGGTGCGGTCGATACGAAACCAGTCTTGGCGGTGAATATACACCAAAGGATGCGCAGCCGGTCAGTGCCGTATTTCTACCGCGTCTTGATAACGAAGATGCAGACGAGGATTGGGCTGAAAAAAATTGGGCAAAAATGAAAGCTGGTCTGGAAATAATGAAGGCAAAAAAATGAATAAAGAAAAAACATTAAAGCTGATGAGGGAATTCCCGCGCCTGTTGCGTAAAAGCGTTGCTCACCCGAGCCCGTTACAGTTCAGGGGCATTGAAGCCGGCGACGGATGGTATGAGATTATCTGCCAGCTATTAAGCGAGATCGAAGCCAAATCTATCTCAACAGGCATCAGTAAAAGAAAATGGCCGAGAGTTTTACAGATCAAAGAGAAATTCGGCACTTTGCGTTTTTACATTGATATTTCAGCGTTCGACGCGACAGACCTGGAACTGGTTAGAAACATGATTTCTGCAGCCGAGACTAAAAGCTTGGAAATCTGTGAAGAATGCGGAGCACCGGGGACGCTATATAAAAACGGCTGGATGTATGTGAAATGCCCGGAATGCGAAGCAGCGTTACGAAAAAAGGAAATGGAACATGCTTAAAAAGGTGATGTTTGTCGGACGATTCAGTGCTGAAACCTGCGGCCCGTGGTCGGATTTCGCCATGATCAGTCTTGGCGAGCCGGACGCCAGTGAAGGTGCTCCGAAAATTCAGGATGGCTGGCATGACGTGTTGCGTCTGGAGTTTCACGATATTACTGCCGACACAATGGATGTTGAAGGCATTTACACGCTGATGAGTGATGCTGACGCACAAGCGATTGTTGCGTTTGTGAAAAAGGTCGCACCGGAAGTGGAAGGCATCATCGTTCATTGCCGAGCCGGTATTAGCAGAAGTGCAGCGGTGGCGAAGTGGATTTGTTCAGAATACAAGATACCGTTCAATGCGAAATATGACCGATATAACGATTACGTTTATAGGTTGATGGTGCTGGCAGCGGCTGGTAGCAGTGATTCGGAAGCTTCAGAAGAATATTTAGCAGCATTAAGAAAGGCAGTGAATCGTGAGTGAAAGCTTGAAGGTTACAGTGCTGAGCATCACTGGCGGCGTACATGCCCTGCCAGACGTTGACGCCGAACCAAGTGTGAGCCTGATTCAGTGGTCTGTCCGTGAATGTGATCGTGCTAATGGTACGCGCACGCGTCATTTGGTGGGGTATGACACCCATGGCCGCGAGGGGCGCGTTTCAAGCACCGTTGTTGAGCTAAACATGGATGCGAGGACTGCGAAAACTAAATCAGGCCGGATCTACAGCTTGAAAGGCGATCCGGGTCAACATTCGGATTCTGAGTATGTGTGGCAAACCTGGCTTTATCTGCAGAAAGCAAAGAATGACGCGGATGTAACGACTAGCTTATGGAGAAAATCAATTGATCCTGATGTTCGGTGATGTTCATTCTAATTTTGGTCACGTTCTGCCAGCGGTTTTGGCAGAGAAGCCGGCTGCCATCATCTTCCTGGGCGACATCCAGGCGCAGAAACCGCTGGAGCAAGAACTGGGTAGAGTAGTGGATCTCACCGATGTCTGGTGGATCCATGGGAATCATGACACGGACACCAAGGCGGACTATGACAATCTTTTCAATTCAAAATTGGCGGACAAAAACTTGCATGGCCGCGTTGTGGAGATTGACGGGTTAAGAGTGGCAGGCCTGGGCGGGGTATTCCGCGAGGCTGTCTGGTACCCGCGTCATGACCCCGAGGCGGTACCGCACTATGAATCATATGATGCCTATGTGAAATCTGAGCTGGCCGCGGAACGCTGGAAAGAGTACAGGCGCTTAAAAGCTGCCGGACAGAAACCGGATGGGTTGCCATCACCGGCAATGCTAGGTAAAGCGCTGACACATAAAAGCACGATCTTCTATGATGAATGGTTGAGCCTATATGGTCAGCGCGCAGATATTCTTGTAACGCATGAAGCGCCGAGCTGCCACCCTTACGGGTTTGTTGCATTGGATATTTTAGCTAAGAGCATGCGTATTAAGTTCAGCTTTCATGGACACCTCCATGATCGAATTTCGTATTCAGAACAACACGAGCGATTAGGATTTTCAGCTCACGGGGTGGGTTTTTGCGGCGTTTCAGATATGTATGGTGGCATGGTAAGGGCTGGTGAATACGACGCGCATTACGAGCGTCTTTACCAAGAAAACCGAAGAAGTAGAGATAAGCCGGTTTAAGTGGGGTTGGATAAATTGACCATTAATCTATTTTTTGACTGTGAATTCACGCATCCGCAAGAAGGTTTGGAGCCGCCAGTTCTTGTTAGCATCGGCGTTATCAGCCAGGATGGGCGGACGTTTTACGCTGAGAATGAAAACATGCAGGAAGAGCTTTTTAGTGATTTCACCATCGAAACAGTATTGCCATTATTGCAGGGCGGTGAAGCCCTGATGCTCTATTCTGAGATCGCAAGGCGCATGAAAACATGGATAGAGAGCTTTGATGGCGAAGTAAAAATGTGGACGGATGCACCAGGTCATGACTGGCCGCACGTGTTCCACCTGTTTAGTGTTCACGGGTGGCCATCGAATCTCAGGCGTACCCCTGCAGCGCTGCGGTTTGCCTCATCGATCCAGAATTCGCGGTTTGATGCCGCAGTAGAAGATATTTTCCGGAGCAACCCGGAGTTAAGACGCCATCATGCCCTGGATGACGCAGTTGCAAACCGCCATGCATTCAAGATGGCGACAATGAGAAGGTATTAAAGTGATTTTATTTCTGGATTTTGACGGGGTCTTGCATCCTGACGCCGTTTTTAAACCGGCGAGAAAACCGATCGAGCTTCGCGCTGAAGGATCGCTGATGATGCACGCCGGCATTCTGACGGAGATCATCGAGCCGTTTGATGTTCAGATTGTGCTATCGACTAGCTGGGTTAAGTCGTTAGGCTTTCTGAAAACCGTTAAAAGGATGCCGCCAGCGCTGGCTGAACGCGTCATCGGTGCAACCTGGCATACAGGCATGGTCGACCTGGTGACGTACCCGTATCAGTCGGGAACTTTTGCCAGCGACCCGTTCAATTTCCTATCAAGATTTGAGCAGATCCACGGCCACGTTGTCAGGAATAACGTAGAAAAATGGCTGTCGATAGACGATTTGCATTCAGGCCTTGATGTCTGGCCGGCAGAATTTGAGCAGCGCCTAGTCAAAACTGATGGCAACGCTGGTCTGGGTTGTGAAGAAAAACAGAGTGAGCTGAAACAAAAACTGGAAGCTCTATCGGGGGTAGCGTGATGGTAATTTACTTAGATTTTAGGGGCGTTTTGTATAAAAACGACATACACCGAGCTTCACCAGCCGATCGTGAGTTTGAATTCGCACAAGAGTTTGAGCGGGTTTTAAATCTGGTTGATCCGGAAAAGAAGATTAAATTGGTGTTAAACGCACAGCTTGCGCATGATGCTGGACTTGAGGCTGCAGCATTGAAGCTTCCTGAGAGTCTGCGCGAGCGCGTTATTGGCATGACAGATAAGGAATTTGCCATGACATCTGATTTAGCCAATGCGTACACGCTGGCAGATTCTCACGCGCAACAACATGGCATTACACATTGGATCGCCATCAATGACGACTTCTGGACTTGGCCGGCGGACCAGCGGCATAGACAGGTTTTGACGGAGAGCATGACCGGCTTCGGCCTGAAGCGAGCCCAGGACGATTTTGTCGCGAAAATTGAAGCTTTACGAAAGGCACGATATGAAAATCTACTTTGACACGGAATTCTCGGACCTGATCGGGGTCATTTTTGACATAAAGTTACTGTCAGCCGGCTTTGTCGCTGACGATGGCTCCGAGCACTATTTTGAGCTGACGAACCACTGGAGCGAGGGCGAGTGCTCAACCTTCGTTTGTGAGGCGGTAATCCCTCATCTTAATCCCGATAAATACGGCAAAGATCCAGCGGATGCAATCAGGGATCTCAACGCCTGGATCGAAAGTTTTGGCGAGTCAGTGACCTTATGCAGCGATGCCCCGGGTTACGATTGGGGCCTTCTGTACGACCTTTTCACCGACTACGGATTCCCGGCAAACCTGGAACGCAGACCCTTGAGCGTGAACACGCCGGAAGTGATGAGAGGCATTGAAGAATATTTCGAGACCCAGCCGTATGCGATCCGCGATCCGAAAAACTGGGATGCCCATGAGATGATGTACCGCCCGATTGCGATCCGCCATCATTCACTTTGGGATGCTCGCGCGCTGGCTTATGCAAACGGCGTACAGCCGCTGAACCTGCTCGCGCACTGCAAAATGCTGGGAAAAGCGATTTTTGACATAGTCGACCTGCCAAATTACCTGCACAATAAACTTGTTACGCGCATGCATAAATGCAAGGGTAAGCTGCATGCAACGTATCGAGTTGATGAGTTTAAAATGCTATCAGACGAGGTGATCTCTAAAATCGAGATGGCCTATCAGCAAATTGATGATATTTGCAAAGCTGAAAATGACGGGAAAACCGTTGTTCTGCTGGGCTATTCAGCCGGTTTTCTGTTTCGTGATGATGCCATGATGCTTTTGAATTTTGTAGAAGCAGATCAACTGACTGAGGCTATGAACGCCGCAGAAATTCCAATGCCGGCACCGCCAGCTTACGCGAGCCGGTTAGCGCAGCGGTTGGCAGAAGAGTCGACCCCGCTTTTCGTCATGTCACTTAATGACGCCGGCACTGACGAGCAAAAAGTTGATGGCTTAAATTACCCGCAGTTGTGCTGGGTGTTGTGGGATCACAAAGACAAAACCGTCAGTGAATACGAAGCATTTTACGCTTACGATAAGAACTTTAGGTTTTTGGACATAGAGCGCATGGATGTCGGTGAGCGTGCGTTTTTCGATAGATTAATGAGTAAGTTCGGCCGAGGATTAAAGCCGCGAACATGAGGGAGCCAATGATGGCAAAAAGCAAAAAAGTAAAAGTAAAAATCATGAGCGAGGCTGAGAAGAAGGAAGTCAGACAAGCTGAATTCATGGAGTCATGTAAAGGACTCTCAACTGAGGAAATTATTGAGCGCGCGAAACTGTTTCAGGGCGTTGATGTTTCACGTTTCAAAATTGTGAAAATGGTCGGATGATAAGCATGGTCAACCTAAAAACGCTCTCAGCACATACCCTGCACACCAGCGCCATCTTGCGCACCGCCTCACTCAACGCGTCCGGATGGTCGGTGAATCGCCAGGATGAGACAAGATCATCCGGTCCGCAGACATACGGGTACATCTGGGACCAGGCGACCGGATGGACGTGGATGGTATCAGCCCCGCGCGAAGCTTTTAACAAGCTTGCACTCAAGGCATCAACCGAGTCCAGCCGTATTGTCGAGGATATCCGTAGTGCGCTGGCGCATCTGATCCATGAGTGCGCGGCAACCCGGCAACTTTCAGATGTGCAGGAAAACCAATTGGGCGGGATACTGGCATCTTATGCAGGCACCACCAAAGTTTGGGAAGTCTATGACCACATGGAGTCAGGCGGTCATTTTATAGTGATGAATTACCGCAATCCCGATCAGGTGAATTCTTCACTATTGAGGCCGTTTATCGTGGCTAACAGTCATAATGAAGCGCTTGTTGCTGATGACCTGATGGCGCGCGTGGAGTATATTTTAGCGATTGACCGTGAAAAGCACCCGGACTGGTTCAGATAAAATCACTTCCTGATACTGACTGGCGCCTTACCTTTAGCTTCTTCCAGACGCTTCGTTTCCTTTGCGTCTATCGCTTTCGCCTTGTCTAACCCGTTCTGGAGGGCCTGAGCCATGTCGAAATCCATCAGGCCGGTTGTTCGCGACTTTGGTCCGGTGTGATTATTTTCATAAAACAAACTCCTGCCGCCCACGGTTATTTTTCTTGAGATGCGTCTCGCTCCTGTGTTGACCACCAATTTTCCTGGCAGCTGTGTTGACCTGCCAGATTGATTTTCTTGGGCAGTTATGCTTGGTTGCGCGTCAATGCCTAACTTCCTCAAGATCTCAGGCGCAAGAACCTCTAAACTGGCCGCAGGAATAATTGCACCAGACAAAGAGCTTGTTTTGGTTTTTGCGTATATGCCTTTTCCAATTCTAATTAAAACACCTCGATTGATAAGGCTTTTCAAAGCTTCAGTTATTTGTGCCTTACCACCTAAAGCAGCAATTTCAGATCTCACAATTATGTTGCCGGATCTTTGTTGAATCGATTTAAGCAGCCTGGATTCGAGCTTCATTTGTTGTTCCAGTACGGATTTGGCGACATGATCTCGGCAGCAACGCGCCTGAGGTTATTCCAGATCAGCTCAGCATCAACACTTTCTTTTGCTGCCAGCTGCGCAACCGCGTCTTCAATCAAGGAGATCTGCGTTTCATCGATTAGATGCATCACCTGGCCCTCAAAGCCTGGCTGAATCTTTCCGGTCAGCATGAATTGCTCCAAGTCAGAGATGGACATAGCCGTCCGGTAGCTGGTATTGATATTGCTGGTCGTTATTTTAAGAAAGTCCACTTATGCTCCCGACTTACCGCGTTTTTATTAAAGTCTCCAGCCGTTGCGGCTACAGCTATTGAAACACTGCATAGCCAACATGGTCAACAGAATAAATTTAGCCCTTAGCGGGCTTTTTCTTTAACAAAATCGTTATAACTACTGCTGCTGTAGGGCTTCCGTGAATTTCGGCAAGCCATTCTTTTACCTTGCTTTTTTGCAGTAAGTGTGATATGATATATATCACACAATCAAGGTGATATATATGCAGGAGATTGAAAATGGATATAGCAGAACAGTCAGTTGAAATCCTAAGTAATGACTTCAATTCGTCATATGAGCATTTCATTGATAATTGGATAATTAACGATGCTCTTAGAAGTTTGGCTCTGACCACTAAGCTTGCTAGATCAAATCCGTTAGATGTAGAGGCCTTGCGTGCTCTCATCAGAAGTAACTTCTCAAATACTCAGCAAGTCGCAGTTAATAATGGATTCGCTGATCGATTTAAGTCCAGGTTGAATGAGGTTTTAATTGCTTTAAATGAGCAGATCAGGGAACGTATATTGAATGATTATGATATAGAAGAATCGTACGCTTTCCAAACAATGCCAGAAATAACAAAATCTTCATCTCCACAAATTGCCGCCGAGGCGATTAAGCGCCTATATTATAAAGGCATGGTAATAATGCCATCAGACTTGATGACGATGTTAGATGGAAAGCAGTGGCTTTCACGTGGTGCCGAGCATGGCATGATCATGAAGCTAATCGAGCAGGGTTTAAAGAATGCAGAAATCTGTAGGCAGCTTAAATGCAGTAATTCAACCGTCGCTAAAGTTAGGAAGTATCACGGTGAGCTGATGGGTTGCATTGCGGATGCCGCATCACGCGAAGTAATTACATCAAACCAAGTGCCGGTGCATGATGATCTATGAAATCAGACAATACCAGGATTTTAATTGAAGCATTATCACAACGCGAAGAGGACAACCTCCTCTACGGCGTAGATGGCAGCGATATGGGTGTGGAGGCGGTTCAGATGATGCTAATGGCTGGCGCTGACGTTACCGCTAAAGATAGTAATGGCAGAACGGCGCTCATGATAACGACCGATCAGCATGTCGCCAAGGCCCTGGTTTATGCCGGCGCGGATGTTCATGCTAAAGACCGTAATGGAGAGACGGCGCTTTTTCAGGCAATTGTTGCAAACGACGTGGAAATTACCAGCCTCCTGATCGAAGCTGGAGCGAACGCGAACGCCGTGGACGGCAGGGGTGAGACTGCATTGATGGCAATAGTCAAAAGAGATGACGTCGATGTTCACAGAATTAAATTTGCCATAGACGCTGGCGTTGATGTTAGAGCAACAGATAGACTTGGTGAGACGGCGCTAATGAAGCTGGAGCCATACTATGCTTCCAGCCCGAAAATTAAAGCCATTTTTGAAAACGCAACGTTAAAGATGTCGGTCAAAGATCAACTCACATCGATGCAGTCAAGAATGGCAGGCATCTCCGCCAAACAGGATCAAGCTATAGATAATATTAATCAGGCAGTCAATGCGGTCACGCAGCGTAGGCGCCTATAACCATATCCGCCTTTTATTGTGGCGGTCGATATTATTTTTGGAGATGTAGAGTGAAAACAAAACCATCAACAATTATTAGAGCAAAATTTTGCCATCCCAAAAACGTCCGTTATTGAATGAATTTTACGAGGTTGATAATTTTAGCCATTAGCCCATAGATTATCATTCAAAACTCATATTCAAAATCTACGTTTCAAAACTAATGTTTTAATTGACTTTTGGGAAAGTTCATGTTAATGTTTTCATAAATCATAAAAGTATCTATGATTTCAGCCAATAAATAATTAACTACAAATAGCACATTAAGAACAAGACAGTCCAAACGAGGAATTCATGGCTAAGATCAATTATGAAGAATACACCAAGGATGATTTAATCAGGTTGATCAGAGAGCGTGACCGTAAGCCGAAATTTGGACTGGTTTGGGAGCGTGATGAAATTGATCATGACAAATCTTTAAATGATGACTTCGTAGTCCTTGATCACGACACCAATCTTTCTGTTGGTGTAGCACCTCACCAGAATTTAATCATCGAAGGCGACAACTTTGATGCGCTGCGTTATTTGAAGATGACGCATTCGGGCAAGGTTAAATGCATTTACATAGACCCTCCATACAACACCGGCAATAAGGACTTCATCTATAACGATAGGTTTATCGACAAGGATGATGTTTATAAGCACTCGAAGTGGCTTGAGTTTATGTACCGCCGCTTAACTTTAGCTAAAGATCTGTTAACAGAGGATGGCGTAATCTTCGTTAGTATTGACGACAATGAAATGCTTCACCTCGGAATGTTGATGGAGAAAGTATTCGGCGCTGCGAACTTTATTGGCAATATCGTCTGGAAGAACGTTACAGACAATAACCCAACCAGAGTGACAGTTGAACACGAATACATTCTCGTTTATGCAGTTGATATCAACTCAGTAGATAAAGAGTGGAAGTCTCAAGTAAATGTTATTAAAGAAACCTTAGTTAATATTGGCGAGGATTTGGTTGGGCGATATGGTGATACGGATGAGCTAAGGACTGAATACCAAAGGTGGTTTAAAGAAAATAAAGAGTTTCTTGGTCCACTTGATCGATACAAATACATCGATGGTGGTGGCATTTATACAGGTAGTCAAAGCGTACACAACCCTGGTAAAGAGGGTTATCGGTATGACATTATTCATCCGGAAACAAAAAAACCATGTAAGCAGCCATTGAATGGATATCGATTCCCTCAAGAGACTATGGATAAGATGTTGGCTGAAGGAAGAATTCTTTTTGGCCAGGACGAAAGCAAACTCATAGAAATAAAGCTCTATGCAAAAGATTACAAAGAAAAATTACCTGGAGTAATTGATCTTGATGGTAGGAAGGGTCCGAATGAGCTTAAGAATATTTTTGGTGATAAATCACCATTCAACAACCCCAAGCCAACTGAGTTGATTCTTGAGTTATTGAAGTTCGCTTGTGGAAAGAATGACATTGTGTTGGATTTCTTTGCCGGATCAGGATCAACGGCACATGCCGTCATGAAGCTTAATGCTCAAGATGGTGGTGATCGTAAGTACATTTTAGTTTGTAGCACTGAAGCTACAAATGATGAGCCAGACAAGAACGTTTGTAGAAACGTGTGTGCTGAGCGCGTTAGGCGTGTTACACAAGGCTATTCAAACAAGAAAGGTGAGCATGTGCCGGGCCTGGGTGGTTCATTTGCATATTTAAGCACCAGAAGAATTCCTTTGGACCAAGTGTTTCATGATGTTAAGCATGATCAAATATGGTTAGCGTTGCAGTTGATTCATCTAAATACCATTACACCGTACACGCCAGATAAAGTAACTCAGGTTTCAACTAATGGGGCAGATAAGATTGCTTATGTTTCAAAACTAACTGAAGAATCAATGGCAGAGGTACAAGCCGTTGCCGAAGAAGGGCATGGCAATTTGACAATTTACTCATGGCAGCCTGGTATGTTACGTCAGCACATACAACTGCCGAGAATTACATTCGAGACGATTCCACAATACCTCATTGATCGCTTTTCAGTTGGAGCCGCAAGATGATCACATCACCAAAAACCTATCAAAAAGATGCGATTAAAAACATTCTGGATATCTTTGGATATGTAGCCACACAGATTCAATTAGCCCCCGACGATCAAAGCCGCAAGAACGCAGTATCCCATAATGGTTGCGTCCTACTTCAAGCGCCTACCGGGGCAGGTAAGACGTTAATGGCTGGTACCGCCGTTGAATCTTTCAGTGTTATTAATCGCGTTGTCTGGTTCTGGTTCACGCCATTTTCAACCTTGGTTGAACAGGCGAAAGGCTCTATGAAAGAGCAGTTTCAAGGTATTAGGGTTCGCGACATTAAAGTGGACAGAATTGCAGCCGGTACTAATAGTGGCGATGTGTTTGTTACAACGTGGGCGTCAGTTGCTGCTAACAATAAAGACACAAGAAGAATACGCATAGAAGGTGACATGTCGCTATCAATTGATACGCTAATACAGGATCTTCGGGACGCCGGATTTAGTATTGGTATTGTCGTTGATGAGGCTCATCACGGCTTTGGAGCTGGCACAGAGGCAGTTAAGTTCTTTAAAGACGTCCTGAAACCTGAATACACATTGCTTGTTACAGCTACCCCGGATGACAAGGACATCCTCAAGTTCAAAAAAGCTGCCGAGATCGCAGAGGTTCATAGCATTGCGATTAGCCGAAAAGATGTAGTGGATGCAGGGCTGATTAAGCCGGGCATTAAATCCTTTGCCTATTTAGCTAGTGAAGACCAGAAGCAGTTAATTGACTTTCCATTAGCGGCGTTAACTGACGCTGTGAGTATTCATAATGCGATCAAGGCGGAGTTGCGTGCTGAAGGCATTTCATTGGTTCCACTCATGCTGGTTCAAGTTGATTCAAGCAACGACAGCGTTAATGATGCAAAAAAGAAATTGCTAGCATTGGGCGTTCCGGAAGACGCAATTGCTTCCTACACTTCTGATGAACCTAATGATGACCTGTTGGCAACAGCGCTAGATGAAACAAAGGAAGTGTTAATCTTCAAGTTGGCGGTAGCATTAGGCTTTGATGCTCCACGTGCATTTACTTTGGTTTCAATGCGAGGCTCAAAAGATACTGACTTCGGCATACAGGTTGTTGGCCGCATCTTGCGCGTGCATAAAAAACTTCAAGGTCGCCCAAATTTACCGGAACGCCTGAAACATGGTTATGTATTCCTGGCGGACATGGAAAACCAGACTGGCCTTACAACGGCCGCAGCAAAGATCAATACGATCAACACGCAGATGTCAGAGATCAGTCCAAACACTATGGTTGTGTTCATTGCAGGTTCGTCTGAAGTTCAGGTGTTGAATAATGGGCAATCCACAATATTCTCACTGCCAACAGTGCCTCAAGCAGCGTCAAGTAATGACGGAGGTAATCCATCGCCGTACATCCCTTCATTCTCATCAATGTCAGGGTTGCCCTCAGAGCTTTCTTTAGACTTTTCCCCTGTGCCGGAACGTGAGATGCCTTCATATGGAGTGCCTAAAGAAGTGATAGCGGCTCCTGGTAACAGGAAATGGATGCTAAAAGAAGGTGTTCAGCGCACATTTAAGCAAGAGCGCCTTCCAATCACAACGACAGATCTGGTTCGCTGCATCGGACTTAGCATCGACATCAATGATCGAGTTTTCAATTCCGGATTTAGGGATGCTACAGAAGTTCAACGGATTGAGATCGAGATATTCTCTGGAACAGACCGCGTTGAAAAGATTCAAGCAAGATTATCTGACAGTGAGATCAGTAAGCGTGCGCAACGCTCATTGATGGAGCCAGACTTTCTTGACTCAAGGGATCTTCATGAAGCCCTAATTAGTCGACTGACTGCTGAATGCAGTCAGCGCGGATGGGTGAGATCTCAACAGGAAATAAACCGCGCACTGAATATGATTTTAGTGATGTTCCCCAATATTTTGAAACAGACAGCGAGAATCTGCGCGGCTAGGTCAACTGAAGTTTTTGATAGTGCACAGATTCCGGAATATCTTGAGCTTCCAATCTCCTGTAGACCAGCAAGATTGAATACATACGGTGTATTCCCTGATGACTTAAATATTGAAGAAATGAAGTTTGCTCAAATGTTGGATACCGACACCAGTGGAATCATCGAATGGTGGCATCGGAATGAGAGCAATAAACCATGGTCAGCGTCACTCATTCTGCCAAATGGTAATAGATACTTCCCAGATTTCATTGTTAAGGTAAAAGGTCGTGCTCGTGGCAACGGCCTGTTGCTGATCGAATATAAGGGCGGTCATCTATTAAATGATGAAGGAAGTATTGATAAGATCCAGGCTGAACATCAGGTCTATAAAAAACCGTTGATGGTCAACTTGTACAACGGCCAGTGGATGACGTTGAGATATAACGACCGAACTGGTCGCAATGAACCCGACGCTATCTTCCGCATTGATGCGATGACGGAGTATTAGTCATGCTGGTCGGATATGCCCGTGTATCGACTGACGGACAGACGCTCGATCCGCAGATTGATGTGCTCAAGAAAGCCGGTTGCGAGAAAATCTTCACTGACGTTGCATCCGGCGCCAAGACTGATCGCCCAGGTCTCATGGAAGCTATTAACTATGCGCGCGAAGGCGATACTCTCACTGTAGTAAAACTCGATCGTTTTGGTCGTTCCATGGCCGATCTGATCGCACGCACACAGGAGCTGGCTAAGCGGAAAATCGAATTCAAGTCACTATCTGAGGCGATAGATACAGGCACACCTTCAGGAAAGCTTCTTTTTCATGTGATGGGTGCCTTGGCTGAGTTTGAACGTGACCTTATCCGCGAAAGAACCAAGGCTGGATTAACATCGGCTAGGGCTCGCGGTAGGGTTGGCGGAAGACCCCGCATCGATGTTGATAAGCTCAATCTGGCGAAGATGCTTTACGATTCCAAAGACAAGACTCTGGATGAGATAGAGAAGCTGACCGGCGTGAGCAAATCTACACTTTACCGATATGTTCAGTCATTAAAGGCCGATCAAACATCGGGTTGATCTTGTGATTAAGAAGAGCAAATCCAGTCTTTTAATCGCCATGCACTCATCGGGCAGGATGATCGATGTTGCAGACGCTGAGAATGGACTTAACTGTGATTGCCGCTGCTCCTGTTGTGGTGATCGTCTGGTTGCTAAACAGGGTGATTTTAAGGATTGGCACTTTGCGCATGAATCAGGTGCCGATTGTGCTGGTGCATATGAGTCTGCATTGCATAAGGCCGCTAAGCAGATACTGTTAGATGGGAAGGTTGTTTATACCGGCAAATATAATCCGATGAAACAGGCTATGCCAGATTATGGGCGCTTGGAAGAAATGGATGGTCTCTATGGCAGTGTCAAGGCTATTGAGAAGATTTTCGACTTAAAAATCTCCGACTTTCCGAATTACCTTAATGAAGAATTGTTCACACAACTCGACGCTGCAATATCTGCTTGCTCACAAAAACAGATGAAGCTCTCGGATGTTGTATCAGAGAGAGGTGCTGACAACTCAGGTTTGCGTCCAGATATAACGGCCAACATGGAAGATGGCAGTCCTTTATATATTGAGGTTGTTGTTACCCATGAATGTGACGACAATAAGATTGCGCAGCTGAAACGCCTCAATGTCCCAACACTGGAGATGGATCTTGCACCCCTCACCAAGATCAATTTCACTTTAGATGATGTGCGTGAAGCTGTTGTTAATGGCAACTTCGGAGAGCTAACACCAACATTTCAGCGCTACGGACAGGACTTCACACCTAAGCGTGAATGGCTAGTCAAGCCTAAGCACATTCAAGATGGTGATGTTATCGCTAACCGCATTATCGCCGCCATTACTGAGGCAATGGCTGAAAAGGCGCGTATTGCAAAACTCAAGCGTGATGAAATGGCTGCGAAGTTAGAGTCCGGCGAAATTGTTAAGACTAAGGTAAAAGTATTTAATACCACTCTGGTGATCAGTGACGAGAAGTTCCGAACAACCGTGTGGTCGCCCTATGTGGAAAAGGCTACATTCTTCAAGGTCGAGAAGGTGATCCTCAGTTTTGGCGGCAAGCGCGGTACAACCAACTGGATCATCAAGAAGCCAAAGATGACCGATGCGCTTGTTGCCGCATTTAACAGCGCCGACGAAGTCGCCAAAGAAGCGCGCAGAATTGAGCGGGAGCGCATCGCCGAGGCAGTATTGGCAGAGACTGCACGCATTGAGGCTGAGAAGCATATCAGAGTCAACGCCATGGCGCAGTCCATAGAACGTGAGCATGCCAGAAGGCTTGAGAATATTAACCGAATAAATGCTGGCGAAGAGATTCATACACCTATACGTGAAGCAAGAGCTAAAACAGACGAAGCGCGTAAGGTTGAGAGCGAACGTAAGAGAAAGCTCGTTAAAGAGATCGTCGACCGGCATAGCAAGATTGTCGACCACCGCTTCCGCACTATGATGATCAATGCGGAACTGGCGGAAGCCGGACTCCCTGAACTGTCCGGCCTGGGAGACTTACTTTAGGATCAACTTAATGAATTACGCATACATCCGCCAACCTAAATTTGACGCAGAGATTCCACAACTTACTAAGCTCAAGGCAGATAGCACCTTCACTGATATCGCGCAGCTGAATGACGCAAAATGGCCGCAGTTGAAGGAGCTGTTAAGCATACTGAAGCCTGGCGATGTTGTGCACGTGGAGTCTATGGATCGCATTAGCAGGAGCATCAAACACTTCGCAAAGGTCGTCGGCAAGATCACAGCAGCAGGCGCTGAGCTGCACATTAAAGATACGCAGGAAATATTAAACCTGGTGATGCCGTTATTAAGTCGCTGAATCAGCTGGCGGCGCTAGAAACCTCGTTAAGCAAAGAGCGAGAATCCGAAGTTAGGGTTGGCCGGAAACCAAGCCTGACAGATGCACAGATCCGTGAAGCCAAGGCTAGTATCAAGGATGGGGTACCAATTGCCCGGGTTGCCCGTATGTTCAAAGTTAGCCGCCAGACCTTGTACAATTATCTCGAAATCTACAACTGACGCCTGCGGCGTAGGGTCGGAAAGAAATAAATCTGACCAGGGTTACACCATTCTAAATGCTTAGTTGCCTTGATTGCGCTTAGCCTTTCTAAAATCCCAAGGCGCCACAGGATTGGAATCTACCCAGAGGCCACGACGAGTATTTCTGGCTTCATCTTCAAGCGCGTATAAATGCCCATACCCCTTGGCATACTTACGATAGACCCAGGCTAACCCAGTTTGAATCATAGCTTCATTGGCATTGATGCCAGCGCAATCAATGTCACCAACGGTGCGCCCATAGCGATCTGTGCTTACAACTTTTACGATTGCACTTTTGCCATAGCAAAGGTCTGATAGCTGCTGTTTTCCGCGTTGACCAAAGGCTTGAGCTTTCTCCGGAGCATCGATAGCTGCCAGCCTTATTTTAAATTGCGTATTACTTGCATCCAGGACGGTGAGTGTGTCCCCATCAGATATTCCGACGACACGGCCATTTATTGTTTCACTATGAGCAAGAACTGAGAATGATAAGATTAAACAGAACAGTATTTTTTTGATGATGTGGGTATTCATTATTATTATTTTCGCGATATGCAATTAAAGTTAGTGTGATGGTTTCGTTTCAAAACCCTGCACAATGCCACCAAGCACTCCGATCATCGTCTCCATGCCATTCGCCATTAAATCTATCTGTGCTTGATTAGGGGCTTCAGCATATGCCATCTCAAGGGTTTCATCTAGTGGAAGTGCCCCATATACCGACTGATAATGTGCAACATTAATTGCAAGCAATCTTGCACATTCCGCCAATTCTTCTTTAGTAGCCAGATTAGCAAGTTGATTAGCTAATGTCAGGTATTGATTAAATCTATACATGTCAGTCATGGATAGCACTTTCTATTTGATGTGTATTCTGAATGATTCTAGGCCAGCGGTCATGGATATAATCAAATTCTGCAGGTGTTTCAGTGGTGACGACATAAACTCTAGCTGAATTTTCATGAACAGTGAGCAATCCTTGCAATACTTCACCAGGTTTCAGATCAAACCAGTGGCTGACTTTTTCAGCATCTTTTTCCATAAATGCATTAACAGGTAACAATACTGGAATGGGATGAAAACGTTGCCACTTACCATCTTTGATTGAATCCAACCTAGCCCATCCTCCGTTCGGAAAATAGCTAGCAGGCTCTTCTTTACGCTTACCCCATGTGATCCATTCAATCGCGCCAGATTTCTTAATCACAGGCAAAGCCGCTTTAGGGCTTGGAAAATACACTGTCCAAGTCTTGTTCTGTTGATCTGTATATTTCACTCCACCGCACATGGTTTCAGTGTATCAGCACTTATTTTTTATTTCATGTGACGCTAACAAAATCTTTAATTATTGTTACAATAATCAAATGAGTAAAAGTAATTTAGAAAATAGTCGCGGTGGTGTGCGTTTAGGTGCTGGCCGCAGAGTGGGAACGGGCAAGTTCCGTGAGTCTACGTCTGTCTTACGCATTCCCAATAGCCAAGCACCAGTGATCAAAGACTTCTTGGCAGCTTATCAACGTAAAAGGCTCGCTAGCGATCTGGATGTAATTACAGAATTTGAGTTACCACCAATCATTCCGAGTTCAATCGAACTCCCTCTATTTAGCTCAAAAGTATCTGCCGGTTTCCCTTCGCCGGCTGAGGATCACATTGAAAAACGACTCGATCCCAATGATTTTCTGATTGACCAGAAAGACGCTACTTTCTTTGTCACCATACAGGGGCAATCGATGATTGATGTCGGCCTTCTGCCTGGCGATAAAGCTGTTGTCGATCGGTCGAAACGTGCGAACATTGGTGACATTGTGTTAGCCGTGGTGGATGGTGAGTTTACCATCAAGATATTGAACAGATCCAAAGAGGGTAATGCCCGATTATTGCCGGCTAACTCAACTGGAGCCTATTCACCGATTGAGATCAAAGAGGGAATGAGCTTCGAGGTATGGGGCGTGGTGACAGGGTCATTTAGACGATTTAAATAAAATTACATTAGGCAAAAGTAAGCGTGACATTCATTACAAATGAGAATGCTTTAATGTCATAAGCGATAGATTTACTTAAAAATGATATCTTGAGATAAAACTGGCATAATACGATCATTAAACAGGGGTTTTAAGCTAAGTAATGGCAAGTGCAGAACAAATTAAAGCATTATTAAAATCACACGTAAGTGGTGATGATAGCCATTTTTATTCAGTGGCTATGCAGGTTGCTGCCCACGAGGCAAAACTTGGTCACGGAAAACTGGCGTTAGAGTTGCGTGATTTAATTGATGCGGCAAAATTAAAAGCAAATAAGAATGATGCTGCAAAGAAGCTTGTACCTTTAAATAAACCACAAGGTGAACTAGCCAATTTACTGACGGTTTCATACCCAAGTTCAAGACTATCAGATATGGTTCTCGATAAAACTATAGAAGATAGTCTTCATCGAATTATAAGAGAGCAAAGATTTTTCGGAAAAATCAAAGAACACGGATTGTCACCTCGTCGTAAACTACTTTTAGTAGGGCCTCCTGGTACAGGAAAAACAATGACAGCATCTGCATTAGCCGGTGAACTGGGTGTCCCATTGTTTTCTGTACGACTTGATTCCCTCATCACGAAATTCATGGGTGAAACAGCAGCCAAACTTCGTCAAATATTTGATGCTGTGACTAATGTTCGGGGTGTGTATTTCTTCGATGAATTTGATGCAATTGGGTCACAACGTGGACAAGCAAATGACGTTGGAGAAATTCGCAGAGTCTTGAATAGCTTCTTACAAATGCTGGAGCATGACAACTCCAATAGCGTAATTATTGCAGCCACAAATCATCCTGAAGCCTTAGATTACGCATTGTTCCGTAGATTTGACGATATGATTCAATACGGCCTTCCTAATGAAGAGCAAGTAATTTCAATCCTTAAATCAAGAATGGCAGGATTTAAACCTAAAAGATTGGCGTGGAAAAAAGTCGCTGTTGCTGCAATAGGAATGAGTTATGCTGAAATTTCCAAGGCAATAGATGAGTCTCTAAAAGACGCAATTATTCATGATAAAAATTCAGTAGAAGAAATAGATTTGCTACGAATGCTAGAAGAGAGAAAACTAATAAGCGGTAAGATCATCAATAAAAATAACGTCGAACTTGAACATAATGGCAAATCAAGACCAAGATAAACGTCCCCATTTAATTCTAACTGAAACGTCCGATCCAAAAAGTTATACCGCCCACAATACTGGTGGTGGTAGTAATCCCGTCATTCCAGAACTGCCTCGTCAACAGCACGGCACTTCACTTTTAACACAACTAGAGACAATAAAACTTACCGCTCAACAATCAACAGTGTTGCAGCAAGAGTTGGCGTTAGAAAGTGGTTTGGGCCTTCAAATCCAATTCATAAATCAACCAAATATTGAGTTGGCATTTGAGAGCCTTGGTAATGACACACAACATATTGAGTTGCTCAGCATTAGAAAAGACGGCGACATTACTGTTGCTAACGTTTTTGTCCCGGATGGAAAACTGGCACATTTCGAAAAATGCATAACCAATTATCTTTCTGAAAAAAAAGATAAAAATGGGAAGCCCATTGATAATAAAAAACTACTAAACACCATCAGTGCAATAAGAGCAGCAGAGCTTCGTGCGTTATGGACTGACGACATTAATGTATTACCTCAGAACATTAATGAACCATTTTGGTGGGAAGTTTGGCTGACAAATAAGGCAGATCGCGAAACAGTTGTTTCCGACTTTAACAAACTTGCAAATGCTGTTGGTTGCACGGTAAGTAGCGGTAGGATCGACTTCCCTGAGCGCACGGTTGTATTGATGTATGGATCAGAAGCGCAATTATCTCAATCAGTAATGACGCTTAACTGCGTTGCCGAACTTCGAAGGGCTAAGGAAACAGCTGAGTTCTTTGATGGAATGAATAACGTGGAACAGGAAGAGTGGCAGTCAGAACTGCTTAGCCGCACTAATTTTCCTAGTCTTGACGACAACAATAGCCCCAGGGTGTGCTTAATTGATTCAGGTGTGAATCGAGGGCACGCTTTACTTTCTCCTTTAATTGACACGGAAGATTTATTTACGGTTGATCCAGCGTGGGGTAAAGATGACGAGTCAAACCACGGCACAGGTCTGGCAGGAATCGCTGCATATGGAGACTTAACGGATGCGTTATCATCAACCACCCCCATAAACTTTGATTTCTTACTTGAGTCTGTAAAAGTTATTCAAAATGAGGGCGCCAATGTTGGTGACTCAGTATTTCATGCAAAACTTTTCGGTGATGCTGTCAGCCAACCTGAGGTCGTTGCTCCAAACCGGCCTCGTGTTTTTAGCTCAGCTGTAACAGCTTCGGACTTTCGCGATCGTGGACGTCCATCATCCTGGTCATCAATGGTTGATCGTCTGGCATCAGATGCAGATGGCGCTGGTCAATTTCGCCGTTTAATAATTCTATCTGCTGGAAATATTAAGGATCAGAACGCTTGGAATGGTTATCCTGATACTTTATCAACAAATTTGATTCATGATCCAGGGCAAGCTTGGAATTCGCTTACTGTAGGCGCATTCACTGAAAAAACAAACACTCAAGAGCCAACCTTACAAGCGCTCGCTAATTCTGGTGAGCTAAGCCCTTTTAGTACAACTTCGGCTAGCTGGGATAAATCTTGGCCTTTAAAACCAGATGTAGTGTTTGAGGGTGGTAACTTAGGTAAAAACATTCATGATGGATTTATTGGCACTGTTCCCAGTCTTAATTTATTAACTACTAACTATAAGCCTGCAGAAAAGTTGTTTACAACAACAAATGCTACGTCTGCAGCATCTGCACTATGTGCGCGTATGGCAGCTCAGTTAATGGCCACCTACCCACAACTTACACCAGAGTCTATTAGAGCGTTAATAGTCCATTCTGCAGGATGGACAGAAAGCATGCTCAACAAATATTTACCTGCGAATAGAGCTCACACTAAAAATGATTACGTTAATTTAATTAGGCATTGTGGATGGGGCGTACCTGATATTGAGATCGCAAAATGGAGCGCATCAAATTCATTAACTCTTATAGCCGAAGACATCATTTATCCGTATAAAAAGGAAAATGGTGAAGGTGTGAAAACTAGAGATATGAATCTCCATGCCTTGCCTTGGCCTAAAAATGAACTTGAAGCATTGGGAGCAACAAAGGTAACAATGCGAGTAACCCTATCGTATTTTATTGAACCGAACCCATCTGCTCGTGGTACCGCTTCAAAATTTCATTATCCATCTTGTCGCTTACGATTTGATGTTCGCAGGGCGTTGGAATCTACCGAGGAATTTCTTGCACGCGTAAACGCTGCCGCGATCCTTGAAGAAGATGCTGTTCAAATCAGCACTAAAGATCCAGATTGGAAGTTGGGCGAGCAAAATAGACACAAAGGCTCACTTCATCAGGATATTTGGGAAGGTACGGCAGCTGACCTTGCTAGTCGAGGCTTTCTAGCAATATATCCAGCAATGGGGTGGTGGCGGACGCGTCCCAGACTTGAGCGATATAGCTCACCTGTTAGATATAGTTTGATAGTCTCTATTCGTACACCAGAATCTGATGTCGACATTTATAACGCAGTTGCTCAACAGGTTAATATAGCCGCACCTATTCCAGTAGAGACTTAGTTTTATACTGCAAGCACCAAAATGGTTGAGAAATTAATTTAACCATCACTTGAGTTTTAGCAATCCCACACTCAATGATTATTGTTACAATAATCAAATGCTAAAACAACCTATTCCTAGGCAAATTGCTTTAATCGACGTCAATAACTTCTACGTTTCATGCGAGCGTGTTTTTAATCCCAAACTAAACAACAAGCCTGTCGTCGTCTTAAGTAATAACGATGGCTGTGCCGTTGCGCGCAGCAACGAAGTGAAAGCTCTAGGTGTTGCTATGGGTGCCCCATGGTTCAAGTTAAAAGATCTCGTAAGACAGCACGGCATCATCGGGCTATCCAGCAATTACGCCTTGTATGCCGACATGAGCAACAGGGTCATGTCGATACTGCGAGAGTACAGCCCAGACCAGGAAGTGTATTCCATTGATGAATCATTTCTGGATCTTACAGGATTTCAGTCACGTGACCTGACTCGATATGGCCAGCACATGCGTAAGCGTATCCTTAAATGGACTGGGTTACCTGTCTGCGTCGGCATTGGCTCGACCAAGACACTTTCAAAGCTTGCCAATCATTGCGCCAAGAAGCGCCCGGTGTTCAATGGCGTCTGTAACTTCAATACAATGGATTCAAGTGAGCTTGATTCCTTGCTGGCTGAGATTGAAGTTGGTGAGATATGGGGAGTAGGTCGTAAGTTAGCGCCTAAGCTGGAAGCGCTAGGGTTCAAGAGTGTACTGGACTTAAAGCGTGCCAATCCTGAACGTTTAAGACAGCAGTTCAGTGTCGTGATGGAAAAGACGATTCGTGAACTCAATGGGACGGTCTGCATCGAGCTTGAAGAAGTTGCCCCAGACAAGAAGCAAATCATAAGCTCGCGAAGCTTTGGTCATCCTATACGCGACTTCAACAGCATCGCTGAATCAATTACCTTGTACATGAGTCGGGCTGCAGAAAAGCTAAGGAAGCAACAGTCATTCGCAGGTTCAGTATATGTGTATATCAGAACCAGTCCATTCAGGCCTGATGATCCTTTTTACAGCAACGGCATGACGATTCCTTTACCCAGTCCAACGGACGATACCAGGCAATTAGTGAACGTGGCGCTGTGGGGCTTAAAACTGATCTACAAGCCTAATTACAATTATGCCAAGGCCGGAGTGATGCTCAGCGAGGTCGTTCCAGCGAGCGGTGTACAAACGGATCTCTTTAGCCAGGCTCATGCTTCACCTAAATCAACAGCGCTCATGAGCACTATGGATAACATTAATCGTAAGATGGGCAAAGAGTCTATTAAGTTAGCCAGCGAAGGTTTTAGGCGGCCGTGGAAAATGAAACAGGGAAACAGGAGTCCGGGCTACACGACTAGGTGGGAGGATGTTCCGAGGGTTTGTTAGGTTGCCAAGGACGCTAACTCACCGAATAAGTACTAAAGGCTGAAATATCCGCAAAGCAGACATTCCGTCTCGTCCTATGACAAATAGAACCAGTCAATAATGGGCGTACAAATATTATTTCTATTTTTTATCCACCAAAGTACCTCCAATTAATTGCAAAGAGTATTTTTTTAGCGTAAAGTTAATTTGTGAAGTACAAAATAATTAAATTCATTACGCTATTCATTATGCTGATTTGCCTCCCTTTAGAAGGCATTGCAGCAGTGGCTATGCCTAATTGTGAGATGCACGACCCTCACCAAATGATGGTTGGTGCTGACATGAGCAATATGGATGATATGGCTCACTGCGATCACCATGACAGTGCAAAACCTGCTAAAAATGTAGCATGTGACAAGTGTCTATCATGCCATTTAAGCGTAGCTCAGGCAGTTATTCCATTTAACACCCCTCTGGAATTTGGTGGTGCATTACCTATGTACCCCACTGAAATCACTGAAGTTCCGGATATCGCTCCACCCTCACTTTTTCATCCCCCCAGACAAACCTTCGCATAGTGCCGAAGGTCGTCTTGTTTTAAACGACTCTTGAACTCAGATGCTTATCTGAGTGCTTGATCGTACCTAACACACTTCCATTTCTTCGGCACGTATTCCCGGCGGTGGTTTTATATCCGTTCGAGGTTTAGCGTATGGCTTTTCACGCCTATATACATACCTTCACGACATACTGAACCACCTCTAAAGAATTGCAGAGCGAGGTGTATCAATATTTACACGTCTTTTACAGACAGCTAACCAAGTGCATAACATTGGTATTCCTTCGTGAAGCAAAATTGTAGTGACCTTTTATCAACTAGGAGTATTTATCATGAAAAAACACAACATTAATAGAATGATTGCAACACTTGCTGTTTGTAGCATCAGCTTTCTATCCGCATCCGCATTTGCTGCACAGGATGAATTTCAAAGGCAGATGACTCAAAAAGTTATGCAAGCTAAGCAGAAGCTAAAAGAGGCAGAAGCAGCCTCAGGGGCTGAGAAAGTAAAACTTATGGAAGAGCACATGAAAATGATGGATGACACCATGGGAAAAATGCAGAAGATGAAACCGAAGTCAGGTATGACAATGCAGGAGCATGAGGACTGGATCAATGAGCATCAGAAACTTATGGATGACTTGATGGGGCAGATGATGAAAGAACATCACATGCAAAAAGAAATGGGATGTATGAGTGCTGATAAGCATAAGCACTAAATGAAATGCTGGGTGGCAATGCCCACCCAGCTTTATTAATATAAAAAGGCCATTGGAAATGAATAAGCTATTAATTTGTATATTCGCAGCGGTTCTAAGTATCGCTGCTGCACCTGTCAACGCCAACGATGCCCACCATCAGGCTACAGATAATCAAAAGAGCTATTCTGCAAAAGGTGAAGTAGTTGCTGTGGACAGTGCTTTAAACAAGGTTAAATTAAAACATGATGCTGTTCCGGAGCTTAAATGGCCAGCAATGACTATGTTTTTTAACGTAGCTGACAAGGCTCTGCTGGACACTGCAAAGATCGGTGATCAGGTTGAATTCGAGTTCGTTAAAGTCGATGGTAGTGGCCCATTGATTACAAAAATCAAACCGGCTAAATAAGGCATCTGGGCTGGCAGTATCTAAACGAGCTAGCCATTGAGATGAACACGGGTAAGAAAATGAATACAAATAATTCAAAAAGAATGCTGTTACTGACTTTGACTGCACTGATGTTGCCGGGGCTTACCTGGGCGGAAGAAGTTACCTCCAGCAACCCTATCGGCGCCAATGTACAGGAATTACTGAACTGGGCAGATACTCATAATCCAGAACTTGCCGCAATGCGCTACGAAACAAATGCGGCTAGTGAACGAATCGCCCCGGCAGGCGCGCTTCCCGATCCTATGCTACGAGTCGAGTTCATGGATTTTGCCGGCCGTGATGCGCCAAATGGTTTTAATCCGTTCCCAGGAAAAGGTAGCGGGACTAAATACACATTCATGCAGAGCATTCCACTATGGGGCAAGCGCGATTTACGTAAGGAAGTTGCTACGGCAGAACTGGAGCAATTCAAAGGGCGCAGATTGGTCAGTGTCACTGAAATTCACGCGCGTATAAAGAACGCTTATGCTCAGTATTATCAGACCATAGGGCTGAAAAAGCTTAACGAGGATATCCTGCGCCTGCTAGAGGATTTGGAGGCAGTTACCCGGGTGCGCTATGCAAGTGGTCTGGTACCTCAGCAGGATGCAATCAGGGCACAAGTCGAAAAAACAATGCTGCATTCCGAGGTCATTAATCTTAATACCGAACAGCAACAGGCTAAAGCGCGCCTGAATGCAATACTGGGTCGGGCTCAGGACGCTCAACTTTCAACAACACCTGAATTGCGTCGCCTGCCTGTAGGAAAGCTAGATAGTGCTGTCTTGCAGGAAAAGGTAGCACGAACTAATCCGCAGCTTGCTACAGAGTCAGCACAAATCTTGGCGGCCGATGCTAACAAGCGATTGGTTGAGAAGAACCGCTACCCAGACGTCACGCTTGGCATTGCTCCAACGCAGATGGGTAGCAGTATTAGTGGCTGGGAAGCAATGGTGGAAGTCAATCTTCCCATCCGCTTTGATACGCGCCGTTCTCAAGAAAGCGAGGCAACGGCAATGCTGGCTGCTGCCAAGGAGCGTCGACAGGGTGTTGCGAACCAAGTAATAGGTGAATTACAGGAAAATGTGGTGGCATTCGAAGCGGCGGAAAAACAAGAACGATTAATTACTGACACGCTACTTCCGCAGGCTGAGCTGACCTTTCGTTCGGCATTGGCCGGATACGAAAATGGCAAGGTTGACTTCGCTACATTGCTCGATGCACAAAAGGCAATAAGACTTGCGAGACAAGGCCAGATAAGAGCCAGGGTGGAGCAAGAAATGCGTCTCGCAGAGATTGAAAAAATGATCGGGGAAGAGTTATGAAACGTTCTGCAATATGGATTGCACTAGCGCTAGTCGGCATTGCTGTAGCCACATGGGGCGGATATTGGTGGGGATTAAAACATGCTAACAATTCGGCTTCAAAAATGACGCCAACTGTTTCTGCCGCAAAGAAAATTCTCTATTACCGCAATCCGATGGGCCTGGCGGATACCTCACCTGTACCTAAACAAGATTCTATGGGCATGGATTACATTCCAGTTTATGAAGGTGATGAGGTGCAGACCGGACAGATCAAAATCAGCCCTGAGAAAGTGCAGAAGTTGGGAGTAAGGACAGAGCCAGCTGCACTGCGAGAATTAGTCAGGACAGTGCGCGCGGTTGGCCAGTTTCAGTTGGATGAGCGCCGTCTGCACACAGTTACGACGAAGTTCGAAGGTTATATTGAAAAGCTACATGTCAACGCTACTGGTCAGCCGGTAAAACGCGGACAGTCGCTGATGGAGGTTTACAGCCCGGAATTGGTTTCAGCGCAAGAGGAATACCTGATAGCCTGGAATGGTCGCCAATCGTTAAGCAACGGTACAGAGGAATCGCTGGTTGGTGTCAGCCGATTGGCTGAAAGCGCCCTAAAACGTCTCCGTAACTGGGACATTTCCGATGCCCAGTTACAGCGCTTGAAAAAAGATGGTAAGGCAACCCGTACGCTGACATTGTACTCCCCTGCTAACGGCGTAGTGCTGGAAAAAATGGCAGTAGCGGGTATGCGTTTCATGCCAGGCGAGCCGTTGTTCAAGATTGCTGACCTTTCGTCTATCTGGCTGCTCGCTGATGTGTTCGAGCAAGACCTTGCGCTAGTACATGTCGGGCAGTCAGTGAATATCAGCGTCAATGCTTATCCGGATAAAGTACTAACCGGCAAAATTGCCTATATCTACCCGACTGTAACTCCCGAGACGCGGACCGCCAAAATACGTGTCGAACTCGACAACCCAAGCGGAATACTCAAGCCCGACATGTATGCAAGCGTACAGTTAGTCTCAGGCCACGGCAAAGCTGATGCTGTGATGGTGCTTGATTCTGCGG